>ENA-ORSA01000087-ORSA01000087.1-human-gut-metagenome-genome-assembly--contig:-NODE-87-length-108468-cov-5.027690_pt1 | contig 108468 bp, 113 predicted proteins | sample MGYA00242179_ERZ509142 | MGnify/ENA primary metagenome ERZ509142 (study PRJEB26280, sample SAMEA2338659) | human gut metagenome | biome: human gut; feature: human-associated habitat; material: faeces... | reverse complement strand
TCAGACGGACATCATCATTTACCAGATCGCTTTCTCTTACAAGCTGGGATTCCCGTACATTGTTGATCCAGAGCAGATGATCCTCACTCATATGATCGATGTAGAGCAGTTCTGCTTCATAGAAATAATCAGGAAAGCAGACCGGAGTCGGTACGATCTCAGTTCGGTTTTCCGGATTGACGGAGATAATGCTCGCATAAGTAAATGGGATCAGCAGGCGAAGCCTTGGGAGAAATTCATCTCTCAGTGCTTCATAGGATTTACATTGGTACAGCGTATATACGATATCGTTATAGATCAGAAAGTTGTTCTTTTCCATTGTGGGTCTCCTTCGTGTGAAATGATGTTGATTTTCAGGCAGATGCCAAGACTGCTTCATTTGCGTAGCAAGCCATCCGGTCGAAAGTTATATAAATACAATTATATATTGCAAAATACTTGTTTTCAAGTATATACTACCGAAAATGATTAGCATTTACCTCAAATTAATAATTGAAAAACAGTAGGAAATTGAGATAAGCTATAAAATGAAAAAGAGATCAGAGAAAGGAAGCGTTGCGGATGAAGGATAAAAAATATGTTATAACAATTACGAGACAGTTCGGAAGCCTTGGAAGACCAATCGCAAAACTGATGGCAGAACAACTGGGAATAGAGTATTACGACAGAGATATCGTGGATCAGGCAGCCAAGCAGTTGAAGCTTCCCGCTTCTGTTGTAGACGAAGAAGAAGAAAGCGCAAAGAAGATCTTCAAGAATCCGTTTTCCAGGATGGTACTTCCGCTTGGCGGTGGCACGAACAGTACACAGGATGATATTTTCGATGCACAGCAGAATATCATACGATTTCTTGCAGAGAAAAGCTCATGTGTGATCGTTGGACGCTGCTCTGACTTTATCTTAAGTGAGATGGACAATGTGATGAATATATTCATCTATGCTCCGTACCCGGATCGTGTTGAGAATTGTGTGAATTCGATGGGACTGGAAATCGATGAAGCCCGTAAGATGATCGTAGCCGTTGATGAGGCGCGTGATTCCTATCACATGAATTATGCCGGATATAAGCCGGGAGACATCAATCATTGTGATATCCTGATCAACAGCAGTCTGCTCGGTGTAGAAAATACTGCAAAGTATCTGGCAGAACTGGTACGTGAGAAGTTTATCAGTGATTAATAAGAATTAGATGTAATTAAAATTAAGTAGAAGCTTATCATATATAATAATTGTAAATAAGTAAATGAAATTGTAAACTAAAAGCAGTTGATACGAAGGCGTATCTGCAATGCTATAAGGCATTGCGGATGCGCTTTTTGTTGTTTTATAAGGAAAAATACAAAACGGAAAGGAAGAATGGTTATGACACATGGCTTGGTGGCACTGTTAATAGTGCTGATCGTAATTGTCGGTTCGATACTGACACATCGCTGCGAAGAATTTATGATCGGGGGTTCTCTGGTCGGCGCGGCATTTTTATTTAAAGGTTCATTTCTGACACAATGGTGTACGATGCTTCAGGAGACGATTTCGGAAAATGTCTGGATCGTTGTAGTATGCGGATTGTTCGGCAGCCTGATCGCCTTACTTCAGACAGCAAAGGGAAATTATGGTTTTTCTAAGTTGGTTTCCAAATTATGTAACTCAGAGCGAAAGACATTACTTACCACATTTATACTTGGTATATTGATCTTTGTAGATGATTATCTGAACGTTTTATCGATCGGTGCCTGTATGAAGGGTGTTTATGATAAACGTAAGATACCGAGAGAGACACTGGCGTTCATGCTGGATTCCACAGGTGCTCCGGTCTGTGTTCTTCTTCCGTTTTCAACATGGGCAGTTTTCTATGCAAGTCTGTTCATTGATCAGCCGAGTGTACAGGCATATGGATTCACCTCCGGTATGAAAGCGTACTTAAGTGCCATTCCATTTTGTTTTTATCCAATCATTATATTACTGATCGTATTTTTATTCTGTATGGGAATCATGCCCAAGCTTGGTGGTATGAAGAAAGCATATAAGCGAGTAGAGGAGACCGGCAAGGTCTACAGTGATGCCAGCAGAAAGTACAATCATGAAAACCGTGCAGGTTATGAAGAAGACGGAAATATCTGGGATTTCGTTATTCCGATGGCAGTCCTTGTAGCGATCGCCATTATTACAGGTGATCTTCTTCTGGCAGTTGTTCTTGCGATCGCATGTTGTATGCTGATGTATCTTCCAAGAAAGATTATAGCTGTAAATGAGATCTTTGGTGTGATCGTAAAGGGATTTGCGGATATGCTTCCAACCCTTACCTTACTGGTACTTGCGTTCTTATTGCAGAAGGTAACAGAACAGCTTAACATGACAGATTATATAATCGATCTTGCACAGCCATTATTAACAGGCTCTCTGTTCCCGATGATCACATTTATCCTTGTTGCGGCGCTTTGTTTTGCAACCGGATCCTTCTGGGGCATGAGTGCAGTCGTTGCACCGATCGTATTCCCGCTTGGCGCAGCAATCTCCGCAAACCCGGTTCTGATCATGGCAGCAATTATCTCCGGTGGTGCATTTGGAAGCCATGCATGCTTCTACTGTGATGCAACGCTTCTATCATCGAACAGTGCAGGCATTGATAATATGGAACATGCAGTATCCCAGCTTCCATATGTTATGATCGCAGCTATGTTGTCAATCATTGGCTTCCTGATCTGTGGATTTATAGTTTAGAGTAAAAGGGGGCATGTGATATGGCAGAATATATTATAAAGAGCCGAGCAGTATTTGATGGTCGGGCGGATAGCTGTAAGCCGCTTGCTGTCTGGATCAAAGATGACAGGATAAAGAAGCTCCTGCCATATGATGAGACAAATGCCGTTCCGGCGGATGTTCCGATATACGATATGCGTGACAAGCTTGTCATGCCGTCCTTTATCGATGCACATACCCATATATTTACCGGAGCGGTAGCCGCAAGTGAATATGTATGCAACACGTTGGATGCCTGCCATTCGGAACAGGAATGTGTGGAGCAGATGGCAGCATATGTAAAGGCGCATCCAGGACAGAAGCGAATCCGCGGAACTGGATGGTTTATCGGGAACTGGACGGAGGATCGTATGCCGGACAAGCGAAGTCTGGATGCATATTTTCCGAATACTCCGGTATATCTGGAATGTGCGGATGCACACAGCATGTGGCTGAATTCAGCAGCACTTGCTGAAGCCGGGATCAGACCGAATCCGAGTCTTGCAAATGGCATGATCGAGACTTACCCGGATGGAGAGCTTACCGGAATGTTGATCGAACCGGAAGCCTATGCGCCCGCCATGGAAAAGTTCATGGATTTTACGGATGAAGAAATGACAGAAATACACAGACATTTCAAACAGGTACTTGCGGAGAACGGAGTTGCAGGCTTAAGTGAGATGTTTGCAGAAGATTATACAGAAGAGACTTATAAGAAATATGAATTGCTGAAAAAGCTGGATGATGAAGAAGGGCTGTATGCAAATGTATATGTCTACACGAAGTTATTTGGCTATACCTCATTTGAAAAGTTCTTTGAGATGAAGGAAAAACTGGATTCCAGACATTTTCAGATCACCGGTTTAAAGGGGTTTATTGATGGGGTGACGGAGACTTATACCGGACTGCTCTTAGAGCCATATACAGACCGCCCGGATACCTGTGGGGAGAAACTTCCGCTCTGGCCGAGAGCGAAGATACAGGAGGAGATCACTGCGGCAAATGAGGCAGGCATACAGGTCAGACTTCATTGTATCGCAGATGGTTCTGTGCGCATGGCGCTTGATATGTACGAGAAAGCGGAAAAAAGAACCGGAAGAAAGGATCTCAGAAATACGATCGAGCATATCGAAAATATTCATCCCGATGATATCAGGAGATTCAAGGAACTGGATGTCGTAGCATCGATGCAGCCATATCATCTGATCCTGTCCAATAATGATAAGATCGTGCGGCTTGGAAAGAAGCGGTGCAGATATGAATGGCCGATGAAAAGTATCACGAATACAGGAGCGGCATTTGCAGTCGGAACGGATTACCCGGTTGTGGGATTAGATCCATTTCAGACAATCTATGCGGCAGTGACCAGAAAGGATGCAGACGGAAGAATATCCGGTCAGAATCCGTGGGAGGCCATTGATATGGCGACAGTCTTAAAAGGATATACCTACGGAGCTGCTTACGTCTATCAGGCAGAAGACCGAACCGGTTCGATCGAAGAAGGCAAATGTGCAAACCTCATTGTACTGGATCAGAATCTGTTTACGATCGATCCTGAGAAGATACCGGATACCAAAGTGGTATGGAATATATTTGAGGGACAGACGATATATGACAGACTGAATAATCTGGCAGGTGCGAGTGGAATATAAGCCGTTGAAAACAGACAACTGGTGGAAGATAGATTTGGCAGATGTAAGTAGAAGGTAATCCGGAAATCAATGGCAGAAAATATAGGATAAAGAAATAAGATGTTCTGATAACAGGAGGATATGAGTATGAGAAAGGTAAAGGTAGCGGCTACACAGATGAGCTGTAGCTGGAATGGAGAAGAAGTGTTAGACAAGGCAGAGAAGCTGGTTCGGAAGGCGGCAGCAGAAGGAGCAAATATTATCTTGTTACAGGAATTATTTGAAACTCCGTATTTCTGTCAGAAGCAGAAATTTGAATATTTTGATCTGGCAAAGCCACTTTCAGAAAATGCAGCAGTAAAACGATTTACCGAGGTTGCAAAAGAGCTTCAGGTTGTTCTGCCGATCAGTTTTTATGAAAAGGCGGGAAATACAGCATTTAATACAATAGCGATCATTGATGCAGATGGAACGATCCTTGGAACATATCGTAAGACCCATATCCCGGATGGACTTCCATATGCGGAGAAGTTTTATTTTACACCGGGAGATACCGGATTTAAGGTATGGAAGACAAAATATGCAGATATCGGCGTTGGCATCTGCTGGGATCAATGGTTCCCGGAGGCTGCCAGAAGCATGGCACTTCTTGGTGCAGAGCTGTTGTTCTATCCGACTGCAATCGGAAGCGAGCCTACATTAAACATTGATTCGAAACCACACTGGCAGCATGCAATGCAGGGACATGCAGCAGCAAATATCATGCCGGTGATCGCATCGAATCGTATCGGAACAGAGACAGATGATGAGTCTTCGATGACATTTTACGGTTCTTCCTTTATCGCAGATCAGACCGGAACGATCGTGGAGGAGGCAGACCGTGAGACAGAATCTGTGCTTGTCCATGAATTTGATCTGGATGCGATCGCACAGATGCGTAGAGAATGGGGCGTGTTCCGCGACCGCAGACCGGAGATGTACGGAAATTTGATGCACCATTAATTAAAAATATTTCAAGTATAAGATCACACACATAAGTTCAAGAATGAAGATTGCAGGAAGCCCAATGTAGAATTTGGGCTTCCTGATTTTATGTCGGAATAACAGCATACCAAGAATCGCACCAAAGATTCCGAACACTCCGGCGAGGATCAGGTGGGCTTCCGGGATGCGCCACTTGTGGTGGATGGCTTTCCATTTGTCGATGCCATACAGGAAAAATACGATCAGATTGATCAGGATATATGTACTTAAGAATAAATGATCTTTTATCAGTTCAAATAACATATGTGGTTGTACTCCTTTCATCCGTACAGACTGCTTTCACAGAGAAGAAGTTCGTTCCTTCGCAGTTTCCAGTCAAGCAGATTTTCATTATATGCATTTTAAGATGATTTTTGTGGATTGTCTATATTTATATTCTTGAAGCCTGTTTGATACGGGCTTATAATGATGCATAAAATAAGAAAGAAGGACGAAAGATGAATATACAGATCAGAGAATATAAAGATTCAGACATACAGGAGATGAACCGCATCTGGAACCGTGTGGTAGATGATGGAGTTGCTTTTCCACAGGAGGATGACCTGACAGAGGAGACAGGCAGGGGATTCTTTGCAGACCAGACCTATACTGCGGTGGCAGAGGATACAGACACAGGAAAGGTGCTCGGACTTTATATCCTGCATCCAAATAATGTCGGACGCTGCGGTCATATCTGCAATGCCAGCTATGCGGTAGATGCGGATGTAAGAGGATTTCATATCGGAGAGAAGTTGGTGTCTGACTGTCTGGTACAGGCAAAGGCGTATGATTATCTGGTGCTGCAGTTTAATGCGGTGGTGGCTACAAATGTGCATGCAAGACACCTCTATGAGAGGCTTGGATTTACGCAGCTTGGAACGATTCCGGGTGGTTTTCGCATGAAGGATGGACACTATGAGGACATCTGCCCATATTACTTTGACCTGCGTGAACTTGGCAGATGATCGTTGTTAATTGAAAATTGATTTCAGACATGGAATGGCGGTCAGATAATATAATGTAAGACAGTAAAGATTTCTATTCGGTTCGTGCACTGATTTGTCGGCAGTCGCCCAAACTCGTCCGTATGGACTCAAACATGGGCTTGGTGCTGACAGTTAGCACAAACCTCATAACGAAATCTTTTCTATGTCATTGCATTATATTATCTGACCGGCAATTCATTGCCTGAAATCAAATACAGATTAAGATACGATCATCTGCCAAGTCTTTACGGATCAAAGTAATATGAGTTGAATAAAATGTAATTTTAAGAGCGAAGACAGTATGTGGTAGAAATATATAATGAAGAAAGCAGTATGTTTTCTTTACACAAGTCAATTAAAATGGTAAAATAATTAATGTGCGTAATAAGAACGATATAATTTATTTGATGTGTCAAATAAGACTTTAGAATAGAAATCAGGATAGATAATCATGTTTAAATATAGATTTTTTCAGGTGATCCTTGCGATCGCAGTTGTAATGCTGATCGTGTCGTCTGCGGTGTTTATCTCATTCCAGGGAGTGAATATCAGTGAGGCAGAGTACACATCAGAGATGACCGGACGAACATTTGAGACAGATGGAGCAGATGGTTCGGAAACTGCTCTGACGGAGTTCGAGGCGTGGCTGGAGTACAGCATCATTGCGGATGGACTGAAGGAAACCGGAAATAATGTTGATTTTGATAAAGGAAATGTGAAGCTTTGCGACTATAACCTGACGCAGCTTAGACAGTTGAAGAAGGTGAAGGATGAGGCGAAACGAATGATGTTCCTGTCGGTGATCCTGCTTATCATAGGATTTCTGGCAGTAAAGAAAAGACGAATGTATGAGTGTGTCGTATGGGGCGGCGTTGCAGCAAGTGTGATCGGAATAGTATCACTGATCCTGCTCGCGGTATCCGGAAGCGGCATTTTCTATGGCGTTCGTGAGATGGTATTTAAAGGCAGGTATGATGTATTTTTCTCAGGGGATGACAGACTGATCGCGCTGATCCCGGATAATCTGGGACTTCGGATGTTCCTGATCTATACAGGAGTGATACTTGCCGGACTTGTTATTACGATCATAGTACGGCTGATAAGCTGGCGAAAGACACAGCCACACAAATTCTAATATATTCAGGAGGGTTATATGAACAAGAGAATCAACGATTGGATCAACTGGGTACTGTATGATGAACTGATCGCAGGTAAACTGAATGCACCAAAGCATCTGCTGGGTATTCATGAATATGGGGAAGGACAGATCATCACAGCCTATCGTCCACATGCGGTGGAAGTGAAGGTTACATCCAGAACAGGTAAAAAAGTTCATACGATGGAGAAGGTAACGGATGAGGGATTTTATGCGATCTTTTTCCCTAAGAAGGAATTTAGCGGAACAAAATACAATCTGGTGACAACTTATGAGGATGGAACGACTGTTACGACAGCAGATCCATATGCATTTGACAGCCAGATTTCAGATTTTGATTCTTATTTATTTGCAGAAGGCAAGCACTACGAGATCTATAATAAATTTGGAGCACATCCGATGACGATCGATGGCGTAAAGGGAACCTATTTTGCAGTATGGGCTCCGGACGCGCGGAGAGTCAGCGTTGTCGGTGATTTCAATATGTGGGATGGTAATTTACATCCGATGCAGCTTCGACCAAACGGTGGAATCTATGAGCTGTTTATTCCAAATGTGCTTTCCGGCGCAGTATACAAATACCAGATTCTGACCCGTTATGATGAGATTTTATATAAGAGTGATCCATACGGAAATCAGGCACAGATGCGTCCGGACAATGGTTCGGTTGTTGCAGATCTGACGACCTACAAGTGGAAGGATACTGCATGGGTAAATAAGAGAAAAACCTACAGCAGAACAGATCGCATGAAGATGCCGATGACCATCTATGAGATGCATCTCGGTTCATGGAGAAAGAAAGTTGAAGACGATGACAGCGGCTTCTTCAGTTATAGAGAGTTAGCTCCGATGGTTGCGGATTATGTAAAGGATATGGGCTATACACATGTGGAGATCATGGGTATCGCAGAGTATCCGTTTGATGGTTCCTGGGGCTATCAGGTAACGAATTATTATGCACCGACATCCAGATACGGATTGCCGGAAGATTTCATGTATTTTATTGACTATTTACATAGTAAGGGAATCGGTATCATCTTAGACTGGGTACCTGCACATTTCCCGAAGGATGCACACGGACTTGGCAGATTTGATGGTATGCCGCTCTATGAGCATCCGGATCCAAGAAGGGGCGAGCATCCGGATTGGGGTACTTATATTTTTGATTATGGCAGAGCAGAGGTTGCAAACTTCCTGATCGCAAATGCACTTTTCTGGGTAGAGAAGTTCCATATCGATGCGTTACGGGTAGATGCTGTTGCATCCATGTTATATTTGGACTATGGTAAGCAGGATGGACAGTGGCTTCCAAATGAAAATGGCGGCAATGAGAACCTGGATGCAATTAAGCTGCTGCAGAATATTAATGCAGTTATGGAAGAAAAGAATCCGGGGGCATTCCTGATCGCAGAGGAATCAACTGCATGGGCCGGTGTGACTGCTCCGGCATCCATGAACGGACTTGGCTTCCTGTTCAAATGGAATATGGGATGGATGAATGACTTCCTCGAGTATATGAAGATGGATCCATATTTCAGAAGCTTTAACCATAACAAGCTGACCTTCAGCTTATCCTATACATATGCAGAGAATTATGTTCTTGTCATTTCACATGATGAGGTCGTACATCTGAAATGTTCAATGATCAATAAGATGCCGGGAAGCGAACCTCAGAAATTTGCAAATCTTCGTCTGGCATATGGTTATATGTATGGCCATCCGGGCAAAAAGCTGTTATTCATGGGTCAGGAATTTGCACAGCCGCGCGAGTGGAGCGAGGCAAGAAGTCTTGACTGGTTTGTCCTTGACAATCCGTTGAATCAGGGTGTACAGCGTTGGGTAAAAGCGTTAAATAATCTGTACAATGCGAATGATGCGTTATATGCAAATGACAGCAATGTGATGGGCTTTGAGTGGATCGACTGTGACCATCCGGATAAGGGTGTGGTTTCGTTTATCCGTCGAGGTTCTACACCGAGTAAGCAGTTGTTATTTATCTGCAATTTCGTGCCGGTTGAATATGATAATTATGAAGTTGGAGCACCTTGCTTCACAACATATAAAGAAGTCCTGAATTCCGACGACGTACAGTTTGGCGGAGCAGGAAGATTAAACAGTGGTAAGATCAAGGCTATCGATAAGAAGACAGAACGTATGCCTTATTCGATCAGTGTAACAGTACCGCCACTTTCTGCTGTTGTTCTGGAATATGATTACACCGATGTAACACCGGAGGATATTCTGAAGAAGAAAGAGGCAGAAAAGAAAGCGGCAGCAGCAAAACGCGCGGCTGAGAAGAAAACGGCTGCGAAGAAAACTGCAACGGAAAAGAAGGATGTAGAGACGACGGAAGTTGTAAAAAAGGAGCCGGAGAAGAAGACGGCTGCGACAAAGACAAAAGAAACAGTAAGTAAGACAAAGCCTGCACAGACAAAAGCGGCAGTTTCAAAGAAGACTACTAAGAAATAATAAAAAATGCTGGATCGTACTTGTGCGGTTCAGCATTTTTTGTAGGCATAAGGAGAAGACATGAAGATAGAAAAAGTAAGTACAGCGGATGCGGAGGAGCTTCTCGCAATCTATGCACCCTATGTAGAAGAAACAGCAATATCATTTGAATATGAAGTACCGTCTGTAGATGAATTCAGGAACAGGATCGAGCAGATCTCAGCAAAGTATCCATACATAAAGGCAGTCGTGGATGGGAAAATCGCAGGCTATGCATATGCAGCAGGTTTCAAAGACAGAAAGGCATATGACTGGTCAGTGGAAACAACGATATATATCCGAAAAGACTGCAGGCAGCTGGGGTTTGGCAAAGCCCTATATGAGAATCTGGAAAAACTACTGAAGGAAATGGGAATCCTGAACATGAATGCCTGTATCGCAAGTCCGGCAGCAGAGAGCGGACATCTGACGGATGACAGTTACAGATTCCATAAAAAAATGGGCTTTACGCTGGTTGGGCGTTTTCATAACAGCGGCTATAAGTTTGGTGAATGGTACGATATGATCTGGATGGAGAAGATGATCGGCGAGCACGAGAAGGATGTGCCGGATGTAAGATTTGGTCAATGAAAAAGAAATTTATAAAAAACACTTGCAAAAAGATAATCCAAGCAATATAATACAGGAGAAGTGCAAAGAGGCACAGAGCGAGAAGCTCTGTGCCTCTTTAGTTTTCCAGGTATTAAGTTTTAGGAGGAAATTCAAATGAAAACAGGTACAGTAAAATGGTTTAATGCAAAAAAGGGATATGGATTTATCAGCGATGAGAATGGTGATGACATTTTTGTACATTTCTCAGCTTTAAATATGTCTGGTTTCAAAGTATTGGAGGAAGGCGACAAAGTTGAGTTCGAAGTAATTGAGGGAGAAAAAGGACCTCAGGCTGCAAATGTAACAAAGCTGTAAGCTGATACATAATGAAGATACCTCATGACAGATCATCGGTACTCAGAATTTTGAGAACCGATGATCGCCATGGGGTATTTTTTTGCGGATTCTTGCGGAAATTATGATTATATATTAGAATAGCGGCACAGGAGAAAGAAAACATGAACAATCCAATAAAAGAATTAACAAAGAAGGAATGGATCATCTGGTTAGGATCTATTTGTATCGTATGCGTATCAAACTTACTGACAACAGATTTTGATCTGCTGACTCTGGTAGCTGCATTAGTGGGTGTAACTTCGCTGATCTTTGCAGCAAAGGGAAATGTATGGGCGCAGATCCTGATGGTGATATTCAGCATCCTTTATGGGATCATTTCCTACCGGTTCCATTACTGGGGCGAGATGATTACATATCTTGGCATGACAATGCCTATGGCGATCTGGTCTATGATCACATGGCTCAGAAATCCGTCCGGCGGAAACGGAAATGTCGTAAAGATCCAGAAGCTGAACCGGAAGCACATCATAGGGCTTATTATATCCGGCGTGATCGTAACGGGAGTATTTTATTATATTTTAGTTGTATTCGATACCCCGAATATTATATTCAGCACCATATCGATCGTAACCAGTTTTCTGGCAGCGGCACTTACGATGCTCCGTTCCTCGTATTATGCAGTATGGTATGCGGCAAATGATATCGTGCTGATCATTTTATGGGTGCTGGCATCCATGAAGAATCCTGCCTATATCCCGGTCGTTGTGAATTTTGGTATCTTCTTTATCAATGATATGTATGGCTATATCAGTTGGAAAAGGCGGGAACGGATACAGCTGTAAAATGCAGAAAAAGTGGGTTGTTGGTACTATTACTTTACACAAGAGAGTTTGTAGCTGTGGAGCTGAAGAAGTTATCGACTAATAAAAAACAGAATCCCCGCTATGGTGTGTTTTACTATTCATGAAGCAAGCCTTTGGGAGCGTCGGTTCTTAGTGAGTCGCTATATGCGACGAACTTTTCATAGGTATAGAATAAGTGAGACAGGCAGAAAATAAATCAGCCCTTGGGGTATATTATAACCCCAAGGGCTGATTTATTTTCGTATGTGTGATTAGTTCTTCGAACAGCGGAACAGCAGATCCTCCCAACGGCGATCCACTTCCTCCTGATACTGAACGAGTAAATGCTCATTTTCAGGCTTAAACAAATGCTTGAAACGTCCCTGTGTCCGTAAGAAGTCCTCGATCGGAAGCTTCTTCTTAGGAGAATAGCTTAAGATCCATTTGCCTTCGATGACTTCAAATAAAGGCCAGTAGCAGGTCTCAACCGCCAGCTTACAGATATCCATGATCTGTTCGGTAGGATAACGCCAGCCACGAGGACAAGGAGCCATAACATTTAAGAAAGCAGCACCCGGTGTGTAGATGGCTTTTTCGGATTTCTCATAGATATCACGCATATTACCAAGCAGAGTAGTCTGACCGACATAAGGGATATCATGAGCTGCCATAACCTGTGCCAGATCCTTACGGTTCTGCATCTTACCGTTTGACTGGGAACCGACAGGAGTGGTTGTTGTATCTGCATACATCGGAGTAGCGGAAGAACGCTGGATGCCGGTATTCATGTAAGCACCATTATCGTAGCAGATATATACCATGTCATGACCACGCTCCATAGCACCGGATAAAGACTGAAGACCGATATCATAAGTACCGCCGTCACCGCCAAATGTTATGAATTTATATGTTTCATCTAATTTACCCTTTTTCTTTAATACATGATAAGCAGTCTCTACACCGGAAAGGGTAGCACCTGCATTTTCAAATGCATTATGAATGTAACTGTCTTCGTAAGCAGTATATGGATACATGAAGGTGGAAACCTCCAGACATCCGGTAGCGTTACCGATAACTGCTTTGTCACCCTCATGAAGGGCACGGAGTACATTACGAACTGCGATCGTACCGCCGCAGCCTGCACACATTCTATGACCCGGAGCAAGACGCTCAGGCTTGTTCATTACTTCTTTAAAATTATATGCCATTTTGTCTTACCTCCTTACTTTCTAAGTCCAATATACTGATACTGTGGAATGGTCTTGCCCTGCTCGATCATTTCCTCTAACTGGTTAAATACATCGGTTGCTTCCACTGTTGTATAATCTCTGCCACCAAGACCGTAGATATAGCTGACAGCCTTTGTAGAAGCTCCGATATCATACAGGTGCTCCTTGATCTCAGCAGATAAAGGACCGCCGCCTGCACGGAAGCCTTCGGAACGGTCTAAGATCGCAACTGCCTTTGTATGAGCCAGCGCCTTAGCAATTTCTTCACCTGGGAATGGACGGAAGACACGGAGCTTTAATAAGCCGACCTTCTTGCCCTGTGCGCGCAATGCATCGATTGCTTCTTTTGTCGTTCCTGCTGCGGAACCAATCATAACGATCGCATAATCAGCATCTTCTAATTTATATTCCTCAAAGAAGCCGTACAGTCTGCCGGAGATCTTTGCGAAATCATTCGCAACATCCAGGATCACCTGCTTGGCATTCTTCATAGCTTCGTTCTGATTCATTTTGGATTCCATATAGAATGGAGAAGTTGCATATGGACCGACTGCCATAGGCATCTTTGGATTCAACAGGTACTGTTCCGGATTGTATTCACCGACAAATGCTTTTACCTTGTCATCCTCTAACAGTTCGATATTCTCAACTGCGTGGCTGGTGATGAAACCATCCTGACAGATCATGATCGGCAAATGTACTCTGGTGTCCTTGTGTTCTGCGATCCGGTAAGCCTGTACGAAATTATCATAAGCTTCCTGATTATTCTCTGCATAGATCTGGATCCATCCGGTATCTCTTGCACCCATACTGTCTGAGTGGTCGCAGTTGATATTGATCGGGCCGGATAAAGCTCTGTTTACAAGAGCCAGTGCGATCGGCAGACGATTGGAAGCTGCAACATAGAGCTCCTCCCACATCAGCGCCATACCGCAGGAAGAGGTTGCTGTTAAGACACGACAACCGGCAGCACTTGCACCGATCGCAGCACTCATAGCACTGTGCTCACTCTCGACCGGAATAAACTCTGTATCGATCTCACCGTTTGAAATATATGTAGAAACAAACTGTGGAATCTCTGTAGAAGGGGTGATCGGGAATGCCGGCATGACATCCGGGTTGATCTGCTTGATCGCATAAGACACCGCTTCATTTCCTGATAAACGTTCTCTGATACCCATTTATTTGCCCTCCTTCATCGTAATAGCACCAAACTTACACTGATAAGCACAGATACCGCAGCCCTTGCAGTGGCTCAGATCGAAGTCAAGACGTTTGCCGCCTACGACCGGGATGCAGCTGTCCGGACAGACCGGTGCACATAACAGACAGTGTACACATTTGCTCTCATCTATGACGGGAGTAGCAGTTCTCCATTCACCTGTGTTAAATGCTTTGGAAGTACCACCGCCGTACACATGGTTACCGGGTGTGATTTCTGTATATTTACTTTTTTCATGTATTCTGCTGATATCTGTTCTCATTACTTGGTTACCTCCTTAAATGCAAGCTCAAGGGCTTTCATATTTCCATCGATAACCTCAGGTTTCTTTGCAAATTTGTGCTGATAGGAAAGTCTCATATCTGCAAGGAAATCATCCTGCTCCATGATACCGCTGACTGCAACGATAGCAGCAAGCATAGGAGAATTCGGGAAGTTCTTGCCGAGTGTCTGCATCGAGATCTCCCGGGCATCTAATGTATAAACTTTTCCTTTGTAGCCATTTAAATGAGGACGAACCTCATCCGGTGTCTTTGGGGTGTTAATGACGATTGCACCATCTTCTTTTAATCCGGCGGTTACATCCACGGATTCCAAGAGGGACTCGTCAACGACAACAACATACTGTGGGGTGTAGATATTGGAATGAACGCGGATCGGATCGCTGCTGATTCTGTTATAAGCAGTGATCGGCGCACCCATTCGCTCCGGACCATATTCCGGAAAACCCTGAACGTATTTTCCTGTTTTAAAAGCTACGTCTGCAAGCAGCAGAGCAGCAGTTTTGGCACCCTGGCCGCCCCGGCCATGCCATCTGATCTCAATCGTATCTTTCACTTTTTAATCTCTCCTTGTGACTATAAACGCATCGATATGTCAGAATGAATATAGAAATGATTTCCCCTATGATTTCAGACAAATAGAAGGTTTATTGAAAAAAATTCTTAATAAAACGTAGACTTTCTTATTATATCATGTATAAATAAGAAGTAAATAAAAATTTTTTTGTAAATAAGAGAAGAAATTTGAACGAATAAAAGACGGAAAAGTGCAGATAACAGAATTTCGTCATAATAAAAAAATGAGGTATAATGGATCGTGCCAAGAATGTTAAAAAAGAGGAGAGAAAAATGTCAAAAGGGAAAAAAGTAAAGATCGTAATTGAGGGAATCATTCTGTTGTTTATTGTTTACTGTGTCGTTTTAAAGATGCTGCCGGTATCGACAGGAAGACTGTCAACATACGAAGAGATCAATGATGCAGTAGCAACAGCCGCTTCAAGGTATAAGAATACGGTTACGCTAAAGACAACAGGGGAACCGTATATGGATTATCAGTCGGTCCTTGACAAGCTGATGGAAAAGAATATGTATGCAGGTGGAGAATTCTATGCATTTTCTTATGTATATACGCCGGATTCAGGTGGAGAAAAGGTAGCGGTAAGGATCAGTCATATGAGCCGGTTAAAAAGCTTTCTTGTATTTATCCGTTCCGGTCAGATTTCGGGGAAGATAAAGGGGCTGTCAGATTACGAGAAGGTGAAAGCGGTACATGATTATATTATCTTACATAATGAATATAACCGCTCATCCGGTGGTGCATGTAATACTCTGTACAGAGGAGATTCGGCATGTAACGGATATGCGCTGGCATTTTATATCATTATGAAAAAGGCCGGAGTCCCGGTTACCTGTGAATACGGTTATGGACTGGAATCCGAGCATCTGTGGAATCGGGTTCAGGTGGATGGACACTGGTATAATATCGATCTGACATGGGATGATCTTGGTGGACAGAATGTCGGATATGATTATTTCCTTAAATCTGATGCGGACTGGCAGGGACATGATCATGGCGGTTCCGATGCAGAAGTTTCTATGGATGTGACAGGAAAGACGGCAGCGGAATATTATAGAATGTTCCCGAATTATAATGCGATCATGATCTGGTCGATCATCGGAGTGATCGCGGCAGGGTTTGCATTATATATCTGGTTGCTTGACCGGAAGATGAAACGGAAGAAGTTAGAGAAAGCCCGTCTGGAAGCACAGGAGGAAGCGCAGAGAATGGAAGAACTCCATAAGAGAATGCAGGTGGTTACAGGTGCATTTACAGATGAAGCGACCGTTCCGGCGAATGAAAATGTGGTCACGGACTATCAGACAGCACCATATACAACACCATATACAACACAGATGGCAGAGAATGTAGATGAGACTACCATGAAGCATGAACAACCTCAGACTGCGGATCCTTCTGAAAGTGCTTCACAGAATAAAAGCAGTGGTGCTCATTCGGGGTTCCGGTTGAAGCAGGATGATTAAAAATATAATAATGAAAACTTTCATCGGCATAGTTGTTCACAACTATGCCGATTTGTGTTAAAATAAACAGCGATTGACAAAATGAGAAAAAGAATCACCAACAAATCAGGAGGAAATAGAATGATTAAATTATTTGACAATGGTGCTTATCTTTTAAATGGCACAGAGCTTGTAGAAGACAATGCCGATGCAAATGCGATCCTTACACAGAAGTTAGGTACAGCTCCATCCAAGGAAGAAGCTGCAAAGAATACTATGGCATACGGTATCCTGGAGAAGCACAACACATCTGACAATATGGACAATCTTAAGATTAAATTCGATAAGATGACCTCTCATGATATAACATTTGTAGGTATCATCCAGACAGCAAGAGCTTCAGGACTGAAAGAATTCCCGATTCCTTATGTCCTTACAAACTGTCATAACTCCTTATGTGCAGTTGGTGGTACGATCAATGAGGATGATCACATGTTTGGCCTTTCCTGCGCAAAGAAATTCGGTGGTGTCTATGTTCCGCCTCATCAGGCTGTTATCCATCAGTTCGCAAGAGAAATGCTTGCAGAATGTGGTGCAATGATCCTTGGTTCTGACAGCCATACCCGTTATGGTGCGCTCGGTACAATGGCGATCGGCGAAGGCGGCGGAGAGCTTGCAAAGCAGCTCTTATGCAGAACTTACGATGTAGCTAAGCCCGGTGTAGTAGCAATCTATCTGGACGGAGAAGTTGCAAAGGGAGTAGGTCCTCAGGACGTTGCTCTTGCGATCATCGGTGCAACCTTCCAGTGTGGTTATGTTAAGAATAAGGTAATGGAGTTCGTAGGACCTGGTGTTGATAAATTATCTGCTGATTTCCGTATCGGTATCGATGTAATGACAACCGAGACAACCTGCCTGTCCTCTATCTGGAAGACAGATGAGAAGATCAAGGAGTGGTATGATACACACTATAGACCGGAAGCATACAAGGAAATGAATCCGGGCCCAGTTGCTTACTATGATGGCGTTGTATATGTGGATCTGTCAAAGGTAAAACCAATGATCGCTATGCCATTCCATCCAAGCAATACATATACAATTGAAGAATTAAATGCAAACCTGATGGACATCTTAGACGACTGCGAGAAGCGCGCACTGGTTAGTCTGGACGGTAAGGTTGACTTCACATTAAAGGATAAAGTCCGTGATGGCAAGTTATATGTAGAACAGGGAATCATTGCCGGATGTGCCGGTGGTGGATTCGAGAACATCTGTCAGGCAGCGGATATCATCCGTGGAAGAAGCATCGGTGCAGATGAATTTACATTATCTGTATACCCTGCATCAACTCCTATCTATATGGAGCTTGCAAAGAACGGTGTACTGGCTGACCTGATCGAGACAGGTACGATCGTTAAGACAGCATTCTGCGGCCCTTGTTTTGGTGCCGGAGATACACCTGCAAATAATGCATTATCAATCCGTCATTCAACCAGAAACTTCCCGAACCGTGAAGGCTCCAAGATCCAGAATGGTCAGATCTCATCCGTTGCACTTATGGATGCACGATCGATCGCAGCTACAGCAGCAAATAAGGGATACCTTACAGCAGCTACAGATCTGGATGTTGAATACAAGGGACAGAAATATTTCTTCGATAAGAGCATTTATGACAGACGAGTTTACAATGGTGTCGGCAAGGCTGATCCATCTGTTGAGATCAAGTTTGGTCCGAATATCAAAGACTGGCCGGAGATGATCGCACTGACAGACAACCTGTTATTAAAGGTTGCATCTGTTATTAACGATCCTGTAACAACTACAGATGAACTGATTCCATCTGGTGAGACATCTTCCTATCGTTCAAATCCGCTGGGACTTGCTGAGTTCACTTTATCCAGAAAAGATCCTGAATATGTAGGCCGTGCAAAGGCAATTCAGGCAGTTGAGAAGAAGAGAGAAGAACTTGGATGCTTCTGCAAGGCAGATGAATCCATGAAGCCTATGATGAAAGAAATCAAAGCAAAATTTGCAGATCGTGAGATCACAGGTTCCAATACCGGTTACGGCAGTACGATCTTTGCTGTAAAGCCGGGTGACGGCTCTGCCAGAGAGCAGGCTGCTTCCTGCCAGAAGGTACTTGGCGGCTGGGCAAATATTGCTAAGGAATATGCAACAAAGCGTTACAGATCCAACCTGATCAACTGGGGTATGCTTCCATTCATCATGGAGGAAGATTTCGCATTTGACAATGATGATTATGTATTCATTCCGGGTATCCGTGAGGCTGTCCAGAATAAGAATGAGATCATCAAGGCATATGTTGTAAATAAAGACTTCAAGGAATTAGACCTGAAGCTTGGAAGCCTGACCGATGATGAGAGACAGATCATTATGGATGGCTGCCTGATCAACTACTATAAGAACAATTAAGAATCAGGAAATGATATAGATACAAAAAAAGCCGGAGTGATCCGGCTTTTTTGTTAAGTACAATATAGGAGAAACAACATGATATATATAGGAAATCACCTGTCGTCCTCCAAAGGCTTTGAGGCGATGGGAAAGGCGGCATTAAAACTTGGTGCAAATACATTTGCATTTTTTACAAGAAATCCACGGGGCGGAAAGGCGAAAGAGATCGATCCGGCAGATGCGGAACGGTTACGTTCCCTGATGGAGGAGCATCATTTTGGAAAACTGGTCGCACATGCACCATATACGATGAATGTCTGTGCAGCAAAACCGGATATTCGGGAGTTCTCATGGAATATCTTAAAGGATGATATGGAGCGGATGGAGTATCTTCCGGGAAATTATTATAATTTCCATCCGGGTGCACATGTTGGTCAGGGGGCAGAAGAAGCCATACCGGTAATTGCTGACGCATTAAATCATGCGATCAAACCGACTCAGAGTACAGTTGTATTACTTGAAACAATGGCAGGCAAAGGCTCGGAAGTCGGAAGAAATTTTAAAGAACTGGAACGTATCATAGAGCTTGTTGACTGCAAGGATAAGATCGGGGTATGCTTTGATACCTGTCATACATGGGATGGTGGCTATGATCTTGTGGAAGATCTGGATGGTGTACTTCACACGTTTGATCAGATCATCGGACTTGACCGTTTAAAAGCTGTTCATCTAAATGACAGCATGAATGTGAGAGATTCACACAAAGACCGACATCAGAAGATCGGAGAGGGTGAGATCGGAGCAGAAGCATTAAAACGGATCGTAACGCATCCATTGCTTGCAGGCAGACCGTTTATCTTAGAAACACCAAATGATGATGTCGGATATGCAAGAGAGATAGCAATGATAAAGAGCTGGGCGGATGAAAGCATGGAGTAATTGTAAGGATAATAGATAAAATAAAAACGGCCACTATCAGAATGGTTACCCAATAACGGTTTCATTCTCACAGTGGCAGTTTTTAATATTACCAATGAATCAGTTCAATCTTATTTCTCTGTTTTTACTAATTCCGATAATGAAGTTGCAAGTCCTGCAACACCCTGAATATCGGATGGAATAATGATCTTGGTTGACTTGCCGTCAGCAGCCTTTGCGAATGCTTCCAGACTCTTGATCGTAAGAACCTGATTAGATGGAGCAGATTCATTTAAGAGACGGATACTGTCTGCATTTGCCTGCTGTACAGCGAGGATAGCCTGTGCCTGACCTTCAGCTTCACGGATCGTTGCTTCCTTCTTAGCTTCTGCGCGAAGAATCTGTGACTGCTTCTCGGCTTCTGCTTCCAGGATAACGGACTGTTTGTTACCTTCTGCAATAAGGATTGCAGATTTCTTTTCACCTTCTGCTTTCAGGATCTGTTCACGTCTTTCACGTTCTGCCTTCATCTGTTTTTCCATGGCATCCTGAATCGCTGCAGGTGGGATAATATTCTTTAGCTCAACACGGTTTACCTTGATGCCCCAAGGATCAGTTGCTTCGTCCAGAGTAGCACGCATCTTTGTGTTGATCGTCTCTCTGGATGTCAGTGTCTGGTCAAGTTCGAGATCACCGATAATGTTACGGAGAGTAGTGGCTGTCAGGTTTTCGATTGCCATGATCGGATTTTCAACACCATAGCAGAAAAGCTTTGGATCTGTGATCTGGAAGAAAACGACAGTATCGATTCTCATTGTAACGTTATCTTTCGTGATAACCGGCTGTGGAGCGAAGTCTACAACCTGTTCCTTTAAGGTAACACGACGTGCGATCTTATCGATAATAGGCATTTTCATATGAAGACCTACGGACCATGTACCGCAGTAGGTTCCCAGACGTTCGATAACGTAAGCATGTGCCTGTGGGACGATCTTGATTGTGCTGCAGATAATAATGATAGCAATGAATACTAAGATAATTACCAGCCATGTGAGTGGTGAATCCATAATAAGTACCTCCTTTAAGTGGCGACAGATATAGTATCTGTCAAATTAAATAAATTATATTCTGCTGACAATAAGTTTTACGCCGGAAACCTCATTGATCGTGACTTCGGTTCCCTGGGGAATAATATCAGTTTCATCAGCAGCACGTGCGGTCCATTCGAGACCATTTACTTTTACCTGCCCGGTAGCCTTTAGATTATCAATGGTTTCAGATACGATCACCTGTTTGCCGACCAGACTTTCAACATTTGTTTTTTCCATATCGGATAATTTGAAATGTTTTAAAGCCACAGGCCTTGTAGTAAACAGAAGAACTAATGAAATAACTGCAAAGATCAATATCTGGATGATCAGTGATGTACCAAAGAATACAGAGATCGCAGATACCAAAGCTCCTCCCGCGAACCAGATGGTTGTAAGTCCGAGAGTAATGATTTCGATAATTATACAGACCATAAAGATAACGGACCAGATAATTAATTGACAGATTAATTCATTTTCCATAAGAACACCTCCTTTATGCCTCCCCGGTCTTAGGCAAAATAAGTTTTGTGGTTTGTTAAGAACCCTTAAACATGTCACTATTTTACTATGTAACCCAGATATCGACAATGCTTTTTTCAAAAATATAGGGTTATTTAAGGTTCATTTTTTGAACGATTTTGGATTTGGTAAAGTCATGGTTAAATCTATTTTAAATCTATTAAAAATAGGAAATGCTATTGCTTGACTTTTTGAAACAGTATATAATTTTTTCAGGTTGTTTATAATTATATGTAAGAATAAATCCATTGATGTGTTGTTACAGGAATGGAATGAAACGACATATCCGATGTTGGGTTTTGAATGCGGAAAGGGAAAGGTTATCAGACAAAATTGGGAAATGAAAAAAAAAGACGGCTGTTTAAGGCGGGAACGATTATATTTCTGGTAATTGCAGCAGCGCTTGTATTTAATAAGATATTGGAGGAGTGGACAGGCTTTCGGAAGGTACTGGATACGATAACCGGGGCGGCAGCACCGATTATAATTGGTTTTGTGATCGCTTTTTTGTTGAATCCGGTGCTTATCTTTTTTGATCGCCTGTGTCATACGATCTTACAGGATCGGGTGATCAAAGACAAGAAAAAACTGTTTCATGTATCAAGAGCCATATCGATCATTATAACGATCATTTTGTTCCTTGGTCTGCTCACGGGTTTGATCTGGATGGTAGTGCCACAGGTCATCGACAGTATCAATCTTCTTATATCCAATATGGATAATTACTATAATAATATCATGAAGGCGATCAATACCATTTATGATAAATTCAAGAACCTTGGCGAATCCGAAGAAATGGTAATGAATGTCGTAAACACTGTATATGACCGCTTGCAGAAATGGGTAAATACAGATGTTGTTCCGAATCTGGATAAGATTGTATTAAATATCAGCTCCGGTGTTGTGGGCGGATTGAAGTTCATTTATAATTTCCTGATCGGTATTGTAGCATCTATCTATGTGATGGCGAATAAGGAATATTTGGCTTCCAGAGGCAAGAAAATCGTCTATGCACTGTTTAAACTGAAAAACGCGAATATCATTCTGGATGGACTTGCAAGTGTAAATAAGATATTCAGTCAGTTTATCAATGGTAAGATCGTGGATTCGATCATAATCGGGATTATAACATTTATTTTGACAACGATCGTAGATATGCCATATGCATTGCTGATCAGTGTTATCATTGGTGTGACAAATGTAATTCCGTTTTTTGGTCCGATCATCGGTGCGATCCCATGTGTGTTTATTGTTCTGATCGCAGATCCGATCAAGAGTATCATATTGCTTATCATGATCCTGTGTATTCAGCAGTTTGATGGAAATATTTTAGGACCAAAGATCCTTGGTGATGTAACGGGACTTTCCAGCTTCTGGGTTCTGACCGCGGTTATCGTAGGCGGTGGTATCTTCGGATTCTACGGAATGTTACTGGGTGTTCCGGTATTTGCATGTATCTACATGTATATCAATAAGACATGTACCGACAAGCTGGAAAAGAAGCATATGGTATCGGTGTCCTCGGAATTTGAGCGGATCAAACGGATCGATGAAGAAACCGGAAAGCCAATCTATCTGACAGAGGAAGAGGAGGATATCCGTTTTCATAAAAAAACTCCGGAGGAAAAAGCAGCTGCAAAGGCAGATCGCGAAGCAAAGAGGCATGCGAAGAAGCTTTATCAGCAGATTGAGAAAGTGATGCATGCAGAGAAAGCTGACGATCAGTTGGCAGCAACGAAGCATGAAGCGGAAAAACAGAGCAGTGATGACGACAAAGATGATCAAATGTAGGAAACGTAGCATATTCAGAAATGACAGGGCACATATAGTGTAGCTTTATGTGATAGAATAAGCCGGCAGATTTCTGTGGGGTAAATACCCGGTTAGAGATTTGCCGGCGTTCCTTTTGCAATAGGATAAAATAGTTATTTTCTTTGAATTAGAAGCATTTTATCAGATAAATCGATTTAATTTTCCATCGTAGTTAAAACCGGCAGATGCCAGTTTTTCGGAAACATCATTTACATTCAGATCCAGATCCGTACATAATTCATCCAGACTCGGATAAAAATCACGAAGCTTCATATTAATAAAGCTGAGGAGCATAACAGGATCTTTTGGAATATTTGGATTAGCCATAGGTGGAAAACCTCCTTTTATGAAAATCTTTTACATATTTTATTTGTAATAAGTATAAAAAACTGGTATATATATAGGGTATTGGAAACGTGTGTCATTTCCGATGTTAGTATAGCAGACGCCGGAAATATGTGCAACCAGATAGAATGGTAGCTGATCGTCTTGTAGTCAGTTACAAAATAATCAGGAGAAACAATCATGCAGAATGATAATGAAAAGAAGAAAATAAAGAAGCCGTCCGGTATGAGGACAAATTTTGCTTTTCAGGCGGCAGTGCTGGCAGGTGCAGGTATATTATCCCGAGTGATCGGTCTCTTATACCGGTCACCGTTATTTCAGATTATCGGAGATGAGGGAAATGGATATTATGGTACAGCGTATGCAATATATTCCATGATATTGATGATCGCTACGTACAGCATTCCAACAGCGGTTTCTAAGATCATTTCAGGGAAGCTGGCCCTGGGAGAATACAGAAATGCGAGACGGGTATTTAAATGTGCTTTTATCTATGTAGTATCTGTCGGATTGGTGGCGGCTGTCCTGACATTTGCATTTGCACCGGCTTTGGTGAAGGAACAGCCAAATGCGATTTTAAGCTTACAGATCCTCGCACCGACAATATTTCTGTCGGGCTTTCTTGCTATCTACAGAGGCTATCTTCAGGCATATAAAACGATGATTCCAACCTCCATATCACAGATTATAGAGCAGATTGCAAATGCAGTTGTCAGTGTTCTGGCTGCCTATCTGATGTCCAGACCATTTGTACCGGGAACCTCTGAACATGCAAAATATGGTGCAGCAGGCAGTGCAATGGGAACAGGGGCAGGTGTTCTTTGTGGAATTATTTATATTCTGATCGCATATGCAGGAAGAAGAAAAGAAATTATGGAGACAGTAGAGTCTGATGTTTCGTCGAATGTAGAATCATATGGAAAGTTATTCCGGCAGATCGTAATGATCGTAACACCGATCATTATTGCTGCATTTGTGTATAATATTACGACCACCGTAGATATGAAGATTTTCTACAATGTCTTAAACAGTAAAAATGTAGATCGTGTTGAATCTGCAAATTTGTACGGTATTTTTTCCGGTCAGTACATGGTGCTGATCAATCTTCCGGTATCGATCGCATCTGCGGTTGGAACAACCCTGATACCAAATATTTCGGGAGCATTTACCAAGGGGGATAAACTGGAAACGAATCATGTATATAATCAGTCTATGAGCATCACGATGATGGTGACAATACCATGTGCAGTCGGAATCGGCGTGTTGTCAGAACCAATCATCACGCTGTTGTTCCGTGGTGCAGATCCGCTGGTATTTAAGGCATTGACTGCAGGCTGCATATCTGTGGTATTTTATTCGTTATCAACACTTACAAACAGTATCTTACAGGGAATCGGAAAGGTTATGGAGCCGGTCAAGAATGCGACACTTGCATTGTTGATCCACCTGATTTTCCTTGCTGCCATTTTGAAATTCACAGATGCGAAGTTGTTTGGTCTGGTAGCAGCAACGATCCTGTATTCATTACTGGCATGTATCTTTAATCATATATCTGTATCCAAATATATGTCTACGAAGCTTGATGTGAAGAAGATCTATCTTGCTCCTGCCGTTGCATCGATATTTATGGGAATCGTTGCCTGGGGCAGTTATCAGATCTTCTACCACCTGATCCATATGAATTCAGTCAGTGTTGTTCTGGCAATCCTGCTTGCAGTTATTTTCTATGCAGCAGCTATTCTGGCAGTCGGAGGATATACGAAGGAAGAAATCCTTGCTATGCCAAAGGGAACCCTGATCCTGAAGCTTGCAGAAAAACTACATCTGGTGAGAGAGTAGAGAAAGGAACGTGTGATAATTAACTTCCAGATTATTGCACTAAAACAAAAGATGAGCAAATTTAAAAAAATGATCATGCGTATGGCAGACCGGCTTGACAGCAGCTGCGCGCTGGGTGCGATCCGACAGGGTATGATCATGATGATCCCGCTTCTTGTAGTCGGGTACCTGGCGGCGATGTTGATCAATCTACCGATTCCTGCATATCAGACGTTTATAGCGAAATTGTGTGGTGGACATGTACTGGAAATTCTGAATTTCGTATATGCCAGTGTTAATGAGTTCTTTGCTGTTTTTCTGGCAGTAACAACAACGGTCAGTTATGCCATTATGAAACGGAGAAAGCAGGAAATCTATGAAGGTACAGGAAATATTATCATTTTAGTAATTATCACACTGGCTGCTCTGGTAGGGTATTTCGGAATCCAGTACGATGATTTTTCCATTCATTCGTTAAGCAATATGCATGCATTTACGGCACTGTTTGTTGCGCTTATTTCCGGTAAGATCTATTACACAATGAAGAGCAGTCGTTTCTTCAAGGTGAAAAATCAGCGTACGAATACGGACGGTATCTATATTGAAGCAATCGAGGGAATTGCTCCGGCGGTTGCCATTATTGGATTTTTTGCGTTTTTTCGAATTTTGTTACAGGTATTATTTGGAGTAAGCGGTTTTCAGGAATTGGTTGAACGCTTTTTTGATTACCTGTTAAAGCCATTACAGAATGGACTGGGAGCAGGAGTGGTTATTATTTTTCTGACACATGCGTTATGGTTCTTTGGAATTCATGGACACAATATGTTAGACACAGTGATCAAGCAGAATTTTTCTGATATAACAGCCGGAATTTTCAGCAAGACAATGCAGGATGTATTTGTACTTCTGGGAGGAGTGGGAGCCGTTTTGTGTCTGGTGATTGCGATCCTGTTGTTTGCGAAAAAGAAGGGTGTTCGGAATCTTGCATATATGGCAGCACCGAGTTTGGTCTTCAATATCAGTGAAATTGTCTTATTTGGAGTTCCTGTGATTTTGAATCCTATTCTACTGATCCCATTTATGCTTGTACCGATGGTGAATTATCTGGTCACTTATGCGGCAATGTTCTTTGGACTTGTTCCGCACGTGATACGTGAAGTTGATTGGACGACGCCTGTTATTCTGAGTGGGTATCAGGCTACCGGTTCCTGGGCAGGAGCAGTTTTGCAGATCCTGTGTCTGGCAATTGGTGTGTGTATTTATAAACCATTTATTCGTATGTATGAAGAACAGCGGGAACTGCGTCTGAAACGTGATGTCAAAAGACTGGTGGAGGAGATGCAGCGCGAGGAGCAGAACAATTCCATCTCACCATATACAAAGCGTGAAGATGAGATCGGACATATGGCCCGTATCCTGGCAGATGAACTTGTTGAAGCAATCAGACGGAAAGAATTGTTCTTAGTGTATCAGCCACAGGTGAACCGTGATGGCAGGTGCATTGGTGCAGAAGCGTTGATCCGTTGGGAGCATCCGGAATTTGGATTTATCTATCCTCCGTTGATCATACAGCTTGCCAAGGAAAAGAAGGTACTTAGTACGTTAGAGAAATTTATCTTTGATACGGCAGGTGCGGCACTGGCACAGGTAAGGGATATCGTACCGGATGATTTCAAGATGTCGGTCAATCTTACAAATGAATCTCTGGAATGGGATGGCATTGAAGCATGTATCGAAAATGTTGTACAGAAATACCAGTTTCCAAATGTACAGCTCGGACTTGAGATCACGGAGCAGGATGCACTTTCTTCGTCCATTGATATAACGAAAAAGATTGAAGCATTGAAGGCGAAAGGTCACAGATTCCTGATCGATGATTTTGGTATGGGACATACGTCGCTGGTTTATTTGCAGACGAAGTATTTTAACATTGTAAAGCTGGATGGATCTCTGACGAGAGACGTTATTCATAATGAAACGAATCGTGATATCATTGCATCAATCGTCTATCTGGGCAGATCTTTGAAATTCAAGATTATTGCTGAATATGTAGAGAATGAAGCTCAGAGAGATGAACTGAAAAAACTTGGCTGTGATGCATTCCAGGGCTATCTCTACAGCAAGCCGATTAAACTTGATGAACTTATGTCGTGGATCAAAGGGTCAGGACATGAAAGCTGAGATATAAACTAAAAACTCCATGCCGGACGTCTATATATTTTATGAAGCAGACCTGTTCGGAACGTCGGTCTTTAACGAATCACCAGTAGGTGATGAGTTTAGTACCGTTACGTTTCGGATCGAACGAAAGTGTTCTGCGGAATAAAGATATATAGACGTCCGGCATGGAGTTTTTTCTGGTATTTTATAGACTGATATGCTTATGCCATCATAGATGTAAGGATCTGGTTGACCAGTTTTCCGTCAGCTTTGCCTTTAACCTTAGGCATCAGCTCTTTCATGATCTTACCCTTGTCTTTGGCTGTTGGAGCATCGATACCAAGACCTGCAAGAACTTCTTTGATCGTAGCAGTGATCTCTGCTTCATCCATCATCTTTGGTGCGAATTCTTCGAATACGGTGATTCTTGCCTTGCATTCATCTATGATATCGGTACGATCAGCAGGTGTTGTATCGATTGTTTCCTTTGCGAGCTTGATTTCTCTTAATACAACTTCGTTTTCTTCTTCCTCTGTCAGATCAGCACGTTTGTCTATAAATTTATTTTTCAGGGCTGTAAGGAGTGCGGATAATGCGTCCTTTCTCTCTTTATCATGTGCCTTCATAGCGGCCATCATTTCGCTTCTGACTTCATCAATTTTACTCATTATATTCATACCTCCGTATAAAGTTATATATAGGTAATTGCAAAACTGTCGATGTTTTGTAATTGCTTCACATATTGTGATCGGACAGGTTTACAACCTGTCGCTCCTTATTATAGCACCGGAAAAGCGATAATTTCAATATGGCAACTGTATTTGAATTATCGGTTGCATTTGTCCGAGGGGAAGGTATAATGAGCGCATATGGGTAAATATGGCAAATAACAGGAGATGAAAGACTATGTCACTTACTATGAAAATGACAACATTATGTTATATAGAGAAAGACGGAAAATATCTGATGCTTCATCGTACAAAGAAGGAGAAAGATATTAATAAGAATAAATGGATCGGAGTCGGCGGACATGCGGAAGGAACAGAAGGACCGGAAGACTGCCTGCTTCGGGAAGTAAAAGAAGAAACAGGACTGACACTGACCTCTTATCAGTTCCGTGGCCTGATCACATTTATCAGTGATGTCTGTGAGCCGGAGCTGATGTGTCTGTTTACAGCAGATGGCTTTACCGGAAGCTTAACCGCCTGCAATGAAGGAGAACTGAAATGGGTAGATAAAAGCATCGTGCCATCTCTTCCGACCTGGACAGGAGATGCCATATTTTTAAAACTTTTATTAGAAGATGAACAACGTTTCTTCACTCTGCGGCTGGTCTATGAAGGAGATGAGCTGGTGGAACACCGACTGGAGTTTTATTAAAAGAAACCGCCAGCCGGCATTCGACTTTGTATAAGTCATGACTTTTGCAGGCACAACACAACCATTTCATAAGTCTTGACGCTGCAGTTATTTACGAACAGCTTCTTTTATTATTCGTGTGATCTGGATAATAAAGGTTGGGATAAATGCAAGCCCTAAAATGCTCAATACATTTTTAACTGTCAGGTCGGCAATCATGAATAAGCCATGCATAAATGGTGCGAGCAGGACAAAGCCAAGCAGCAGGACACCGGCGAAGAAAGCGGCGACACTCCAGAGGTTGGAGCGGATACCGATCTTTATAATAGAGGATTCGCTGCGGCATGTAAATCCGTGGAACAATCTTGCAAGCGTCAGTGTGGCAAATGCCATTGTGCTGGCAGTCAGGGCATTTACGGAATCACCCAGATAAAAGGCGACGGTTGTAACAATACCGATCAGAACACCGTAGCAAATAAGCTGGAGCGAGAAGGATTTATTGAAGATTCCTGCTTTTGGATCTCGCGGTTTGTTACGAAGTAATTTCTTATCGGATGGTTCCATACCGATGGCAAGTGCCGGAAGTGAATCGGTCAGCAGATTGATAAAGAGCAGATGAACCGGCTGGAATGGGGTATCAAGCGCCATGATGGAGCAGTAGAGAACTACCAGAATGGCTGCGAGGTTTCCGGACAAAAGGAACAGGATGGCATTCATGATATTACGGTAAACATTTCTTCCTGTCAGGACAGCTTTTATGATCGTTGCAAAATTATCATCTGCAAGGATCATAGCTGAGGCATCCTTTGATACCTCGGTTCCGGTGATTCCCATAGCGACACCGATATCTGCTTTTTTCAATGCGGGAGCATCGTTTACACCGTCACCGGTCATGGCGACAATGTGACCTTTCTTCTGCCATGCATCAACGATACGGATCTTGTTTTCCGGTGAAACTCTGGCATAGACGGAGATCTTTGGAAGGACATCTGTAAGTTCGTCATCGGTCATACGGTCGACTTCCTGACCGGTTACGGCCATATCACCATCGTGGAAGATACCGATCTGTCTGGCAATAGCGGTTGCCGTTACTTTATGATCTCCGGTTATCATGATCGGTTTGATTCCGGCGGAGATAGCATCCGCAACTGCAGCCATGGATTCTTCTCTTGGCGGATCAATCATGGATACAAGTCCGATAAAAGTATAACCATATTCGGAGGCTGCGGTCAGAACTTCCGAATCGGAACATTCTTTATAGGCAAGTGCCAGAACCCGTAAACCTTGTCTGGAAAATTGCATGTTTTGTTCCAGAATTCTGTTGCGGTCGTTCTCTGTAATCGGACGGATACCATCCTCTGTGATGATTGAATCCATACGGGTAAGAAGAACATCGACTGCACCTTTTGTCAGAAGCGTAGGTACGCCGTGCAACAGGTATTTGCTGCTCATCAGTTTCCGTTCGGAGTCAAATGGAATCTCTTCCAGACGCGGCATCAGATCACGCAGAACTTCTTCTGTTACACCGACATCAAATAGTTTCGTTTTCCTTGCCATCGTAAGGAGACAGGTTTCAGTCGGATCCCCGATATCCTTGCCATCCCGGATACTGCTGTCGTTGTTTAAGATACAGTTGTACAGAAAATAACGATGTGCCGGAATATGGAGATCCAGTTGGTCGGCATTTAACAGAGTATCACAGGTATAAAGCTGCTGAACTGTCATTTTGTTCTGGGTCAGTGTACCTGTTTTATCCGAACAGATAACAGAGACACAGCCCAGACTTTCGACTGCTTTCAGATCTTTGATGATCGCCTGATCGGCAGCCATCTTTCTGGTACCCATTGCCTGAACGATCGTAACGATCGAACCGAGAGCCTCCGGAATGGCAGCGACAGCAAGGGCAACTGCGAACATCAGAGAATCCAGTATTTTCTCGCCCTGCATCAGGCGGAGACCGAATACGATCAGGCTGATCACCATAATGATCGTTGCCAGTTTTTTACTGAAATTATCAAGACTGATCTGAAGTGGGGTCGCTTTGGATTTTGTATTATTCATAAGGGTGGCTATCTTACCCATTTCTGTATGCATTCCGGTTGCTGTAACGAGAACATTTGCACGACCATAGGTAACAAGACTGCCGGAGAATACCATATTGATGCGGTCACCGAGAGCAACATCCTCGGTGATATCAGAGTCGTCTTTATCCACATTTGTAGACTCTCCGGTCAGAGAACTTTCATTTACCTGTAAAGAGAAATTTTCGATGATACGGCCATCAGCGACGATCATATCACCGGCTTCTAAGAGCAGGATGTCTCCCGGTACGATGTCTTTTGATGCAATCTCCTGTTTGATTCCGTCACGTAATACTTTCGCTTTTGGTGCAGATAATTCTTTTAAGGAATCAAGAGATTTTTCTGCCTTTACATATTGGATCGTACCAAGGATCGCATTCATGATAATAACCGCAAATATAACAATCGTACTTTCGATGTTGCCGGATGCCATAGAGACGATCGCGGCAGCGATCAGGATGATAACGAGCAGATCGGCAAACTGGTGAAAAAAGACAGAAGCAACACTTTGTTTCTTTTGCTCGACCAGAGTATTTTCACCATAGGTTTGAAGTCGCTCTTTAGCATCTGTAGTGGTAAGTCCTTCCGGATTACCGCAGGTTCGGAATAATTCTTCTTTGTTCAGTTGATAGATTTCTTTCATAAGACCATGTCCTTTCTTTTGCTTTTTTTCCTGAGACAGATAATGAATAGTAGTTTTTTAAACATACTGCTTGTATTTCGGAAAAATTCTGATTGGTACATGCTGTTTTTTGTAATTGATAATAAAAAACGAGACTTTTTGTGCACAAAAAATATGCACAAAAAGTCTCGTTTTAACGTATATATCGGTTATCCGATCCCCGGCCTTTTAAGGCGTACTGACGAGAATCGGCACATGCACAGCATGAAACTACTCCCTTTTTGAATGATATATTTTTATCATGTATGAAAAGCTTAGTCAACCGTTTTTAGAAAGGTTTAACCATTTTTTTACCGGAAAATTCGATTTGAAGAACTATGCTTTGACAGAATCTTATAAAAACGATCAGAAAATATCGAAAATAAAAAAGAGGTGTGGTACAATGAGCGTAATTATTTGGACACAGGTCTTGCAGTATATTAAAGCATAAAGTACCTGTATAAAAAGAAAACATATAAGGAAGCAATCGGGAGGCACAGATATGACATTACAACAGCTTGTCTATGCTGTAAAGATAGCAGATACCAAATCCATGAATAAGGCGGCAGCAGAATTGTATGTATCCCAGCCGGCACTTTCCAGTACGATACGGGATTTGGAAGAAGAATTGAATATCGAATTATTTATCCGAACCAATCGTGGTATCGTGATCACGGCGGAGGGAGACGAGTTTTTAAGCTATGCAAGACAGATGGTAGAACTGAATCAGATGATCGAAGATCGATACATAAATAACGAAAAGAAAAAGAATAAATTCAGTGTATCCATGCAGCACTATTCATTTGCGGTAGAAGCCTTTATCGAGCTTGCAAAGGAGATCAGGCTGGATGATTTCGAACTGGCTGTGCATGAGACACGGACAAATGAAGTGATCGAGTTTGTAAGAGACTACCGGAGTGAGCTTGGAATCTTATATTTAAATGAGTTCAACCGAAAGGCTTTGCAGAAGATTTTCTCAGAAAACGGACTGGAATTTACGGAATTATTTGACTGTGATGTATTCGTGTATCTGAGCAACGAGCATCCACTGGCAGGAAAAGAGAAGATCGCATTTGAAGAATTAAAAGATTATCCTTGTCTTTCCTTTGAACAGGGCGAACGAAATTCGTTCTATTATGCAGAAGAAGTATTCAGCACTCTGGAATACAAGCAGATCATCAAAGCAGATGATCGTGCAACAATGCTGAATCTGATGGTTGGTATGAACGGATATACCTTGTGCTCCGGTATTATCTGTGAAGAATTAAACGGCAGTGCTTACCGCGCAATTCCGCTTGACACGGAGGAGAAAATGACGATCGGCTATATCAAACGAAAAGGCATGCGGCTGAGTACCCTTGGCAGACGCTATATCGAGATACTGACCCAATACGGAACACAGGAAAATGTAAAGAAGACGGCTGAGTAGACGCTCAGCCGTTTTCTTTGTTGTGAGGTCTGAGCCTGCAGGAAGCGGGGTAAATGAAAATTAAGTAACAAGCTCGCTATAAATGATACTTATAACCAGCTCACAGAAATACATAGTAGCGAAATCTTATTCCTACTGATATACTATGGTATAAATCTCAATAAAAAACAGCAGGAAAGGATGACGGTTATTATGGATACAGGAATTGCTACAAAATGTATATATGGAAATCATGAAAAATTTGAAGGCGACAGAACGGGAGCGATCAGCTTTCCTATCTATCAGACAGCAACGTATGCACATCCGGCAGTTGGACAGAGTACGGGGTATGATTACAGCAGACTCCAGAATCCAACCAGAGAACAGTTGGAGAAGATCGTTGCATCATTAGAAGGAGGACTGGATGCTCTCGCTTTTTCTTCCGGCATGGCAGCTATTACAACATTGATGGAAATCTTCAAACCGGGCGACCATATCATTTCGGAAGCAGATCTGTATGGCGGAAGTATCCGTTTATTTGATCATATTAATCAGAAAAATGGTATTGAGTTCAGCCGGATCAATTTTGCAGAGGAAGATCCGGAAAACTACATCAAAGAAAATACAAAAGCAATCTATATCGAGACACCGACTAATCCAATGATGAATGTTATTGATATCCGCAAGACGGCGGAACTTGCAAAGAAACATAATCTGCTGCTGATCGTGGATAATACATTTCTGTCACCGTATTTCCAGCGGCCATTTGAACTGGGAGCCGATATCATCCTGCACAGCGGAACAAAGTTCTTAAGCGGACATAACGATACGCTGGCCGGATTCATCGTGGTAAATACACCGGAGCTTTCGGAGAAATTACGATATATTATAAAGACGACAGGTGCGGGACTTGCGCCATTTGACAGCTGGCTGGTGCTTCGTGGCATCAAGACACTGCCAATCCGTATGGAGAAGGCACAGGAAAATGCACAGGCGATCGTGGAATTCCTGTTGCAGGAGAAGAAAGTAAAGAATGTCTATTATCCGGGAATACCGGGAACAAATAATTATGAGGTCTGTAAGAGCCAGGCGAGTGGATTTGGAAGCATGCTGACATTTGAAGTGGAGAGCAAGGCGCTGGCACTCCATATACTGGAATCCCTAAAGCTGATCCCATTTGCAGAAAGTCTCGGCGGCGTAGAGACCTTGATCACATATCCGACGACACAGACTCATGCGGATGTACCGGAGGAAATCCGTATAAAGAACGGTATTACAGACAGTGTTCTGCGTCTGTCGGCAGGAATCGAAGATAAGAAGGATCTGATCGCGGATCTGAAACAGGCAATTGATTCTTTTCGGGAATAAAACAGTGTAATATATGAATAATGATGAAAAAGTAATTTGCCTGAAAAATATTTTGATATGGAAATATATTTACAGCATAGGATCTGAGACATAACGGGAGGATAATTATGGAAGAAAAAAACCTGAATTTTGATGAAGTAATAGATAGAAGAAATACAGACTGTTTGAAATTTGACTTTGCAGAGCGGAGAGGAAAGCCTGCGGATGTACTTCCTCTCTGGGTTGCAGATATGGATTTTAAGACGTCGAGTCTGGTGCTGGATGCGTTGACAGAGCGTGTACAGCATGGAATTTTTGGCTATACAGAGAGCAGAGAGAGTTATTTTGAGGCGGTCAGCAAATGGATGGAAGCTCACCATGACTGGAAGGTGGAACGAAGCTGGCTGACAAAGACACCGGGTGTTGTATTTGCACTGGCGATGGCGGTCAAAGCATATTCCAAGGCAGGGGATGCCGTTCTGATCCAGCAGCCGGTCTATTATCCGTTTTCAGAAGTGATCCGTGACAATAACCGGAAGCTTGTGAGCAATGATCTGGTACTTGGAGATGATGGAAAATATCACATCGATTTTGATGATTTTGAGAAACAGATCGTTGACAATCATGTTGTGCTGTTCCTGTTGTGCAGTCCGCATAATCCGGTCAGCCGTGTATGGACGGCAGAGGAGCTTACGAAGATGGGTGATATCTGTATCAAGCATGGCGTTACGGTTGTAAGTGATGAGATACATGAGGATTTTGTTTTCGGAGACCACCAGCACACGGTATTTGCGACGATCAAGAAAGAATTCGAACAGAACTCCGTTACCTGTACTTCTCCTGCAAAGACCTTCAATCTGGCAGGACTTCAGGTGTCGAATATCTTTATTCCAAATGGAACTCTGCGCGCAGTATTTCGTAAGCAGGTGGATGCGGCGGGCTACAGCCAGTTAAATGCAATGGGACTTACCGCCTGTGAAGCAGCGTATACTCATGGCGAGACATGGTATCAGGCAATGATGAGATATGTAGAGAGTAATATCGCATTTGTGCGTGATTACCTGAAAAAGGAACTTCCACAGATCAAGCTGATCGAGCCGGAAGGAACTTATCTGCTGTGGCTGGATTTCAGGGCACTCGGAATGACAGAGAAGGAACGGGAGAACCTGATCGTTAATCAGGCAAAGTTGTGGCTTGACAGCGGTGCGATCTTTGGGCAGGTAGGCGAAGGATTTGAACGTATCAATGTGGCATGTCCGAGAGCGACGATCAAAGAGGCTCTGGATCGTTTAAAGGCAGTGCTCGATTGACTTGGCTATAAGCTATGGTTATAACCAGTTAAAAAATTTTGATTGGTTGACAAATTATGGAACTGCCACTATAATAAGCACATAACATATAAAACCTACTTTAATACTAGGATAAAGAAACGTTATAAGATGTGCCGGATGAGAAAATCATTTATCCAGAGTTGGATGGTGACTGACAAACAGACATTTACCCGGAGGTTGATGCTTCCGGGTTTTATAACGATAATAAAACATACTAACCAGATAGGAAAAGGAGAAATAGGAAAATGGCAAATATTCATTCATCAATTACAGAACTTGTAGGACATACCCCATTGGTAGAATTCGTAAATTATGAAAAAGAGTTAGGGCTGAACGCCCACCTCCTTGGTAAGCTGGAGTATTTCAATCCATCAGGAAGCGTAAAGGACCGTGCAGCTCTTAACATGATCTTAGAGGCAGAGAAATCAGGTAAACTGAAGCCGGGCGGAACGATCCTTGATTTTACAAGTGGAAATACAGGAATTGCAACAGCAGCATTTGCAAATTCCAGAGGGTATAAATATGTAGTAGTCATTCAGCCAGGAGTATCGGTAGAACGTACATTGATCTTAAAGGCATATGGCGTAGAGCTGCTTCAGGCAGCCGATGTACCGGGCTTCATGGAGATGCTGCAGAACGGTGGTTTAAGCATGGCAAAGCTTACAGTTATCATGAACAAATATGCAGATGAGCATGGTTACTTCTATATTGATCAAGGAACAAATCCTGATAACCCGGAAGCGCATTACCGTACAACGGGTCCTGAGATCTGGGAGGATACAGACGGAAATGTTGATTATGTGGTAGCACTGGTCGGAACCGGTGGAACACTGGCTGGTCTGTCCAGATATTTCAGAGAGAAAAATCCTGGTATCAAGATCATCGGCGCACAGCCGGCAGTACAGTCCAGAAAGAATGTCAATCATCCGGAAGCAAATACGATCGACGGCGTACTTGCATTTAACGATGTTCCGGCACAGAGTGTTCCGGTATTCTTTAATCCGGAGCAGGTCCCATATGATGAATGTCTGGATATTGTAGCAGAAGATGCATATGAGACAGGAAGAAGACTGGTAAAGAGTGATGGCGTATTCCTCGGACAGTCAGCGGCAGCAGCCTTAAAGGCAGCAACGATCATAGCTGAGCGCCCGGAAGCATCAGGAAAGAATATTGCGATCATCATGGCTGACAACGCATTCAAATATCTGTCAACCAAGATGTATGCAGGGGAATAAAAGAATCGAGCGGGAGCGTCCTCTGTTTGGTAAGGTCAAGAACATATATACATAATATAAAACATAGAACAGGAAGGAGACAACATGGCAGACTATCTTACATATGCGAAAGAAACCATGAATTTCATAAACAGCCGGAAGAAACAGGGACCGGAAGGTATCTACTGGTCTTTGCAGGATGCGGCAGAAGGAAGATCCATTTATTATGATGAAATCTGTATGTATGCCGGGGCGTCCGGAATCATCGTATTTCTTCTGGGATTATATCAGACGACGAATGATGTGAGCTATCTGCAGGAGGCAGAAGAAGCAGCCACATATATCCGTTATCGTTTTGATCATGACCGGGATCTGAAAAGAAACTTTTCAAAATACGCATTTTCCAGTGGCTGGAGCGGAGCAGGCTTTGCCATGATACAGCTCTATAAGATAACTGGAAATGAGAAATATAAAACATTTGTGGCAGATATTATTGAGTCTGCAAAGGCAGATGCAAAGCCCGGGAAAAATGGCAGAGGTTATAGCTGGACTTCATTTCCGGGTATCGTAGGAGATGCCGGAACGGTTCTGTTCTTCTTATATGCAGCAAAAACATTTGGCAGAGAGGACTGGACAGCATTTGCTGCAAAAGCAGGAGAGAATTTCCTCGGGCAGCGTCATGATGCTGGAAACGGAACCTGTTGGTATCCGGGTGTAGATCCTGTTTACTTTGGAGCAAAAGAAGATTATATCGATCCGAACTTCCCGATGGGAACCGGAGGAATCGGATTTGTACTGCTGAATCTGTACGAAGCATCCGGTGATCAGGGGTTCTTAGAAGCGACAAAGGGAATCGCGGATTTCATGATCGCACAGGCGGTTAAGATGAAGGCAGGAAGCCTGATCCCACATGGTTTGCCGGATCGTAAGGATCTGTTCTATCTTGGCTATTGTCATGGCCCGGCGGGAACAAATCGTTTCTTCTATAAATTATATGAGATGACAGGAGAAGACCGGTATAAGCGGTATATCGATATGCTGACACAGGGTGTAATTGATACAGGCGCACCTGAGGTTCGGACGGAAGGATACTGGAATACTTACAATATCTGCTGCGGAACTGCGGGCCTGTTAAATATGTATCTGGGTCTGTGGGCTGCATTTGGTGATGAGACTTATCTGGAACAGGCAAAGAGGTGCGGTAAGGTCATCACAGACGGAGCAACGATCACAGACGGTACGGAAGGAAGAGAGTGTGCATGGAGATTTGCACTTGACCGTGTCGCACCGGATGTATTAAGTACACCGATCGGTTTATTCGATGGTGCAGCAGGTATCGGAGCTGTATTGCTGCAGCTTGCTTCTGCAGAAAAGGGTCAGTTCCATGCGACAAGAATGCTGGACGATCCATTTCCGGAGAAGAACAAACTATGATAAAACGATTGAAGATTTTATATGCGTAAATAACAGTGATTATTTTACTCGGTGAATGATTTTTTCGTTTCATAATTATTCAAAAACTTACGTTGAGAGGAGACACATAAGATGAGTCAGATAAATAACAACATTGATCCTGACAGCAGGGATTATGATTTGAAATCAATAGAGCCGGATGAGCGTTTCCCCCAGACAACAAAGGAATTCTGGATCACGCTTGGAACCTATCTGGTATTTATGGTGCTGATGATCGCCAACCTGTATCTGGTGGGCGGTAAGGATGTATCAAAGTACAAATACATTCTTGGATTTCCACAGTGGATTTTTAATGAGATCATTATTTTGATCGCAATGGTAGTAGCGGTTATTCTGGTTGTAACATTTGTATATCGTGACATGGATGTTACTCCAAACGGAAAATTAAAAGAAAGAAAACATAAGGAGGGCAAATAGAGATGAACTTATCTACAAATCAGAGAATTATAATCATTACTGTATTTGCCGCATATACGATTTTCCAGTTGGTATATAGTCTTGTTACCAGAAAAGCAATGGCAAATGGAAAAGGTGATTACCTGAGCAAATTCTATACCGGCGGTAGAAGCGGTGGTGTGCTTGTAACTGCCATGATGGTATCTGCCGGTGTTGCCGGTGCCGGAGTATTCATGGGTGTACCGGGTTATACATATACATTTGGTGCGACCTGGATGGTATGCTGTTTCTGGTCCATGTGCACGAACTTCATGGTACTTGGACTGATCGGTAAGCGTGTCGGTATTGTAGCCAGAAGAACGGATTCCAAGACATTTGTTGAACTTCTGATGCACAGATATAACAACAGCAAGATCGTTGGTGCACTCTGCGGACTGGTTATCCTGTTCTTCCTTGGAGCATTTGCCGTATCCACAATTACCGGCGGCGGAAGAATTTTCCAGATCTTAACCGGTCAGGATTATCGTATCGGACTTGCTATTTTCACTGTACTTGTTATCATCGCAGCTATCACAGGTGGTATTAAAGGTATCGCATCTGCGATCGTTTTTCAGGGAATTATCATGACAGTTTCCGTTATTATCTTATTTATTATGGGCATCAACGGAACAGATCTCAGCTATACAGAGACGATCCAGTCATTAGTTAAGAGTAATCCGGACTGGTTCGTACCTGCAAGTGTAAAGACGGTTCTTTCGTTTGCATTCTTATGGGGTATCACAACCTGTACAATGCCTCATGTAACAATGACAACGCTTACTTATAAGGATACACAGACTCTGCATCGTGCGATCAAGGTTGGTGCGGTTGTAGTTGCAATCTGGCTCATTGGCTTAAATGGTCTGTGCTTCACGATCAAATATATGTTTCCGGAAGGAAGCCTTGCAACTCCTGACCTTGGTATTCCAACACTTGCAGTAAGTGTAATGCCTGCATGGGCAGCAGGTCTGGTTCTCGCCGGTGTATGTGGTGCGGTTCAGTCATCTGTTGGTGGAATGATCGTATCTCTTGCAGGAACGATCGTCAGTGATCTGTACAAGAACCTGTTTAATAAAGATGCAAAGCAGGAGACATTAAAGAAGTTAAATGTTATCAGTGTTATCGTTGTTGCTCTTGTCGTATTCTTATTTGCATGTGATCCACCGGAACTTCTGGCTTCATTGATCACTTATGCTACCGGTGGTATGACAGTAGCATTTCTTCATACTTTGCTTCTCGGACTGTTCTGGAAGCGAGCAAATGAGTATGGCGCGATCGCAGGTATCATCAGTGGTATTGGCTTATATCTCCTGATCGATATGGGTGTTCTGCCAATCTCACTTGGTTTTAATTCCTGTATCGTTGCCTGCCTGATCTCCACGATCATTATGGTGGTTGTCAGCCTTGCAACGCCGAAGTGCCCATACCGTGTGATCGCCACATGGTTTGGCAAGGAGTATCTGGCGGAAGCTTCAGTTGCCGAATAAAGTTAAGATATATATAGCCTGTCTAGTCTACAGCCAGACAGGCTATATTTGCGTTTGTATATGTGATTTATCGCTTGATGATGCTTGATTTCTGGGTATGGTAGTGGATGAGTAAGTATGATACCCGAGGCGACAGGTTAGATGAGGGCATGGAATGGAAAATAAGTGTACGATACCCACAAGGACAAGTCTGATGCGGGTATTAGGAAGAATGTTGGGGGAAAATACCCAACGAAGCTAAATAAATTTGGTATGAAGACGAAAAAACCAGTGCGATACCCAAGAGTGGCATATAGTAGAGGGTATAAGTGTGAGAATATAGAGATTATACCCATGATTCGGGAAGCTCTTTTTCACAGGTTGACACTGTGAGGGGATAAGGCTAAAATGAGACTGGCAGGCGATGTGCCTGACTATACAGGTAAGGCTGGTAATTAAAATGAAAACCATAGTAGCGAAAGCTGATCTGGAAAACGAAGAATTATTCCGGAAAGCTTCGGATATATTAAAAAGTGGTGGACTGGTTGCATTTCCAACAGAAACCGTATATGGACTAGGTGGAGATGCGTTAAATCCAAGGGCATCCGAAAAAATTTACAGTGCCAAGGGAAGACCATCGGATAATCCGTTGATCGTACATATTGCTGATACGGCAAGTGTATGGGAGTTGGCGGCAGAGGTATCCACACAGGCACAGATGCTGATGGAAGCGTTCTGGCCGGGACCGCTGACGATCATTTTCAAAAAGAAAGACATTGTACCGCATGAGACAACCGGCGGTTTGGAAACGGTAGCGATCCGTATGCCATCACATCCGGCAGCTATGAAGCTGATCAAAGATTCAGGCGTGTATATTGCAGCACCGAGTGCAAATCTGTCCGGAAGACCATCACCGACAACAGCAGCACATGTAGAGGAAGATCTGTCCGGCAGGATCGATATGATCTTAGATGGCGGACCGGTTGGAATCGGAATTGAGTCCACGATCGTAGATGTGACAGGCGATCGTCCGACAATTTTACGTCCGGGTTATATCTCAGCGGATATGATCAAGAATATCTTAGGAGATGTCATGATCGATCCGGCACTGGAAAGCGTGGATATGAAGGTCAGACCAAAAGCCCCGGGTATGAAATACACACATTATGCACCGAAGGGAAAACTCACGATCGTAGAGGGTGAGCGGGAAAAGGTTGCCGCAAAGATTGCAGAGTTGGTTGCTTGTAAGCAGGCAGAGGGATATAAGACGGCAGTTCTGTGTGATACAGAAAATACGGATTTATATTCCTGTGAAAATGTCCTTGATGCAGGAAGCAAGAAGAATGAGATTACAGTATCTTCATCCCTGTACCGGCTGCTTCGGCTGTGTGATGATATCGGTGCAGACTATATTTACAGTGAATCCTTCCGGGAAGGTGATATGGGATATGCGATCATGAACCGGCTGATCAAGGCGGCAGGACATAGAATCATATCGGTGTGATGTAATGAGCGCAAAATTATTTGTTCGCAAGGATGCTGATTTTGCGAAATGCATTGAGTGAGCTATGCTCACGATATAATGAAAAAAGTTAACATAGAAAAAACGGGTTGGGTGACAACCACCCGAAAAGATTTTGAAAACAAGAAAGGCAGGACAAAGAATATGATAGCACTTGGATGTGACCACGGTGGATACGGATTAATGCAGGATGTGATCAAGCATCTGGAAGAAAGAGGACTGGAATACAAGAATTACGGATGCTACAGCGAGGAATCCGTTGATTATCCGGTATATGCAAAGAAAGTTGCACATGCAGTAGCAGATGGAGAATGTGAGCGAGGAATTCTGATCTGCGGAACAGGAATTGGAATCTCCATTACAGCAAATAAAGTACCGGGAATCCGTGCAGCACTCTGTGGTGATTGCTTCAGTGCACAGGCGACAAGAGAGCATAACGATGCCAATATCCTTGCAATGGGTGCCCGTGTAACCGGACCGGGACTGGCACTCAAGATCGTTGACACCTTCCTTGACACACCATTCTCAAATGACGAACGTCATATCAGAAGAATTAAGATGATTGAAGAGTAAAGAAAAATACTATAAACTGCATATACCAGCAAATGTGAGTGCTTGTTTGAGCCGACAGGCGAGTTAGCACTGGAACATTTGCGGATAAGGGATATGCTGTTCATAGAAACCGCAGATAGTCTTTGACTGCGGTCTTATTATATGGCTGTTGTTAATCACAACAAAAATTGTGCAAAATGACGTGAAAAATGGTTAAACTAAATTTGACAGTTTGTATTGTTTGTCAAAAATGCCTTAAAAACCGGTAAAATTTCATGACCTTTTGATGAAAAATCTATAAAAGAAAATAAATATTGCTTGAAAAGAGCACACTAACATAATAAAATATTAACAGAGCGGCATTTCATGCCGAGATTAATAATTACGGAGGGAGAAATTATGCTACAGGAAGCCATGAAGACATTAGAAGATGCAGAAGCAAAGGCAGCCGAGATCGTAAAAGAAGCCGGTAAAAAAGCAGAAGCAATTCAGGCGGAAGCAAAGGAAAAGGCAAATGCGATGATCGTAGATGCAAATGCAGGTTCTAAAACAGATCTGGCGGCTATCGCGGTCGACCAGAAGAAACTGGAAACTGATCTTGCAGAAGAAGCTTTGAAAGAAGCATCCGACGAGATTGCTTCCTTAAAAAAACGTGCATCCGAGCGAGAGGGTGAAGCCGTAGAGCTTGTGATCAAGCAGCTATTGTAAATGCTTGAATATCAGGATGCAGAAGGGAGGTAATCATTATGGCGGTATTGGCTATAAAAAAGATTGACATATGCGCCATGAAGAAAGACAGAAAAGCCATATTGGAGAAACTCCAGTCCATGGGAGCTTTGGAGATCCGGGCCGGTGGGGATGAGACGGATGTATTTAAGAAGATCAACACAACCAGTCAGCGTTCCAAATATGAAAAACGAGTCCAGAATACCGACGAAGCTTTAGAGATCCTTGGCAGATATGCACCGGAAAAGACATCGATGCTGCAGGCACTTGCAGGCAAAGCTGATGTAGACGATTCTGTATATAAAGATATTGTTGAGAATCGGCATGATTATAATATGATCGTGCAGAAGATCCGGGAAAAGGATAAGAAGATTGGAAACTGCAAAGCAGAGATTGCAAAATGTCAGCTTGCGATCGATGGACTGAAACCATGGATCAATATGGATGTTCCGATCAATACGACCGGAACCGAACATACAGATGTGATCATGGGAAGCTTAGGACCTGGTCTTACAGAGAATATGATAGAAGAACTGGTTGCAAAAAGGCAGCCGGAGTTATCAGCTCATGAGATCACGGTGATATCTTCTGATAAAGATCAGACATGTATATTTGTGGTATGTTTGAAAACAGAGACGGAAAGACTGGAAGAAGCCTTAAGGGCAGAAGGATTTACCCGGATGTCGTATTTTTCAAAACGGACACCGGAGAATAAGATCAAGAAATACCGACTCACGATAGAGGGGTATGAGGATGAGATCGAGGATCTGAAAAAACAGATTGCCGGATTTGCAGAAAACAGGCAGGCACTTAAGACCTTATCCGATTATTACAAGATCAGAACTGAGAAATATCAGGTGCTTGGAACCTTGCTTCAGTCGAACAGTACATTTATCATAACCGGTTATGTGCTGGAACGGGATGAGGAAAAGGTAAAAGAAGAACTGAATCAGAATTTCGTGCTGATGGTGGAGACCGGCGAGATACCTGAGGATGAACCGGCACCGGTACAGTTAAGTAATAAGATGCCATTTGCATCGGCAGAAGGAATCCTGGAATCCTATGGACTTCCTGCCAGAGGCGAGATGGATCCGACGACACCGATGAGTTTATTCTATGTATTCTTTTTCGGATTGATGTTATCGGATGCGGCATATGGACTTATTATATTCCTTGCATGTTTCATCCTGCTTCGGAAGTTCCCGAAGATGGGAGATGGCATGAAGAAGTCACTGACATTATTTGAATATTGCGGTATATCGACATTGATATGGGGTATCTTGTTTGGAGGATATTTTGGAGATGTGGTAGCAGTCGTATCACGAATCTTCTTCCATCATGAGATCACGATCGCACCGGTATGGTTTGCACCGCTTGATAACCCGATGAAGATGCTGATCTTCTCCCTGTTATTTGGATTGATCCATCTGTTCGGCGGTCTGGCGTTAAAAGGTTATATGTGTTTAAAGAAGAAAGATTTAGTAGGCTTCTTCTCAGATGTTATATCCTGGTATCTGCTCATCATCGGTCTGGTACTGATGCTGATGCCAACCAGTTTATTTGCATCGATCGCACAGGTAAGCTTCCATTTTTCAGATGGACTTAAGACCTTCAGCTATGTCATTACGATCTTAGGTGCAGCGATCATCGTTGTGATGTCCGGCAGAAGTCATAAGAATCCGGTGCTCCGACTGGCACTTGGTTTGTATGATATTTACAATATCACAGGCTGGCTGTCTGATCTGTTATCTTATTCCAGACTGCTTGCACTGGGACTTGCAACCGGTGTTATCGCACAGGTTATCAATCAGATGGGAAGTATGGTAGGAGATGGAATATTGGGCGCGATCGTATTCATTCTGGTATTCATCATCGGACATACATTTAACCTTGCGATCAATATGTTAGGTGCTTATGTCCATACATGCCGACTTCAGTATGTAGAATTCTTTGGTAAGTTTTATGAGGGTGGTGGAGAAGCGTTCCATCCATTTAAAGAAAATACAAAATATGTAGATATAGGGAATGCAGGCATGAAAACCTGTAAACCGGAAATTAAGGAGGAATAATCAATATGACAATGGGTACAGTTTTAGCTTTAACAGGAGCTGCATTAGCAGTTATTTTGGCAGGTATGGGATCTGCTTACGGTGTAGGTATCGCAGGTCAGGCTGCATCAGGTGTAGTAAGTGAAGATCCAAGCAAATTCGCAAAGGTTCTTATCATCCAGCTTCTTCCCGGTACACAGGGTATCTATGGACTGCTGGTAGGATTCATCGCTTTATCAAAGATCGGTATTTTAAATGGTGCTCCTGCAGAACTTTCAACAGCGACCGGATTACTGATCCTTGCAGCATGTCTTCCAATCGCATTAGTTGGTCTTGTATCCGCTATGCATCAGGGCAAAACCGCTGTATCAGCAGTTGGTATCGTAGCAAAGAAGCCGGATCAGTTCGGTAAAGCAATGCTTTTCCCTGCAATGGTAGAGACATATGCGATCCTTGCTCTGCTCGTATCAATTCTTGCAATTAACGGTGTACCGGTATAAAACAGGCACAGATTTGAAACATGATTGAACAAGTAGTACAGGAGGATTTGTATGACAGGATTAGAGAAGATCGTTGAACAGATTCTGGAAGAAGCAAACACTCAATCCGATATGATCCTTGAAGATGCACAGAAAAAGGCAGATCAGATTATAGAAGATGCAAAGGTGGAAGCAGATAAGATCAAGGCGGGTTCGGCTGAAAAGGTCAGCCATGTAAAAGCGGACGGAATGGCAAGGGCAAAATCCTCTGCTGACCTGAAGAAACGCCAGACAGTCTTAAAGGCAAAGCAGGAGATCATCAATGAAGTGATAGGTAAAGCCTATAACGGAATGATCGATATGGAAGTTGACAGATATTTCCATATGATGGAGCGTATGATCGGAAATGCAGTACAGCCGAAGAGTGGACAGATCAGCTTCTCAGCCAAAGATATGGAGCGGCTTCCGGCAGGATTTGCAAAACGGGTATCAGAGATAGCAAAAGCACATGGAGGAGATTTGACGCTCGCAGATAAAGCCAGTGATATAGACGGAGGATTTATCCTGATCTATGGCGGTATCGAGGAGAATTGTTCATTAGCTGCCATGTTCCATGCGCAGAAAGAAGAAATGGCAGACAAATTAAATTCCCTGTTATTCACATAAGGGAGGTAGAAAAATGGCAGACAAATATATATATGCTGTTGCCAGGATCCGGGCACTTGAGATGTCCCTGTTTTCACAGGCTGTGATCGAGCAGTTGATTGCCCAGAAAACATATGCGGACTGCCTTCAGTTCTTAGGTGAAAAAGGCTGGGGTGATACAGAAGCCGGAGTGCAGGATGCAGAGACCATTTTGAACAGGGAACTGGAAAAAACATGGACACTGGTCAAGGAGATGGTATCCGATCAGACAGTATTTGACGTATTGTTGATCCAGGATAGTTTCCATAATTTGAAGGCAGCGATCAAAACCGTTGTAGACGGAGAAGTTCAGGCAAATATATTTTATGACAATGCATCTGTTTCGGGTGAAGCATTAGTCGAGATCATTAAAGATAAAGATTTCCGGTCATTACCGGAATCTATGCGGGAATGCGCATTAGAGGCATATGAGTGTCTGGTGCATACCGGAGATGGTCAGATGTGTGATGTTATCATTGACCGGGCAGCCATGCGGGCAATGCTTGCGGCAGCGGAGAAGAATGGAGATGCATTATTAAAAGAATATGCAGAGACAGTTGTGGCAGTTGCAAATATCAAGATCGCAGTCCGTTCTGTAAAGACAGAAAAAGGACTGGATTTTATGAGACGTGCGATGGAGGAATGTCAGACGCTCAATGTGGAACGGCTGATGCGGGCAGCACTTTCCGGTATGCCGGATGTGATCAAATATCTGGAAGAAACACCGTATTCCGGTGGAGCTGCGGCATTATCAGACAGTTCATCCGCATTTGAACGCTGGTGCGATAACCGGATCATAGAGGCGATCCGGCCGCAGAAATATAATTCATTTACGATCGGACCACTTGTTGCTTATGTACTTGCAAGGCAGAATGAGATCAAGACAGTCAGGATCATCCTGACCGGAAAGTTAAATCATCTGCCGGATGATGCAATCAGGGAAAGGGTAAGGGAAATGTATGTATAGAATTGCAGTATTAGGTGAATATGACAGCATCTATGGCTTTGCGACTCTGGGACTTGAGACCTTCCCGGTATCCGATGCAGAACAGGGCAGTACACAGCTCAGAAGACTGGCAGAAAGTGGATATGCCGTTATCTATGTAACAGAGAGCATGGCAGAGCAGATCAAGAAAGAGATAGAGAGATATAAGACGCAGATGCTTCCGGCGATCATCCTGATCCCAGGAGTTTCCGGTAATACATCTGCAGGTATAAATGGAGTAAAGAAATCCGTAGAACAGGCAGTCGGTTCGGACATTCTGTTCAGTGGAAACTAGGAAGGAGCGTGACCAGAAAACGTGGCAACAGGTAAGATAAAAAAAGTTGCAGGACCTCTTGTTATCGCAGAGGGAATGCGTGACGCGAATATGTATGACGTTGTCAGAGTAAGTGAGAGCCGACTGATCGGCGAGATCATAGAGATGCATGGAGATCAGGCATCTGTTCAGGTTTACGAAGAGACATCAGGACTTGGACCGGGTGCACCGGTAGAGTCAACCGGAATGCCGCTGTCCGTAGAACTTGGACCCGGACTGATCAGCAGTATCTATGACGGTATCCAGAGACCTCTGGATGATATCATGAAAATCTGTGGAAATAATTTGCAGCGAGGCGTTGAAGTTCCATCATTAAAGAGAGACATCAAATGGCCATTTGTTCCATGTGTTAAGGCAGGGGACAAGGTAGAGACCGGAGATGTGATCGGAACCGTACAGGAGACAGTTGTCGTAACTCAGAAGATCATGGTTCCATATGGTATAGAAGGAACTGTAAAAGAGATCAAGAGCGGAGATTTCACAGTAGAAGAAACTGTATGTGTGATTGAGACAACAAAGGGTGATAAGGAACTGACACTGATGCAGAAATGGCCGGTTCGTAAGGGTCGTCCTTATGCAGAGAAGATTCCGCCGGTTATGCCGCTTATCACAGGACAGCGAGTTGTCGATGCATTCTTCCCGATCGCAAAGGGTGGTGTAGCAGCAGTTCCCGGACCATTCGGTAGTGGAAAGACCGTTATCCAGCATCAGCTTGCAAAATGGGCAGAAGCCGATATCGTTGTATACATCGGATGTGGTGAACGTGGAAACGAGATGACAGATGTATTAAACGAGTTCCCTGAACTGAAGGATCCGAAGACCGGATACTCCCTGATGGAGAGAACCGTTTTGATCGCAAATACATCGGATATGCCGGTTGCAGCCAGAGAGGCTTCTATTTACACCGGTATTACGATCGCAGAATATTTCCGTGATATGGGATATTCCGTTGCGCTGATGGCTGACTCTACTTCCAGATGGGCAGAAGCACTTCGAGAAATGTCAGGACGTTTACAGGAGATGCCCGGTGAGGAAGGTTATCCTGCATATCTAGGAAGCCGTCTGGCACAGTTCTATGAGCGTGCAGGTATGGTTAAGACACTTGGTTCGGAAGGAAGAACCGGAGCCTTATCCGTAATCGGAGCCGTATCACCTCCCGGTGGTGATATTTCAGAGCCAGTATCGCAGGCGACCCTCCGTATCGTTAAGGTATTCTGGGGACTGGATTCTGCACTGGCTTATAAGAGACATTTCCCGGCGATCAACTGGCTGACCAGTTATTCGCTGTATGTAGATAACATGGGAAAATGGTTTGAGGAAAATGTCAATGAGCACTGGATGGAAGATCGTCAGAAGCTTATGACATTATTACAGGAAGAAGCAGAGCTTGACGAGATCGTTAAGATGGTTGGTATGGATGCCTTATCCGCAGGCGACCGTCTGAAGATGGAAGCAGCCAGATCCATCCGCGAGGACTTCCTGCATCAGAACTCATTCCATGAGATCGACACTTACACACCACTGGATAAGCAGTTCCGCATGATGGAACTTGTGCTGGCATTCTATGAGGAATCATCAGAAGCCTTGAAGCGTGGTGCAACTATAAAGAATATTCTGAATATGGAGGTTCGTGAGAAGATCGGACGTTTCAAATATACACATCCGGAAGATGTGGAAGCAGAATATGACAAGATCATAAAGGCACTTCATCAGGAACTGGAAGCAGCCATAGCAAAGGAGGACTAAGCACATGCCAAAAGAATATAGAACCATACAGGAAGTTGCAGGACCTCTGATGTTGGTACATGGTGTAGAAAATGTTACCTATGATGAACTTGGTGAGATCGAGCTTGCAAGCGGCGAAGTCAGACGATGCAAGGTTCTTGAGATCAATGGTGAAGATGCACTGGTACAGTTATTTGAGAATTCAACAGGTATCAACCTTTCAAACAGTAAAGTAAGATTCCTTGGACGAAGCATGGAGCTTGGCGTATCAGAAGATATGCTTGGCCGTGTATTTGACGGATTGGGAAGACCAATCGATAAAGGACCGGATATCCTTCCGGAGGAGAGAAGAGATATCAATGGTCTGCCAATGAATCCGGCAGCCAGAAATTACCCATCGGAATTTATCCAGACAGGTATCTCTGCTATTGATGGATTAAATACACTGGTAAGAGGACAGAAGCTGCCGATCTTCTCAGCATCAGGACTTCCACATTCGAAGCTAGCAGCCCAGATCGCAAGACAGGCTAAGGTACGTGGAACAGATGAACCATTCGCCGTAGTATTTGCAGCTATGGGTATCACCTTCGAAGAAGCGAACTTCTTCACGGAGAGCTTTAAAGAGACAGGCGCGATCGACAGAACCGTACTGTTCATCAACCTTGCAAATGACCCTGCGGTTGAGCGTATCGCTACTCCTCGTATGGCACTGACCGCTGCGGAATATCTTGCATTTGAAAAAAACATGCATGTACTGGTTATCCTGACGGATATCACAAACTATGCAGATGCATTACGAGAAGTATCCGCAGCCAGAAAAGAGGTTCCGGGTCGTCGTGGATATCCCGGATACATGTATACAGACCTTGCAACCTTATATGAAAGAGCCGGAAGACAGCGTGGCAAGAACGGTAGTATCACAATGATCCCAATTCTTACCATGCCTGAGGATGATAAGACACATCCAATCCCTGACTTAACCGGATATATCACAGAAGGACAGATCATCTTAAGCCGTGAGCTTTACAGAAAGGGTGTAACACCACCGATCGATGTACTTCCATCCCTGTCACGTCTGAAGGATAAGGGTACCGGTGAAGGAAAGACAAGAGGAGATCATTCCAGCACCATGAACCAGTTATTTGCGGCATATTCCCGTGGTAAGGATGCAAAGGAACTTATGACGATCCTTGGTGAATCTGCATTGTCGGATATCGATATTTTATATGCAAAGTTTGCAGAAGCATTTGAAAAGGAATATGTATCTCAGGGGTATGAGACAGACAGAAGTATCGAAGAAACATTAAACATCGGCTGGAAGCTGTTATCGATCCTGCCTCGTGCAGAACTGAAACGTATCGATGACAAGTGGTTAGATATGTATTATGGAAAGTAACGAGAAGCGCGTGAGTAGACTTGCAAATGGGATGCTTGAGCTTGCTCATAGCAGACGATTTGCAAGGATACGAGCATGGTTCGACAGAACCCACCGAGCCGACAGGCGAGGTGGAGCGCTTCGAGTTAATAAACGGAAGAGCGCTACGAGCCGACAGGCGAGGTGGAGCGCTTCACAGTCTATAAACCCTTTATAAGGAGGCAAAAAATGGCAGCTACACAGGTAAATCCTACTAGAATGGAACTGACCCGTTTAAAGAAGAAGCTTGTTACGGCAACCAGAGGCCATAAGCTGTTAAAAGATAAACGAGATGAGCTGATGCGGCAGTTCCTTGATATGGCAAGAGAGAATATGGCGCTTCGAGAGAAGGTTGAGGCCGGTATCAAGGCCGCCAATACGAATTTTGTCATAGCAAAAGCCGGCATGTCTGAACAGATCCTTCATACGGCACTGATGGCACCGAAACAGGAAGTCCAGCTTACCTGTAAGGATCGAAATGTTATGAGTGTAGATATTCCGGTATTTGAATATACAACAAAAAGTGCGGATGAGAATGATATCTATTCTTACGGTTTTGCATTTACCTCCGGTGATCTGGATGATGCAGTAAAATCACTTGCTGACATCCTTCCGGATATGCTGAAACTGGCGGAGATTGAGAAATCCTGTCAGCTTTTGGCATCGGAGATCGAAAAGACCAGACGGCGTGTAAATGCGCTGGAGCATGTTATTATTCCTGAGACAAAGGAGGGCATCCGTTATATTAGCATGAAGCTTGATGAGAATGAGCGAAGCACGCAGGTGCGACTCATGAAGGTCAAGGATATGATGCTGGAGGAAGCCCATCACTATAAAGAGCATCAATTTGAATAGAAACGGACGAAAACTCCTGATATTATACATTGTTATTATGCAAAACGCTTGCGCTCTATCCTCGGTGCAACGGTACGTAAGGCAGCAAGGGACGCTGTCTAAGAACCGGCACTCGGATAGGTTTGCTACATAACAAGTATAATATCAGGAGTTTTCTGCTTGCTGTTATATATAAATAAGATTTTATTTGTTTCGTTTAGCAAGTTGAGCCTTTAAAATCGCGATTTCTGCACTCATTTCACATACTGTGGCATCTCTTTCGGCTAGAGCAGCATCCTTTTCAGACAGAGCAGCGTCCTTTTCAGACAGAGCAACATCTTTCTCAGATAAAGCAGCAATCGCTTCATCTCGTTCTTTTTTCAATTCATCGATCATGTAGTTGACTGTATTCTCATCCAATTTTCGTAATGCTTCAGAAAACATGGTAACAACCTCCTCCGGGTGATACAGATACTCAGACATATCCATGCAGATAGTTTCCATCCACGGATAGTCGGATATCAGTGCTGCAAGGTCATCCAAGGTGGTTGCAGTTAACAGGGATAACCATGCGTTAAGTTCGTTGATATCTTTAGAATACTTACTTTTTTGGAAGACGTCAAGGGCAACGACATAGTATTCCTGCAGAAGATGGAAGTCGCTTCCGGTATCAAATGCAGCCTTTCCATGATGCAGATAGATATCGGATAATTCGGGATCTTTACATTCTTTTGGACTGTTTTCAAACATCACGATCGTATAAACGGTTTTCAGATACTGATAGATGAATGTACTTCCCTTTTCCCCTTTTACTCTGGTGTACTGGCGGAGCAAAAGATCAGCAGAGTAGCAGGACATCCGCTCACCGGGAAAGGTGTATGGGATCTTCTGGATCTCCACATTTGCGATCGAACCATCTTCTAACTGAACAATGATATCCAGAAGCAGGAGAGAAGTTGATGGAAGCATGCTGTCTTCATTTGACAGGATACATTTTACGGTAACATTTGTACCGATGATACTGCTGATCAGTCGTGATAACCGTTCCGGGTATATATCTGGGTTGAACAGCTTTTTGAAAAATGGATCATAGGTCAATGGCAGGCTTTTCTTACCTTCCATGAATTCCAGAAAGTTTGATTTCCATTTGTCAGGCCAGTTCAGATATGTCCGGTAAAGGGGTGGATTCTTTTTCAATTCTACCAGACATTCATCTTTGGTTCGGGATGGGAAAAGCTGATGGATGTTTAATGCGGCAAGCTGTATAGCATTGCCTTTCTGTGAGACAGCAATGTTTCTTTTTTCATTTTCATTGTGCATAAATTTAATTCCTCGTAATATCCGGCGCCTGTTTTGTCGACAACATAAAGACAGCTTTAAAGAAACAGTTGAAAAAGAAATCCATCGGATATATAAAGACGTGGAAGATAAAATAATAAGAAGATAAATTTTTAAATCCCCTGCCTGTTATAGATAGAAACATATGAATCTATAACAGACAGTTTTTTGTTGCATTTAACTTGACAAAACAGTAAAAAAGAGTAAAGAACAGTAAAACACATATAAAAGAGTAAAGAACAGTAAAAAAAGGAGGTGCAACATGCAAAATCCGTTTTTATTAGTTTTCGGAAGAAGTCCTTTAGAATCAGTGTCCAGATTAGTACAGACAAATGAAATTATAGAAATGTTTTCAGCAGATTTATATGATTACAGGGGGACGAGGCAGTGGAAAGAAAGTTATGCTGACGGATATTTCAAAGCATTTCCGAAAAGAAAAAGAATGGATCGTTATTGAGATGAATCCGGAACGTGATCTGCTGTATAGTTTTGCTGCAAAACTATATGATCAAAAGGAATTAAAAGATTTATTTATAAAAGCCAAGATTGATTTATCTGTACTTGGAATCGGTATATCAATAGAAAAAGCAAATCCTTTTTTGATATAGACAGTATCTGAGTGAATATGTGTATGACAAGATCTGGTCGGAGTTATCGAACAAAGACAGGAAGATCTGTTATGGTATTGCAAAAATAGAATCTGGTAAATAAAGGAGATATGAGATAAGCTTTCGTTGAAAACAAATGAGTTTAATCCGTATCGAGACAGGTTAAAGAAAAGGGGTATTATTGATTGCGAGGAACATGGGTATGTTTTCTTTTCATTACCTGAATTTGGGGAATATGTATTAACGCATTTGTAATATTAGATAGATGGATATAACTTCTATAAGAAATAAACATTTTCAACTTGTACCTCTTTTGTTCGCACGATAATATGAAAAAAATGAATTCTTTGCGTGTAACAGAGAATTTATTGGAGGTATCCTGTGTCTGATCAAGGTCATCGTTGACCGGCAGGGGAAAAAGCTTCCGGGAACGATTACTGACTTTGTCAATGAAAATGGTGTTGATTTTCCGGTTGTGCAGTTTCAGTATAATGGACAGGATATGAAATTACGAGCTGCAAATGGCGGAAACAAAAAGTTAAACCGGAATGATCCGGTGGAGATCATTTATCGTCCGGGCAAAGCAAAGTATGTGAACATTGTTGGAGATAACAAAGATGTAGTGATCGCAGTTGGAATAACCGTATGTGGTATCGGTCTGATCATTTGTAAGATTTTACGGTAAATAATTATAAACTTGTTTTCCTTTCCAATATCCGTTACAATCAAACTTGGAGAGACGGAGGCAATATACAAAGCTAAAATATGCATGTTATTCTGTTTTATCGGGAAAGGAGATGAAATATGGATAACGAAATTGTATATTCCTCCAAGGCTACTGATCAGAAAGCACAGTATGATGCCAGTGCCAAGCGCCTGCTTGGACAGAAGATCATACTGGCGCATATACTGATCAGGGTAGTAGAAGAATTTAAAGGTATGGATGCAGATACGGTTGCATCATTGATTGAAGGTGAACCGTATATCAGCCAGGTTCCGGTAGAACCGGGATTAACGAACAAAGAAACGGTGGATGCCAGAACCGGTGAACGGATTGTCGGACTGAATACAGAAAGTTCCGAAATTGATGAGGGAAAGATATATTTTGATATTATCTTCTATGTACGGATGCGGGATGGACTGGCGAAAATGATCATCAATCTGGAAGCCCAGAAGAATGAACCGACGAAGTATCATATCTTAAATCGGGCAATCTTCTATACGGCAAGACTGGTGTCATCCCAGAAAGAGCGGGAATTTACAGGTTCTGACTATAACGAGATCAAACAGGTGTATTCCATCTGGATCTGTATGAATATGAAAGAGAACAGTCTGAGTCATATTCATATGGTAAAAGATGATTTACTTGGCGAACAGGATTGGAAAGGCAATCTGGATATCCCTAACATCGTGATGATCGGTCTGGCAAAGGAGATTCCACCAAAGGAAGAACAATATGAACTGCATCGATTACTTGGAACATTATTGTCGCAGACAATGACGGCAGAACAAAAATTGAAGCTTATGAAACAGGAGTATGACATACCGGTAGACAGAAATGGTATTAGAGATGAGGTGAAGATCATGTGCAATCTGAGTGAAGGCGTAGAAGAAATGGGATATGCAAAGGGTGAAGCCGCTGGCAAAACTGTTGGCAGGGCAGAAGGCGAAATCATAGGCGAAGCACGAGGAAAATCGGAGATTATTCTGAAAATGCATAAGAAAGGCTATTCCTTAGAGCAGATCATGGATGTAACCGATATGAGCGAAGCGGAAATTAAGGAAATTATAGGCTAAAGACACAGGCAGAACAGATAGCATGTATATTTTAGTAGAAGTCCAGATATGGTAGAAATGCTGTATCTGGACTTTTTTGCTCCGATAATATCCCTGACATAGCACCGGAAACAGGTGGGACTTTATCTTTGTATCCGTATTTTGCCATTGAGAAAACCAACCATTTTACATATAATTGAAGAATGGAATAAAATGCAGAACAACCGTCGGATGATGTGGATAAAATATACGGAAGGAGCATGGATAAATGGAAGAAAATAAAACATATATAGCGATCGATCTGAAATCCTTCTATGCTTCTGTAGAATGCAGAGAGCGGAACAGAGACCCCCTGACCACAAATCTAGTAGTGGCAGATCCGAGCCGAACAGAGAAAACGATCTGTCTGGCGGTATCCCCTTCTCTTAAGGCATATGGGATACCGGGCAGGGCGAGATTGTTTGAGGTTATTCAGAAGGTAAGGGAGGCAAATAACGCAAGAAGACGGAATATACCGGATCATCATTTTACCGGGACATCGGATGACAGCACGAAGCTGGGGACAGAGCCGACTCTTCAGCTGGATTATATTATTGCTCCGCCGCGCATGGCACTTTATATGGAATACAGTACACGGATCTACGACATTTATTTGAAATACATTGCGCCGGAGGATATTCATATTTATTCGGTCGATGAGGTATTTATGGATGTGACCAGCTATCTGAATGTCTATCATATGACAGCCAGAGAACTAGCCATGATGATGATACGGGATGTATTAAAGACGACCGGAATCACAGCGACGGCAGGAATCGGAACCAATCTGTATCTTTGTAAGATCGCGATGGATATCGTGGCGAAGCATATCGAACCGGATGAGGACGGAGTACGGATTGCGGAGCTGGATGAAATGGCATACCGCAGGAAGCTTTGGAGTCACAAGCCGATCACGGATTTCTGGCGTGTCGGTCAGGGATATGCGAAGAAATTAGCGGAATATGGGCTATACACGATGGGCGATGTGGCGAGATGCTCGGTTGGAAAGACAAATGAATTATATAATGAAGATTTATTGTATAAGTTATTTGGCATTAATGCAGAGCTGCTGATCGATCATGCATGGGGATATGAGCCTTGCACGATGGATCAGATCAAGGCATATAAACCGGAGACGAATAGCATTTGCACCGGACAGGTACTGCATTGTCCGTATGATTTTGATAAGACAAGGCTGGTTGTAAAGGAAATGACTGATCTTATGTCGCTTGATCTGGTGGATAAGGGACTTGTTACAGATCAGATCGTGCTTACGATCGGTTATGATATTGATAATCTGACAGACCTGGCGAGAAAGAAGAGATATAAAGGTGCTGTTACAACGGATCGTTATGGACGAAAGGTTCCAAAGCATGCACATGGAACGATCAATCTCAAGCGGCAGACTTCATCGACGCAGATACTTATGGATGCGGTAATGGAACTGTATGACCGGATCGTCGACAAGGATCTTTTGATCCGGAGGATTAATATTACCGCGAATAAACTGGTGGATGAACATACTGTCACGAATGATGATGCGTATGAGCAACTTGATTTTTTTACAGATTATGAGGCTGTAAAAAAACAAAGGGAGAAAGAGGAAGCGAATCTGGAACGGGAACGCCACATGCAGGAAGCCATGCTCAACATCAAGAAAAAATATGGAAAAAATGCGATTCTGAAGGGCATGAACCTGCAGGAAGGGGCAACGGCGAAAGACAGAAATGCACAGATCGGCGGACATAAGGCATAAAGAGGTATATATAATATGCAGGAGCAGAACAACCATAAATATGATGATATTATTCATTTGGAACACCCTGTTTCAAAGACACATCCGCAGATGTCACTCTATGACCGGGCGGCACAATTTGCGCCGTTTGCGGCATTGACAGGACATGCGGCGGCGATTCGTGAGACTGCCAGACGGACAGATGAGAAACGGGTGCTCAGTGATGAAGTATTGGAAGAATTGAATGAGAAACTAAACATTATTTCAGCCAATATAGGTACAGAACAGTTAGTGGATATTACCTATTTCGTACAGGATGAGAGAAAGGCCGGAGGAGAATATGTTACGCATTCCGGTATCGTTAAGCGAATCGATCTGTACAGGAGAGCGGTGATCATGGCAGATGCAACGATCATACCGATTGAAGATATCAGTCGGATAGAAAGCGATCTGTTTTCCGGTTTGGAGTAACGTAAAAATTATATGAAAATGCCTGAAAATTACACCTTTACAGTATTTGTTAATAGATGCTATAATGGACTATATTGTGCGATTTCGGCAGTGTAGTATTCCTGAGTCTTGTGTGGAGAGTCGGGAAAAGAGAAAGGAAGGATAAAAACGTGTTTAAGATTGTTAGAACAGAAGCGTTGACAGATGCAATCTATCTTATGGACGTGGAAGCACCAAGAGTAGCAAAGAATTGTCTTCCGGGTCAGTTTGTAATCGTAAGAGGCTCAGAAGATGGAGAGAGAATTCCTCTTACAATCTGCGATTATTCAAGAGAAGCAGGCACGATCACTATCGTATTCCAGGTAGTAGGTGCAGCAACAGAGATGATGAAGAATTTAAAGGTTGGAGACAGCTTTACAGATTTTGTTGGACCGCTTGGCCGTCCGTCGGAATTAGTAGAAGAAGATTTAGAGACATTAAAGAATAAGAAGATCTTATTTGTAGCCGGTGGTGTAGGAACCGCACCTGTATATCCACAGGTAAAATGGTTACATGAGCATGGAGTAGCCGCTGATGTTATCATCGGTGGAAGATCCAAAGAGCTTATCATTCTGGAAGAGCAGATGAAGGCAGTTGCCGGAAATCTCTACATTACAACAGACGATGGTTCATATGGAAGCAAGGGCGTTGTTACAAATGAGATTCAGAAGCTTGTAGACGCAGGCAACAAATATGATGTATGCGTAGCAATCGGACCGATGATCATGATGAAGTTCGTTTGTAAGCTTACAAAAGAGCTTGAGATCCCTACAGTTGTCAGCTTGAACCCGATCATGGTAGACGGTACCGGTATGTGTGGTGCATGCCGAGTAACAGTTGGCGGCGAAGTAAAATTCGCATGTGTAGACGGACCTGAATTTGACGGACACCTTGTAAACTTCGAAGAAGCTATGGAGCGTCAGCAGATCTATAAGACACAGGAAGGCAGAGCATATCTTGCAGCCAAGGAAGGCGACACCCATCATGGTGGATGCGGACAGTGTGGAGGTGACAAATAATGGACGTTTTAAATAGAGTACCGGTTCGTGAACAGGAACCTGCGGTTCGTGCAAAGAATTTTGAAGAAGTATGTTACGGATATAATGAAGAAGAAGCAATGGCAGAAGCAGCAAGATGTATCGGCTGTAAGAATGCACAGTGTGTAAAGGGCTGCCCTGTTTCTATTGATATTCCTGGATTTATCGCTCATGTAAAGAAGGGCGAATTTGCAGAGGCATTCCAGGTGATCAGCAAATCATCAGCACTCCCTGCTGTATGTGGCCGTGTATGTCCACAGGAGACACAGTGTGAAGGTAAATGTATCAGAGGTATCAAGGGCGATCCTGTATCTATCGGTAAACTGGAACGTTTCGTTGCTGACTGGGCAAGAGAGCATGGCATTAAGCCGGAACCGGCAGCAGAGAAGAATGGCAAGAAGGTTGCAGTTATCGGTTCCGGTCCATCCGGTCTTACCTGTGCAGGAGATCTTGCAAAGATGGGTTACGATGTAACAATCTTTGAAGCACTTCATGAGACAGGCGGCGTACTGGTTTATGGTATCCCTGAATTCCGTCTTCCAAAAGATGGCGTAGTAAAGAAAGAAATTGAAAACGTAAAATCCTTAGGTGTTAAGATTGAGACTGACGTTGTAGTCGGTAAATCTGTAACGATAGATGAATTAATGGAGGAGGAAGGCTTCTCAGCAGTATTTATCGGTTCCGGTGCAGGACTTCCTAAGTTCATGGGTATTCCGGGTGAGAATGCAAATGGTGTATTCTCAGCAAATGAATACCTGACAAGAAGTAACCTGATGAAGGCTTACAAGGAAGGCTCTAACACACCTATCATGGTTGGTAAGAAGGTTGCCGTTGTCGGCGGTGGTAACGTAGCAATGGATGCTGCAAGAACAGCACTTCGACTTGGCGCTGAGACACATATTGTATATAGACGTAGTGAAGAAGAACTTCCTGCCAGAGTAGAAGAAGTACATCATGCAAAAGAAGAAGGAATCATTTTTGATCTCCTTACAAATCCAACTGAGATCCTTGAAGATGAAAAGGGCTGGGTTAAGGGCATGAAATGTGTTAAGATGGAACTTGGTGAGCCGGATGCATCCGGTAGAAGAAGACCGGTTGAGATTCCTGATTCTGAGTTCGTTATGGATGTGGATGCAGTTATCATGTCACTTGGTACTTCACCAAACCCACTGATCTCATCTACAACAAAGGGACTTGATACAAATAAGTGGAAATGTATTGTTGCTGATGAAGCAAACGGACAGACCACAAAGACCGGTGTATATGCCGGTGGTGATGCAGTTACCGGTGCAGCTACAGTTATCCTTGCTATGGGAGCTGGAAAGGCAGCAGCAAAGGGCATTGACGAGTACCTCAAAGGACTCAACTAATATATAGTCTTTGAAACAAAATAAAGGATGGTATTATCTATTATTCCACAAGACGTTTAATAGTAATACCATCCATTTATTTTTGGATTTATATACCGATTAAAAAAATGGAGTCTATTTTGAGATGCAGTATAAAGTGATAGAACTATGCTCACGAGATATTGAACATAAAATTATTTAAAATATACTGAGAAGAGGTTATGACATTGAAGGAATATATTGCAAGAGATGACGCGTTTGAATTACTGAAGAAATATAATAAAGATCCATTCCATATTCAGCATGCGCTTACAGTTGAGGCTGTTATGAAATGGTATGCAAATGAACTTAGCTATGGTGAAGATGCTGAATACTGGGGCATCGTAGGTCTGCTTCATGATATTGATTTTGAACTGTATCCAGCAGAGCATTGTCTGAAAGCACCAGAGCTGTTAAGAGATGGTGGTGTGTCAGAGGATATTATTCATGCGGTCTGTTCTCATGGTTATGGAATTACAGTGGAATGTGGTACAACCATCGATGTAGAGCCGGTTCATGAGATGGAGAAGGTTCTGTTTGCAGCAGATGAACTGACAGGCCTGATCTGGGCAGCGGCATTGATGCGTCCGTCAAAGAGTACAAAGGATATGGAACTGAAATCTCTGAAGAAAAAATACAAGAGCAAGGGATTTGCCGCAGGTTGTTCCAGAGAAGTGATTGAACGTGGTGCTGCACAGCTTAACTGGGATCTTGAGAAGCTTCTGACCATGACATTACAGGCAATGGCAGCAACGGAGGATGAGATCAAGGCAGAGATGGAAGACCTGTAAATCCCGCTAATTTGCTAGCACTTTAGCGCATTGTAACTTAAGAAAATCCTGCTTTTTCATTAAAAAGATAAAAAAATTCATAAAAATCATATTTTTACTTGATAAATTCAAGTCTATTGTTTATAATCTTAAGTGGAAATTTTCTTAAAGAGAAAATACTACTCCAAATGAATTTCGCAGAGATGCGATTTACTTATAATTAATTTAAGGAGGATTTTAAGATGTCATACGTTGATGAAGTGCTGGAGATCGTAAAGAAGAAAAATGCTGACCAGCCAGAATTTTTACAGGCAGTAACAGAGGTCCTTGATTCACTTAGACCTTGTATCGATGCAAACGAGGAGCTCTACAGAAAGAATGCGATTCTTGAAAGAATCACAGAGCCGGACAGACAGATCATGTTCAGAGTACCTTGGGTAGATGACAATGGACAGGTTCAGGTAAACAGAGGTTTCCGTGTACAGTTTAACAATTCTATTGGACCATACAAGGGAGGATTAAGACTTCATCCTTCAGTTAATTTAGGTATTATCAAGTTCCTTGGATTTGAGCAGGTATTTAAGAATTCACTGACAACACTTCCAATCGGTGGTGGTAAAGGTGGTTCTGATTTTGATCCTAAGGGCAAATCAGATAGAGAGATCATGGCATTCTGCCAGAGCTTTATGACAGAGCTTTGCAAGTACATCGGAGCAGATGTCGATGTTCCTGCTGGTGATATCGGAACAGGCGGAAGAGAGATCGGTTTCTTATTCGGACAGTATAAGAGAATCCGTGGATCCTACGAAGGTGTTCTTACAGGTAAGGGACTTACATATGGTGGATCACTTGCTCGTACAGAAGCTACAGGATATGGTTTATTATACTTAACAAACGCATTATTAAAGGATCATGGTATTGATATCGCTGGTAAGACTTGTATCGTATCTGGTGCTGGTAACGTTGCAATCTACGCAATCCAGAAGGCACATCAGTTAGGCGCTAAGTGTGTAACATGCTCCGATTCAACAGGTTGGATCTATGATCCGGAAGGAATCGATGTTGACTTACTTAAGGAAGTTAAGGAAGTTAAGAGAGCACGTCTTACAGAGTACGCAGCAGCCAGACCAAGCGCTGAATACCATGAGAAGAAGAACGGCGAGCACGGTGTATGGAATGTTAAGGGTGATATCGCATTACCATGTGCTACTCAGAACGAGTTAGACTTAGACGATGCTAAGGCATTAGTTGCAAATGGTGTTATCTCTGTAACAGAGGGTGCTAATATGCCTACAACATTAGAGGCTACTAAGTACTTACAGGAGAATGGCGTATTATTCGTAGGTGGTAAGGCTGCTAACGCTGGTGGTGTTGCTACATCTGCACTTGAAATGAGCCAGAACTCAGAGAGACTTTCATGGACATTTGAAGAAGTTGACGGCAAGTTAAAGGGAATCATGGAGACAATCTACGCAAACATCAGCGACGCTGCTAAGCGTTACGGTGTAGAAGGCGACTATGTTGCAGGTGCTAACATTGCCGGTTTCGAAAAGGTTGTAGAAGCTATGCTTGCTCAGGGTGTTTGCTAATCAAATGCCGGTCAAAATCTAACGATAATTATTATATAGTAAATGTTAATATAAGACCCCGGAATCGTGATATGCGGTTTCGGGGTTTTTTGCGAGAAAGACATTATAGAAAAGAAAATTCAATAACGCTTTATTTCGAGATATGAAGATACAATCTATAATGATTTTATGGAAAGTTTTTGATTGAATCTATGGAGACCTTTTCGTATAATATAGATATTATATACTTTTTACATAAAAAAGGAGGATCTTCATATGGGGAGAGATATTGTACTGGCAAAAATAAAAAAAGGTGGAATCACAGCGGTTGTCGGCGGAGCGGTGTTAATGCTGATTTTCGGATTGATCACAATAGGTGTGATGTCAGATAATGCAGATGACGGAATGGGTATGATCATTTTGTTTGGTTTATTTGCATTATTAGGAATTGTATTTATCATAATAGGGATTCGTAATATTGTAAGACCTGAAAAAACCGGCTATTTGAAAAATAACCCGCAGCTTTTGGAGATGGCCGACCAGTTATATTCGCATATAATATATGAAGACCAATATGTATTGATTTCCGATAAGGTGCTTGCGAATAAGAAGCAGCCGACACAGATGACCTGGCTCTGGGATGTATATCTGATCTATCTGCATACTACATCGACGAACTTTATTCCAACCGGAAGTGAATATGTAATCGAAAATCGTTTTCAAAAGAACCGTGTTGCTGTTAATGTACTGGCAAGAGGGAAAAAGAGTAAACAGGAGTTGTTGAATGTACTTGCACAGGCATGTCCAAATGCGAGATTTGGATATTCTGATGAGGGGCTGGCATATCTTCGGTATATGAGAAATCAGGATCTCAGCAATATCCCGAATACACCTTATTATCAGGGAGTACCGGTGCAGATGCAGGACAATGTGCAGCAGTAATTAGAATATGCAGTAGGAAGATAAAGTATAGATAGAATGTGTAACAAAAAGCAGATAATGTGACAGCAGATCGATACTGCATAGAATAACAGCTTACATAGTGGAGACTTAAGAACAGATAGAAAGCAGGAATTGAGATGGAACGTAAACATGAATATCAGACAAAGAGCAGACAGATGATCCTTGATTATCTGATCCGGAATAAAGATCGTGCCGTTCATGTGTCGGATATTATACGGCATATGGATCAGGAAGAGTGTTCGGTAAATAAAACAACTGTATACCGATATCTGGATAAGCTGGTCGCAGAGAAGACACTGATGAAATATGTGGCTGATAAGGGCGAAAAAGCAGGATATCAGTATGTAGAACAGCCATCCAGGTGTCAGAAGCATCTACATCTGCAATGCTCCGAATGTGGAAAGGTCATCCATCTGGACTGTGATTTCATGAAAGAGATATCAGAGCACATTTTGTCTGATCATGGGTTCACACTTTGCTGCAAGGATTCCATTTTATATGGTGTCTGCGACGAATGCAGTAAGAAAGAAACAGAAAAATAAAACCAGATAACAGGAATTTCCATGCTGAAAATTGAATATTTCTGATAATAGGAGTTGACATTGGGCAAAATAATGCTATAATCTGATAATGCAACTTGGTTGCAAATTATATTTTCAGGAATGAGATGGATAGTATGGAATTATTATTTGATTCGTTTTCAGATGCACTGATCGATAGTGTAAAATTAATACCATTTTTATTAGTGACATATCTGCTGATGGAATGGTTGGAGCAGAGAACAGAAGAAAAACAGAAGCAATATATGCAGTCTGCCGGTGCGTTTGGTCCGTTGGCAGGTGGAGTACTTGGAATCGTTCCACAGTGTGGATTTTCCTGTGTGGCAGCGAACCTTTACAGTGGTGGTGTGATCACAGCAGGAGTTGTGCTTGCAGTATTTATGTCAACCTCAGATGAGATGCTCCCAATCTTTATTTCGCATACAGTAAATGCCGGTACAATTATTCGTATCCTGCTTGCAAAAATGTGCATTGCGATCGTTACAGGTTATGCAGTCGATCTTGCAAATAAATATATCCGCAGAAGATATCTGGCAGGAAGAAAAACGAAGCATACAGCGTCTTCAAAAAGCGATAATTCTAAAAATGCAGACGGTGCAGATGAATCAGAGCATTCTGGATATTCCGTTCAGGCAACACAGACAGTCAATGCAGAATGTACACATAATTATAAAGATACTCATACACATAATGGAAAAAGTGTGCATGTGCATGATGAAAAAATTATTCATACCGACGATGAAAAAAGTACACACACACATCATGGACATATCCACTATGATAGTACAGACATAGAAGAAAAACATATCCATGATCTGTGCGAGCAGGAACACTGCAACTGCGAGGACGGAATCTGGATGTCGGCATTAAAGCACACCTTGAAGATCACGTTATTTATTCTGGCGGTATCCTTTGTGTTAAATATTATTATCGGTATCGCAGGGGAAGATGCGATTGGAAGACTTCTTGGTGATGTACCGTTCCTTGGAGAAGCAATGGCAGCACTGATTGGACTGATACCAAACTGCGCACCATCTGTTATTATTACGGAGCTTTATCTGGATGGTATGCTCAGTGCTGGAGCAATGATGTCAGGCCTGCTTGTCAGCGCAGGCGTAGGACTTCTGGTATTGTTCCGTATGAACCGCCACAGATTGAAAGAAAACATTATGGTTGTTGGAACCTTGTATGTTACTAGTGTGTGCTGGGGGTTGTTGATCAATCTGTTGGGTATCACATTTTAAAATAGAAAGAACAGCGAGAACAGAAAGAATGGAGCAGAAAACAGCAATAGTTATCGGGGCATCAACAGGAATTGGTGCAGCAACGGCGGAAGCCCTTGCACAACAATATAAAAAAATAGCCATAACGTCATTTCGTCATCCGGAAAAGCTGAAAGAGGTTCAACAGAAGATACTTGCGCAGGGCACAGATTGTTATGCAGAGACCGGTGATGCCGGAGATTTTACATTTGTAAAGCAGTTTATAGAACATGTAACCGAACATTTTGGTGAGAAGATTGATCTGTTGGTCAATAATGCCGGAATTTCTTATGTCGGACTACTGACGGATATGGATGAAACGGACTGGAAAAGAATTATAGATACGAATATAACGTCAGTATTTAACACATGCCGTCAGGTTGTGCCGTACATGGTGCATGCACATAAGGGACGTATTATCAACATTTCATCTGTATGGGGCAATGTCGGAGCCTCCTGTGAGGTAGCGTATTCAGCGACCAAAGGTGCGGTCAATGCATTCACAAAGGCTCTTGCGAAGGAACTCGCCCCAAGCGGCATCGCGGTAAATGCCATCGCATTTGGTGCAATTGATACTACGATGAATGGACATCTGTCATTGGAAGAAAAAACAGCTCTGGAAGAGGAGATTCCGTTTGGCAGGATGGCTACTGAGAAAGAAGCCGCAGATTTTATCGTAACGGCAGCAAATGCCGGCAGTTATCTGACCGGTCAGGTCCTGACCTTTGATGGTGGCTGGCAGTAGTCTGGTAAACGTTTTGCATTTTCCATAATTATCTATTGAAAAATTGTTCATATTGCTATAAAATAATCTATGCAAAGTTGCGCAGGTATGGGGTAGAGATTATGGGAATAAAGTTTATTAAAAAGAAAAAGAGTGAGGTTGCTGCGGCAAATACATTGGCAGATCTGAAAACGACAGTAGATAAAGATGGCAATGTTGAGATCGTATCGAAGAATTTTACAATGACAACCAGCCAGCAGCCGAAGAAGGAAGCAGAGGCTTCAGAGTGGACATGCTGGGGCTGCGGACATGTAAATAGTGGAGAAGTCTGTGAGGTCTGTGGGAAAAAACGGGTACAGAAGTAAAAATATATGGAATCGGTTGATTTTTAAAACAGAGAGTATAGAAGTGGAAAAGGATTCTTGTATGAAAACATATAAGGATTCTTTTTTTATGTCGGGAAAATGGACAAAATACAGGATTGTATATTATATTGGTCGATCATTTGCCGCGGATAAATAAGAAATTGGAAATGCAGGTTGAAATTTAAAAGTACGTTTGGTATACTCATTAGGTGATTTTTAGGTATAATGAAGAATCATAGAAAAGTAATTTTTTTTTGGTGCATTTGTGATGCATGGAACTGGTAGGCTGTTTTAAGAACAATCGGATGTTCCTAGGATGCATTATAGTATATATTAAATGGAGGCCAGAAAATGGGAAAAAAAGTATTGAGATTATTTCTGGAAACAATGCTCAGAGCACTTGTAATTATTCTTGCAATCGGAATAGTTATTATGGGAGCACTGCTTATAAAGACCTTAGTAAAGAATAATTCTCTGAAAGACAGTAAGAAAACAACAAACGGAAAAGAAATTGTAACAGAAGCAGGAGATGAAAATGATCCTACCTTCAAGAATGGAGATGGAGAAAACAGTGGATCAGATGACTCAGACGAATCAGGTTCTGTTGCTTCCACAGATGCGAAGATCCTTGTTATCAATGCGACAGGAACAAGTGGCGTTGCCGGTGCATGGAAGACAGCATTAGAAGGCAAGGGCTATACTTCTGTAGAAGTTGGTACGTATACACAGTCTGCAATTGCAACCTCAAAGGTATGTGTATCCGGTTCATATGATGGAGCAGATCTTGCAGCTGAATTAACTTCGCCGGAGATGTCAACGGTAGATTCCGTAAGCGCATCTGATTGTGATGTATCAATTGATGGATATGATATTATCGTTATTATAGGAACTAGCGATATTAAAAATTAAACAGAACAACTGGAAGAACATGTATTTGTACAGGTTGCCCATACAAAAAACAGGTATTGTCACAGAAGTGTGACAGTACCTGTTTTTTGTTTTAGATGCACATGACTACACTGGAATAAATCGGACATACTATAAAAAACTGTATGAAAGGCGGTTTATATGAAAAATATTGGCGAAGTGATAGAAACATATGCATTGCTTACGGTGGCAGCATTTCTGATGTCGCTTGGGGTTGTCTGGATTTTTAACAGTGAACAGATCGTGCCGGGTGGTGTGACAGGAATTGGAATTATAATTGAGAATTTGACAAAAGGGATGGGAAACGGAGAAACAGGCATACCGGTCTGGCTGAGTAATCTGGTGATCAATATACCTCTTTTTATCTGCGGATATTTTCTATTGGAAAAGAAGAGCATGATAAGGACAGCATATACAACAGCCGTTTCAACAGTATTCATGGCGGCTATTCCCACATTTCCGCTTGCAACACAGGATAAACTGCTGAATATGATCCTTGGCGGTGTTATGTTTGGCTGTGCTTATGGGCTGATGTTCCGGCAGAATGCTTCCTCCGGCGGGGTTGATCTGATGGCATTGATCCTGAATCATCTGCGGCATGATATAGGAGCACCATTATTTCTTGGCGGGATCGATCTGGCGATCGTTGTGGCAGGCGGACTGGCATTTGGATTTGAAAATATGCTGTATGCAGTTATTGCGATTGCGATATCGACAAAATTATCCGATGTGATCGTGCAGGGACTCCGGCATGGAAAACTGGTATATATTATTTCTTCCCATTGTGAAGAGATCAAAGCCTGTATCATGAATGAGATTGGAAGAGGTGTGACGGTATTAAATACCAGAGGCGGTTACACGAATGAAGGGCGTGTAATGATTATTTCTGTTTTGTCAAGTAGGCAATTAGTAGAATTAAAAGATAAAATAAGGATAATTGATGAAAATTCTTTTCTCATTGTAGGGCAGGTTACGGAGGTTTTTGGTGAAGGTTTCACAAAATTCTCGTCTTAAATCTTCTTAAATCGATGCGAAAATCGTCAAAATGTTAGTTTTTTTGCGGTCGTATACAAAACAAACAAAACATTAAAATTTTTTTTGGGCAATAATCATATGGTTTAAAGAAGGGGAATGTTGTAAAATGACACTATGTTCAGAACGAATGAATAAATAAAACAATACTATATAATATTTACGGAGGTATTTGCAGAATGGCAAGTTTATCACTTAAGAACATCTATAAGGTATATCCTAACGGATTTAATGCTGTTAAGGATTTCAACCTTGAAATTGAAGATAAGGAGTTCATCATTTTCGTTGGACCTTCAGGATGTGGTAAGTCAACAACTCTTAGAATGATCGCAGGTCTTGAGGATATCAGCTCAGGTGAGTTATGGATCGGCGACAAGCTTGTAAATGACGTAGAGCCTAAGGACAGAGATATCGCAATGGTATTCCAGAACTACGCTCTGTATCCACATATGTCAGTATATGACAACATGGCATTCGGACTTAAGTTAAGAAAGGTTCCAAAGGAGAAGATTGACAAGGCTGTTCATGAAGCTGCTAAGATCCTTGACATTGAGCACTTACTTGACAGAAAGCCAAAGGCTTTATCAGGTGGTCAGAGACAGCGTGTAGCTATGGGTCGTGCAATTGTTCGTGAGCCTAAGGTATTCCTTATGGATGAGCCACTTTCAAACCTTGATGCGAAACTTCGTGTACAGATGCGTGTTGAGATTTCCAAGTTACATCAGAGATTACAGACAACCATCATCTACGTTACACATGACCAGACAGAGGCTATGACACTTGGTACAAGAATCGTAGTTATGAAGGATGGTATCATTCAGCAGGTAGATACACCACAGAACTTATACGATAAGCCATGTAACTTATTCGTAGCTGGTTTCATGGGTATGCCACCTATGAACTTCATTGATTGTAAGGTAGTTAAGTCTGGATCAGACATTCTCTTAATGTTCGGTTCACACTCAATCAAAGTTCCAGACAGCAAGGCTGAGAGACTTATCGCACTTGATGCAGTTGATAAGGAAGTTGTTCTTGGTATCCGTCCAGAAGATATCCATGATGAGCAGCTCTTCATCGAGTCCTCACCGGAAAGCGTTATTGATGCAAGAATCAATATCTATGAAATGTTAGGTGCAGAAGTTTACTTATACTTCACAATCGATCAGTTCGATATCACAGCAAGAGTTAATGCTCGTACAACAGCAAGACCTGGTGATACAGTTCAGTTCGCATTTGACTTAAGCAAGATTCATATCTTTGATAAGGAAACAGAGGAAATCTTAGTAAGCTAATAGATGCTACATACTTAATATTTATAAACAAAGAGGGAAAATGCAGAAAATTCTGCATTTTCTCTTTTTTTTTTTTGAAATATGTTTTAGAATAGGTATAGTAGTGTATTTTGTTATTCGTATGCTTTCCGGGAGGTTTATCCGTCGGGCAGAATGGATAAGGAAAGAATACAGAATCCGAATATAAGAATAAGGAGTGTAGAATATATGATATCGAACCAGATACTTCAGGATACGATTGATGGATTAAAGAATATTACAAGAACCGATTTATGTGTTCTTGATACAGAAGGTAAAATACTTGCATCAACATTTAAGGATGTCGATGACTGTGAAGAGGCTGTACTCGCATTTGTGGATTCTCCTGCGGAAAGTCAGGCAATCCGTGATTATCAGTTCTTCAAGGTATTTGACGATAACCAGTTAGAGCATATCTTACTTGCAAAGGGTGAGACAGATGATACCTATATGGTAGGTAAGATCGCAGCATTCCAGATCCAGAATCTGTTAGTTGCATACAAGGAGCGTTTTGATAAGGATAACTTTATCAAGAATCTTCTGCTGGATAATCTGCTGCTTGTTGATATTTACAACCGGGCAAAGAAACTGCATATCGATACAGATGTCAGAAGAATCGTATTTATCATTGAAACCAAGAATGAGAAGGATACCAATGCACTTGAGACGGTTCGTAATATCTTTTCAACAAAGACAAAGGATTTTATCACTGCTGTAGATGAGAAGAATATTATTCTTGTAAAGGAAGTAAAGCAGACAGAGTCCTATGATGATATGAATAAGATCGCAAAGGTCGTTGTAGATATGCTGAATACAGAGGTTATGTCTTCTGTTCATGTATCTTATGGTACGATCGTAAATGAGATCAAGGAAGTATCCCGTTCTTATAAAGAAGCAAAGATGGCACTGGATGTAGGAAAGATCTTCTATGAGAACCAGAATATCATCGCATACAGCAATCTGGGAATCGGACGTCTGATCTATCAGCTTCCACTTCCGCTTTGTAAGATGTTTATCCGTGAGATTTTCGATGGCAAGTCACCGGATGAATTTGACGAAGAAACACTTACGACGATTGATAAGTTCTTTGAGAACAGTCTGAATGTATCAGAGACATCCAGACAGTTATACATTCACAGAAATACTCTGGTTTATCGTCTGGATAAGCTTCAGAAGAGTACAGGCCTGGATCTTCGTGTATTTGAGGATGCGATCACATTTAAGATCGCGCTGATGGTTGTAAAATACATGAAGTATATGGAGTCATTAGATTATTAAAGGTAAAAGCTGGTCTCTTTGTAATATATTGTATGCATGATTTACACATATATTTCACATTTAGTTGTTATACTTGCAAATGCAAAGAGAGAGAAAGTACAGACAGTTAAAGTTGAAAGGAAACCATTATGATAGAGTTAGAGAATGTTACTATGACCTACCCGGGTGGTATGACGGCTCTGAAGAATGTTAATATCAATATAGAAAAAGGCGAGTTTGTCTTTATCGTTGGAAGCAGTGGATCTGGTAAAACGACATTGATCAAGCTCTTATTAAAGGAACTAGATCCGACATCCGGTTCTATCCGTGTAGCGGGATATAATTATAAAACGATCAAAAAGAAGAATATCCCAAAGGTCAGAAGAAAGATTGGAGTTGTATTCCAGAACTTCCGACTGTTAAAGGATCGTACCATCTATGAGAATGTCGCATTTGCACAGAGAGTTATACAGACTCCTGCAAGATATATCAGAAGACGAGTACCTGCTATGCTGACGCTGGTAGGACTTGCTGATAAGTACAAGTCATATCCAAAGGAGTTATCCGGTGGTGAACAGCAGAGAGTTGCCATGGCAAGAGCTTTGGTAAATAATCCTGAGATCATCCTTGCCGATGAGCCAACCGGTAACCTGGATCCGAAGAACTCAGAGGATATTATGGAGCTGCTGGACGATATCAATAAACGTGGAACGACAGTTGTTGTAGTTACACATAATAAGGATATCGTAAATGAGATGCGAAAGAGAGTAATCACACTGAAGAAGGGTGTGGTTATCAGCGATGAAAAACAAGGTGGTTATATAGATGAAGATTAGTACATTCTTTTATATCCTGAAACAGGGATTTGCAAACATCAGAAGAAATATATTGTTCTCCCTTGCATCCATCGGTACAATTATTTCGTGTTTGTTTATATTTGGTATTGTATATGCAGTTGTTGTTAACTTCCAGTCCGGAATGCAGGATCTGGAGAACAACGTAACGATATCTATCTTTTTTGATGAAGATATTCCGGATGAAACGGTTCAGTTGATCGGAGAGCAGATCCGTGTTCTCGATTATGTGAACACAATGGATTTTATCAGTGCAGATGAAGCATTTGATAAATTCTGTGAGCAGAACTATGATGATCCGGAGGCAGCAAAAGCAGCTTTTGGTGATGACAATCCGTTAAAGAATTCTGCTTCTTATGAGGTAACATTGAAGGATGTATCCAAACAGGCTGAATTTGTAGCATTTGCAAAGGGACTGGACGGTGTAAGAAATGTCAGAAGCTCAGAAGTAACGGCTGATAGTATTTCGACATTATCATCACTGGTCGGTTATGCTTCCGTCGGTATCGTTGTGATACTGATGCTGGTATCTATCTTCCTGATTAGTAATACGATCACGATCGGTATTACCGTTCGTAAGGAAGAAATTGCGATCATGAAGCTGATCGGTGCAACAAACTTTTTTGTACGTGCACCGTTCATAATAGAAGGTATTATTATCGGAGCAGTCGGTTCTGTTATTCCGCTTTATCTGTTATATATTATGTATCAGAAGATTCTGGAATATGTGGCAGGACGATTTGCAGTTCTTACATCAGTATTTGCATTTGTAAGCAAAGAGGAACTGTTCCGTACGATGGTACCGGTAGGCTTAATACTTGGTATAGGTGTAGGTTTGTTTGGTAGTTTGATCACTACCAGAAAACATTTGAAGGTTTAAGGGAGGTTTTATTTTGAAGAAATTTCAGATTCCATTGATGAAGAAATTCAAAAAGACAGCAATTGTTGTTGTATGTGCGGTTACACTTGCGGCAATACCGCCGGTTTCCAATGTCTCGGCAACTACCATGCAGGAGGCACAGGACAGCAAGAATGAAGCTGAGGGAAATAAAAAAGATGCACAGAATGTGCTGGACGGTCTGCAGGAGAGACAGAACCAGTTGATCAGTGATGTTGAAGTGCTTGATAAACAGGTTTCTGATATTCAGACAAAGATCACTGCAAAAGAGGAAGAAGAAAATCAGTTGAATACTGAGATCGATGATACAAAGAAAAAGCTTGCAGAAGCCCAGGTTGATGAAGATAATCAGTATGCAGCAATGATGAAGCGTATTCAGTATCTCTATGAAAACGGAGAGGTAGAATACATAGACACACTGATGTCATCTGCTTCCTTTACAGATATGTTGAATAAATCAGAATATGTTGAGCAGATTTCAAGCTATGACCAGAAACAGTTAAATGCATTGATTCAGACCAGACAGGATATTCAGGATTACGAAGCAACACTGGAAAAAGACCTGAAAGAGGTTGAGAGTGTTAAGGCTGATCTTGAAACTGAAAAAGATAATCTGAATACAACAATTACAGAGAAGAATAATAAGATCGCAGAGTATTCCAAGGATATTGACGCTCAGACAGCTATGGTTGAACAGTATCAGAAAGAGATTGATGCAGCAGATGCAGAGATGGCAGCCATTCAGAAGCGACTGGATGAGCAGCGTGCAGCACAGCAGCAGAGTGGTGGCAGCAGCGGAAGCAGTGAGCCACAGTACTATACACCAAGCGGTGGTTCTTACATGTGGCCTGCTACACAGGGAAGCCGGATCAGTTCTTACTTCGGACCAAGATCTTCACCTACACGAGGTGCAAGTACGAACCATAAGGGAATTGATATTCCATGTCCAACCGGTAGTGATATTGTTGCATCAGCGGCAGGTACAGTTGTTGTATCACAGTACAGCTCATCGGCAGGATACTACATCATGATCGATCATGGAAATGGTGTATCGACAGTATATATGCATAATTCCCAGTTGGTTGTCAGTGTAGGACAGAGTGTTGAACAGGGACAGGTAATTGCCAAGGCGGGAAGTACCGGATACAGTACAGGTTCCCATTGCCATTTTGGAGTTATGATTAATGGATCTTATGTAAATCCACTGGATTACCTGTAAAAAGACAGAAAGCTGGGATTCATACAAGTATGATAACCAGTCAGAATTGTGAGATTTTACAGAATTACACATAGGATAAAACAACAGACAGATCGGGTGAAAGCTGGATTTGTCTGTTGTCGTTTATAAAAGGAAATTTTCGGGAGATATTCAAAAGACTAAAATATGATACAAATGAATATGAATGATTATTTCTAAGAATATGAAAGGATGCAGAATGCGCGATGCGCATTGCAAAAGGTAAAATGAAGCATAATTTTAAGAAATGGATTCTTGGTGCGGCAGTTATAGCCGGATGTGCGGGAATGATGGGATGCTCCTTTACGAAGGACAATACAAAAAGCGGCGATTTGAATACGGATGCCGGAAAACGGCATGATAATCTGGAATACAATGGTTCAGTCGTGGATGAAGATACACTGGAGAAGCTTGCAAGTCTGGAGACGATCATAGATCAGTCGTATTATTTTGACACATCGGATGAGGATATGCAGAATGGTCTGTATGCCGGGCTGATCGAGGCATTGGATGATCCATATGCAAAATATTATACACCAGAGGAATTTGCAAAATTGCAGGAAGACAGTTCCGGAGAATATGCGGGCATCGGTGTTGTTGTGAGACAGGATGAAGATACCGGATATGCGATCGCGGTTAGCATTACAGAAGATTCCCCGGCGTCAGAAGCTGATATTAAGCCGGATGATCTGATCTGTAAGATCGATGATTATGAGATTCAGGAATCTGATGATCTGGATTATCTGGTTACAAAGATCCGTGGAGAAGAAGGTACGGATGTCACTCTTGAGATCTACAGACCAAGCGAGCGGAAGTATCATACAGTAACCATTACAAGAAGAAAACTGGAAAACAGTACCGTTTCTTATTTTATGGCAGATACAGATAAGAAGATCGGCTATGTCCGTGTAACACAGTTTGTTGCGAATACAGGTGATTTGTTCAGAAAAGCAGTAGAAGATCTGCAATCACAGGGAATGACAGCGCTGATGATCGATCTCCGTTCCGATCCGGGCGGAATGTTATCAACGGTTGTTGATATGTGTGATTATCTGCTTCCTGCCGGTAAGATCGTATATCAGGAAGATAAGAATGGAAATGTCTTATCAACGTATGAGTCTACGGATGAAGAGCAGCTAGATCTACCGATGGTAGTGCTCGTAAACGGAGAAAGTGCAAGCGCATCCGAGATCATGACAGCGGCATTAAAAGAATATGGCGTAGCAACGATTGTTGGCGAGAACACATATGGCAAGGGAATCGTACAGTCGGTTATTCCGCTTTCTGATGGCTCAGCAATAAAGCTTACAACTGCCAAATATTTCACACCAAATGGAAATGATATTCACAAGAAGGGGGTAGCACCGGATATCGAAGTAGAACTTCCGGAGGATTATGTTTCCGATGATTTCCAGGGCGAGAAAGATACACAGTACCAGAAGGGGCTGGAAGTATTGCGCGGGAAGGTAAAATAGAGCAGGATTAGGTGTAGAAAATAGAGTAATTACATGGTATAATCAAAAATAACGTGTTAAGAAAAATAAAGGAGAAACTTTCATGAATAAGGAATTGATTATCGTACTGGACTTTGGTGGACAGTACAATCAGCTTATTGCACGAAGAGTCAGAGAATGTAATGTTTATGCAGAAGTACATCCGTACACTATGAGCATTGACGAGATCAAGAAGATGAAACCGAAAGGCATTATTTTCACCGGTGGACCGAATAGTGTATACAAAGCTGATTCACCAAGTTACAGCGAGGAAATTTTTGAACTGGGTATTCCAATCCTTGGAATCTGTTATGGTTCACAGTTGATGGCACATGTGCTCGGCGGTAAGGTAGCAACTGCTCCGGTCAGTGAATATGGCAGAACTGAGGTAACAGTGGATAAGAATTCCATTTTGTTTAAAGATGTAAATAAATCAACAATCTGCTGGATGAGTCATACCGACTATATCGCAGAAGCACCAGAAGGATTTGTATCAACTGCAACGACTCCAAACTGTCCATTTGCGGCAATGGAAAATGCAGATAAGAATTTATATGCAACACAGTTCCATCCAGAGGTTATGCACACAGAAGAGGGAATGAAGATGCTTCGTGCATTTGTCATGGATGTATGTAAATGCTCCGGTGACTGGAAGATGGATTCTTTCGTTGAAGATACGATCAAGAGTCTGCGTGAGAAGATTGGAAATGGCAAAGTGCTCTGTGCATTATCCGGTGGTGTAGATTCATCGGTTGCAGCCGTTCTGTTATCCAAGGCAGTTGGTAAGCAGCTTACCTGTGTATTTGTCGATCAGGGACTTCTTCGTAAGAACGAGGGTGATGAGGTCGAGGCAGTATTTGGTCCGGACGGTCCATATGATCTGAACTTCATCCGTGTAAATGCGCAGGATCGTTTCTACCAGAAACTCGCAGGAGTTGTTGAACCGGAAGCAAAACGTAAGATCATCGGTGAAGAATTTATCCGTGTATTTGAGGAGGAAGCAAAGAAGATCGGTGCTGTTGACTTCTTAGTACAGGGAACAATTTATCCTGACGTGATCGAATCCGGTCTCGGAAAATCCGCAACGATCAAGAGTCACCACAACGTAGGCGGACTTCCGGATTATGTTGATTTCAAAGAAATTGTTGAACCGCTTCGTCTCCTGTTCAAGGACGAGGTTCGTAAAGCGGGTCGTGAGCTTGGTATCCCAGAGTATCTGGTAAGTCGTCAGCCATTCCCGGGTCCGGGTCTTGGAATCCGTATCGTTGGGGAAGTAACGGCTGAGAAGGTTAAGATTGTTCAGGATGCTGACTATATCTATCGTGAGGAGATTGCAAAAGCAGGTCTTGATAAAGGACTTGGACAGTATTTTGCAGCGCTTACCAACATGCGTTCGGTTGGTGTTATGGGTGATGAACGTACCTACGACTATGCAGTTGCACTTCGTGCCGTATGCACCAGTGATTTCATGACTGCTGACTGCGCGGATATTCCGTTTGAAGTATTGCAGAGAGTAATGACAAGAATTATTAATGAAGTGAAGGGTGTCAATCGAGTAATGTATGATCTGACGAGTAAGCCACCTGGAACGATTGAGTTTGAATAAAACGAAGTACCGTAAAAACCCAGTATTTATGCGGGTTTGCGGCGTTTACAGAAGTCTTTTGATAACAATTTGATAACAGCCATACAAGATCCATTATTCTTGCAATCCGGTGGTTTATGGGTTACAGAATGATTGACAAGCGGTTGTGTGGCAAAAGAAATCCATATTAGAAAGCCCTTAGCTGTGGGTAGTAACTCATAGCTAAGGGCTTTTTGTCGTTCTTTCAACTTGCTTTAAAGAGAAAGGAAATTATTCAATGATTTTTCGGTTGCCAAAATACTGTGTCAAAATTAAAACTAAAGCGATGCAGACAAGCAGTCCATCTTGTATGCCAAATGGAAGCATAAACATCATCAATATCATAGTAACAACACAGTTTATTACGGAAAGGGCGAGTCCCCACATTCTATTTTTTAGAAGTCCTATAGCACCGATGATTCGCATAACACCGAAAATCGCACCCATAAATAAAATCATATATAGGTTGTCTTGGAAATATTGGAGCTTAAAAGAAAAATATTGTCCGATGTCAAATTTGCCAGAACCCAAAATTAGCGCAGGAAGGGCACATAAAACACCACCGATTTCCATAAATCCACCGTGAATTATCATTAACCAAGCAGCTATTTTATATCGTTTCATGCTGTAACCTCCTGCTGACTCTATTTTAACTTATCTTTGAATACTTCGACTAATGCGTCGCTTAATTCCTGCGAAGGAACTTTCGCCCAGATTTGTGTGGTATCGTATTTCGGATAGTAGTAACGCCAGCGGTCATAATCATCCTTGCTGATTTCACCGGCAGAGAGCTTGTCCGCCTGCTCTTTCCAAGCATAGAGCATTTGCAGCAGCTCGTAAGCCTCTTTGCCCTTGTCCTTATTGACTTTCAGGCAAACCTCTCCGGCTGTTTCGCTGACGGTCAGCCCATAAACATCTTCAAGGGTAAATAAGGTGTGCATAAGACCGATCTGACTGTCAATGTCAGGAACATCAAGAGCCTGCGGGGAAACATCAAGCGCCTGCGCCAGTGCAGCCGTTAAATCCGCCTTCGGTTTGCGGGAGCCGGTTTCATATTGCGCCAAGCGCACATCGGCGCTCCTTTCGGGAAAGCCGACAGCCGTACCAAGATATTTTTGCGTCATACCACGCAGAAGTCTGAAAAAATGGATTCTCTCACCAATCGCCATAGTGTTTACACTCCTTGCTTATGTATCTGCAACCAGTATAAGAACCTGTCAAGCGCCGGGTAGTATTTTCTGCGAAAATCTCCACCCTCTCCTGCTTGACAGAACCTTGAACTGGTCGTCAATTCATTCTACGACCAGTATAGCAGATATGTTTAGTGAAAGTCAAGAGAAAATAAAACAAAAAAGTTTAATATTTTCTCCAAAACCGCTTGACAAAAGCAAATATGCTTAGTATAATGAAAAAGCATTAAGCAAATAAGCTTAATAAAATATCCGTCGTGTGTCACGGTAATGGCACATCCGCCCGGGCGAATCGGAAGGCGGCAAGAAAGTATTCCGACACGAAATAAATGAATTTGAAAAACAGAAGGGAAGGTGATGTATATGGAAAACCGGTTTATCCGTGCCGATGATGTGGCGCAGGAACTCAATGTATCCAAGCCCTATGCCTATAAGATCATCAGGAAGCTGAACGAGGAGCTGAAAGCAAAGGGATTTATTACGATTGCGGGACGTGTCAACCGCCAGTATTTTTATGAAAGGCTCTACGGAGCCGGAAAGGAGAAGGAATAATGCCGGTATTCAAAAATGAGGACAATGGTACTTGGTATGTGATGGCAAGGTATGTGAACTGGAAAGGAGAGCGCAAACAGAAATGCAAGCGTGGCTTTACCACAAAGAAAGAAGCGCAGGAATGGGAGCGGATGTTCCAGTTGCAGAATTCCTCTGACCTTGATATGAGCTTTGAGGCTTTCACAGAGCTGTATATCCGAGATGTGAAAAATCGCCTGAAGGAAAACACCTGGCTGACGAAGGAGCATATTATCCGCACAAAGATACTGCCCTTTTTCGGTAAGCTGAAAATCAGCGAGATTTCTACAAAAGAAATCATCACTTGGCAGAATGAAATGCTTGCCTATCGTGACGAGAAGAAAAAACCGTACTCACAGACTTATCTGAAGACGCTGCACAATCAGCTTTCCGCTATCTTCAACCATGCTGTGCGTTACTACGAGCTGCGTTCCAATCCCGCCGCAAAGGTGGGAAATATGGGAAGCGAGGAACACAGGGAAATGCTGTTCTGGACGAAAGAGGAATACAAGAAGTTTGCCTTTGAGATGATGGACAAGCCCGTTTCCTTTTACGCCTTTGAAATGCTCTACTGGTGCGGTATCCGTGAGGGCGAGCTGCTGGCGCTGACTCCTTCGGACTTCGACTTTGACAAGGAAACGGTCACGATCAACAAATCCTATCAGCGTTTGCACGGGGAAGATGTGATTACTACGCCGAAAACAAAGAAAAGCAACCGTACCATTAAAATGCCGCATTTTCTCTGTGAGGAAATGCAGGAATATCTCGGTATGCTCTACGGACTCAAAAAGAAAGACCGTATCTTTACAGTAACGAAAAGCTATCTTCATCACGAGATGGACAGAGGTGCAAAAGCCGCAGGCGTGAAGCGTATCCGTATTCATGACCTTCGTCACAGCCATATCAGTTTGCTGATCGATATGGGATTTTCGGCGGTGGCGATTGCCGACCGTGTAGGACACGAAAGCATTGAAATCACTTATCAGTACGCTCATCTGTTCCCGTCCAAACAGACGGAAATGGCGAAGCGATTAGACGATTTAGGGAAAGGAGATTTTGAAAATGTCAGCTAAGAACAGAGACAACAAAAACCGTTGGAGAAATATCACGGTGGGATTTCGGGTATCGCCCGAAGAAAATGAACGCATTAACAAAGCGGTCGCCTTATCGGGACTGCCGAAGCAGGAATACTGCTACCGTCGCTGTCTCAATCAGGATGTGGTGGTGCAGGGCAATCCGAGGGTGTATAAGGCTCTAAAAAAGGAGCTTGCCGCCGTCCTTGCGGAACTGCAAAGGATTGAAGCTGGAAACGGTGTAGACGAAGAGCTGCTCAATGTCATTGAACTGATTTTCGTTATTCTCGGCGGCTTGAAAGGAGAGGTACAGGATGAATAAGCAAAAAGAAATGACCGCCCGAAACACATCTGTTGGCGCAGATGATAGGCAGTCACTCCATGTAACTAATTACAGTATAACCAATCCAAACGGAAATATCAATGCTTTTCTTCTGAAAGGCGGTGGCAGGAATGGCTGAACTTAAAATCATTAGTATGGATGAAGTCCAAAGCAAGGAAGTGAATTGGCTTTGGTATCCATATATCCCATACGGGAAAATCACAATCATTCAGGGCGATCCCGGCGAGGGCAAAACAACTTTGGCATTAAGACTGGCGGCGCTTCTCTCAAAGGGAGAAGCACTGCCCTATGACGATACCGAGCGTGAGCCTGTTAAGATTATCTATCAAACTGCCGAGGACGGACTGGAAGATACCATCAAACCGAGATTGGAAGCGGCTGAGGCAGACTGTACGCAAATCAAAGTCATAGACGAATCAGAAGCCGCACTCAGTATGCTGGATGAGCGCATTGAAAAAGCAATCATAGAAGTCGGCGCAAGGGTGGTAATCCTTGATCCGATTCAGGCGTATGTGGGAGCAAATATCAATATGAACAATGCCAACGAAGTCCGTAATGTGATGGCGCAGCTCGGACGAATCGCAGAAAAATATGACTGCGCTATCCTGTTGGTCGGTCATATGAACAAGGGCAGCGGAAATAAATCTTCTTACCGTGGGCTTGGCTCGATTGACTTTCAGGCTTCGGCAAGGAGCGTCCTGATTGTCGGAAGAATTAAAGACAATCCGCAGGTCAGAGTGATGGTGCAGGACAAGTCCTCCCTTGCTCCAGAGGGCGAAGCGATTGCCTTCGAGCTGGACAAGGAAAACGGATTCAAATGGATCGGTCATTACGATATATCGGTTGACGATCTGTTGAGCGGTATTCCAAAAGAGAAGAAATCCGAACAGGCTGAAAATTTAATCCTTGAGTATCTTTCAAAGGGCAAATATCCGCAGCAGGCATTGCTGAAAAAAGCACGGGCGGCAGGCATTTCCAAGCGTGTGCTGGATGAAGCAAAGAAATCACTGAATGTCCAATCGGTTAAGGAAGGCAGTCAGTGGTACTGGCAGCTTCCCGAAAAAATGGAGTGAGGTTTTTCAAGGTTGCAACATTGCAAAGGCAGGCACATCTGCAACCTTGCAATGTTCCTTTTTCGGGAAGTGATAAAGTTTGGACGGGGTTGCAAGGGTGTCCTTTTCAAAGGACAGCCCTTGCCCCTCGGAGAGCGCAAAACCTGCTTGCAGGTTGCATTTTTGACGGGCTTGCCTGTCAAAAGTGCTTTTGCGTTACTCTTGGCAAGAGTAACAGAACCGAGGAAGAACGATTTTTAAGAGATTGGAGGTGTAATTTATGCAAAGAACGATCAGCGCAATGGTCGGAAAAGGCTCAGTCAACCACAACAGCCGCAAATTCAAAGCGGAGAATGTAGACGGCAACCGCACTCATCTCAATATAGATTACTGCAACGAGCCGATAAGGAAAGTGTATCACGAATTATTCGATGATGCGCTGAAAAGATACAACGACAGGCAGACAAGAGCTGACCGAAAGATAGAAAACTACTATGAAAAAATCCGCAGTTCCAAACAGGAAAAACCGTTTCACGAACTGATTTTGCAGATAGGCGATAAGGAAAATATGAGCGCTGAAAGCGAAAACGGGACGCTTGCCCGACAGATTTTAGATGAATACTATCGTGGGTTTCAGGAGCGAAATCCGCAGTTAAAAGTATTTTCGGCTCATCTGCATATGGATGAGGCAACACCGCATCTGCACATTGATTTTGTTCCCTTTACCACCGGCAGCAAGCGTGGACTGGATACAAGAGTGTCGTTGAAACAGGCGCTTGCAGCACAGGGCTTCAAGGGCGGTACTCGTGGAGATACCGAGTGGAATCAATGGGTAAGGGCAGAAAAATCCGCCTTAGCGTTTGTTATGGAACGCCACGGAATTGAGTGGGAACACAAGGGGACTCATGAAAAACATCTCTCTGTTTTGGATTACAAAAAGCAGGAGCGAGAAAAGGAAATTAACGCTCTTGAAGATAAGCTTGTCGAGAAAAAAGATGAGTTTCGTGTTATGGCTGACCGTATTAAAAACTTTGATAATGGCGAAAGAGCGTTGCAAAATCTTGATGAGAGTATCATGAACGGGCCTGAATATCAGCTCCCTGAGCCTTCTGCGATGATGTCGGCAAGGAGCTACAAGACAAAGTTTGTTGAGCCGCTTGTAGCCCGATTTAAATCTTTAATCAGCACCTTATTTGCACGATATTTCAAGGCGTTGGACAGTTATCACAGGTTGAACATCACAAACGGAAATCTATATCGTGAAAACGAAAAGCTCTCAAAAATTAACGGTAAGCTTACCGAAGAAAACACAAGGCTGAGGGCTGAAAACAAAGATTATTCGCTGCTTCGCAGAGTATTCGGACACAAACAGATAGACAGCTTGCTTGAACAGGCGAGAAATCTCAAAGGTCAAAAGCGTGATTACACACGCTCAAGATAAATCATTTTTCAGGAGGAAAACAAAATGGCAAAGATGATTTTTGAAGAACTGGGCGGCACTTATATACGGCAGGGAGATTATTTTCTTCCTTGTCTGTCTTTACCCGCCGAAAAAGAAACCAAGCCTATCGGCGTATGGGGGCAGCGGCATTTGCGCTATCTCAAACAGCACCGCAAGGTGCTTTATACCAACCTGCTTACAAGCGGCAAGCTGAACAGCTATCTTGTGGATATTGACGAGCAGGCGGAAGATACGTTTCTTCGGCTGGTAAAACAGATAGCGGAGCGAGAGGGCTTAACCGAACAGCTAAAGGCAGAAAATTCAATGCTGTGGGTACAGACAATGAACAGTATTCGTAATAGAGCAATGGATATTGTAAACGAGGAAATTATCTATAATTAAAGCATTATAACGCATACAACTGTAAAATTGTGGCGGGTAGGGATAAACTCCTTACCCGTCTTTTTTTGCTCTCTTAAACGCTTAAACAGGGCGGTTTGACACCGAAAAGCGTTACATACTTCACTTGTTAGTCACAATCTCTTGACTTTTTGAACTGCGTTCAGCATAATGTATTTGAACAATGTTCAAAAGGAGGTATAGTGTGGATAATAAAGAAGCCATTATACAGGCGACGATTAAACTAATTGAGGAAAAAGGGGAACATTTAGACGAAGTTACAGTCCGTGAGATATGCAAAAGAGCAGGCGTTGGATTAGGCCTTGTAAATTATCATTTTGGAAACAAGGATCAACTCATCGAGCAATGTATTGAGCGTATGATAAACGGAACAGTTGAGCATTTTCAGAATATACGAGAGAAAACAGACGGCTTTACTCCTTTTGAGAAGCTCACTTATCTCGGCAATATAACCCTTGATTTTCTGTTTGAACATTATGCCATTTCCAAAATTTCTGTTCTTACCGATATGCAGTCACCGAAAGAAAATGACAACACTTACAGAACTTATGCGGCATATCTTCCGCTTGTTGCAGCCTGCCGTCCTGACCTTGATGAAGCGGCGATAAGACGAAAAACGCTGTATTTGATTACCGTTATGCAGCAAATGTTCCTACGATACGAAATTATATCGCAAATATTGGGGATTGACCTTAGACAGAAAGAAAACCGCAGGAATTTTCACACACAAGTTTTACACGATATTTTGGAGGTATAAAGAGTGAATATAACAGTGATAAACGGAACGGAAAAACACGGCGTTACCTATCGTCTAAAAGAGATGTTTTTAGCAGACTTTAGTGATAATGCGAATATTACAGAATATTATCTTCCAAAGGATTGCCCCGCTTTCTGCGCTGGCTGCACAAACTGTATCTTAAAGGGCGAACAGAAATGCAAGGATGCTGAATATATCAGGAAAATTGAAAAATCACTTTTGGAAGCGGACTTGATTGTGATGACATCGCCTGCATATGTCTTTCATGCGACCGGTGCAATGAAAGCGTTACTTGACCATTTTGCCTATCGTTGGATACCGCACCGTCCTGCTCCTGAAATGTTTGGAAAACGAGCTGTCATCATAACACAATGCTTGGGCAGCGGAGCAAAATCTGCGGCAAAAGATATGAAGCACAGCTTATCGTGGTGGGGCATTTCCAAAATCGAGATATTTACCGGTGCATTGATGAGCGATATCGTCTGGGAAAAATTGCCGCAAAAGAAACAAGCCGAGCTTGCGGGAAAGCTTCAAAAGCTGTCTCGGAAGTTTGCTCATATAGATTATACAAAGCCCGCATATACAAATTTGATTACGAAATTTAAGTTTTTCTTCTGCCGTATGATGCAGAAATCCATACATAGATCAGATCCCGAATACCTTGACGGAAAGTATTGGGCGGAGCAAGGCTGGCTTGCCGACAGCAGACCGTGGAAATAGTTTGTATTGTATGGAAAAATACTTCTGCAACCGCAGGTTGACACATTTCAAACCGCCGTTTGGTGGTATGCAACCTTTGAAAAGAGTATCCTATACATAGAAATAGGGCGATTGCACTACAGTATCAAACGGAGGTAAATGATTATGATTTTAGCGGATAAGATTATTCGATTGAGAAAAAGAAATGGCTGGTCTCAGGAAGAACTGGCTGCAAAAATGAATGTGTCCCGTCAGGCGGTATCCAAATGGGAGGCTGCACAGACTACACCGGATTTAGAAAAAATTCTTCAGCTTGGAAATTTGTTCGGCGTGACGACCGATTATCTTCTCAAGGACGAAATGGAAGATGAGGAGTTCACAGATGAAACAGATATACCTGTGAAACGGATTACTTTGTCACAGGCAGATCATTTTTTGAAATGGAGAAAGTCTGCGTCCGTAAAAATTGCCGTAGCAACTTTTCTTTGCGTTATTGCGGTAATCCCTCTTTTGCTTTTGGGAGCTGTGTCCGAGGTTGCTCTCTCCATATCTGAAAATGTCGCCGGAGGGATCGGGCTTGTTTCTCTGTTCGTTTTTGTTGCTGTTGCAGTTGCGATCTTTCTGCACTGCGGCTTTAAAAATGCACCCTATGACTTCATTGATAAAGAACCTTTTGAAACAGAATATGGCGTAACGGGAATGGTTAAAGAAAGACAAAAAGAATATAGACCTGTCTATGTAAGGAGCAATATGATTGCAACCGGTATCTGTATTCTATCCCCCGTTCCTCTGCTGGTCGGTGCGTTTACCGAAAACGAATTTTTAATCGTTATCATGCTGGCAATTACTTTGCTGCTCGCCGGAATCGGAGCAGGAATATTTATCATAGCCGGCGTTCGATGGGCGAGTATGCAGAAGTTGCTGAAAGAGGGTGAATATACACCCCAAGAGATAAGGAAAAGCTACATTAAGGAAACGATTGCAACAGCGTACTGGCTGTCAGCAACAGCTATATACCTTGCCTGGAGCTTTTTAACAAACGCATGGGAGACTACCTGGATTGTGTGGCCGGTGGCAGGGGTCTTGTTTGCAGGTGTTATGGCGATCTGCCGTTTATTCACAGACAAGAAAGATTGATAAAATCCTATCGCATTTTAAGGGCAGAAGTGATATTAACACGCTTAAGACGAAGAATGACAACTGCAAATAACGCAATGTAACGCATACAACTGTAAAATTGTGGCGGGTAGGGATAAACTCCTTACCCGTCTTTTTTGCTCTCTTAAACGCTTAAACAGGGCGTTTTGACACCCAAAAGCGTTACATATTCCGTTTCACTGTTATAGCTGCTTGACAAAAAGCAGCTATTTCCATATAATAAGAAACAGATGTTGCGTAATAAATGTTGCCTTAAGGAGATGAACAAATGCCCCCGAAATTTAAGTTTACAAGAGATGAAATAACTAATGCCGCTTTGAATGTAACACGGAAGAATGGAATATCTGGATTGACCGCAAGAGCGTTGGCTGCGGAGCTTGGATGCTCTGTCAAACCGATTTTCGGACTGTTCAAAAATATGGAGGAAGTCGGGCAGGAGGTTTTTATAGCTTCTGACCTGCTGTATCAGAATTATTTGCGTGAAGATATGGCTAAGGGAAAATATTCCCCCTATAAGGCAAGCGGCATGGCATATATCCGCTTTGCCAAAGAAGAAAGGGAGCTTTTCAAGCTGCTTTTTATGCGTGACCGAAGCCGTGAAAAAATAGAAGAAAACAAAGAAGAAATCAGACCCCTTATGCAGTTAATACAGCAAAATTTAGGGATTAGTGAAGATGAAGCATATTTGTTTCATCTGGAAATGTGGCTCTATGTTCACGGTATTGCTACGATGATAGCCACTTCCTATCTTGATTGGGACGATGAATTTATCAGCAGAGTGCTTACCGATGCTTATATGGGACTTAAATACCGCTATACGGAGGGAAAAGACAATGCAGGCAATTAAAACTGTTCAGCTTACAAAAAAATATAAGGATGTAACCGCCGTAGACGGCCTTGATTTGACGGCCCGGCAAGGCGAATTATTTGCTCTGCTTGGCGTAAATGGGGCAGGAAAAACGACCACAATTAAAATGCTTACTTGCTTGACAAAGCCCGACAGCGGCAACGCCTTTGTGAACGGCAACAGTATTGTTACTGATGTGGCTGCGGTGAAAAGTATCATAGGCGTATCTCCGCAGGAGACAGCCGTTGCCCCAAATTTAAGTGTAAGGGAAAACCTTGAGCTGATGTGCGGTGTTCACGGTTTTACAAAAGAGAAGATGCATGCTAAAACCAAGGAGCTTTCCGAACAATTTGATTTAACCGCTATTTTGAGCAAAAGGGCAGGTAAATTATCGGGCGGTTGGCAACGCAGGTTAAGCATTGCAATGGCTCTTATCAGCGAGCCGCAGATACTTTTTCTTGACGAACCGACATTAGGGCTTGATGTTCTGGCACGAAGCGACTTATGGGATACCATTCGTACACTTAAAGGGAAAATAACCATTATCTTGACCACGCACTATATGGAGGAAGCGGAAGCTCTTGCAGACCGTATCGGTATTATGAAGGACGGCAAGCTGCTTGCGCTCGGAACAGCGGAGGCATTGAAAGCAAAGGCGGGAACGGAAAAATTCGAGGACGCTTTTGTTGCTATTGTAAAAGGGAGTAAAAAATTATGAGATTGCTTGCATTTTCGGGTAGAACGGCAAAAGAAATACTGCGTGACCCGCTTAACCTGTTTTTTGGCTTAGGCTTTCCTCTTGTCCTTATCGGTTTGCTTACTGCAATACAGGCAAATATTCCTGTGCCGATGTTTGAGCTTGACAATCTAACCCCCGGCATAACGGTATTTGGATTATCCTTTATGACTTTGTTTGCCGCTGTCCTTATTTCAAAGGATAGAGAAAGTGCATTGCTGCAAAGGCTTTATACTACTCCGCTTACCGCTTCGGATTTTATTTTCGGCTATACCCTGCCAATTTTACCGATTGCAGTAGCACAGGGGGTTATTTGCTACATAGCGGCGGCTCTGCTCGGCTTGAAGCTGACAATCACTGTTTTATATGCCTTGCTGTTTCTCATTCCCGTAGCATTGTTTTATATTGCTTTGGGGCTTATCTGCGGAAGCGTTTTTAATTCAAAGCAGGTCGGCGGTATCTGTGGAGCGTTACTTACCAATTTGTCCGCTTGGATGTCGGGGATTTGGTTTGATGTAGACCTTGTAGGCGGCGTATTTAAGAAAATCGCAAATGCTTTGCCTTTCATCCATGCTGTTGAATTGGAACGGGCTGTCTTTAGTGCGGATTATTCGGGTATCCTGCCGCACCTTTGGTGGGTGCTCGGTTATACCATTGTGGCTGTTGCAGGGGCTGTGCTTTTATTTTTGCGGCAGATGAAAAAACAATAATAGTAGCCGACAAAGGAGGGCGGTACAATGACAATAAAATTATTTTGCAATGCAATCATAAAATTTGTGCTTGGAATTATTCTTGTAGGGCTACTTCTGTTTCTGCCTGCGGGAACAGTGCAATATCCCAACGGTTGGTTGCTTATGGGAGTTTTGTTTGTTCCTATGTTTGTCGCCGGTATTGTGATGATGTTCAAAAACCCCCAATTATTAAGTAAGCGTCTTAACGCTAAGGAACAGCAAAGCGAGCAAAGTCTTGTAATAAAACTTAGCGGCTTGATGTTTGTTGTTGGCTTTGTATTGGCAGGGCTTGATTTTCGTTTTGGCTGGCTGTCGCTTCCTAAAACAGTGCCTTACATAGCGGCTGCTATATTTTTGATTGCGTATTTGCTTTATGCAGAAGTCTTACGGGAAAATACATATCTCTCCAGAACGATTGAGGTGCAGGAAAATCAAAAGGTAATTGATACAGGACTTTACGGTATTGTCAGACATCCAATGTATAGTGTAACAATTATTCTTTTCCTTACAATGCCATTGATGCTTGGATCAATACTCTCTTTCGTTGTGTTTCTCTTTTATCCTCTGATTATCGCAAAAAGAATAAAAAACGAAGAACAGGTACTTGAAACCGAACTTGACGGATATGCAGATTATAAAAAGAAAGTTAAATACAGGTTAATACCTTATATTTGGTAGTCTTAAATTATATTATTTAGAAAAAGGTAACAGGGATTAAATTGCTATCAGCTAAGATGCAGAGCTGGAGAACTGAGTATTAAATTTAAAAACGGAAATTTTAAAACCGTCTCATTGCATAGGTTTTTTCATTGACTTATACTTGTGTACAGGAGGTGCTTACAATGGCAAATGAAGATAAAAAAGATTTTAATGCGATGCTGCATGATAGTAAGGATATGCCCAAATTTCAGACGATCACAGATGAAAAAAGCATAGAGAAGTATGGCGGAAACAAAATGTATTTTGCGCCGCCGATTGATTATGATAAGGTTATGCGTCTTGTGCCGTATGGAAAACTGCTTACTGTTGGTGCGATAAGAGAATATTTTGCAAATGAAAATGGAGCCGATTTTACAGAGCCGATTACAGCAGGAATATTTGTTTCGATTGTTGCGTGGGCGAGCTATCAGCGTTCCAAGGATGTAACACCTTATTGGCGCACCTTAAAGGCGAATGGGGAATTAAACGCCAAATATCCCGGCGGCATAGAAGCTCAGAAAGAAAAGTTGGAAGCGGAAGGACATACGATTGTCCAAAAAGGCAGGAAAAATATCAGATACTATGTTAAAGACTATGAAAGAGCTCTATTTGTGTTATAGATGTCTTTGGGAAACGATTTTAATATCTTGATTTTCTAAACAAAATCGCTTATAATGTGAGCCAGAACATATTGTTATTATCCGCAGTTTCAGAGCCAGTGTTATCAACCCCGATAACAAATTGATAACATTAGCCCATATAGGCAGGATAATATGGATACATCAAATATTCAAAAGCACCACGAATACGACAGAGAATAATCTCTAAACAAAATTGATTAGGCTTTGTCGAGTGGGAATAATGTAAAATAGCTGGGAGACCGCTAAATAAGCGGATTTTCGGTTTTTATGCTTGCAAAATGCTTGCAGAAAAGATGGTGAATTTAAAAGTTATAAAATATTTTAATTGTAGAAAACATTTAAATCGTGAAGCATATATTAGAAAGAAAAATGGAAATAATAAATCTAGAGGTGCCACTGCTTTTAATTATGTGGTAAAATTGAAGTGTTATATAAAAAGGAGGAAGATTGCATGACAAAATTTGTTGGAGCTGAGTATTTTGTGGCAAATATGCTTATTGAGGAAAAGGGAAAAGGAAAAAACTATGTCTCATTTGAAAAATTAGGTAAATGCGGAATTTATGTTCAGGAGAAATTTATTGAAGCTAATATGGATGTTATTTTTTTGACATCTAAACCTCAGTTTATGGAAACAATTTACGATTTTTCTGATTATTTTGAATGTGTAATGGATGAAAGGGGGCAGGCAAAAGGAATTGCATTAAAGAAAAGTAAAAGCATTGATGATTTGCAGTATAGGTTTGTTTATTATCTTCCGATAGGAATATCTAATTTTTTACAACAGACTATTCAAAGTTTTGCGGCATAAAAACAAAAATAATTTATGTTAGGAGGTGGAGATTTGAAACAAATTAAAGATCCTTTGTATGGATATATCGAGGTTGCTGATAAATATTTACCACTTATAGATTCCGCAGAGTTTCAACGTTTACGAAATATACGGCAAACGGGGTATGCGTCTTTGTATCCTAGTGCATTACATAATCGGTTTGTCCATTCATTAGGTGTTTTTTATTTAGGGAAACGAGCTATTTTCAATTTCAGAAAGAATGTAGAAAGCACTTTTACATCTGAAAATTGGGACATATGGGAGGAAACATTTACATTAGCATGTCTTTTACATGATGTTGGACATTCTCCATTTTCTCATACTGGAGAAGATTTTTATCGAATAAGTACGGATTTTATTTCTTTATTTGCAGATCAAATTGAATCTGACGAGTTAAACAAAGACTTAAAGGAACAAATGTATGGAAAGCCACATGAAGCAATGAGCGCATATGTGGGATATAATTTGTTAATGAAGTTAGAAAATCCACTTTCTTTTGATAAAGAATTATTTGTACGGTCGATTATAGGTGTAACATATGATAAAAATCATAAAGATGCGTTGATTTTAAATACTATAATTGAAATGTTAAATGGTCATGTTAATGACGTGGATAAGCTTGATTATTTAATTAGAGATTCCTATGTAACTGGATATAGTTCAATGGTTATAGATGTAGACAGATTACTTACCGGATATACAATATCTTCATTTACAGCGGAAAACAATCAACCTCGGCAAGTTGCAGCATATAAGAAAAGTGTTTTGAGTGTTATAGAGAATGTCGCATATGCTAATGATTTGGAAAGAAGATGGATTCAATGTAACCCCACAATTTTATATGATTGTAAATTAATTAATATAGCAATTATAAAATACAATGAATATATGACTCAAAAGTATCCTTCTTTAATAAAATATAAAAATGTTTTTAATCGTTTAGCTATTTCAAAGGAAGGTTTTCCTGAAGATGACAAGATTCCGTTGCGTTTATTATCGGATGATGATATTATTACTTTTCTAAAAAATAATTGTAACGATATAATTAGTAAGCAATACTTTTCAAGAGATGAGCGCTATAAACCATTGTGGAAGAGTGAAGCGGAATTTGTAGAAGTAGTTAAAAAGGAGCTTAGTGCAAGAATTTTAAGAGAATTCAGAAGTGAATTAATAGCGCTAACTGAACCAAGGGGACAGGAAGAACCAGATGGACAAGCGCTATTTCTGATTAACGAATCTGTTTATACAGCAGTAATAAATGAAGCAAAGGCTATTATAAATGATCCAACGGTTGAACTAAAGAGAATTGAATTTGAAAAAAGCAAGCTAAAGATATATCAGATATTAAGAAAGTTTAGTTTACATAATGGTATTGATTTTGAATTTGCAGCAATATGTTGTGGTCATTTTGAGAGCAATTATAAAAAATTGGCAGTGAATGATATATATGTTGAGTTAGCACCGAATCATGTTGTTCAGCTTGGTTCAACACTATCTGTACAAGCAATAGCATCGTCTGAAGAAGAGTTGCAAGGGGTGTTTTACATATATACGTCAAGAAAAAATATAAAAAAATTTAATCAGGAAAGAAGATCTATTACGGACTTAATGATTAAATATATAGGTGCACATTGGGATGATGAGGTAGTTATAGAGTAAAACGCCAATGGTATTAAATGATAAAAAAGCAATGAGAATATGTTTGGAAATTCTCGTTGCTTTTTATTGCAGAATTATAAAGAGAGACTTTCTATGTCTCTAAGGCTTCCCGTTTTGTATGCTTGCAAAATGCTTGCAGTTTTTATGATGATTAGAAATTTTAGATTATATAACTGATTACGGCATACGTTATATGGCAAATGGTGAGGTCGATTTCACTTTTTATTTTTAATTTTATTCAAAGCTTGTTCCATCTTCTTGTTTTCAGCTTGTTCTTCCAGTCTGCTGATAGTAACACTGATTGCTGTACATACAACAAAAGACAAAACAAAACCCATCCAGGCTTTTACATCATCAATAGGAAACCATTCAAAAAGAATGGCAAATGTTACAAAGGTTATAACAATAGTACCAAAGAATAGGACATTTCTAAAAAATATTGACAGATTTTTTATCAATCTATCCGTAAGAAAAGCAATTTGTGCAACGGATATAATGACTGCCAAAATAAATAATTGCAAGAGTGTTGCGATTGAAAATCCTTGATTTCCCAATTCAAACAGCGATGAATATCCACTTGCATTATCACCAATCATAATTCCAAAAATAATAAATATAAACAAAATCATGCCATATGTTGCGAATACTTGACCAATATAATTAAAAATTGTTTTATTATCTTCCATCATTTAATACCTAGTCTCTTTCTTAGTGCCTCTGAATACATACGAGACACGATAATCTGTTCGCCGTTTACCAAAGTAACGCGTATTTTTCTATTAATATCTGCCTTTAAGCTTTTCACTTTTCTCAGGTTAATTATGCTTTGCTTGCTTATTCGGGAAAAACTCTGTTCTAACAGTTCCTGTTCCATTTCGTAAAGCTTTAAATCTGACTCATAAGTTGCGTCCTCTGTATAAACAAATGTATTACGTTCGACAGTTTCTATATATAATATTTTTTCTATATCTAGCAGATGTGTTTCATCATCTTTTTTCACTGCTATCTGCATATTGATCATTCTCATCAGTGAAATCAATTTTTCAATATCCTGATTAAGCCTTGGTGCTTTAATATCCACCTCTACATCGGAATATTTTTCATCGATATCGATTTCTATCTTCATCTATTCCAATCCTTTTCTTTTATATGTGATCCCATACATTCCAATTAGTACAAGAACATTTACTATAACAACCATTACTGTTTCTTTTGTAATATTAGTAACCTTCATATTGTCCAAACAAACCTTTAACTGCTGTGTGTAAAAAATCTTTGCGACCTTTGCTATTTTGTCATTAAACATAGCAAGCATACATCACAGCTTCTGATGTGTTGTTGACCTTTCTCTTGCAGACAAGCTAAATGAGGACAGAGGCGATGTAGATGCAACGGAGAAAAAGGAGGCGGAGTGAATATGATTATAGGTCGATTAGGTTATAACAGTGCAAATGACAGATACGGACTTTTAGTCTCTGATTTATGGGAACATGATGGCTTCCACTGCGGAGAAGTCTTGGAGGTTATGGTAGATGATAAATGGCAGAAAACCAGAATGGAGATGGGGATTGACCGTCAGTGGTATCTGGTGGGAACCCCATATTACGGTAACCTGGAATACGTCAGGGCAAGGATATAGGAGGCGAATATTATGGCGAAGATATACAGACGGGAAAACCTTGTATCGGGTGTGACACCTAAGAAAAAGAACGAGAAGAACAGGAAACGGAGTGTGATTGTGAACTTCCGAGTGACACCGGAGGAAAAGAAACTTATTGATGAACGGATTGCCTTATCGGGACTTCCGAGGGCAGAGTTTTTCATTCAGAATTGTATGCACCAGAAAGTAATCACATTTGGAAATGTGAAAACCTTTGATGGGATAAAAAAGAAACTGGTAGTGATTGATGAACATTTGCAGGCAGTAGAAAAATCGGAGGAGCTGGATTTGGAAATATTAGAATCCCTTCGGATTATATTGGAAATGTTTGCAGGATTAGAAAGAGAGGATGAAGCGAATGAGTAAATCAACAAAAAGTTATGAAGAGCGTTTGCTTGAAATGGAAAGACGAGAGCAGGAAAGTCTTGAAAAAGCAAAGAAGTATGCAGCACAGAAACGGGAATTACAGAAGCGGCAGAAAGCCGAAGAGAGTAAAAAACGTACACACAGACTTTGCATGATTGGTGGTGCGGTGGAATCGGTGCTGGGCTGTCCGATTGAGGAAGAAGATATTCCGAAGCTGATAGGTTTTCTAAAACGACAGGAAGCAAATGGAAGATATTTTTCTAAGGCAATGCAGAAGGAGCAGATACCGGAAACGGAAGAAGTGTAATGGCAGAGGGGTTAGATTTTCTAATCCCTTCATTGCTCTTTATGAAGGGCGCACTTATAGACAACCAGAGGTCGTCTAATAAGTTTGCTGCAAGCGGCAATCGGTCTGCGCTTCGCTTGCCGGGCTCGTTCCGTCGGCGGGGCTTTCAGCCGGACCATTTGTGCGAGCAACGAGCCATGCGGACATACTTGTATGTCCATTTGGCGACTGCCGCAACAACCAGCAAATTCATTTGCTGGTTCATGGAGACCAGCCTGTGCGGCTGGGCGCACTCTCCGAGGGGCACTTCGTGCAGACCTACTCATGCCGCAGGAGGCACTCTTACGCAGAGGGCGTTCCTGCAAATGCTGTATTAGCACATCAATTGCAGTTCCGTGTGTTTATCGCATTATAGCGGTTCATGCAAGCAATCGCTGCAATGCATGTTTTATCATATTGATATTTGCATTTGCAGGAAATCAATGCCGGATACGGCAGAAAGGGGGAAGGTGACTTGGCGATATTTCATTTTACAGTAAAGATTGTCGGACGGAGCAAAGGGAAATCTATCATAGCTGCATCTGCATATCTGAATGGTGATGTGATGAAGAATGAGGAAACGGGAAAGGTAAGTTATTACACTTCGAAAAAGGAAGTTGTGTATACCTCACTTATGATGTGTGAAAATGCACCACCAGTATGGATGAATGTGTCGGATGAAAATATCAAGAGGTTTCAAAAATCCATCCGCTATCAGAGAGCCGAGGATAAAGAAGCAGCTCTGGAAAAGTTCAAAATTACGTTCCGAAAACAGCGTTTATGGAATGAAGTCTTGAAAGTGGAAAAAGGTGCAAATGCACAGCTTGGCAGGTCGTTTGAATTTTCACTCCCGAAGGAATGGAGCAGAACGGAACAGATTGAATATGCAACAGATTTTATACAGAGAAATTTTGTGGCAAAGGGAATGTGTGCTGATTGGAGCATTCACGATAAAGGGGATGATAATCCTCATGTTCATTTATTGGTTACCATGCGTCCGTTTAAGAAAAATCATACTTGGGGAAATAAAGAGATCAAAGACTGGCCGTTTGTTAGGGATAAGGATGGAAATATTGTGATTGATGAAACGCATCCAGATTGGTGGCAGGATAAAAAGAATTCGGAGAGACATGGTATCCGCATTCCAGTATTGGATGCAGATGGAAATCAGAAATTAGATTCTCGTAACCGTAAACAATGGAAACGTGAGGTTACCGATGCAACAGGATGGAATAATCCGAAAAACTGTGAGTTGTGGCGAAGTGAGTGGGCGAAGGAATGTAATCTGCATTTAAAGAAGGAACAGCAGATTGATCATCGATCTTATGAGCGGCAAGGAAAGATTGAAATACCGACCATTCATGAGGGAGCAGATGCAAGAAAGATTGAGGAAAAATATCATTCAGGACAGTTTGCATCCGCCTCTTGGAAAGTAGAGGAAAATCGAATTATCAAGAAGCAGAATGCAATATTGAAAAAGATGCAGGAAGTGTTTGGGCAGGTTGGAATTTTATTAAAGCAATGGAAGGAGCGATTGAATGACATTAGAAGAAAGCAGAGAAGTTATTCCTCTGATGGAGAATATGATAAAACAGATCGAGGAACAACAGGAACTTATGGCAGAGATGTATCAGGAGATGGAGCAGAGGGACGGACAACTCAATTTGTTTCAGGAGCAGAATCAAAGATTGCAGGAATTAAACAACGAGTTGCAAGAGCAGCTTCACATCTTGCCAAGTATAGAGGAACTGTTGGAATTATTGGAGAAGAAGGACGGAGAAATTCAGATATTGAAAGAGGAAAAGCAGATGATGAAAGTGAAAGACGAAAATCAGCAATGGAAAGAATTAGCGGAGAAGTTGAACGACGAAAATCGGTTATTGCAGAGACAGAACGAGGAATTGTTGAACTGCAGAACCGACTAGAGAAAGCGAGGGATGTAGATGAACGATTTAAGAAGCTCAAAGCAAGACGAGCGGATGGAGGAAATGCTGGATGTGTTGGAGAGCATGGAGAAGGAACTGACACAGAAAGATATAATTCTCCAAAAGAAGGACAACGAGATACAAATACTACAGGGGCAACTGAACGAATCGCTGAACTTATGCGAGAAGCTGGACAGCGAGAACAAAGCCGAGAACGTACAAGCCTTAAAGAACGAATTGAAGCAAACAAAAGAATTGTTGCAGAGCGAGAAAGAGAAAAAGAAAAGAGCCGACAGCACAATAGAGGAATGTCAAGATAAACTGCGGCAGGCTGAACGGGAAAAGGAATATGCACTCACGCATCAGAAGAAAGTGGAGATACCGGTTGAAAAGCCGGTACTTTACGAAAGGTGTCGGAACTGCGACCGTAGAGCGTATCAGCAAGCGAAAGAACGGTATGAGCATCAAAGGAATGGACTGGAAAAGAAGTATAAGGTAAAGACTATGGAATTTGATGCAATGCTTGTAATTTTATGGTGGTATGCAATCGTGACGACAATATTTGCGGCAATGAGGTCGGAAACATTTCTGAGTGATTTTACTGCATTTGTTGACACAGTATGGAATGGTATTTGTCAGTCGGGTAAATGGATTGTCAATGTGGGAAATGCGTTGGCACAGGTGGGAGAAAGGATATCGAATGAGACTGTGGCGATTGTTGCATATTGGATACTGTTTATTATCGTAATTGTTGGAGCGGCAGTTGCTGTAGGTGTACTGATGGTGATTGGAGAAAAGAAAGTTACGAAGGTGTATCGAGAGAATTGTTGGGATGTGATTAGCGTTGGAGTGGCGGTAACAAGTGTAGCTTTGGTTGTGTATTTTGGGGATTGGATAAAGGCTTTTGTAAAACTGAATCTTGTTGTTTTATTGTTATTGGTTCAGGCAGTATATGTCGGAATCAGAGTATATGTGAACGGTTGTAAACGAGCCAGAGGCTATTATTGATGTTGCGGTGTGGGAAATACCGCAGAAAGGTGGATGAAAGTTATGGATAAATTGGAGAAAATCATTATAGAGAATGGAATTACTTATGTGCTAGGAGAGGATGATATTTATTATTCGGATTTACAATTGCCGGAAGGAACAAATTAAAATATCGGTAAGTTTGGTCATATGAGATGTGAGTATCTGAAAGAGTTCAAACACGGATATTATATGGAGCTGTTACTTGATGGAAGACTAAATGAATATTTGCATGAGATTGACGAGGCATGTTATGAGATGCGGGACAGGCTCGTGGAAAAGATGAAGGAAAAACAAGGTGTGACAGAGCAGTTAAAAGCGGAGAATCAGATGATGTGGGTGGGGAAGATGAATAATATTATTGCTTGTGCGGAGGAGGTTGTGGTGATGGAGGTGGTGTATGTGTGATTTGTAAAAATAATTCGCTGTTAGCGAAAAAAGATATTGACAATTTAATTATCATTCGCTATTATATAAGTACAGCATAACGATACTATTTGTATCGAGGTCAAATCCCATAAATTGGAGCGCTTAGCGCTTGAGGAACATTCTTAAATGTGGATGTTCTACTGTTAGGGGCCGGCATGTTACGCAAAGACCCGTAGCACGCTGCAAGCACCGCACGCTCTGCCTCGCTCGGGGAGCTCGGCAGAGCTCAAAGGGTTAGATAGGTTGTTCTGTATGCACCACACTTCTTTCGGGGTGGAAGTTGTACACTATATTACCAACTTCTAAAGGAGTGAATTATATGAAAAAAATGCTGCTCGTGCAGAATGTCCGAATGACACCTCAGAAACCTAACAAAAAATCTGAGAAAAAGCGTAAGAAACTAAGAAGCAAAATTTTTAAATTTCTGTTTCAAGGAATCGAAGCAATATGGATGCTGGTACAGATAATACAGTATGTTCTTCAGATTTTTAAGTAAAGAGGTGGCTATGGAAAACCTATCTAATTTTGATTATTCGTCGTAAGACTTTATATTATATAAATTATTTTCGGAAGGAGGAACCGGCTTGATCGGAGATATTTTAAAGCGCACAAGAACAATATATGGTTATAAAGCATCTGAATTAAGTGAATTGCTTGGTATTTCAAAAAGCTACCTTTCCGAAATAGAAAATAATAAAAAACAACCTTCTTTGGAATTACTTGAGAAGTATTCAAAGATATATGATATGAAATTATCATCTTTAATATTGTTGTCGGAAAATTATGAAGAGGCAAGCAAAAGCAATAAAGGTGATAAATTTATTAGAAATATGATGATTAAGCTTATTGAAAAAATGACACCTGATATGGAGGAGTAATGCGGGAAAAAAGCCATAAGTATGATATTACACAGTGTGCATTATATAAGAAAAAAAGTTCCAAACAATTGAAAAAAGTTCTTTGTATAACTGAAGAAGAATATAAAGATATATTATCTATTGTACATTATCATAGTTTTCAAATTGACAAAAAGGATAGTACAGAGAAGAGAAATATTACAGCTCCAGATAAAAGAATTAAGGAAATACAAACCAGAATATTAAAGCTATTACAGAATGTGGAGAGACCTATATGGCTAATTTCCGGAGAAAAAGGGAAATGCTATATAGATAATGGAAAAAGTCATTTAAATTCAAATTATTTTTTGACGATGGATATCAAGAAGTTTTATGATAATTGTTCTAGAGAATATGTTTTTCTTTTCTTTAAGAACCGATTGATGATGGCAGGTGATTTGGCAGGATTATGTACTGATATAGTTACTTATGATGGAGGAATTCCGACGGGATGTCCTACCAGTCAGATCATTGCATATTATGCATATGAAAGTATGTTTAACGAGATATATAGTGTAGCATGTAAGTATGGATGCGAATATACGGTATATGTTGATGATATGACTTTTTCAGCAAAAGAGCCATTTGATATAAATCGAATGAAAAATGAAGTGGATTGTATTTTGAGAAAATATGGACATAAACCTAAATATAAAAAAGTAAAGTATTATTCAAAAGGCAAGAGTGTTCCGATAACAGGTACGATTGTTACAGGACAGCATGAATTGGAAGTTCCAAATAGATTACAAAAGAGAGTGTATGATGACTTTCAAGAATTGAAATATCTTGGCGGAAAAGAACTGTCAGATATTGAAATCAGAAAGCTGAATAGTTTGAAAGGGAGAATTTTAGCTTCGAGAAACATTGAAGAAGGAAAATTTCCAGAAATCAATCGATTAACTAATTTGATAAGCTGAATAATAGTTGAAAAAGTTTTTTTTCGACCATATAATATAAGTGAGGGATACAATAATTGTGTATGAGCCATACTATAGAAGGAGGTGTTAGATATGGCAACTTCAAGTATTACTAAGAACTTTGTCGTTTCTGGTCAAAGACAAGTAGAAAAGTTTGCTAATGCTATCGAGGAATCCTATCAGGAGTCTCTTCATAGAGCACAAACACCAGACTTAAGGATTACACATTTGCATGGCACAGAAGAAGTTAGAAAATTTATGGCAAAAAGGAAGAAAACAAATGCTTAATGATGTAACAGTCTTTAACATTCGTGAATACTTGTCTGCCAAAGGCGATAAAGATCTCGGAGAGGATGAGTTACGACAACTCCTTTCCGAGTTTTTTTGTGATAAGAATCCGGATGTAGAGAGATTTTTGAAAGAACAATCAATAGAATTTACAAAGAAAAATCAGTCCGTTACATATCTGGTATTTTCTAATGAAGATGCTTCATTAGTTGGATATTTTACAATCACGATTAAACCAATTACTGTAAATGCAGAAAATTTTAGTAATACTATGAAACGTAAAATAGCTAGGGTAAGTGAATTGGATGAAGAAAATGGTACATATACTCTTTCGGCATACCTTATTGCACAATTGGGAAAGAACTTTAAGGATGGAGCTAATGAGAAAATTACTGGGGAGCAGTTGCTACAGGCTGCTATAGATACCATAAAAGAACTGCAATATATGGCAGGTGGAATGGTAATTTTTCTTGAGGCAGAAGACAAAGAAAAACTAATGCATTTTTATGAAGATGAAAACGGATTTAAGCAGTTCGATGTTCGTGAAACAAAGTGTAGTGATAATGATGAGATTCATAAATTGGTTCAATTGTTGAAAGTAATGTAACTCCAATAGTATGAATTTAATTACAGAGGAGAGATTAAAAGATGGATAAGATTTTGTATAAGTATACTACTCTGGAATCTCTTGCGTTGATATTAAGGAGTAAAAAGATAAGGCTTAATCCCTTAACGGTGATGGATGATCTTCAAGAGGCACAATCATCTGATGAAATAGAATATGGTAAATACGTGTTTATTTCATCTTGGATGGATCAACCATTAGAAAGTATTGCAATGTGGAAATTGTACTCTAATATGTATAGTGGGGTAAGAATAGGATTAAAGGAGAACCCTTTTGTAAAATACACAGTTAATAAACAAGATGTTGAAAGAGTATATCCTTCTGCCAGCTTGAAAGGCGATAGCATGGATTTGATTGTTCCAATTGAAGAGTGTTTCAACGGAAACTATTTTGTAATGAATTTTTTGTATGATATGTGTTTAGAAAAAGTTGAATATACTGATAATGTTGAGTTATTATCACCTCAAATTTTTAATATAAGTCAACAAGGAATTGAAATGAAATCTGCTCAATTGGGCAAATATAAAAATACATATTGGGAGTTTCAAAATGAGGAGCGATATGTATTGCGATTTTTACCTTTAGATGTGAAAAAAATCACTTCAGAAAGTAATGCTGCACAGATGGTGTATGATGCATTTATGAATAAAAAATCATTTATAGATTATTATGATTTGGAGATAAGAGATGATGCATTTGTTTCAATGGAAATAACGTTGTCACCACAATTTACAATGGGAAATAGGATTTTACTTGAAGCCTTGATAGATAAATATAATCCAAATTTGAAAGTGCATGATAGTGTATTAAAAGATAGAGTTAAGTTATAGATATTTCGTGATTGCAAAATGCTTGTAAAAAGTCCCGAAACGATAAAGAATGCATAGAATATCAAGAATAATTATACAAAATATAGCAATGTAAAACATGATTAGACACAATATATAGTTGCAGAAATCGAGTTTGAATAACGGACAGAAATGCCGAAAGCCTGTATTTATGCGTGCTTCCGGCATTTGTTTTATCGAATGGCTCTAGTTTGGCTCTATTTGTTGGCGGGATAAGGGTTGCGAAAGCACTGATGGAGAAATAAAGGCATAATGGTAAGGAAAAAGTGATATATGCATCTTGGAAGCACAGCAATACTGAAAATTATAAGTTCAGCTGGAACAAAAAGTATGTTATGTACTGGAGAATTCTGGGGATCTGTGGGGGGAATTGCGGGAAAAAAGGGAAAAGCATATAATGCAAGAAAATAATGTTTTCACAGTGTAAAATAGAGGAGAGAACTATCATGCAGAAAATACTGATTGTAGAAGATGATACAAATATCAATAATCTGCTTCAGGAAGCATTATCCAAAGCAGGCTATTCCTGTGAGCAGGCGTTTTCCGGAACTGAGGCAAAGCTGCTTTTGAATATGCAGGAGCATGGCTATGCACTGGTGTTGCTGGATTTGATGTTGCCGGGAATTACAGGAGAAGCAGTTCTGGAGGAAATACGGAAAAAGGGAAATCTTCCGGTTATTGTTTTGACTGCGAAAGATAGCTTGGATGAAAAGGTAAAGGTTTTAACTAGTGGGGCTGATGATTATATAACGAAACCTTTTGAAATCAGAGAGGTACTGGCAAGAATTCAGGTACAGCTTCGTCATACAGAAGAAAAGGAAATAAAAGAATCTAACCTTTCGTTCAGAGAGATGGTATTGAACAAAGCTACTTTTCAGGTCAGCATTGGTGGAAAAATACTTCCTAAGATAACAAGACAGGAGTTTGCGATTTTAGAATTACTGCTCAGAAATCCGAAGCGGGTTTTCAGTAAAGAGGACATTTTTGAATATGCGTGGGACGAACCATATATGGGTGAAACAAAAACTCTGGATGTACATATAAGTAATATTCGTAAAAAGATAAAAACAGTTACATCTGAGGAATATATTGAAACAGTCTGGGGAATCGGTTATCGTCTTCATCTATAATCTTTACTCTTTTTTTACTATTTATTTGCGTTTGATTAGGATTATTCCTTTATGATAAATGCAGATAAGAAAAAGGAGATGAAAAACTTGAGCGAAATGTTATTGGAAACAAGAAATTTGACTAAGCAATATGGACACCATAAAGCTGTGGACAGTGTCAATATGCATATTAAAAAAGGTGCTATTTATGGTTTTATCGGTCGAAATGGAGCTGGGAAGACAACTTGTCTGAAGATGATCAGTGGACTTTCCAAGCCAACTTGTGGAGAAATCGAGATGTTCGGATACAAGGGAAAGGATTTGCAAAAAGTTCGATCACGGATAGGATGTCTGATTGAGGCACCGGGACTTTATGGAGATATGACTGCATATGAAAATCTGAATATCAAATGCAAGCTGTTTGGAATAAAGAAAAAAAGTTATATTGAAGAAATATTGAGAATTATCGGTCTGGAGGATGTGGGAAAGAAAAAAACAAAACATTTTTCACTTGGAATGAAACAGCGTTTGGGAATTGGTCTTGCTTTGGTTGGAGAACCGGATTTATTAGTTCTTGATGAGCCAATCAATGGATTGGATCCACAGGGTATTGCAGAGATCCGGGATACGATTCAGAGACTTCAGAAAGAGAAGAATATGACAATATGCATTTCCAGTCATATTCTTGAGGAATTATCGAAGATTGCTACTGATTATGGAATTATTCATAATGGAAGTTTATTACAGGAAATTACAAGAGAAGAATTAATAAGAAGATGCAGTGAACGGATAGAGTTGACATTGGATCATCCGAAACAGGCGATTCCGGTGATGGATTCTATGGGATTTACCAACTATCAGGTAACAGATAAAGAGCATATTCATATTTTTGAACGATTGAATGAAAGTGCAGCGTTGAATATGGAACTTGCAAAGTCAGGAATTCCGGTAAAAGGGATTTCCATAACCAGTGAAGAACTGGAAACTTATTTTCTGAATCTGACGGGAGGTGCGGATCATGCTTAATATAATAAAAATGGATTTATACCGGATGCTTAAAACCAAAAGTATGTATGTAATCTGGATCGTACTGGCAGCAATATTATTGATTACAACATCTTTTTGCAAAACAGATTATGAGCTTTTGACTGAAAAGGATGCCATGAAACAGGAGCAGGTTACTGAACCTACTGTGGATAATATTAATGTGGGAATGATGGTAACGCTGCCTACGGAGCCGGGAGAAAAGGTGACGGTATATGATATCTTTTTTGCCAATTCCCAAGGAAAATTGTATGCACTGCTTTTGGTGATTTTTACTGTTCTGTTTTCAACAGCGGATATCAGCAGCGGATATATTAAGAATATAGGAGCTTCCTGTATAATAAAAAGCGTAGACGTTGAAAATTGAAAATACCTCAGAGTACAATAAGACTACTGACTGGCAGGTTAGTAAAAATCTTATTATACAGAGAGGTATCTATAATGAAGTCTAACACACAGAACGCAAAAATTGAAGCTATTACAGAAAAAACTTTGGTACTCGGAATTGATGTCGGAAGTGAAACGCACTATGCCAGAGCTTTTGATTACAGAGGAATCGAGTATTCGAAGAAGCCATTTAAGTTTAGTAACACAGAGGCCGGATTTGCGACATTTAAGGAATGGATCCTGGACCTCAAAGAAAGGCATGAGAAGGATAAGGTGGTTCCGGGTATGGAACCGACCGGGCATTACTGGTTCAATCTTGGAAAGTTTCTACAGGATAATGAAATGAAACCGGTTCTTGTAAATCCTCACCATGTGAAAAAATCAAAAGAACTCGACGACAATAATCCAACTAAAAATGACCGTAAGGATCCGAAAGTTATAGCAGGATTAGTTAGAGAGGGACGTTACATGATCCCATATCTGCCGGATGGTGTTTATGCTGATCTTAGAACAGCATCAAACATAAGATTCCAGTTACAGGCGGAACTTACAAGAATTCAAAACAGGATCAGTCGTTGGTTCAATATATATTTTCCTGAATATAAGACGGTATACGGAAAGCCGGATGCCAAGAGCGGAATGCTAATCCTTAAAGCAGCACCACTCCCTGAAGATATCCTGACGTTAGGTATCGATGGAGTGAACCAAATCTGGCGTGATGCGAAGTTAAGAGCAGTTGGAAAAGCGAGGGCGAAGATCCTGATAGAAGCTGCAGAGCACAGTGTCGGAAGCAAAGAAGGAGCAGTATCTGCAAGAATGGAAATCCGAATGCTTCTGGAGGACTATGAATCCAGAAATACGCGTCTACAGGAAGTTATGGTTCTAATTGAAGAATTGGTAAGAAAAATTCCGATGGCTGAAAAGCTGTTAGAAATCAAAGGTGTGGGAATCAGGACAGTGTCAGGGTTCCTTGCAGAAGTAGGTGATATCAGCCGCTTCAACAATCCGAAGGAACTGCAGAAGCTTGCAGGATTGGCATTGGTTGAAAATAGTTCGGGAAAGCACAAGGGCGAGACAACAATAAGCAGACGAGGTCGAAAGAGACTCAGATATCTGCTCTTTGAGGTTGCAATGTCACTTGTGTCGAAGAACCAGGAGTTCAGGGAACTCCATAATTATTACACAACCAGAAGGCTGAATCCGTTGAAGAAAATGCAGTCACTTATGGCGATTGCAGCCAAGCTGATACGTGTCTTTTATGCCATGCTGACAAAAGGAGTGGATTATGATCCGAAAAAGATGGTCAGTGACATCAAGAGACCGGCAGTTTATCTACAGGCTGCGTAAGAAAGACAAGTAACTGTAATGGGGGCTGTCAAGTGGACAGCCACTGAATTAAGCAGAATGTAACAGATAACGTCCACTGATCACAGTGCTGGAACAGGAAGCGAGTCAGTAATCAATAATACAAAGAATGAGCCAGTAGTCGGCAGGAATATTTTCCATGGGGCGAGACCCCGTATAGGAGCATAGCTGACACCCTGGTTATGGGCAGGCAGGACGAAGGAAGTTAGGACCTCTGGAGACAGAGATGATCCTGGTGGATATAGGAGGTTAGCTGCCATAGAGGGAAGGGTATACACAAGGCCAGTAAAGCGAAAATCAATGACGTTTTATTTCGTATACCATTCAACCGCTATTTCAGTACCTGATACATCGAAATGCTCATAGCTGTGGCTTATTCACTGAGATATGAAAGGTTGAAAAACCTTGAATTTTCAATAAAAAACACTTGATTATATGAGGAGGTCAGGTTAGAAATAGAGGAACTCTGATTTTTTCCAGGGCAATTGCCTTGGCTGTCTTTACGGTACTGACAATGGCAGGTGCATTCTTATTTCAGGCAGCGGCTAATGGTATTGTTTTCGGGGAATTGGAATGGGGAAATACAAAGGCAATTTTATCTTATTTTGTGACTGAACTGGCTCTTCATTATGCACTTGTGCTGATTTGTATGGCGATTGCAATTATTTTGAAAAATAATTTAATCAGCATGGTCATTGCTGTCTGTCTTAGCATGAATGTAATGACCATTGTGTATGGGGTGATCAATAGTGCTATTCAAAAAATAGGAATTCAGAATTTCCAGATTTATAAGTATACGATAACAGGAAAATTATCACTGCTTCCTATGGATCCGAGTGGAAATGAGTGTTTGGCGGCATTTGGTGTGGCAATAGTGTTCATCGTTATGATGATATCAGTAAGCAGCGTTGTTTTTCAAAAGAGGGATATTTAACGGATGTATATCGTAATTTGGATATTAGCAGGAATTATTATCTTACAATTTATTATTATGTGGAAATACCAGCGGCAGGTGAAAGACATCTGCCGCCAATTGGCGTTTATGATGAAACATGACAGTAACATGTTGATTAACCATGAATTTGATGTGGGTGGAATAGGAAAGCTTTCTGACAAGTTGAATGAGCTTCTGGAATTGCGAAGAAAAGAGAAGCAGCATTATCAGGAGAAAGAAGCTCTGATTGCGGACACTTATACAAATCTTTCTCATGATATCCGCACACCACTGACATCTTTGGACGGATATTTTCAGCTAATGGAAGAATGTGAAAATATAGAGGATCAGAAACGTTATTTAAGCATTATCCACGAAAGAATTCATAGTCTGAATGAAATGTTGGAAGAACTTTTTATGTTTACAAAGTTAAAAAACGAATCTTACAGTTTGGAATTGACATTGTGCTGTATGAACCGGATTTTGAAAGAAACAGTTTTTTCATACTATGATGAATGGGTAAGAATGGAAATTCAGCCGGATATTCAGATTACGGAAGAACAGTTGTATATACATGGAAACAGGCAGGGACTCCGCCGTGTTATCCAGAATGTGATAAAAAATGGGCTGGATCATGGAGAAAAGAAGATTAGCATTGTGTTGGAACGTGATCAAAATCAGGTGGTGCTTAGAATCAGCAATCAGGTTACACATCCAGAACAGATTAATATAGATCAGGTATTTGAGCGATTTTATAAAGCAGATGTTGCCAGAAGTAAAACATCTACTGGATTGGGACTATCTATTGCAAAGGAGTTGGTTAGTCGGATGGATGGAGAGATTGAAGCAAAAATAGAAAAAAAAGAGTTTATTGTTGAAATGAACTTTCCGATTGTAACCGATGCTAAATAGTATTTTGCGACGTAGAGGGATAATCAATAATTTTTATTTATCCTTGCAGAAGCATTAGCTCTTATTTTAGGATAGAACTGGAGAATGAGGAGGACGAGTTATGAGTGGAGTACACAAACATCCAACAATCAGCTTTCGAGTATCGGACAGAGAGCGGGAAATGATTGAAGCCAAGATACTTGCAAGCGGTATGCAGAAGAAAGATTATTTTGTACGTTCCTGCATTTATAACAGAATATGTGTTGTAGGAAAGAAAGAGGTCATTTACCAGCTTGTAGAGGAACTGCAGAATATGCAGACGAATCTCTCAGAACTGGTAAAACAACTGGAACAGCAGGAGGTAACACTTACTGCTGATGGATTGGAAGATATGCGAAATGACTGTATGGATATGTTACAGGCGATTATTGCAATGCTGGATGGTGCCAAGTATCTCTGGCAGGGAGTACAGATTGATAAAGAAAAAAGTCCTGACAGCGGCAACTGTTAGGACTTGCGGTAACAAAAGAAAACCTCTGTTACACCTGTAAATACAACTAGAGTATAGCAGAGGTTCTTCTTAGGAGCAAATAAAAGATTGGAAAATGGAGGACTTTATGGAGGAACAGAAGACAGAATTAAAGATGATACGGATGTCGGAGGTTGAGCCACAGGAAGTGAAATGGCTGTGGTATCCGTTTATACCATATGGGAAGCTGACAATTATTTAGGGAGATCCGGGTGATGGAAAGACCACATTGGTGTTAAATCAGAAATATATACATATAAGGATATGTATGAAGAAACAGAAAAGGATTGAATTCGTGTATATATAGATAAGTTGTATTATAATGTCTATGGAACGTAAGGATGCTATGGAAGAGAAGAATTATGATGAAGCAGAGAAGCTTTGTTTAGAGAAAGCAAATGCTGAAAATACATGGCATTATCGTAGTGGTGATCCAGAAGATTGGAATAACATGCTATATGATATATACAAGATAGCAAACAACACGGAAAAGCAAATTGCACAAGCAAAAAAGCTGCTATTAATGGGAAATGGGAAGTTCTGGGAGGTTTTGAAACAGATTTATAAAGAGTGTGGTGCATGGAATGAGAATTACGAGAGTTTATTGGATGAATTAAAGGATAGCAAGCGAACTGTTTGCTATCGCAGTGTTCTTATTTCCGAAAATGAAAAGAAGAGATTGCTTGAAGATGTAATGGAGAATCCGTATGATTTGTTTTATTATGGGAAGTATTTGATAAAGGAATATCCAGAGCAAGTATATGAGTTGTGTTATAAGGAAATAAGTGAGAGTTGTGCTCAGACAAAGGATAGACGAGAATATAAGAAGATAACGAAGAATATTGCACAGCTTATAAAATGGAAGGGTAATGATACTGCTAAGTCTTTAATTGAGGAATTGAAGCAGAGGTATCCAAGAAAACCAGCATTGTTGGATGAATTGGAGAAGGTGGAGAAGAAATTGTAATTCAAATAAAATACTGGAATTTTAGCATAGTCTCACCAGTCTCAAATCATTATGAGACTGGTGAGACGTAGATGAGACTAACTCCAATAAAATGCTCCTTCAATTTGGAAAATCAATTAATTTCATTCATAGCATCCACATAATCCTGTAATCCATTA
>ENA-ORSA01000086-ORSA01000086.1-human-gut-metagenome-genome-assembly--contig:-NODE-86-length-109254-cov-10.181320_pt1 | contig 109254 bp, 121 predicted proteins | sample MGYA00242179_ERZ509142 | MGnify/ENA primary metagenome ERZ509142 (study PRJEB26280, sample SAMEA2338659) | human gut metagenome | biome: human gut; feature: human-associated habitat; material... | reverse complement strand
TTGTGGTAGAATTAATAAGAGGTGTATTTTTATGAAAACAAACAGAACAATTACTAGAGAAAAAGCTATGACTATTTTATACCAAATCTTTTTATATAAAAAAAATAAAATAAATTATGATATAAATAATGTTATAGAAGAAGTATTAGAAAATATTGTAATAGAAGATAGAAAGAAAATAGATACAGAATATTTAAATACTTTAATTAATGGAGTATTAAATAATATTGATGATATTGATAAAAGTATAGAAAAATATATAGAGTCTTGGTCTATAGATAGACTAGGATTAACAGATCAAGCAATACTTAGAATATCAGTATATGAACTTATTTATACCGATACTCCAGACTTAGTATGTATAAATGAAGCAATAGAATTATCTAAAAAATATTCAGATGAAAAAGTATCTAAAATGATTAATGGAGTACTAGATAAAATATATCATGAAAAATTAGATAATAATACTGAGGAGTAATTATGAATAATAATTATATTACTGTAACTGAAGTAAATAAATATATAAAAGAAGTTATTAACGAAGATTTATTACTAAAGAAAGTGTATCTAAAAGGTGAAATATCTAACTTTAAGGCTCATTCAAGAGGACACTTTTATTTTACTTTAAAAGATGAGAATAGTAGAATAAATGCTGTTATGTTTTCTTTTAATAACAAAAATATGAAGTTTATGCCTTATGATGGTATGAAAGTATTAGTTACTGGTAAAATAGATGTATATGAAGCAAGTGGTTCTTATCAAATATATGTAGAAGAAATGCTTGAAGATGGAATAGGGGCATTATATGTCGCCTTTGAACAATTAAAAAAGAAATTATCTAGTGATGGCTTATTTGATAAAGATAAAAAGAAAAAGATTAGAAGAATACCAAATAGAATAGGTATAGTAACATCTCCTACGGGGGCCGCTATTAAAGATATACTAACTACTATTAAAAGAAGATATCCAATATGTGAGACAGTTTTATTTCCAGCACTAGTACAAGGTGATATGGCCGCTAATGACATTGCTAATAAAATAAGACTAGCTAATAGTTTAAAAGATGAGCTTAAACTTGATACATTAATTGTTGGCCGTGGTGGTGGCTCACTCGAAGACTTATGGCCTTTTAATGAAGAAGTAGTAGCTAGAGCTATTTATGATAGTGAAATACCAGTTATATCTGCTGTTGGACATGAAATAGATATTACTATATCAGATTATGTTGCAGATCTTAGAGCTCCAACTCCTACAGCAGCAGGAGAACTTGCAGTACCTGATATTAATACTATAATTACATATTTAGATACGGCAGTTAATAGAAGTTATAATGCTTTAAATAATATTATTAGTATAAATTATAAAAGACTAGATAATATAAAGAATAGTTATATATTAACTAAACCTTTATCTATGTATGAAGTAAAAGAACAAAAACTAGATAATCTAATGGATAATTTAGATAAAGTAATAAATAAAATATTAGATAATACTAAGATAAGATTATATACAGTAAAAAATAGTTATGTATTAAATAATCCTAGTATGCTATATAAATATAGTAGTCAAAGACTAGATCATATTATATCAAAGTTAGAAGTATTAAATCCATTAAATACATTAAATAGAGGATATGCTATTGTTAAAAAAGAAGATAAAGTGTTATCTAGTATTAAAGATGTAAAAGAAGATGAAGTAATTACTATAGCGTTTAAAGATGGTAATATTGAAAGTAAAATAATTAAGGTAGGTGAATAAAAGTGGCAAAAGAAAAAGAAGAAATGACTTTTGAAGAAAAAATTAAATTACTTGAAGAAATAGTAAAAGAATTAGAAACAGGAGAAGTACCACTTGATGAAGCAATAAATAAATATACTGAAGCTATGAAACTAGCTAAAGAATGCTCTGATAAGTTAAATAAAGTAACTGAAAAAGTAAATAAAATTATGCTTGAAAATGGTAAATTAGAAGATTTTACTGTAAGCGAATAAAAATAATTGACAAATACAAATTATTATAGTATTATTATGTTGTGTGAGAAATATTCTCACTATACTAAAAAAAGCGGTGTGTCCGGCCGTATAAACGGGAAACTAAAAAAGCGTCGTTACACCAATTAGACATAAATTAATTGGGAGCATATATATGCGGGGACTAGAGACTTCACTCTAGTTCTTTTAATTTTATATTGACTTTTCTTATTTATAATAGTATAATTTTGCTAGCAAAAATTGAAGGGAGGTTTTGTAAATTTTTATGGTTTTTAAGTTGGTAAAAATAGATTATATGTATTGTGATTATTTAAGAAAGTATGATAAAAGAGTAGTTTATAATAAAGGTAAAAAGGAATTAAGACCTTTTATTGGTGTTTTATTTTCTATTGGTGATAAGGAATATTTTGCATCTCTTTCTAGTCCTAAACCAAAGCATCAGATAATGAAAAATAACATTGATTTTTTTAAAATTGACAATGGTACACTTGGAGTAATCAACTTTAATAATATGATACCAGTATATAAAGATAATTATGATGTTATTACTTTAAATAAACATAATTTATCAAAAGGCAGAAAGGAATATCAAACACTTTTAAAGAAGCAATTATTGTGGTTAAATAAAAATAGTGATATAGTAAGAAAAAAATCTATAATATTATATAATGCTTATATTAGTGGAGCATTATATAAAAATATCTATGAACGCTGCTGTAATTTCCCATTATTAGAAGTTAAATGTGATGAATATAATAAAGAAAAAGTTTTAATTTAGAGACTTTAGACTCAAGAGGATATATAAAAGAAGAGGAATAATATCCTCTTTAGTTTTCTGCCTCTTCTAACATTTTAGTAATAAATATACCATATCCTTTTGTAGGATCATCTACTACTACATGAGTTACTGCTCCAATAATATAATCACCTTGAATTATTGGACTACCACTCATTCCTTGAACAATACCACCAGTTAAATCAAGTAGATTCTTATCAGTCACTTCAAATAATATATTCTTAGTAACAGCATCATTATTATTAATTTTAATAATATTAATAGTAAATTCTTCTACTTTATCATTATTAACTACAGTAAAAATACTTGCTTTACCGGTACTAATATCACTATCTTTTGCTACAGTATATAGTTTCTTATTGGGAATATCACCAGTATATGTACCAAATATACCCTTATTAGTATTTTCAAATACATTACCAAATATCTTAGAACTATCATATCTAGCATTCTTTTCACCAGGACTACCAATACTACTTCGGGTAACTCCTGTTACAGTAGAACTATATATTTTACCATCTTTTATTTCAAGTTTTTGCCCAGTATTTTTTTCAATTATTTCATGTCCTAATGCTCCAAATAACTTAGTATTAGGATCTATGTAGGTAAGTGTTCCAACACCGGTTATACTATCTTTAACATATAGTCCTGTCTTATAGATATCACCTTCAGATTTAACTAACTTAATATTGGTAGTATTCTCTTTACTTCCCCTTAAATAGGTAATAGATAAATTCTCTTTATTATTACTATTCTCAATAGTGGTTATCATATCTTTAATATTATCTACATCTTTAGAATTAATTTTAATTATCTTATCACCATTCTGTAGTCCAGCTTCTTTAGCAGGATTGTTATTGTTAACACTATAAGTACCTACGATAATTATACCTTTAGAATTAAGTTCAATACCAATATTTTCTCCTCCCGCTATTACATAGTCTGAATAAGCAAGGGCATAAGTGGGAATAATAAATAATGAGAGTATCAGCAGAATAACATTGTTTTTTATTTTTTTAAAAAACATAAAATACATCTCCTTTAACTATATTCACAGACTACATTATTAGTATTTCTCTTATGGATAAAATTATGAAAGATAATATTTACCATATTCATAAATAATCTTGATTTACTTGACTTTATGACTATTTTATTGTAAAATATTAGCCTATGAAGAGGTGATAGTATGGATATGAGTTATGTAACTAATCAGTTAGAAGAAGCTAAATATAATTATAATTACTTTTTTATGAAAATGATTATTAAAGTACTTCAAGTATGTTTTAAGTTATCTTTTATTCTTTTACTAAGTAGTATCTTTAATTACTTAATAATTAATATTATAGCCATTATTTGTACTATTATATCATTTATTAGTATATATAATATTATTAAAAATTATGTGTATATAATTGAAGATATTAGAGATACTCTTAATATAGATTTATCTTTTGAACTTGATCTTAATGTTTTAAGTAATAATTTATTTAAAGGAATGTTTAATTATGGAAGATAATTTCTATGTTGGAGATATATTTCATTCTAAAAAAAGAAATAGTAAAATAGAAAAAGCAGTTTTATATTCAAAAGATAGAGTAGTGTATATTGATTTATTAAATGAGAAAGAATATACTACAGATACAAATGAAAATGACTATGTAATTGAAGATAGTTTAATACCTACCGATACTAATGATTTTAAAGAAGATTATAATTACTTACTTTATAGATATAGTAATGGTATGGTAAAAAGTAAAAAGAAGCATTGGTATAATTTTAATAGAAAATAATACCAATGTTTTTAATTTTGTATATTATTTAGCATAGAAAAAGATGAAACTATCTTTATATTCTAGCATAATTTTCCATATATAACTTCAAATCTTCAAACATAATATTTATACTCGCATTAATAATATATGACATTAATATATTTTTATACATTATATTTTATTTAGTAAATACTAGTATAGATAGTATTTTTTTTCATATAGTTAAATAGGTGATACAATGAATAATACCCTTTTAGCATTCTTACTTACTTTTATCGCAGGATTTTCTACGATGATAGGAGTACTAGTAATATTTATAAAGAAGAAAAATCATGATAAGATAATTATGGCTTCACTTGCTTTTGCAGCGGGTGTTATGATAACTGTATCAGTAACTGATTTAGTACCGGAATCATTAGTATTACTTAGTAATAATCTAAGTAAAATAACTACTATAATAATTAGTTTTTTAGGTTTACTTTTAGGTATAGTAATATCAATGATAATAGATTATTATCTACCTGATAAACCACCTCAAGATACTAAAGATAAATCATTATTTAAAGTAGGTATAATATCAATGATTGCCATAATATTACATAACCTACCTGAAGGTATAGCTACTTTTGTAGCCACTTCAAGTGATGTTAAACTAGGACTATCTCTTGCAATAGCTATTGCTATGCATAATATACCTGAAGGTATTAGTATATCGGTACCTATTTATTATTCTACTGGTAGTAGAAAAAGAGCCATATTTTATACCTTAGTATCCGCTTTATCTGAACCACTAGGAGCTCTTTTAGCATTTATATTTTTAAAGAACTTTGTTAATGACACAGTACTTGGCATATTATTCTCCTTAATTGCGGGTATTATGCTTCAAATATCTTTTTGTGAACTATTACCGACCGCTAGAAGGTATAATAATAAGAAGTATCTATTATTATTCTTTGTAATAGGAGTAATATTTATGCTCTTTAAGTTTTTGTTTTAATTTAAATATATAGATCTCTCTTATATATAATAGATATGACTGATATACTATTTTTAGACTACAGGCTAGAAATAGCACTAATAAGACTTACATAGTAAGGCTTATTAGTGAATATAAAAAAATAAAATTTATAAAAAGTAATGACAAGTTACTTTGAATGTGTTATACTTATATAGTAGAGTAGGAGAGATTATGAAAGAGACACTAATTTATAAATTAAATAAACATAATATTTATTATATAAGTACACCAAGTTATGGCTTTTATATACTAGTTCCATTTACTGATTATACAGATACTAATATTGTTCTTAGATTAAAGGGTAACTATCAGTCATATGATTTAAATAAAAATTCATTAGAGAGTGTTACTGAAGAACTTATTAATTATTATAAGAGTATCGATAATTATAATGTAACTCTTGTATTACCAATATTTTATGATGGTATATTAGATAGAATAAGAACAGTTGAAGATTTAGTATTATATCAAAGATTAGATGGATATTTAGGTAATATCTTTAATAATGCCTATGCTTTTCTTACTAAGAATAATATTAAAGTAAATAGTAATATTTATATAATAAATAATGATTCATTTAAAACATTTACTAATTGGTTTGTATCTAGATATAATAATAGAATAGAGTATAAAACAATTCTAGAATTAGTTAAACAAAGTGATCACTTTAATAGTTATGATATGGTAGAGACTCCTAGTATTAATTTTGTTGTGGGTAAGAATGAAGAACCTAAACTTGATAAAACAGTAGAAATAGAAACAGAGACATTTAATAGTATGACAAGAGATATAATTGATGAAGAACCAAAAAAGAAAGATGCCTCTACTAGTGATAAAAAGAATAACGCTGGTTTTGTCTCTTATATCCTTCTTGGAGTAGTTAGCTTTGTTGTATCTATGTTATTATTATTTCTATTTATTAAATAAAAATAAGTATACTATTTTAGGTATACTTTTTAATTGATAAAATAAAAAGCACTTAGTTTAGGCTAGTGCATATGCTATTATTGATGTTAATGCAGATACTACCGCTAGGGCAAGCATTACATAAGCAAATATCTTAGAGCCGATATTCTTGGCTTTTTTCTTTTTCTTACTCATAGTATTTATACACCTCTATTTAATTATACTAAATATTAAGCATATTTTCAACCATTAATTAATATACTTTATTGGTGATAAGAAATGAATAAGAAATTAAATAGTGGACTTGCTCTAATTTTACCTAATAAGAAATTAAATTTATTTGTAATATTTATAGTGGTACTTGGAATAATATCAGGATCTCTTTTCTTAATGGTTTTAAATGAAAATGATAAGTCAGAAGTTATTAATGAGATTAGTACTTTTATGACTAATATTAATACTAATAATATTAATAATCTTAATTCTTTTAAAAATAGTTTAATCGAAGGTATGATACTTATAATATTATCTTGGATACTTGGTATGTCTATTATTGGAGTTATCTTTAATATCTTCTTTATATATATGAAAAGTTTTACTATAGGTTTTTCAATATCTTCCTTTATCTTAGTATATAAATACAAAGGAATATTATCCTCATTAATATATGTAATACCTAGTCAGTTAATTAATATCCTTATAATCCTTATACTGGGAGTATATACGCTACTATTTTCTAAGTATTTATTTAAAATGATATTTCTTAAAGATAAAACAGTAAATCTAGGTAAATTTTTTAAGAAATATGTTCTAGTTTTTGGTATATGTATTATACTATGTGTAATATCTTCATTATGTGAAGCTTATTTATTACCATCTCTATTAAAAGTAATAATAAAACTATTTATTTAAACTATAAAATATGATATAATTACTAACTGAAGAGGTGTATTAAATGAAATCAGTAGTAATAGGTATGTCTGGAGGAGTAGATAGTTCAGTTGCCGCTATTATATTAAAGAAACAGGGATATAATGTAATAGGTTTATTTATGAGAAATTGGGATAGTACTATTAATAATGATTATTTAGGTAATCCTAATTTAAATAATAATATATGTCCTCAGGAACAAGATTATAATGATGCTTTAGAGGTCTGTAATAAAATTGGTATTCCATTACATAGAGTAGACTTTGTTAAAGAGTACTGGGACTTTGTCTTTACTTATTTCCTAGATGAACTTAAAAAGGGAAGAACTCCTAATCCTGATGTTATGTGTAATAAATATATTAAGTTTGATTTGTTTGTTAAGAAGGCTAAAGAACTAGGAGCGGATTATATAGCTACTGGGCACTATGCTAAGTTAATTGATGGTAAACTTGCTAAGGCTAAAGATAAGAATAAAGATCAGTCTTATTTCTTAGCTTATGTTAATAGAGATATCTTTAAGAATGTTTTATTTCCTCTTGGAGATATAGAAAAGCCTGAAGTTAGAAAGATTGCTGAAGAGTATGATTTGATTACTGCAAAGAAGAAAGATTCTACGGGTATATGTTTTATTGGTGAAAGAAACTTTACACAGTTTTTAGAGAATTATTTACCTAATACTCCTGGTGATATTGTAAATATTGATACTGGTGAAGTACTTGGCAAACATATTGGTCTTATGTATTATACTATTGGTCAAAGAAGAGGTTTAAATATTGGTGGTACTGAAGATAGAATGTTTGTAGTAAAGAAAGATTTAGATAAGAATATTCTATATATTGCTATTGGTGATGAGAATAAGTATTTATTTTCTAATACCGCTGTTATTGAAGATTTTAACTTTTTAACTGATGAAAGACCTAGTAAATGTACTTGTAAATTTAGATATAGACAGCCCGATATTAATACCGAGGTTGAATATTTAGATAACAATATGCTTAGGCTTAATTATGTAAAGTCTAAGGCTGTTACTCCTGGACAGTTCTGTGTATTATATGATGGTGATATCTGTCTAGGTGGTGGAATTATTAAAGAAGTAAAATAATATTATTTATTATATGCACTCTAGATCTAAGGTTCTAGAGTGTTTATTTGAGCCAAAGTATTGTCTCAAATAAATATATCTACATATCTATAATATAGAAGCCATAGATATATATTTTAGTTATTAATAGTAATTGGTAATTTTTTTAAATTAGACAAATTACTTGACATATTTTTAGTAATAATGTTACAATATATATAGGTAACAATAGGAGGCTTACATAATTATGAATGTTGTAGAAAAAATAAATTTAATATTAAAAAAAGCAAATATTTCCAAAGTTAACTTGGCTAAGTATCTAGGGGTATCTAGACAAATGGTTTACAATTATCTAGATAGTACAGACTTGTCAAAATTACCTAATGAAAAGTGTCAACTACTATTTGAATTATTAAATGTAAAGAGTGCTGACGAAATACTTGCTTTAGAAATAAATAAGGAATATTTACAAACAGTAGGAAGTAGAATCTTTGATAGTGCTAAAGAAGAAGAAAAAAAAGAAAAAACTTGTATTGATTTAACAGGATTAAATAAAGAAGAAATAGAATTAATAAATGATATTACATTAATGTCTAAGAATATTCTATTAGAAAATAAAGGTAGAGAAGGGGAGGCATTAGCCACAGTTACCTACTTACATCACTTTATTGAAAATCTAAATGCTATCAAAGAATTAAAATATATTTTGGCATACTTCTCAAAAAATTATGGTTATACTGACCCAAATAAATTTGCATTTGATGAGAATAATCAGTTTGTATTTGAAAGTATTATGTTCTCTGCGATGACATTATATAGTAATGGTGGAGCATCAAGAACAAGACTTGCTGAATCACATAAAAAATGGGAAAATATGCTGGCTTCTAAAAAAGAAGAAAAATTATCTCGTACGCAAGAATTAAATACCGCTAAAATACAAGCATTAAGAGAACTTGGTTATACTAAGATTGATGAGCGAAATGCTAGTGAAGTTTTAGATAAAATTGCTGAGATTATGGCTCAAAAGTTTTAACTAAGATATTATAATTATATGGGAGATGATTAAACTTATGAAAAAAACATTATTTGCAGTTTTAGTATGTACTCTTATGACATTAACACTTACTGGATGTGGTAGTAAAGTGGAAACAGATAATAGAGTAGGTAATGTAAGTATTGAAGAATTAAATGATATTAACAATAAAATAATCTACTATATATAACAATTACAGTTATAACTATGTTGATGAAAAAGATATGGTTGTTGTTGTTGGATTAGTAAACAATAGTAAAGAAGAACAAGAATGGTTTAAAAATAATATAGTCGATTCAAAGTATATAAGATTCGAACAAGGAAACCATCCTGAAAATGAATAATAAGTCCCCTACTTTAATTTTAACTAAAAAATAGGGAAGTAATAGATAATAAAATCAAATGATAATTCTGAAGAGTTTAAAATCATTTAGATAAACGATTATACATTTAAAATTAACTATATAATAATAATTGTAGTTAATTTTATTATATACATAAAAGATAAATATATGTAGAATAATATTAATATAAATATAATTTATAATTAAAGAATATAGATATTTAGAGATAATTTATTAATATATAAAATAAGTATATTTTATTGGTAATTTTTAGCTTAACAACTAATCATCTTTTAATAAAATATCTAAGTTCTTATAATCAATATTATGTTAACTTCTATAAATAGAAGAAGAATATACCAATTTTTTCATATTAAGTAATTAAAGAATAAATATATTACCTATCGTTAATAATATTAATGGAGGTAATTAAAATGAGTAAAAAAGATAAGAAATCTAAAACTAATAATAAATTAGATAAGTCTAATACTTTTGACTGTAATTGTCATAAAGATGATGAAACACATGACGATACTACTTGTGAATGTCATAAAGATGATTGTAAGTCATGTAAAAAGAATAACAATAGTTCTAAAGATTTATTTTAATAATAAAAGAATAGGGTACTCTACTCTATTCTTTTATTCATATTTATTCTATTCCTTACTATACTTAATTATTAAACTATCAAATTCTTGTTTTATTAGTTCTAGTTTTTCTTTATCAGATGATTCGTATCTAGTGGTTATATTAGGACCTGTATTAGATTTTCTGACTAAGGCAAAGCCATCATCATATAGTACTTTAATACCATCTATTTTAGAATAATTATAGCCTTTTTCCTTACAGTACTCCTCTACTCTACTTACAATAATATCTTTCTTAGAGTCTTCTACTGTAAACTTTCCTTCAGGATAATTATAATACTTAGTTATACCTTCAAGAAGCTTGCTTACTTTTTTGGGATTATGTGATAGTATTTCTACTAATCTTAATCCAGCATATATGCCATCATCTGTACCGATAAATTTATCTCTAAAATATAAGTGTCCTGATAATTCTCCACCGAATGGGTAATTATTATCTACTGATATTTTTTTAGTATAAGAGTTACCTGTTCTTACTTCAATCGGTTTAAGCCCTAGTTTTATCATTTCATCACTTACTACCTTAGAACATTTTACGTCATAGAAGCCTTCTTTTTTATCTATTTTATTATAAATATCGCGCCATATTATGACCATAAATTTATCTATTGAAACAAACTCACCTTTTTCATTGACTACTCCTACTCTATCACCATCGCCATCAAAGGCTATGCCACAGTCAGCATTTAATTCTTTTACTTTTTCTTTTAGAATTGTAAGATTATCTTCTACCGCTGGGTCAGGATGGTGATTAGGGAATGTCCCGTCTGATTCTGCAAATAATGGTATATACTCTATATTATCATTACTTACAAAGATATCTTTGGCTACGATAGATGTAGTACCATTACCACAATCATATATTACTTTTAATTTATTACTACCCATATTAATATGACTATTTATCATCTTAATATAATCTTCTTTTATATTAGCATCAGTTATAGAGCCATTTCCTTTGCTATAAATGCCATTTAGTATTATATAGTATAATTCTGCTACTTCGTTACCAAAACAGTTATGAATGCCATTATATGACATTTTAAAACCATTATATTCTTTTGGATTATGCGAAGCTGTTATCATTATACCACAGTGAATATTTAATTTATCCCATGCATAGTAGTACATTGGTGTGGTAACTAGACCTAGTCTTACTACATCTACACCACCATCAGTAAGTCCTTTTACTAGATTCTTCTCGATAATAGGAGAACTTAATCTATTGTCATAGCCGACAATCATTTTATTTTTCTTTAAACTTAATAATTTAGTGGCATATGCTCTACCAATATAATAAGATACTTCTTCGGTTATATCTTCATTCCATATTCCTCTTATATCATATTCTCTAAACATTAATTTATTTAATTTCATTGTAATCAGTCCCTTCTTTTATATAAATCATAGTTTTCTTTTAATATGTCATTTGTTACATTTGTATATATTTGTGTAGTAGAGATACTAGAATGTCCTAACATCTCTTGTATTGTTCTTAGATCGGCCCCATTATTTAGTAGATGAGTAGCAAAGGAATGTCTTAACATATGAGGAGTTATATTCTTATTAATATCTTTATCTTTAGCAATTTTCTTAATAATCTTAAAGAAACCTTGTCTAGTCATTTCTTTGCCATGATTATTAAGAAATATCTTCTCAGTATAATAACCCTTCTTCATACTATCTCGGTATTCATTAATATAGATACTTAAATATTTAGAGGAGTATTCTCCAATTGGTACAATTCTTTCTTTACTTCCTTTACCAAAACATCTAACATAGTTATTATTTAAATCTATATCACTAAGTTCTAGATTTATTAATTCACTTACTCTAAGTCCTGATGAATACATTAGTTCTAACATAGCCTTATTTCGGTAATCAAATGGAGTATCTAATTTTATATCTAAAAGATTATCTACTTCTTCAATAGTTAATATATTAGGTAGTTTTCTATAGAATCTAGGAGTATTTATCTTGGTACTTATATCTACTACATTATAGTTTTCGCTTAAATACTTATGAAAGGCTTTTATAGATACTATTTTTCTAGCTACTGAAGATACTTCATATTTATTATCATCTAAGTATTTTAAATAATCTAATAAATTATTATAACTTATATCTAAAGCACTAGATATATTTTTACTTTCCATATATTCTAAATATTTATATATATCTTCACTATATGAATTTACTGTTGTATCTTTATCTCTTTGTTTAATTGTTTTTAATTCTATTATATAGTCTGATAATAGTTTTTTATTTTTTATATTTAACTTATCTATATTTATCAAGATATCACTTACTTTCTTATTTTAGATAATTTATTATTTTGATTAGTATATGATTATATATAGTATCAGCATAAAATATAGAGAATGATCCTATACTGATAATACTAAACTTCTTCTTGGATATATTAAGAGCAAGTCTTTCTATGCATGGTATTACTAGATACATTAGAAATAATCCTGCTATACCAAAGAATAATACTGATCTTAGACAGACAAAACCATTTATATTACCAAAGTTTAATATTTCAGTATTATAGTTCCATAGTCTTGTACCACTTATGTGATATAATGTATAACCAATAGTATATTCTAATATACCACTCACTAGAGCACTAATTAAGAATACATATATAGGTTTATCTTTTACTTTATTAGTGGTTAAATATATTAATAAAGTACCATAAGCATATATTGGTATCCATGGTCCAAATGTAGTACCACGGTTAATAAAATAACCTGTATCTATTTTATAAAAGATTACTTCATAAATATAACCAAATACTGCTCCAATAAACATAGATAATAATATTATCAATACTCTTGTTTTACTATCAAAACTATACTTCATATACTCACTACTTTCATATAAATTATATCAAAAAAAGTAAATAGTTTCAATTCTATTTACTTTAATTATTATTTATTTTAACTTTCTTATTTATTATTTACCAGTAACAGTTTATATAGTTTTAACTTTTTTCCTTCTTTTATTAATTCTAATATTTTAAGTGTTGTTTCTGACATATAATATTCCCCTTTCAGTAGTTTTATATTATGTAACAGAATATATTTATTGTCAATAATACTTTAAAATGGTATAATTAATATGTTTAGGTGATGTTATGGAAGAATTATTATCAGTAAAATTAAGACCGAAATGTATTAATGATATTATTGGTCAAGAGCATTTAGTTGGTAAAGATAAAATTATATATAATTTAGTTAAGAATAAGAAATTGTTTTCTATGATATTATATGGTCATCCTGGTATTGGTAAGACTAGTATAGCGACTGCGATTGCTAATGAAATGGGAATGAATTATAGATCACTTAATGCTGTTATTAATAATAAGAAGGATTTTGATGTTGTTATTGAAGAGGCTAAGTTATATAATGGGATGATTTTACTTGTGGATGAGATACATAGATTAAATAAGGATAAGCAGGATATATTGCTGCCTTATTTAGAGTCTGGTCTTATTACTTTGATTGGTATGACTACTGCTAATCCATATCATGCTATTAATCCTGCGATTAGGAGTAGATGTCAGTTATTTGAATTAAAAGAACTTAGTATTGATAATATTAAAGAAGGTATTAATAGGGCTATTAAATCTAATATTTTAGAGGATATTAGTATGGATGAAGAAACCATTAATTATCTAGCGGGTATTTCTTCAGGAGACTTAAGATTTGCTTATAATATTCTTGAAATAGCCTATTATAGTAGTTCTGATAAGAAGATAGATATTGATTTGATTAAGAAGATTAATAATAAACCTAATTTATTTATTGATAAGAATGGTGATAATTATTATAATATTATCTCAGCCTTTCAAAAATCGATTAGAGGTAGTGATGTTAATGCTAGTCTTCATTATTTGGCTAGATTACTTGAGGCTGAAGATTTAGATATTATTGTAAGAAGATTATCTGTTATTGTCTATGAAGATATTGGTCTTGCTAATCCTAGTATGGGACCAAGAGTGGATGCCGCGATTAATAGTGCTTTAAGGCTAGGACTCCCTGAGGCTAGAATCCCTCTTGCAGAAATTGTTATTGAACTTGCTTTATCTCCTAAAAGTAATAGTGCGGAAGCTGCGATTGATGAAGCTTTAAATGATGTTAGAAGTGGTAATATTGGTGATGTTCCTAAACATTTAAGAAATCCTTCTAATGATTATAAATACCCTCATCTTTATAAGAATGATTATGTTAGACAGCAGTATTTACCTGATGTATTACTTGGTAAGAAATATTATCATCCTAAAGAAAATAAAAATGAAAAAGTACTTAAGGATATTATGGATAAACTTGATACGATGTAAAAAGAGAATAACTAAGTTTTATTCTCTTTATTTAACATTTACACTATCTAAATAGTAGTTATCATTAATATCTTTTTTTAAATTGTAAGTAACAGTTTGCTTTTTTTGTAATTTAATATTTTCATATTCATCATGTTCAGTAACATCCTGTTTATCAGTAACTACCACTATATTATTATTCTCTTTAATGGTCATGATGCGTTTAGCGGAAATATTACATGATATTGGATGCTGATTAGTTAAGTTAAAATAATTAATAATATATTCATCTGTATATGGCTCAGGCATTTCTGTTAATTGATTTTCTATATTGATTAGCCCATATAATTTTATAATTTTATCGGCATCACTTTTTTTATACTCCCGCAGTCAGCAGTTCCACCACAAGCTGGTACATCTGGAGTTCCATCTTCATTAGTATCAATAATTATTTGGCTCTGGCCATTATTTGTGTCTAACTTATGTGAAATAATATACCATGCAAATATTTTTTTACTATTGTTTTTAAAATTATTATCAGAAATGTAAGCATTCATACAATTATTACCGAGAGATTTTGCTTCATCAAGTCCTAGAATATCTAAAATTATATTTAAATCATTTGATGATAAATTAACATTATTTATTATAAGATTTTCTTTATTTTCCGTAGTCGTATTTAGTTTATCATAAATTATATATCCTCCTAATCCTAATATTAGTAAAGATAATATTATTACTAAGATAACTAATATAGTACTTTTTCTTTCATTATTCATGTTATTTTTCCTCCATTATTGATGATACATAATATTTATTATTTGAATCTTTAGTAAATACATATTTAATAATGGGAAATGATGACATATTATCAGTAGTTAATTTAAATGTGTATATAGAATATTCTTTATCAAAATTATCTACATATACAGGTTCAACACCATTACTCTTATACTTTGTCACATGAGTATATAAAATAAATTCATTAGATGTTTCTTCACCATTATAAATTATTTCTTGACATTCAGGGTAATTACCTCCGCAATGATCAAATCTTAAAAACTTATCAGTATTTTTGTCATATGTAAAACTAAAACATGAAGGTGCTTTTTTACCAATATATATTGTTGTGTCTTTCAAAGTTTCTTTAGTAATGTTTTTATTAAATATTTGGTTAGTTTTATTTATTAATTCATCACTTGATACTGATAAATATTTTGAACCTGCAAAAGTACTTAATATATCAGCACTACCATATGGACCATTTTGTAATTTATCGTACATTTCTTCAGTAATATTTTCTAGATAATCTTCTCCATAACTTTTAGCAACAATTGATAATAATGTATTTTCATCTAAGTCTTCTAAACTAGTTTTTAAATATTCAGGATAATATTCACCATTTTTTACAATATTATATAGTTCTAATATTTCTTCGTTTTTTAATTGATATGGTATGTTTTGATTATCTTTATCATTATTATTTATATCATTATTATCTAAATCAGTGTTATTACTACCTTTTTTATATCCTAGTAAATAGCCTCCTATACATAGTAATATTATTACTGCTATGGCCACTATTACAAATATAATTTTGCCTTGTCCTAAATTATTAGCTTTATTATTTTCATTATTCATATTATTCTCGTTACCCCTTTCTCTATTTTAATAATATCATATTATTTGATTAATTTCAAGAACCTTAAAAAAAACTATGCATTAAACATAGTTCTTATTTTATAATACTATTTATTACATAAGATGCTGCATATATACCAGCAGTACTTGGTACCATCATCATTGATGTAACCATGGTTTTATTTGTTTTTATAGGTTCTTCGGTACTTGATATACATATTACTTTATCTCTAAATTTTTCGTCTTTGACATATTTTCTTAAGGCTTTAGCTAGTGGATCATAATTTGTATCTCTAATATCACTTATTTTTACTTTAGTGGGATCTAATTTCTTACCCATACCACAGACAGTTATTAGATTTATATGTTTCTTATGACACATCTTTATTAATAATTTCTTTACTATCATGGTATCACAAGCATCTATTATGTAGTCATAATCTTCTTCAAATAATAAATCTATATTATCTTCATTTATTTTTTCTTTAATTATTTTTACTTTGACATTACTATTTATACTTAGTATTCTTTTTTTAAATTCTTCTACCTTACTATTACCAATATTTGAAGATAGGGCTATTACTTGTCTATTGATATTTGATATATCAATATTATCATAATCTACTAGTGTAATGTTTTCTATACCACTTCTTATTAGTGTTTCGACAGCATAACCACCTACTCCACCTACTCCTATTACTAAGATATTACTATTTTTTAGTTTAAGATAATTATCTTCACCTATTAGATTTATTTCTCTTTCAAACATATTATTTTTCCTTATATCTTGATACTTGTTCTTTTAAAGTATTAGTAAGATTAGTAATATCACTATCTGACATATTTTTTTTATCTACGATTAATGCTCTAGATTTATTTATGTATAAATAATATGCTTCTTTTGTTTCTAATACTTTATATAATGAACTATAGTCTATATATTCATCTTTATTAGAGCTTAGTTTGAAGTTATTCTTTTTAAATAGATATTCTATCTTGGTATTTAAGACACTATCTTTAGCTTTTTCTAATTTATGATAATTTAATTTTGGTAACATAGTGGTATTTAGTTCTATAACCCCAAATAAACAAAATATAAATGTTGTATAATCTAGTAATACTCTATTATCTTTGGTGAAGAAATAGATAATTACTAATAGTATTAAAATATTTATTATTAATCTTGGTACTTTTACTTTTTCAAAATAATATACTTCAAGAAATTTTTTTACATTATCAGGAGTATATATTGTTTTATTTTTTATTTCCTTCATATTATTACACCTCACGTATATTAGTATATCATAATTTAAGAATAAAAAAAAGACCCAGATGGACCGACTCTGTAAGATAAAACCCGCGGCGTAAGTCACAGGTGGGTCAGCACAATAGTCTAATTAGGATCCCTATCGGTGATAGGTATTCAACACATAAACTATATTAGCTCCCCGATTAATATCTTTAGTCGGTTTTATACTAAAGATGTCGTATCCTCTAGGTATCTTAATTATATCATAGGTATATTTTATATTCAATAGATATATTATTATTTGACAATAATTGTACATTATACTATATCTATTATATATAAGCAAAATATTTAATACTGAGATAAAGATGATAATAAATATTTTCATAAGTGAGACCTTAGACTCGCTTATGCCCCTTAAGACTACAGGCTTAAGGGGATATAAAGAAAAAGAGAAATTATTTTTTTCTCTTAATTAATTTATATTTACTATTATCACTAATAGTATCTTCACTAATAATAAGTTCTTCGTAAGTATTTGGATTAGTAGCAATTTCAAAAGCCGCTAATGCTAAAGCCTTATCTATTATTTCATTAATTTGACCTTCAGCATAACCATTCTTCTCTATAACTTCAGATATTCTCTTAATGGCAGTTTCTTCTACAGTTAACCTAATATTTAAACTTTCTAGAAATTTCTTAGAAATATTTAAAGAATTATCTTCATCTTTATTTATATTTGCAATATATTCTTTAGTAGTAGGCTTATCTAATTCAATAATATTCTGAATAGATATAACTAAATCTTCTAGTAGACCTTCATTAAGATAATCAATTTTTGTCATTTGTTTACTTTGGTTATTTGAAGTATTAGAAAAGCCTTTAATTGTAGGTATTTCTTCTTCATATTTCATGAAATCTCCCATTAGAACTACAAGCATTTTACTAGTATCTATTGTATAACTATCACCATCTATTTCTATAGTAAATGGTAGACCATTAATTAATCTAATTAGATCTGTTTGACATTCACCAAATAATCTAGCATCGTTTTGATCTAATATTGTTATGGTATCTATATCATCTATTGCAATAATACTTGTCTCGGCTTTCTTTATATCATAATTACATTTCTTTAAGAGACTAGTTAAGATATCATTAACTGTATTTAATGTTACATTATTTTTATATTTATTTATAATACTAGTATTTAGTACTGGAATATTTATATTGTCTTCAATTATATTAAATATTTCTTTTTTAGGAGAACTTTTTTCACCATTAATTAGTATACTTCTTGATTTGGTATTTTGATAGTTGTTGAAGTCTCTCCAGATAATAGATAGTATTTCTTTGATATGATTATCTTGATTTGGGATTTTCTTTTTTATTTCACTATATATTTTATTTATGTCTATTTCTATATTTTGTGGTACATCTTTTTTGTTATTTTCATATGTAATAATTTCAGAAAAATATCTTATATAGTAATTTGTAATGTCGTCTTCCATTAACACCTTATTTTCGTCTTTTTTTATATATCTAATAAATGGAGGGTCACTTTCATGTTTGATTCTAATATAAGTACCTTTTCTTAATTCATTTAATATTATTTTTTTAGCTATAAACATAGGCATATATTTATGTTTATTTATTAATGCTGTTATATTTTCTCTATTACAATAGCCATAGTCTTCTCCTGCTACTATGTGTTTTAGAGTAACATTATGGGCAGTAAATGTATTATTTTTTTCTAAGTATATACCCTCTGTTACATCTATTGGTAAATAATATTCCACTTCTTCATGTTCAAATTTTTGAAATATTATTGCATAATCTTTATTCATAACTTTGCCCCCTATTAATTAATCTCTTACCTTGATATGTGCTTCTCTAAGTTGTTTTTCAAATACTTCACCAGGACAGCCCATCATAGCATCAGCGCCATTTGCTCCTAGTGGGAAAGCGACCATTTCTCTTATGTTTTCTTCATCCTTAAGTAGCATTAGTATTCTATCGATACCAGGAGCCATTCCTGCATGAGGAGGGGCACCATATTGGAAAGCTGTATATAAGCTTCTGAATTTTGTTTCAACATCTTCTTCTGTATACCCTGCTAGTTCAAAGGCTCTCTTCATTATCTTAATATCGTGGTTTCTAACGGCTCCTGAAGCCATCTCATAACCATTACATACAAAGTCATATTGATATGCAAGAACATTTTCTAGATTATCTTCTTTTAAAGCCTCTAGACCTCCTTGAGGCATACTAAATGGATTATGACCAAAGTCAAACTTACCATCTTCTTCATTATATTCATACATAGGGAAATCATTTACTATGCAGAATTCGTATTTATTCTTATCAATTAGATCTAGTTCACTTCCTAGTTTTATTCTAAGAAGACCTGCTAATTTATTTATTTTATTTTTAGAATCTGCTAGTACGAATAAAGCACTACCTGGAACTAGATGACATTTATCTATTAGTTCTTTTCTTAGACTATCATCTAGGAATTTATCAATTGAAGACTTAAAGGTCATATCTTCATTTACTTTAATGTATGATAGGCCTACTGCTCCTACACTCTTCATATATTCTTCCATAGATTTGTACCATGAATTAGATTTATCTATATTAGTTACTGTTATACCTCTAATATGTGATGTTTTAAATGGTTCAAAAGTACTCTTAGATAAGATATCAGTAATATCTTCAATTATTAATGGATTTCTTAAGTCTGGTTTATCTGAACCATATTTTAACATTGCTTCTCTATATGGTATTCTTCTAAATGGTCTTGGAGATACTTCTTTATCACTAAAGTGAGTGAATATATCATAAAAGATTTTTTCTCCTACTTCGTAGACATTTTCATCAGTAGCAAAAGACATTTCTAAGTCTAATTGATAGAATTCTCCATATAATCTATCGCTTCTTGGATCTTCATCTCTAAAACATGGGGCTATTTGAAAGTATCTATTAAATCCTGAGCACATAAGTAATTGTTTAAATATTTGTGGTGCTTGTGGAAGTGCATAGAATTTTCCTTTATACTTTCTTGATGGTACTATGAAGTCTCTTGCTCCCTCTGGTGATGAAGCTGTAATAATTGGAGTTTGTATTTCAGTAAACTTCATCTCTTTCATTATTTTTCTCATGTAATCTAATACTTCTGTTCTAAATAGTATTCTATCATGTACTTTTGGATTTCTTAAATCTAGATATCTGTATTTTAATCTGGTATCTTCAAATGCATCAGTACTTCTGTTAATCTCAAATGGTAAGACATTTAGAGCTTCTCCTAATACTTCAAAAGATGATACTAGTACTTCTACTTCACCAGTTTTCATATTTGGATTAGTCATACCTTCTGCTCTATGTCTTACTATTCCAGTTACAGTCATAGTACTTTCTCTAGTTATATCTTTAAAACTTTCGATATCTTCACTAATTAGCTGTATTACACCTGTTTCATCTCTTAGTGTCATGAATACTAGACTACCTAGATTTCTCTTTTGTTCAAGCCAGCCTGCCACTCTTATTTCCTCACCAATATTTGCAGTAGTTACTTCACCGCAATAGATTGTTCTGTATTTGTTTTTCATATTTATCCTTCCCTTCTAATAATATAAAAACACATTAATAATCTATAGGGACGAATATATATCCGCGGTGCCACCCTACTTCACTAATGTGCTCTTTTATTTGGTTTTTATCGGGACCAACCGTTTCTATCTTTTTATATACTATTTGTCACTCATAGTAATAGAAAATCTATATTTATTATATAATTTATCTGTGGTGTTGTCAATTATATTTTGTTATTTTTTTATGGACTAATTGGGTAATTTAAATAGTGTAATTGACTTTTTACTAATTTTGTAATATATTACTTTGTGAAAAGAGTTTGTATCACTGAACGTTTTGGACGTTAGTCTAGGGATTTTGCATTGGACACAGTGAAGGAACTCTTTTTGCATAATACTTTAATTAAATAAGATTTTTTCACTCTTATATATTTTACTTATTAATGATATTAATATTATTATGTAAATAGTTGATGATATTATGGTTATTAATATGTTATTAGTGTTTATTGTACCAGTTAAAATATCATTTATTACTATGGTATGATTTACTATTGGAATAAAATTTAATATGCCATTTAGATTAATATTTAACATACTTAAAAACATTGGTACACAAGTAATTAAACTTATTGGAGTAAGAGCACTTTGTGCTTCTTTGAAAGTCTTAGTAAAGCTTGCTATTGCTATACATAGACCTGATATGAATAGTGTATAAAATATTAATATGATGATAGTTAAAACTATTGTGATAGGAGTCATATTAAATATGACATTATCATAGATAGTAAAGTTATTTTTTACAAAGAATAATGATGTTATAGATAAGATTACTCCTATTGACATGGTGATAATACCTGATATGCATATTGAGAAGTATTTGCCTAATATTAATTCTTTTCTTGCTATTGGAAATGTAAGAATGGTCTCTAGAGTACCACGCTCTTTTTCACCAGCGGTACTATCGGTTGAAGCATAGATACTTGATAGTGTTATAGCCATTATTGTGAAAGTTATAGCCATTAAAACTACTTCACTAGCAAACATTGATTCTCCTTTTAATTCATTAGTAGTATAGTTAATGTTATTATATACTTTACTTATATCAATGTTATTTTCTAATAAGTAATTTTGCCCTAGATAATTATTATAACTATCTAAATAATTTGTTATGTACATTAGAACTATACTACCATCTTCTGTTTTACTATTAGCATATATATTATAGTTATTATTTTCTTTGGTGATATAGGCTATAATGTTATCTTTTTTATAGGCTTCCTCCATGTCTTTTTGACTATTATATTTAGTTACTTCTATATCAGGACTTAATAATTCTTTTTCGGTAGTACTTAAATTATAATTTACTCCTACTTGATATTTTGTTTCTTTATTATCACTAGTTAGTGTTTCATACATATAAGACATTAATATTACAAATATTGGAATAAATAATGGGGTTAGTGCCATCATAAGTAATGATTTTTTATCTCTTATTACCGATCTTAATTCTTTTTTTATGGTTATTTTTATATTATTCATCACTATCACCCGCTAATGCAAAAAAGGCATCTCTTAAATTATTGGTATTTGTTTTCTTTTTTATTTCACTTGGAGTACCCGTAGCAATAATTTTACCTTTATTTATAAATATTATTTGGTCACATATAGTATCTGCTTCTTCCATATAATGAGTTGAATATAAAATACAGTTTCCTTTATTTCTTTCTTCTTTGATGGTATCTAGTATTACTTTACTAGATATGATGTCTAACCCACTAGTGGGTTCATCTAAAATATAGTATTTAGGGTTATGTACTAAACATCTAGCTATTGATACTCTTTGAGTTTGCCCAGTAGATAGTGAACTTATTCTTTGATATAAAAAGTCTTTCATTTTAAATCTATCTGTTAAGTCTTTTATTCTATTATTTATTTCTTTTGTACTTAAACCATAGTATTCACCACACATAGTAAGTAATTCATAAGCTGATAGATCTTTATATAATTTGGTATTTCCTGTTAAAAAAGATATTCTTTTCTTGATTTCTAATTCATTATCTTTATAGTTTAAGTTATCAATGGTGATGGTACCACTGGAAGGAGTCATAATACCGGATATCATTCTAAGTAATGTTGTTTTTCCTGCTCCATTAGGGCCAAGGATACCTAGTATCTCTCCATCTTTTGCTTCAAAAGTAATATCTTTATCTGCATAGAACTCTATTTTTTCTTTATTTTGTATTTCTTTAATAAATTTTTTTGATATGTTTTCTACCTTTATCATGTTAGCCTCCTAGTTGATTATACAATATTTTTTATATTATGACAATAATACAGGCTAGCTATTTTATAATTTTAATAATAATTATGGTTTACAAAAAAGTGTATGTCTGCTACAATATTAAATTGTTATAGGAGGAAGATTATGAAAATTAGGGAATTAAAAGAAAATGAACCATTAAAAGTAACAAGGGTAACGTACCATTTTCCCGCTTGGCCTGATCCAAGTACTGGTAAAGTAGATAAGGATGCTAAGCCTATTGAAGACGAACGTATCAAAACAATAATATTCACCGATGGTGAAATAGAAAAGCAAACTGAAGAGGCTTCTCAAAACATAGAAGAATATTATATTGGTAAATCTAAATATCATATGACTGTAGATACTTTAGAAACAAAAAATATATATTTTAAAAATCATAGTTATGTTATAACCTATTTATTAGCAAAAGAATTTATGATTAAAGGACATGTCAGAGGCTGGTTTGATGTTATTAAAGATGTTTCAATATATTTAGAAAATGGAAAAGATAAAAAGGCATTAAGAGAAGCTAAGAGATTTATTAAACAAATTAATGAGTGCAATGATTATACTAATTATTTATCAAGTTGGGGACTACAGTTACCAGAATATGAAGAGCTAGAAAAAATTTCTAAAAATGCATATACTTTAAAAAGAACTAAATAAATAATACTTAAGTTTAGAGACTACAGGCTCTAAACTTTTTTCTAATGACCTTAGGCATTAGAAACCTTGAGTGACTATAGGCACGAGAGGAATAAAAGAAAAAAGTAGATAACTCTACTTCTCTAGCATTATGGTAATTGGACCATCATTTATTAGTTCTACTTGCATATAAGCGCCAAAGATACCGGTCTCTACCTTGACGTTTTTTTCTTTTAACTTTTTATTGAACTCATCATATAGAATTATGGCTTTGTCTCCATTTAGGGCATTTATGTATGATGGCCTGCGGCCTTTGGAACTATCGGCATATAGAGTGAACTGACTAACTGATAGGATGCTACCCTCAGTGTCAAGTAAGCTTTTGTTCATCACACCATTCTCATCATCAAATATACGAAGATTTATCACTTTATCTACCATGTAGTCTATTTCTTTTGTGGTATCACTTTGAGTAAAGCCTACGAATAAGAGTAGTCCCCTGTTTATTTCTCCTACTACTTTGCTGTTTACTTTGACATTTGCAGATGTTACTCTTTGTACTAATACTTTCATTAATTAACACTTCTTTCTACTTTTTGAACGAAATTTAGGTTTAATAAATCGTTGATGAATTTTTCTAGTTTATCTTTGTTTTCTACTAGAACTGTCATATTGTAGACTTTGTAATCACTCTTGTTAATTGTGGAGATGCTATCTATGATGATACCACTGGAAGAGGCTTTTGTGATTATATCTAGTAGGTTGTCAAAGGTGTTTGTGTATACTAGAATATCTGAAGGATACTTTTTGATAACATTATCATTCCATTTGACATTGATTAGTCTTTCGTCAATGTCAATGATGTTTCTGCAGGTACTACGATGAACTGTTATACCTGATCCTCTAGTGATGTATCCTATGATGTTGTCTCCTGGAATTGGCTTGCAACAGGAACTTAGGCTGGCTTTTATTTCATTCATACCTTCTACTAGGACATCGTTATTGGAAAAACTTGTTTTGCTATAGTTTGTTTCGTTAATTTTAGCGGCGATGTCTACTTTTTCTTCTTCGGGTTTGTTAACTATTTTTATTATTTGATTTGGAGTGTATTTACCTAGGGCTATGTTGACATATAGGTCATCGATATCTTTTAGTTTTAGTTCGTCTAGGATGATGTCGATGTTTTTGTTGGTTAAAAATTCGTTTATTGATAGATTATTTTTCCGTAATTCTTTTTCTAGTGCGTCACTGCCTTTTTCGATATTTTCATCTTTTTCTAGTCTACTGAAGTAGGCTCTGATTTTGTTTTTTGCTCCGGTTGTAACAACAAATGATAGCCAGTCTTTACTTGGTGTACTTGCTTTGTTGGTATTTATTTTAATGATGTCGCCGGTATTTAATTTGTAGTCTAGGGGGACTATGTTATCATTGACAATGGCTCCTATCATGCGATCCCCTACTTCACTATGAACTTTATAGGCAAAATCTACTGGAGTGCTGCCTTCTGGTAGTTCGATTACATCACCTTTTGGTGTGTAGACATAAATTACATCACTTGATAGAATGTCTTTCTTTACTGATGATACAAATTCTTCAGGAGTTGATGAGTCTTCATTTAGTTCGATGATGTTTCTGAATATTTGAAGTTTCTGTTCCATGATATCTTTTGAAGCAGTTGCTCCGTCTTTGTGCTCTTTGTATGACCAATGGGAGGCAATACCGTATTCTGCTATTTTATCCATCTCATAGGTTCTAATTTGTATTTCAAACAGTTCACCATCTATGCCAAATACTGTTGTGTGTAATGATTGGTATAGGTTGGTTTTGGGCATGGCGATGTAGTCTTTGAATCTCTTGGGAACTGGTTTGTATTTTGAATGTATTAAACCTAGGGCTATGTAGCATTCCTGCTCGGTGTCCACGAATACCCTAAGTGCTAAGATGTCATATATGTCACTGAATGGTTTTCCTTTGGCTAATTTGTTGTATATGCTATAAATGCTTTTACTACGGCCCTTTATTTCGTGGGGAATGTTGTGTTCTTTTAAAAGGCTGGACACTTCGTCCATCATTTTGCTAACCGCGGCATCTCGTTCGACTTTCTTTTGATTTAGTTTTTCTACAATGTCAAAATAGGCATCTGGTTTTAGGTATCGTAATGAGAGGTCTTCTAGCTCGCTCTTGATTTTATAGATACCAAGTCTATGGGCTACGGGGGTTAGTATTTCAAGGGTTTCTTTGGCTTTTTTCTTTTGCTTTTCTTCAGACATGACATCAAGGGTACGCATGTTGTGTAGTCTATCTGCTAGTTTGATTATTATTACTCTTACATCTTCGGATAGGCCTACGAGAATTTTTCTTTGATATGCTGCTGAGGCTTCGGAATCGGATGTGAAGTTTATTTTGTTTAGTTTTGTTACGCCATCTACTAGAAGGGCAACTTCGCTGCCGAATAGTTTTTCTATTTCTTCTTTGGTGGCATCTGAGTCTTCAATTGTGTCATGAAGTAAGGCTGCAGCCATGCATGGGGCGTCAGCGGATATTTCTGTTAGTATTAAAGCAACATTTAAGGGATGTAGTATGTAATCATCACCGGATATTCTTTTTTGACCAAAATGTTTTTTTTCAGCATAGTCGTATGCTCTTCTTATTAGTTCTATATCTTTTTCGTTGTTATTGTATTTTTTGAACTTTTCAATTAATTCATCTATTGTTATGTTTATTGTTTTAACACTCATAGTTTCACCTTCTAATCTGCTATATTTTTATTTTCTCTTTTTAGATGGTCTTTTAAAAATAAATCTACTTTGGTTATATCTATCTCGATAATGTCATTGACCATTTCTGATAGTGTTAGATTTTTGGCTTTGCACCATTTGTTTATTTTTAAATAGTTCCATATGTCTATTTTTTTTATGTAATTATATTCTTTATTTATTAATCTTAATTTAACATTAAAAGCACCGCTTAATAGGTTAAATAATTCTTCTTGACTTTTATACATCTAATCACCTACTTCATAATTATACTATATTTTATTAATTTATTAAATATATATAAGAAAAAAATAGTCATTTTTTGACTATTTTTCTTCATTGTCTTCTCTTTTTTCAAATAATAATTCTATATCAATATCGAGGGCATTTGCTATATTACTAACTGCATCTATCGAAAAATTTTTCTTACTGTTTGGGGCTTCTATTCTTCTTATGAATTCATGAGAATATTCAGTTTTTTCTGCTAGTTCTGCTTGTGTCATGTTTCTACTCTTGCGATAATATTTAATGTTTTTTGCAATAAGCTCATAAACATCTATATGCTTATCTTTTTTCTTCATAAGACATCACCTTAATTTAATTTTCTCATAAAATATGTATTTTTTATGTAAACTATTTGGTTACATTTTGAAGATTTATTGCTCGTTTAAATTACATTTTGGTAATTATTTCTTATTTTTTTTAATACTTTTGATTCTCCTCTGGAGATTTCTACTTGATTCATGCCTAAAATTTGAGCTACTTCATTTTGTGTTTTGTCTTCGAAATATCTTAGTTTTATTACTTCTTTCCAAGGCTCCGGAAGACTGTTTATTTCTTCATTTAACATTAGAAGATCTATGTTATAATAATCCTTATTATCTCTAACCATGTCAGATAATAATACGTCTTTATCGTTATTCGTTATGGCTCTTTCTAAACTGTCAATGTTTTGCATACTAGCGATTATATTTTCTACTAATCTATAATCTAGTTCTAGGAATGAAGATAGCTCATATGTTGATGGTTCTTTCATAAGTTTTTGCCTTAATACATTTTGTGCTTCGGTTATTTTTTTATATAAAGAATAATTTTCTCTAGCCAGTTTTATTCCTCGTTGATTATTTATATATGTATATATTTCTCCGTAGATATATGTATAAGCATAAGTTGAAAATTTTGTGTTATGATCTTTTTTGTAATTGTTATATGCTTTTATTACACCAATTACACCGACTTGATATAGGTCTTCTTTGTCATAGCCTTTGAAATATCTGTTTATTATCATATATATCATTCCACTGGTAGAGGTTATTACTTCTTCATATTTGTTCATCTATATCATCCTTTCAAATAATTTAAATGCATCATATTCATTACTTATTTTAGGAATGTCCTTTAGAAGTCTACTGGTAGTGTTATATTTATCGCAAATTATTAATTTTCCATCTTCATATTCAATGTTTTTGCGTATTTTATTTATGTATTTTATACTATAGCTATCTATTGAGTACATATTATCTAGGTTTAATACAACATATTTGAAATCTTCATCTATCACTCCCTTTATGGTATTTTTGTTTAGATCCCCTTTTAATCTAATAAATAGAATCCCCCGTCTAAATTCCATTCGCGTCCTTAGCAATGCTATTCACCTCTCTTATAATTTAGCACATAAATATTTTTATTTATACTAATTCGACAAAACTAGCTAAAATATAACATCGACTTTTTTTGCAGTATCTTTGTCGTAAACAAGAAAAATATTTATTATCACCATGAGGTGATATATTTCTGCTCTTTTATAGTTGTTTTAACTATAGTTACAGACATAAATTCCGATATTGCCTACCGTACTTTGTATTTAGTTTAAAGAAATAGTGCGTTTACCTAGTACTAAGATTTTTCATTGGTGCCATTATATGTAGCTTTAAACCTTCAAACATTATGTTTACACTGGCATTAAAGTCTCTATCTAGTTTACTATAGCAGCGATTACACTCATACATTCTTTCATCTAAATTTTTATATTTTTTATCTATATTGTTGCAAACACTACATATTTGACTAGATGGATAGTAAGGACTTATTTTATAAAAATATTTTCCTCTTTCTTTAGCTTTATACTCTAATTGCTCTAATATTTCATTGAATGTGGCGTCACTTATGGCTTTAGAAAGATGATGCTCTTTATCCATAATCATCTTACTTATAGTTAATGACTCTGTACTTATAATGTCATAATTTTCTGTTATTTCTTTAGTTATTTTATGATTATAATATCTTCTATTATTGGATAACTTTATATAAAGACCATTTAGTTTTTTTATATTTTTATAATAGTTCTTACTTCCTTTTTGCTTTCTTGATAAATTTTTCTGTTCTCTCTTGATTTTTTCTTCATATTTAGTTATATATCTATTGTTCTCATAGGTTTTACCACTTGAGAGTGTTATTAATTTTTTTATACCTAAATCTAATCCCACAATTGTTTCAGGAGTAACTTTTTGAATGTCAGATAGTTCATATAGTACTGCTATATAGTATTTGCCATTCTTTTCTCTCGATATTGTGTAATTAACTATTCGACCATCTATTTGTTTGAGATTCCTATAACCTCTTATTTCTAAATTTCCTAAGTTTGGTAACTTAATTAGTTTATTTTCTAAATCTAGTTTTATATTTTTATAATCTATAGTTTTATTACTGTGAATAATATTAATTGTATAACTATTTTTATTATATTTACTTTTATACTTAAGATATCCTGAATTACCATTAATATATTTTTTATAATTATCTTCTAGTTTAAATATTATTTTTTTAATAAGCATAGGATCTGCTTCCCAAAGAAACTGATATTTATACTTTAATCTAGTGGTATAGTCTTTAATATAATAGCTTGTACTTTTGTATCCTTCTTTTGTTATCTTGGTAAGATAGTAATTGTATACGAATCTATTGTATCCAAAATTTTTATTTATTTTTTTACTTTGCGTGTTGTTTGGGTATAATCTGAATTTGAATCCTTTATAGATATCTATCGCCTCCATTCTTTATTTTTTACATTAAACATTCTCATTGTTTTAACTCATACTCTTATGCTCCTTTCGTTCCTTTTTAATCCTTTCATACTTATATACAAGAATTTATACTTAATTTTGCCATCTTTTTGAAATTTTTTTTAAAATTATTAGTTTATTACCAAAATTTCTAAAATATGTATCTAAAATTAACGGCATGTTAATAGCAATTTAGTATTAATTATTATTCTTAAGCAGGACATAAAAAAAGAATATATTAATTTTATATTCTTAATTTCTTAACATTTTTCTTATATCTTTGTAATTGGGATAATACTTTCCTACTAGGAGCCAAAAGTCTTTAGAGTGGTTGTGATGGATAAAGTGGGAAAGTTCATGAACTATAACATAATCTAAGGCACTAATATCATACTTTGATAGTTCTAGATTTAAAGTAACATTATGATTTTTTATATTGCATACTCCCCATCTACTGGTCATTTTTCTGATTTTTAAGTTGGGATATGGTATATTTTCTTCGAAAATGTTATACCAATAATCTAGTCTTTCGCTATATATATTTCTTATATATTTAGTAAAATATTTATTAAATGCTTTTTCGTCTTTAGTATATATTTTATTATTATTTATTTCTGTATTAAATGGGCCATATATTATATCATAACTTTTACCAAATAGTTTAAAATGGTCATCTTCTTTTTTCTTAATACTTTTATCTAAAGCTTTATTTATAAAGGTTGTATTATCTTCAATTAACTTAATTATTTGTTTCTTTGTGGTGAAGTAATTAGTGCTTACTATGATTTTATTATCTCTTACTCTTAAGTAAGTATTTTTATTGTTCTTTCTTACTATTTCGATATTATATTTCTTGTCATTGTAGATATATTCATCAGCGGAAGCCACCTCCGCCACCTCCTCCTCCGAAGGATCCTCCTCCTCCTCCACCAGAAGAAAAGCCACCCCCACCAGAAGAGTATGATTCTGCTTTTGACCTTGCATTACTCGCAGCATTAACACTTCTTGTACTGATATAGTTTATATATAAAAGGGTGTCAAAATCGATATTGTAGTCTTTAATTACTTCGGGATATAAATTTTTAAGTTGTTTAGTAACCTTATCAGCAATACCAAATATATAGGCAAACATCAGGTATTCATCCCATAGATGTACTTCCATTACCTCCTTGGTATTGATACTAGAAAACTCGTTTAAATATAGTTTTAGACCATATAATTCTTTACTATCTTCATATATAGTATCATCCATTACATTTTTACATTTACATTCTTCTTTATTGGTTCTTTCATATATATGATTATTAATTTTTAATTTTTCTAATTGGACATTATTTATTCTTGTAAATAGTCCAAAGAACTTGCTGTAGTGATTTCTACACCATTTTTCTAATTCTTTAGTTTCTAATATACCGTCTTTGCTCGCTTCATGCATTATATCAAATAACTCTTTTTCAAGTTCATTATCAAAAGTAGGATTTAGAGTTAAGTCAATACTGCTAGTCTCTTTATTGAATCCTCCTCTTGTAGTCGTGGTAAATCTTATTTTGCCTTCTTTTACCCATTTTAATATTATTGCTCCGAATATGTTTGTTTCTTTATATGCAGAATACAAATTTTTATTTAGATTAGTCAAAGTATTGGCATAATATATATCTTTATTACAAGGTATTTCTCTAAAGAATGGTGTGTCTTTTTTGCTGATTGTTTTGTTATTTATATAACCATAACCATTTTTTTTAGCAACTACTATAGCAACTACCATAATTGCAACTGGGAATGCGAATGATATAATTATAGTGAATCCCATAAATATTTTATCTATTATACTTGTGGCATTATAATTATCATAATCGTTGTGATTGCCTGAGTAATTAGTAGCTCCTTCATTTGCCATATTTAAAAATTCATCAAATGTCTTATCTAAAGTGATGTCTAAATTAAATGTGTCTTTAGGAAACTTTACTAAGATAGTCATGTATTCACTACTGGAAATACTTCCATCAGAAGTCATTTCTATTACTCCGTCATATACGTAGCATGGTGCGCCATATTTACCATAGCCCCATACATCTAGAGTATCTTCATACTTAAAATCGCTATGTATTTTGATGTTTATATTACTTGGACTTGGATTATAATCATATGGAAATAATGTCCAGTATATCATTTGATAGTCATCTCTTGTCTTAACTACAAAATTACTGATATCATATGAAATATGATAAGTATTATTTCCATATTTACTAATGCCGAAACATAACTCTATACCATTATTAATATAATGAAAGCCATTAGTATACTTTTTACTATCAAATGAAGCGTTTATGTTATAATTATCGTTAAAAGTGTATTCTTTATTATCTAATTTTACTTTGAAATTGGATATTTCGCTATTACCTAAATTATGATATGGTTTATATCCTTCGGTACCTTCATTTAGGTATGTATCCCATATTTCTGTTACATGAGCAGTACCTATACTATCTACATAGATATCTATATCTATATTTTTGATTGAATTAGCCATTGCAATGCTTGGCACTAGTAGTATAACACCAAGAATTAATAAATTTATTTTTTTCATATATTCTCCTATCAAAAAAGGACTATATTAGTCCTAAAATTTAACATTTGGTACTTCTTTTTCTTTCTCAGAAGCCTTAAAGAAGTTAATTTCCTTAAATCCAAATATGTTAGCTACGATATTTGATGGAAATTTTTCTCTTGTATTGTTATACATTAAGACAGAATCATTATAAAATTGTCTAGCATAACTAAGTTTGTCTTCGGTTTCTTTTAAATCTTTTTGAAGAGATAAAAAGTTTTCATTTGACTTAAGTTCTGGATATGCTTCTGATAAAGCAAATAGTTTATTTAACGCTCCAGTAATGGCATTTGATGCTTCTAATTCTTCATTGATGTTACCAGCAGTATTCATTTTATTTCTTGCTTCAATTACTTCCTTGAAGGTATTTTCTTCATGCTTAGCATAACCTTTTACTGTTTCTACTAGATTTGGTATCATATCGCTTCTTCTCTTTAATTGTACGTCTATTTGAGCAAATTGATCTTTTACTTTGTTTCTAGCATTAATTAGTTTGTTATATACTCCGATTACATAAAATACTAATAGTAATACTACTCCTACTATTATAATGATTATTATTGAACTTGGTTCCATATTCATTCTCCTTTCATACCATACATAAATTATATCATTATTTTTTATTAATGTAAATATCTCTTGAATGTCTTTTCTTACTTTAACATATGAGTATATTACTTATTTATTCTTATGATGTTATTTGAGGCTATTACGGCATCTGAGACAGCGGTTGTAAGCTGGTAATAGTCTTTTTTTATTACATCTCCTATGGCATATACATAAGGGATATTTGTTTGATATTTGCTATTTACTAAGATATAATCATTTTCTTTTTCTAAATTGAACGGTTTGCTATTTGGTATTCCACCTAGGGCTAAGAATACTCCATTTGTTTTGATCCTCTTTTTGTTATCTAGTGTTACTGATACTAGGATATTATTTTTGACATTATAACTTATGATATTGCTATTATTTATTACTTTGATATTCTTTTTATTGCCTACTCTATCTATTAGATATTTATCTCCAGTAAAGTTATCTCTTCTTATGATGATGGTTACTTTTTTACAGATATTGGATAAATATAGACTTTCTGCTAAAGCAGAATTTCCTCCACCGACAACGATAACATCCTTTTCTTTATAAAACATTCCATCACATAAAGCACAAGTACTTATTCCTCTTCCGAGTAACTTTTTTTCATTATCGAGTTCTAGGGTTCTACTCTTTCTACCTGTAGCAATTATTAAATACTCAAATTCTATATCGTTATTGATTATCTTTTTATCTAAATCTATATCACTGATATTTGCAGATTTTATTTTTATATCTAGATTATTTACTTGGTTATATATATTCATAGCTAGATCTGGGCCGGATATGCTTTCAAAACCGGGATAATTTTCAATATTTGGTATATAATTTAATGTTCCTCCTGGAGCGTTATTTTCTATTATTAATGGGTTTATGCCTGCTCTTTTGAGATTAATTGCGGCACTCATACCGGCTATTCCTGCTCCTACTATTACTACTTTGTATTTTTCCATAACTTCCTCCTCATATAGATAATTCCTATTATACCTATTAATATTAGTATAACTGATACGATCTGACTTATTCTGAATACTCCTAAATATAGGCTATCTGTTCTTAATCCTTCGATAAATAATCTACCTATACCATACCATATAAAGTAGAAACTTACTAATAAGCCATTATGTTTATATTTATCTTTCTTTCTGATAATTAATAATACTATAAATCCCAAAAGACACCATAATGATTCATATAAGAATGTTGGTATATAGTAGTTACCGTTAATATACATACCATTTATTATGAAGTTTGGGAGATGTAAATTTTTTAAGTGTCCTAGAGTGGTTACTGCTCCGTGGGCTTCTTTATTTATAAAGTTACCCCATCTACCAATTGCTTGTCCTAATATTAGATATGGTATTATTGTATCAATAGTTAATAAGATGTTTTTATTGTTTTTTTTACAAAAGTATACTACAAATATTATACCAGAGATTACTGCCCCATATATGGCTAGACCACCTTCCCATATTTTGAATATATCTAATAGATTATCTTTAAATACTGAGAAATTGAATATTACATAATATAATCTTGCTCCTAGTATACCTATTGGTATTACGTAAAATATTAGATCCATTAAGAAATCTCTTCCCAAGCCATTCTTTTTGGCTTCTTTAGTAGAAAAATATATTCCTATACAAATTGCTAATACTATTAATACTGCATACCAATAGATAGTAATTGGTCCTAATTTTAAAAATACTCTATTCATAATGATCACCTGTAATATAATAATACCACAAATTATTATAAAAAAGAAGTCGTATTATAACTTCTTTTGGTTATTTCATTATGAGCCTGGGGTCTCATAATGTTATTTTGAGCCATTAAGTCTCAAAATAATATATCTATATATCTATTATATATAATCCATAGATATATATTTAGAATAATAACTAGTTATCAATATAAATATCTCTAATAGTATTAATTGGAATATATTCATTATTCATAGTAATTAAATTAGTTTTAGTTTTTCCTACTATTCTCTTTTTATCTTTTCCTTTGTCTGTAACAATAATAACATCTATTTTATAAATATAATTAGGAGAATTAAATATATTATATATTTTTTGTTCTACTGTATAATTATTTTTATTGTTAATAAAGTTATTTGTACTTTTTACTTCTGTATCACTATTATACATAGTAGAAAATATTTTTTTATTATTGTTAATGTTTTTATCTATGTTATTATGATACATTTTTGGTAGTTCTTTCATGATATTCACCTCTAATTTATTATATGATACTAATATATATTTATTATTTTATTTTTTTGTGGTATTATATTAAAGAGAGAGTTGATTAGATGAAAAAAGAATCAAAATTTAAAGTAGAAAATTGTATTTTAATACCAATAATATTATTTGCTATTATTAGTATTATTACTATATATTGTACAAAAAGTTTACTTGCTAGTGATTATCAAAATTTGTTTATTAAACAAGGTCTCTGGTATTTATTGGGATTTGCTATAGCCTATGGTATGATGTTTTTTGGTAATAAGTTTCTTTACAATAATGCATATACATTTTATATAGTAGGAGTTATTCTCCTGATACTGGTATTGTTTTTAGGTAAGCCTATTAATAATGCTAGATGCTGGTTTATTATTCCTTATATTGGCAGTTTTCAGCCTTCTGAGTTTATGAAAGTATTTTTGATGATTACCTTATCAAGAATGATAAATGATTTTAATGAAGAAAGAAGAAGTAATGATATTAGTGAAGAATTTAGATTTCTTATTAAAGTACTTATTGTGGTAGGTATCCCTTCAATACTAACTTTTATTGAGCCTGATACTGGTGCTGTTCTTATTTATTTTATTATTACTATTGTAATGCTTTTTGTAGGTGGTTTTAGAAGTAGATGGTTTATTATTACTATTGGTACTATTGTAGTACTTGGTGGTATGTTTTTAGGACTATATTTTTTGAAACAAGACTTATTTATTAAGATATTTGGTACTAGTTTCTTTTATAGAATGGATAGAATACTTAACTGGTCTAATTCTAGTGGCCTACAACTTACTAATGGACTTACCGCGATTGGTTCAGGTGGTTTATTTGGACATGGATTTAATCATACTCCAATATATTTTCCCGAGATGCAAACTGACTTTATATTTGCAGTGTTTGCTTCAAACTTTGGTTTTGCGGGTGTAATTGGTCTTTTACTGCTTATTGTATACTTTGATATTAGTATTGTTAAACTAGGCAGTAAATCTTATAACAATAATGATAAATTACTCACTGGAGGAATAATATCCGTACTACTCTTCCAGCAGATACATAATATTAGTATGACTATTGGACTACTCCCTATAATGGGTATTACTCTTCCTTTTATTTCATATGGTGGCTCTTCACTACTATCATATATGATATTAATTGGAATGTTATTTAATATATCAAATGAAAACTTAAGATTTAAAAACTAATCTTAAGTTTTTTATTTTAAGACATTTAAAAAAGTTTGAATCATACTTATATTTTCTAAAGTTTTATTGAGTCTATCACTAGGTCTAATTTTAAATTTATCTTTCATATCCTCAGTAAAATCTTTAAACAATAATGGGTTTCTATTTAATCTTTTATACCAAATAGGATACTGTCTAATAAATGATACTAATCTTGGATCAGAACTTATTTTTAATTGTAATTCCGTTGTCATTAATCATCAAACCTTCGGTAAATTGGTCTAGGATTATAGGTACTAGCGTCAGGCTTCTTATCCTTTACAAGTATATCTCCTATTAAACCTATAGCTTTTTGAACCGAACTTATACTGTCCTGTAATTTATTAGTATCAAGATTTTTAGCCATATCTAGTATATCTGAAAATTTACTTGATTTTTTTGATTCTGTTTTTGTAGAATTAACAGTAGTATCTTTATTTAAATATTCATTCCAAACACTATTGTCTTCTCCATATAAATCATATAATTCATAAAATTTTTGCCATGACATAGTATTATTTTTAACATATGTAATTAAATTAGGATTATTTTTAACAAATAATTTAAAATTATCTATTTTTGCCATGTATATCACCTATTAAATTATATGTCAAATAATATGAAATGATATCAAAAAGAAATTAATTTTTTTAAAGTATATCTTGGAAATAAGATAAAGAAGAGACGATAACTATCATCTCTTCCTATTCTAAGTTTTAATAATCTTTTAATTTTTAACCAACAGTTTTCTTAAAATAATGCTTAATTGAAGTTTTTGTACTTTCATCTTCTATTTTTTCCAAAGTAAGAGTACTGCCTTTAATAGCATATTTAAAATTACCATAAAAGTTAGATTCATTTTTAGAAATAATCAGTAAGTTATCCTTAAAAGAATAACTATAAAATTTACATACTCTTTCATCGTTTTCTAAAGTACAAATATTAGCATAATTATCATTTCTAAAACTTATATATATATCAGAAGCATCTAGTGAATGCACTACTTCTTTATTTCTAACAATTTCTGTCTTATAAAGACTCCAAGTATTATATAACGATTCAGCTTTGTTACCATTAATTATTAAAAGTATGATAACTAAAATAATTATTACTAGTAAAGTTAGTGCTACACCAATTAATATCTTTTTTTTATTACTATAGCCCACTTAAATCACATTCCTTTCATAACATAAACTATATAATATTATTGACAATAATTAGTAGGTGAACCTGTAAAAGTACCATTTGGTTTTGCATTTTGCCAAGCACATTTCTTTTGGCTTTTATCACACCATACTTTTATTCTAGAGCCGCTTGTTCCACATTCACTATCACTCGAAGTACATGTACAAGAAATTACATTTCCATTTCCATTTCCATTTCCACCTCCGCCACCTCCTGAACCTGATGAAGCACAAGCAGGTTTAGATGAAGATAGATAATTACCACTAACATAGCAGTTATCAGTAGGATTAAAGTACCATCCATCGCTAGTAGGTGTAGGTTTAACTTTAATTTGCACGCCACAAGCATACGCAAATACTACATTATTATTTGTACTTGGGCCAGTACGACAATTAAGTCCCGCAGTAGTGTTTATGTACCTTGTTACAGTAGAAGTAGACTCCGTTGAAAGAGTACAACGATCTGGGATAAATCCGCTTAAACTAGATCCATTTTTTCTAGTATATTTACACTCAGCGGCAGTACAAGTTGTAATGTAATATGAATCACTACCTATGTATCTAGTACCATTAATTGTAGTTGAGTTACATTTTTTAACTGAACTCCAACTTAATGAACCACTGATATCTCTTTCACAGTTCTTTCTGTTGTAATAACACTTAGTACCAGCACAATATGTAAGATAGTAATAATCACCAGTTAAAGCACCATCTAAACAATAATAATAATTAATATAATTAAATCTCACCCAACCAGCATATAAAGTCAAATTGTTAGGCTCGGTATAAGTATCCGAAGAAATAAATTGTGAAGTTCTTCTGCCTTCGCTTCTACCATAGTCTAAATAATGTTTATATAAAGCATCCGAATCATAACCAAATGCATTTTTTAAATCTGGATATTTGTCGGCATAATAATATAATGGATTATCTTTATAATTACTTTTAAACCATCCAAGAAATACATAATTTTCTCTTGTTGGAGTACATAAACTACCTATTGTAGAATTATAAGTAACACTCTTTGATGATGAACATCCACTACCACCATTATTGTTATATGTAATGGTATAAGTATTATTTTTCCATCTAGCATACAACTTTAATTGTTTATTTGCTATTCCATATTGACCATCAGTATATGTCCATGTTCCAGACCAACCTGCTGTCCATCCATGACCATCATCTGAGCCATCTGAATTAGTTGTCCAGCCAACAAATGAGTAACCAGTCTTTGTAAAACTATTTAATTTGATATTTACATTTTTACCACTCCATGTTGTGTGGCTATCCATATTTCCTGAGCCACCATTTGCATTATAAGAAATTGTATATACATCAGTCCACATTGCATATAACTTTAATTTATTATCTGTTATTCCATATTGACCATTATCATATACCCATGTTCCACTCCATCCAAGTGTCCAACCTTGACCATCATCAGTTCCATTTGAATTAGTTGTCCAGCCTGATATTGCTTTACCATTACTAATACATCCTGCGCCGTCTGATATTACCACACTAGAATTATATGAAACAGTAGTATTGCTTATATTACAAGCTCCTCCAGTATTATAACTAATTGTATATGTTTTAGGAGTACAAACAGCATATAGTGTTACGTTACCGCTTGGAGTATAACTACTTTGACTATTATAACTTGTACCAGTTCCACTTGAATTTGTATTCCATTTACAAGTATAGCCTTTTTTAGTAATTGCTGCTAATGTTGTTAGCAACGAGCTATCATTCCAATCAGCATGTAAAGTAGCATTGCTTGGTTTAGTCCATCTGCCACTACTATCAGTCCAATTACTAATGCCTGATTGCAGTACCGGAGTTGTTGATGCATTGGCCACTCTACTTCCGCCACTTGATGCCGTTCTCCAACCATTAAATGTAGATGCTACTTTAACGGCGGATACTTGTGCTATTCCTGTAGAATTCATATTATATGTTATTGTATACTCTTTCTTTGGAAGAGTAATAGTACCTAATTTTGTATCATGATATTTTACCGTTGTACTAGTACTTCCAGCAGTAGTAGCACCATTACCATTTAGAGTTATAGTATATGTATTTGCACCATCAGTTGTTAATGTTACAGTAGTATTGCTCGTAAGAGTTCCTGAACATGGGCTCGATGCTGTACATTTTGTCATTGAATATCCAGCTGAAGGAACACCGTAATAATAATATTTAGTTCCATATTCTAAGTTAAGTGTCTTGCTAGTAGTAGATGAAGTATAGTTAGTCGCAGTGCCTGTTTTATAATATATTGTAGCTACACCGGTCCCTTTAGTAATAGTTAAATCATATTTTATTGTTTCCCATTGTGCAACAAATGTTGCAGCCTTATTTTCTGAATATGTATCACCAGGTTGATATAATGTTCCATTTTCTAACCAACCTTTAAACACGCTTCCTCTTTTTGTAGGCTTTGTACTACTTAGCGTTAAATCAACATTATGAGTTTTTGTTTGACAACTAGGAGCACCAGTACCACCATTGGCATTATAGCAAATTGTATAATTTGGTATTGGGTCATCTAAGTTAGTACTACTTCCCCCACTTATTCTGTATGGATTACTGCTTGTTCCTGTACCCATTTCTAGCAATACGCCAGAATCTAGAAATAATGTTGGGCGAACTGATAAAGCATTATATGAGTAAAATGAAGTACTACCTGCATCGCCACCTGAAGAAACATTCCACACCATTGAATTTAAACCTGGAGTCAGTGTCCACTGATTAGTACTATTAAATAACCAATTATTAGATGAAGACTTAGAGCTTAAATTTACTGCATATCCAAAATCTGATGGATAAATTAAAGCTATCTTTCCTTCCCAAGTAGTTGGCACGCCTGAAGATACATTAGTTCCTCTTTCGTATTTGTATATTTTTTCTAAATAACTATATATATTTATTTCTTCACCATTATAGTTTCCACCTAAATTCCACGTTACATTAGAAATCATATTTCTTGAGGCATCATTTTTAAGACCTATACTAGTCATATTTAATGATGATGTTGTACCTCCTGATATTCCTGAATAATATGTTACAGTACCGGTCGTATCACCATTATAATATTTGTTATTTAATAATTTTTGTAACGTTGATGTAGACCAATTATCATCATACGTTGTTAAAGAAGAACTATCATTTTTATCTTGATCCCAAGCTAAATTACCTATACTAGTATTTTTTACTATCTTAGTTTTACCATTAAATACACCAATTATTCTCCACACTTCACATGTAGTTGATGTTTGTTTTCTGTAATCTTCACAATTAAAATATATATAATTATTTGGACTTGCTCCATAATAACGAATATTACCACCATTTAAATCAGTTGTTGTACCGCCAAGTCTATCATTTATTAAACTTTGAGTGGTAACTATATTATAATTTATACTATTGTTAGTAATTGCGGTTTTTGTACCTGAAGTATATAATCCGGTTATATACTGAGCAAGTGGTGTTGGACTATATATATCTGTAACTAATGTTACTCCATTTGGTGGAAGTAATTCTCCGCCGCCGGTATAACCTAGTATTGTAGATATTTTGATATTTTTTACAGTACTACTGGTATTTTCTAATCTTAATTTAACATATTTTTTTCCATTTTCTTCAATCATTCCACTAGCAGGATCTTTTGAAGTACTAAATGTTTTTACAGTAACAGCTGAATCAGTAGTATAAGCAACTCCATATCTTACTGTACCTGGGCTAGTATTACTAACCATATAGAAAACATTACTATATCCATTTGCGGGTATTCTAACAGAAGTATCCTTAGTGATATTTACATCAAACGTAGCACTACTAGCGGTATCAATATAATTACCTAAAGCATAAGTTTGATATAGTTTTACTATTCCTAATGAAATTACTACTACTGATAATATAACTGATGTAAAAATTATCATTCTCTTTTTACTCATAAAATCACTCTCTATCCTATAAATAATTTTATCATAAAGATAGGTTCAATGCAATACTAAAATCTTATTTTTGGAGTGTTTATTTTGTATATGAATGTAAAAAAAAGATACTCAAATGAGTACCTTTTAATGTTATTATTCAATAATGTTAGTTACTGAACCAGCACCAACAGTGTGTCCACCCTCACGGATTGAGAACTTAGTTCCATTTTCAACTGCGATTGGAGCTATTAATTCAACTGTCATAGTAACATTGTCACCAGGCATAACCATTTCAGTTCCTTCAGGAAGTGTAACAACACCAGTTACGTCTGTAGTTCTGAAATAGAATTGTGGTCTGTAGTTTGTAAAGAATGGAGTATGTCTTCCACCTTCTTCTTTAGAAAGTACATATACTTGTGCTTCAAATTTCTTATGTGGATGAACTGTTCCAGGTTTAGCAAGAACTTGTCCTCTTTCAACATCTTTTCTATCAATACCTCTTAATAATACTCCAGCATTATCTCCAGCTTCTGCATAGTCAAGTTGTTTTCTGAACATTTCAATACCAGTAACTACTGTTGATTTAGTAGGTTTTAATCCAACAATTTCAACTGTATCATTAAGTTTTAATTGTCCTCTTTCAACTCTACCAGTAACTACTGTTCCTCTACCAGTAATAGTGAATACATCTTCAATTGACATTAAGAATGGTTTGTCGTTATCTCTTTCAGGAGTTGGAATCCATTCATCAACTGCATCCATAAGGTCTTCAATAGCCTTAACATACTTAGGATCTCCTTCAAGAGCTTTAAGAGCAGAACCTCTAATGATTGGAGTATTGTCTCCATCAAATCCGTATTCAGTAAGTAATTCTCTTACTTCCATTTCAACTAGGTCTAATAATTCTTCATCATCAACCATATCACATTTATTTAAGAATACAACCATTCTAGGTACACCAACTTGTCTAGCAAGTAAGATGTGCTCTCTTGTTTGAGCCATAGGGCCATCAGTTGCAGCAATAACTAGGATTGCTCCATCCATTTGAGCAGCACCAGTAATCATGTTTTTAACATAGTCTGCGTGTCCTGGACAGTCAACGTGTGCATAGTGTCTCTTTTCTGTTTGGTATTCAACATGTGAAGTGTTGATTGTAATACCTCTTTCTCTTTCCTCTGGAGCTTTATCGATATTTGCATAATCCATGAATTCAGCTCCACCTTTAGCAGCTAATACTTTTGTAATAGCAGCTGTTAATGTTGTTTTACCATGGTCAACGTGGCCGATAGTACCAATGTTAACGTGTGGTTTTGAACGATCAAATTTAGCTTTTGCCATAATAATTTCCTCTCTTTCTTAATTTACATATTCTATTTTATCATATTATTATTATTTTTCAAGTATTTTTACTAATTTCCACCATTTTTTTTGATGATTTCATCAGCAATTGATTTTGGAACTTCTTCGTAATGATCTAGTTCCATTACATAGTTACCTCTACCTTGAGTAGAACTTCTTAAACTTGTTGCATAACCGAACATTTCAGCTAGTGGTACCATTGCAGTAAATGCAATAGCGTTTCCTCTAGCTTCTTGGCCTTGTGGTTTACCACGTCTTGCAGTTAAGTCGCCAATTACAGCACCAGTGTATTCATCTGGAGCAGTAACTACTACTTTCATTATTGGTTCAAGTAATACTGGTTTACATTTGTTTCTCATTTCTTTAACTGCAAGTGAAGCAGCTATTTTAAATGCCATTTCTGATGAGTCTACATCGTGGTATGATCCATCAAATAATGTAGCTTTAACATCTACCATAGGGTAACCTGCCAAAATACCAGTTTGCATTGCTTCTTGAAGTCCTTTATCGATAACCGAAATGTATTCTCTAGGAACTACACCACCAACGATGTTATCAACAAATTCATAACCTTTTTCAGGATTTGGTTCAAATCTAACCCAAACATGTCCATATTGTCCACGTCCACCTGATTGTTTAATGTGTTTACCTTCACATTCACCCATTTGAGTAATTGTTTCTCTGTATGCAACCATTGGGGCACCAACAGTAGCTTCAACATTAAATTCTCTTCTCATTCTATCTACGATAATATCAAGGTGTAATTCACCCATACCAGAGATAGTTGTTTGACCAGTTTCTGGATCTGTATGCATTCTAAATGTTGGATCCTCCTCTGCTAATTTTTGAAGAGCAATTGCCATCTTTTCTTGGTCAGCTTTTGTTTTTGGTTCAACAGCCTGAGTAATAACCGGTTCTGGGAATTCCATACCTTTCATTATTACTGGTTTCTTTTCATCACATAAAGTATCAGCAGTTGTAGTATTTTTAAGACCTACAGCAGCACCGATTTCACCAGCATATATTTCTGGAATTTCTTCTCTGTGATTAGCATGCATTAATAATATTCTACCAATTCTTTCCTTAACATCTTTAGTAGAGTTAAGTACATAAGAACCGCTCTTTAAAGTACCTGAATATACTCTAAAGAAAGTTAATCTTCCTACGAATGGGTCAGTAGCAATTTTAAATGCTAATGCTGTAAATGGTTCTGAATCTGATGGATGTCTTAATACAACATTACCCTTCATATCAGTACATTCAATTGATGGAACATCAGTAGGAGCTGGTAAGTAATCTACTACAGCATCAAGTAATAACTTAATACCCATATTACCTAAAGCAGTTCCACACATAACTGGGAAGAATTCTGCTTTTAATACACCTTTTCTGATGGCTTTCTTAAGTTCTTCTACAGTAACTTCTTCACCATCAAGATATTTCATCATTAAATCTTCATCAAAATCAGCAGCAGCTTCAATTAATATATTTCTATATTCTTCTGCTTTAGCCTTCATATCTTCAGGGATCTCGATTTCAGTATAATTTTCTTCTTGTTTGCCATCAAAGTGATATGCTTTCATAGTAACTAAGTCAATTACACCATTAAAATCAGATTCAGCTCCAATAGGAAGCTCCATAGCAGCAGTATTTGCTCCTAATCTATCTTTGATTGTACCTAAACTAAAATAGAAATCTGCTCCCATTTTATCCATTTTATTAGCAAATATAATTCTAGGTACACCATATTCATTTGCTTGTCTCCATACTGTTTCACTTTGTGGTTCTACACCAGCTTGAGCATCAATAAGTAAAACAGCACCATCTAATACTCTTAAACTTCTTTGAACTTCAATAGTAAAGTCAACGTGTCCTGGAGTATCTATAATATTAAATCTATAACCCTTCCAGAATGCAGTAGTAGCGGCACTAGTAATTGTAATACCTCTTTCTTGCTCTTGAGCCATCCAGTCCATTTGTGATTCACCATCATGAGTTTCACCAATCTTATGAATCTTATGTGTATGGAATAGAATTCTCTCAGTACAAGTTGTTTTACCTGCATCAATATGGGCCATGATTCCAATGTTTCTAGTATGATCTAAGCTTATTTCACGAGCCATAATTCATTTTCCTTTCTTACCATCTATAATGAGCAAATGCTTTATTAGCCTCTGCCATCTTGTGTGTATCGTCTTTCTTCTTAACTGAAGCACCTGTTCCGTTAGATGCATCAATTATTTCATTAGCAAGATTTTCAGCCATAGAATGACCATTTCTTAATCTTGCATATTGAGCAAGCCATCTGAATGCTAGTGCTTGCGCTCTATCTGGTTTAACTTCTACTGGTACTTGGTAGTTAGCTCCACCAACTCTTCTTGATTTAACTTCAAGAGCGGGTTTGATGTTATCCATAGCCTTGTTAAATACTACCATAGCATCTTCTCCAGTTTTTTCTTTGATTATATCAAAAGCATCATATATAATGTTTTGAGCAGTTCCTTTTTTACCATCTTTCATGATATGGTTAACTAATTTAGTAACTACTTTTGAATTATATATAGGATCTGCTAAAACATCTCTTTTAGTAGCTCTTCTTTTTCTCATAATTTTTATATCCTCCCTTCAATATTATTGATTTTTATTTTTTGTCTCTTTTAGCACCGTATTTGCTTCTACCTTGCTTTCTGTTTTGAACTCCAGCAGTATCTAAAGTACCTCTAATGATGTGATATCTAACACCGATTAGGTCTTTAACTCTTCCACCTCTTATTAAAACAACACTGTGTTCTTGTAAGTTGTGGCCAATTCCTGGAATATAGCAAGTAACTTCCATACCGTTAGAAAGTCTTACTCTGGCATATTTTCTTAATGCTGAGTTTGGCTTCTTAGGGGTAATAGTACCAACCCTAGTACATACTCCTCTTTTTTGAGGTGATACTTGGATTGTTTGTTTCTTTTGAATACTATTTTTACCAACTAATAATACTGGAGATTTACTCTTTCTATTTTTCTTAGTTCTTGACTTCTTAGTTAACTGATTAATTGTAGGCATAATCTCACTCCTTTCTTACACATATCCTGGTGTTTCATATTCTTCCTTAAATTTAAGTTTTGTCCATGACAAAACCTAAACTCGCAAGTGATTTAATTATAATATTAATGTCTTTTAAAGTCAATACTTTTTATCTACTTTTTTAGAAAAATACATAATATTTTATTCTATATTTAATATTATTATACTTTTTATTTTAATTATGTGTATAAAAATAAATTATCTCTACTCTATTTACAAAAAAATAAAAATATAGTAATATTATTATAGTAATAGAAAGAAGGAAATAATATAATGAAAATAAAAAAATTTTTAATTTTAGCACTTTTAATAATATTAATAACACCAGGATGTAGTATAACTAAAGATTCAATGGAGGATATAACTATTTATACTACTATCTACCCTATTAAGTATTTACTGGATAGTTTGTATGGTGATAATGCTACAATAAATAGTATTTATCCATCAGGAGTAGATACTAATGATTATGAATTATCTGATAAAAAACTAGAAGAATATTCTAAGACTGATTTATTTGTATTTAATAGTTTGGATAAAGATAGAGATTATGCTGTTAAGATGATAAATAAGAATAAAAACTTAAAAGTTATTGATGTATCTCTTGGTATTACTTATGTAGATGACATTACTGAACTATGGCTTAATCCTTATAATTATTTAATGATGGCGCAGAATACTAAAGATGGTTTACTTGAATATATTGATAATCCTTATTTGATATCTAATACTGATGGTACTGGTATTGAGAATAAATATGAAGAATTAAAATATAATTTATCTAGATTAGATGCTGATTATAAAGAAGATATTAATCTTGCTACTTATAAAACAATAGTAGTAGATGATGATATGTTTAAATTTTTGGAAAAATATAATTTAAGAGTTATATCTCTTGAAGATAATGATAATTTAACTGATAGTACTATTAATGAAGTTAAGAAGTTAGTTAATAATGGTACTATTAAATATATATATTCTTCAAAAGATGAAACTAATGATGTTTGTAAAAATATTATTAATAACTATGGCATTGACTTAGTTACTTTGAATACTATGGAAACTATTGATGGTGGAATTACTAATTCTAATGAAAATTATATAACTATTATGAATAATAATTTGGATCTTTTAAATAAAGAATTATATAAATAATTAAAAAGTACTTGTCAAACCAAAAAAAATGTAATATAATTATATTACGTTTTACGGCGAGATAGCTCAGTTGGCTAGAGCATTCGGTTCATACCCGAAGGGTCGAGGGTTCGAATCCCCCTCTCGCTACCAATATTGTTTACTACTAACTCATGAATGAGTTAGTTTTTTTATTGTCTCTTAAGCCTGTAGTCTTAAGAGGAACAAGGAAGCCTTATGGTCTTCCTTGTTAATTTTTATTTTCTGTCTCTTTTTAGGTTTATAATTTTTTTACGTGATTCATGTTTTCCTTTGTTAAAGGCACTATTTAACATTTTCATATAGTCTTCTATTGTTTCAATTTCATTTACACTTTCTAGTTTTTGATGTACCCTTTTCATTCTGCCTTTTTTAGTTACTAAGTGTCTTTCGTATTTTGCTTGCTCTACATCATTTGAAAATTTGATTTGTGCAATACTTGTATCTTTTGTTTTATTAAAATCTGATATAAATTTACTCATAGTTATTCTATCAAAACCTCTTATACACATAATGCTTAATTTATTATTGGCAATAAAATTCATAAGTGATTCATAGTCATCAATATATTCACCCATTCTAACTAATTTATTATCCTTTTTTTCACTAATGTATATTTCAGGACTATTACTTGTTCCTGTTTTTTCTATATAAATACAATCTTCTAAGTTGTTTTCAATACCACAATTATCAGTACTAAATAGTGCACCATTATTTAATATAAAATAATTTACTCTTTCTCTCATTTCAAAGCCTCCTTGTACTTGTATTATATCATGAATTATACTAAAAATGAAGAAGATATTTTATTCTTCTCCATTGTATATAATTAGGTTATGTTGTGCTCTAGTACAAGCAACATAATATAAATATTTATCTTCTTTAGTATACTTGTTATCCATGTCATTATAAATGATTACTGAATCAAACTCTAATCCTTTAGCAGTATAAGAAGGAACTATTACCAAATCTCTTTTTATATGACCATAACCTCCAAGTAACATGATATCAAAGTCATCTTTTAACATATTATATACTTCTTCAGCTTCTTTATCATCTTTAGTTATAATAGCTATACTCTTAGACATTTCTTTTAAATAATTTATATCTTTAATAAAATCTTCTTTTTTAACATTGTTTCTAAAGATTATATCGTTAGACTTTTGATTTCTAATAGCTACTGATAAAGTTAATCCTAATATCTTATTGGTATAATCTATTATCTTATCAGTAGAACGATATGTCTTAGTAAGAGTAATATACTTTGATCCTTCAAACATATTTGTTAATTCTTTTAATGATTCATATTTATAATAAGGATTTATGGTTTGATTAGAATCACCTAGTATAGTGTAATTAGCTGTTTTAAATGTTTTCTTAATAATTAGATATTGTAATTTATTATAGTCTTGAGCTTCATCTATTACAACTTGCTTTATTACATGATTAGTGTTAAATCCCACTAATAGACTCTTTAAATATAAGAATATACAAGCATCTTCATAATATAAATAATTACCATCAATTTTATCTTTATACTTAGCATATTTACTAGTAAAGAAATTATTAAATATAACTTTTAAATCTAATTTGATATTTAAGTTTTCTTTCAATATCTTCTCAATACTTCTTGCATATTTGGTATTACCAGCATAATTATTATAAGCTATTTTTTCACTCATTTCTTTTATTCTTTCAAATAAAGGGAAATTACTATATTTATAAGTTAACATTTTATTTAATTCTTCAGTACTAATATCAATAAAGCCATCAAACTCTAAATTTTTTGTAAAACTAATATTATTTAATATATCTTTTACATAATCATCCAAATCTTTAATTATTTCATCTGATTGTTTATACTTAACTAAATCATAATTTATTACTTCTTTTTTATAATATCTAGATATAAAATCAGTAAAGTTTTCTATATCTTTATATTCATTAATATTCTGACATAATAGGTCGTAGAAGGTCATATCATAAGTATTGTCTTCACCAAGTTCTGGTAAGACATTAGAAATATACTCTGAAAATACTTTATTAGGAGTAAATACCACGACATTAGAGGATGTTAAGTTCGGTATTCTATATAATAAGAAGGCTATTCTATGTAGAGCTACGCTTGTTTTACCAGAACCTGCAATACCTTCCACAATAAGATTTTTATCTTCAGTATTTCTTATTACTTTGTTCTGCTCTTCTTGGATGGTATTAACAATATTTTTCATTTTATCTGAAGATTCTTCTGCAAGTACCTCTTGAAGAAGACTATCACTAATATTTAAATCGTTATCAAAAATATGTTTAAGTTCAGCATTTTCAATTATATACTGTCTTTTTTTAGTTATTTCTCCTTTTATTATTCCACTTGGAGCTTTGTAACTAGCGGGTCCTGTTTCATAATCATAGAACATACTGCATATTGGACTTCTCCAGTCGTGAACATAATAATTAAGTTTATCTTCAACATGGGTTATACCAATATAGATGTTTTCTTCTCCATCTTCATCTTTAAATCTAATAGAACCAAAATATGGTTTATCTTGAATTCTAAATAATCTCTGAAGATAGTTTCCTTTACCTTGCATAATTGATACTTGAAGATCAGATTCTGCCATCATACTGCGCATTTCACTTGGATCCATTTCAGCGTGTGAATCCCAAATAAATTTTTTAAACTCTAGTACTTTGGAATCATCATCAAATAATTCTTGTCCTAAATTAGAAATCTTCTTTCTAATTAAACTAACTGTCTTATTAAGATAATTTCTTTCTTTTTCAAATTCTTCTCTTTCAATTTTCATAATATCTCCCTCCTTACTTACACGACAAAAAACTACATTCTCATTGTAGTTTTATCTTAAGATGAAAATAGTTACTTCGCAAATGTCTATTTCATTGTAGTATATTTTTAATACTTTGTCAATTAAAAATATTTATTTTACATATTAAACTATAAATTATAAACTATTTTTCTTTTTCATATTTATCTTTATATTTCTTCATGATATAATTTATTTATAATAGTTAGGGGTAATAATATGAGTAGTAATAATAAACATTTTAAATATATTGATATTCTTAGAATATTTTCTTGTATTATGATATTTTTATATCATTTAAATATGCTAAAAGGTGGCTTTTTAGCGGTATCTATCTTTTTTGTTATAAGTGGATATCTATCTACAATAAAACTGTTTAAAAAAGAAAAGATATCTTTTAAAAATTTTTATTTAAATAAATTATTTAGATTGTATTTGCCAATGTTAATTGTGGTATTTGTATCTATTGGAGTTATTAAATTATTTTTAGATGTTAATTGGTTTAATTTAAAACCTGAAGTAACATCAATTATGCTGGGATATAATAACTTCTGGCAGATTATGACGAATATGGATTATTTTAGAAGTGGACTAGAATCACCTTTTATACATTTATGGTATATGGCTATATTAATGCAATTTGATTTAGTATTTCCTTTTATCTTTCTTTTGCTAAAAAAGATAGGAGATAAAATTAATAGGATTATTCCAGTTACAATTACTTTAGTTATTTCTTTATTAGGAGGGGCTTACTTTTATTACTCTGGTGTAAATAATGGTATTTTATTTACTTATTATAATACTTTTACCAGAATATTTGCTCTATTTTTTGGAATAACCCTTGGATTTATTTATCATTATTATGGAAACTTAGTATCTTCAAAAATTAAAAGTCCTATTTTAAAGAAATGTATTTTTTATACTTACTTAGTTATTTTATTACTGCTATTTATTTTTATTAATCCTAGTTCTAAATATATTTACTTAGGTATGATTATTACTACCCTACTTAGCGTAATAATTACTGATTATGCTACTTTGATATGTGACAATTGGGCTAATACTAATAAATTTGATAAGATTATAGGTTATGCTTCTAGTATTAGTTATGAGATATATTTAATAGAGTATGTTGTAATTTATTTATTTGAATATATAGATCTAAATAAATATCTAGAATTATTTTTAATTATTATAATTACAATACTTTTATCAATGTTACTACATTTTATTACTACAAATAAGGATAAAAAGTATAAAAATATAAGATATATATTAGGATTTATGTTTTCTGGAATATTAATATATGGTATATATGAATATGTAGTATCGGTTGATTATACTAAAGATATTAATAAACTAAAAAATCAATTAGAGCAAAATGAAAAGTTAGTAAAAGATAATAAGGATAATTACATGGTTAAATTAAAGGAGGAAGAAGATAATTGGCAAAAAAAATTACAAACTCTTGAGGAAGATGAAAGTAAACTTGATGAAATAGTAACTAATTTACCGGTGGTAGGAATTGGCGACTCAGTACTTCTTGGAGCGGTCAATAATCTATATAATAGATTCCCTAATGGGTACTTTGATGGTAAGGTGTCTCGTACTGCTTGGGGTATAAACGATATCTTACTTACACTAAAAAATAATAATGTACTTGGTAATCCAATCATATTTAACTTAGGAACTAACGGAGACTGTTCTTTAGAATGTAAAGAAGAAATACTTAGAACTTGTGAAGATAGAGATATCTTTTGGATTAATACTGTTAATTTGACTGATGTTAATGTAAGATTAAACAACTTGGCTTCTTCTCATTCTAATCTACATATTATTGATTGGTATTCTATTTCAAGAGGGCATAACGAATATTTTACTTATGATGGTATTCATTTAACTAATGAAGGAAGAAAAGTATATACGGATACTATTTATAATGCTATTTATAATATTTATAAAGAAAAATATATTGAAAAGAAAAATAATATGATTAATAAACATGATGAAGAAATAAAAAGTAAAATTAGTTTTTATGGTAATGATTTGCTACTTAATGCTTTTAATAATATTAAAACTAATTTTACTAATGCCAATTATATAACTAATAAAAATTTTAATTATAATAGTTTGAAAAAAGAGATTAAAAAGGAGATTAAAGATAATACTCTTAATCATAATGTTGTATTTTTATTTGATAATAGTGTTAATATTAGTAAGAAAGAATATAATAATTTAATTAAATTGTGTGATGGTCATAATATTTATATTATTTCTACTGATAAAAAACTTAGTAATATTAAATTTGATTATGAAAATGTTAGATATATTAATGTCTATAGTGAAATAAAAGATCTTAATTATTTAACTCCTGATAACATTCATCTAAATAAAGAAGGTAATGAATACTTAGGTAATCTTTTAAATGAAGTTATAAACAATAATAAATAAATCAAAAGGAAGACTTAAAATTAAGGCTTCCTTTTGCCTCTTAAGACTACAGGCTTAAGAGGGATATAATAATTTAATTAATGTCTAGGTTTAAATATTAAAGCTAAAACAAATGATAAGAATAAGGCTACTGATATACCTGCAGATGTTAAATTAAATATACCAAAAGCAAGTCCTAATGGTCCTAGGGTAGCACCTGTTTCCATAGCTCCATGAATAAGTAAATGACCAAACGAAGTAATAGGAATTAAAGCTCCTGCTCCAGCATACAAGACTATTTTATCATATATACCCGCTACATCAAGTAAAGCTCCTACTACAACAAAGATACTAGTTACATGACCAGGAGTAAGCTTCGTATTATCTAGAATAAGCTGAGCTATCATACATACAAAGCCGCAAAATAGAAAGGCATAAACATAAGTCATCATTCTACTACCTCCAGGCTAACACAGTTTGCTATCGCAGGTATTGATTCTTTTTGAAAGGTAAATGTTGGTGAGAAGATAGCTCCTGTTGGTACTATTAATACTCTCTTGAATTTATCCTTTAGCATTTCTTTATATATATAACCAAAATTTACTAAGCCTGAACATACTGGTCCAGATCCTCCAGCAAAGACAGGTTGACGCTTTATATCATATAACATAGTACCACAATCATTATAATTATCTCCTAGTTCGATATTATACTTAGTAAGCATATAATCTTTCAGTATTTCTTTACCATATACTCCTAAATCTCCAGTTAATATTAAGTCATAATAAGATGTATCTCTTTTAGTATCAGTCAAATGATTATATATAACATCTCCTGCTGCTGGAGCCATTACTGCTCCCATATGATTAACATCAGTAGTCCCCATATCCACTACCTTCCCTATTGTTGAAGACTCTATTTTTACTTTATTTTTCTTATTGGTAAGTAGTATCGATACTGCCCCAGTAGCGGTAAAAGTAGCAGTCTTTGGTTTAGGAGTACCATATTCCGTAGGATTTCTAAATTGTTTCTCACTAACCATATTATGACTAGATGTTGAAACTAATATTCTTTTACATAGTTTTCCTTCAATAAAATTACTTCCAATAATTAGCCCTTCACTACTTGTCGAGCATGCTTCAAATATTCCAAGAAAAGGTATATCAAAGTCTCTAGCCATATAGTCAGAAGCCGCTATCTGATTCTGTAAATCTCCTGATATTAAAAGATCAATATCTTGTTCTTTTAATTTATTCTTTTTTAGAATGTTTTCATTAGCTTCTTTCAAAAGATGAACTTCAGCCTTCTCCCAAGATTTTTCACCAAAGTATAAGTCTTCCTTATGTTTCTTATCAAAATATTTTGATAATGGTCCATCATTTTCATAATTACCGCATACTGTATAAGCATCCTCAATAAAAACATTATTATATTTAGTTGTCATACTATCCTCCCATCACTAGTAGTCTTATTAGTCCAAAGAAATATACTGCTACTACACCATATAGTATTACAGTTCCCGCTAGTTTGAATATATTAGAACCTATTCCAAGTACTAAGCCTTCGTGCTTATATTCTAGGGCTGCTGATGTCATCGAATGAGCAAATCCCGTTATTGGTATTATAAGAGCAGCTTTTACTTTACTTACTAGTACATCAAAGACACCACAAGCAGTAAGAACTGAAGCAATCGTTATTAAAGTAAGTATTACCATTACTCCTGATTCTTTTCTAGGTAAATCAAACCACATCATATAACCTCTAAGTAGTAGTTCTGATAAGCTACCAAGAAGTCCTCCCACTATAAAGGCTACGAGAGCATTTTTTATAACATTTTCTTTTGGAATATGCTTATCTACTATTTCTTTATATCTTTTTTTATCCATATAATCACCAGTAATAGTATTAAACAGATACATATAAAATATACTAAAAATACTATGATAAATTTAATATTTCTTCATATAATTTATTATGAAAAATAAATTTGTTAAATCCACTATTATATTAATTATTGGAGGTCTAATTACTAAAATACTTGGTATGGCTATTAAGATTGTTCTTACTAGAACTATTGGCACAGAAGGCATCAGTAAATATATGCTCGTTCTTCCTACTTTTAATTTATTTATTACTTTATGTAATCTTGGAGTACCTACCGCTATTACAAAGATGGTATCTGAAAGAAAGAAAAGTAGTAAAAAAATAGTTATACCTATTACATATATAATATTAGTATATAATATTTTACTTATTATTATATTGTTTATTATATCCCCTATTCTAGCTAAAAATCTATTACATTCTAGTGACTTATATTATCCATTAATATCTATTGGTATTACTCTTCCTTTTATTGCAGTATCTAGCATTATTAAAGGCTATTTTTTTGGTAAAGAAAGAGTTTTTCCATGTACTCTATCTAATATTATTGAGCAAATAGTTAGACTTATTCTTACTATTTTAATTGTAGGTAATATGATGCAGTATGGTCTTACTACTGCGATTACTTTTGTGGTACTAATTAATATCTTAAGTGAAGGTTTTTCTATTATTGTTCTTCTCTTCTTTTTACCAAAAGAAAAAATAGTAAAAGAAAACTTTCACAAAGATAATAAAATTATTAGAGAAATACTAGGTATTAGTATACCCACTACTACTGCAAGAATGATTGGTTCTATTACTTATTTCTTTGAACCCATTATACTTACTAATATGCTTAAATATATTGGATACTCTAATGACTATATTACTTTAGAATATGGTATTATTAATGGTTATGTATACCCATTATTATTACTACCAAGTTTCTTTACTTTAGCTATATCGTCCGCTATACTACCTGTAGTATCTAATTCTTATAGTAGGGGTAATATATTACATACTAAAAAGAAAATAAAAGAAGCTATTATCTTCTCTTTACTTATCGGAATACCTTCTACTTTAATATTCATCTTTATACCAGATGTACCATTAAAATTAGTATATAATACTAATTTAGGTTTAGAATATATAAAAGTAACTGCTCCTTTCTTTTTATTACATTACATACAGGCTCCTCTTACCAGTAGTCTAAATGGTATGGGATATTCCAAAGAGGCTATGAAAGGTACTTTATATGGTGGTATAATTAAACTACTTAGTTTAACTATTTTAAGTTATTTAAAGATAGGATTATGGAGTTTAATCATATCTAGTATATTAAATATATTAACTGTTACTATTCATCATATTTATTATATAAATAAGTATTTAAAAAGTACTAACTATTCTTAATTAGTACTTTCTTTAAAGTATTTCCTTTTATTAATTCTTCATAAGATACTCCTACTCTTTTAAATGAAGACATATCTTCAGTAAGTGAATAGTCTAATAATGATTTATTAAATTCTCTCTTAAAGTATTCAGAATCTTTCTTATAATTTTCATACATATATATACTAAATAATTGACCAAATCCGTATATAAAAGGATCTCTTAGCGATATCTTATTATTTTCGGGAGCAAGATGTACATTATAGTTTCTTCCTATTGTCTCTAAATAAGTAGTAAACTCTTTAACATCTATTTTTAATTCTTCATCAAATTTACTTTCTATATCTGATATTCTACATATAATATTTGCATATATACCATTTATTAATAACTCTATTATATAATCATGTAAAAGCATATTAGCTTCATTTTTATAAATATTATTTTCTATTAAATAATTAATATAGGCATATTCTATGAATGAAGATGGTACTTCATAAAAGGGGCTATTGAATGTTTTATCATATTCTCTTATTCTACCACTATTTAAATATAGATTAGCCTCATAACTATGTCCTAATTCATGACTAAGTACTTTATAAAATTCTACATTTTCTTCAAAACTACTATCAATAAATATCATATTTTCATTTAGTATTGAAAATGGATAGTTTTGACCATTATATCCTTTTAAAGAAGCATAAAATATATTTTCTCTATCAAGCATACTCATATATTGATTATATAACTTTGTGTCAAAACTTTCTAAAAAACTAATAAAGACAATTCCTAATTCTTTTTTTGGATGTTTTAAATAGTCTTTTCCATAATATCTATATATATTTGGTTTAGTGCTAAGTATTTGCTCTACCGCAGAATTAAATATCTTAAAATACTTATCTTGATTTATTATTATATTTTCTATATACTTGTAGCAGCTCAATAATGACTCAGTATATAAAGAATCATCACTATCCCAAGATAAACTAAGCTTAAAATCAGAAAAGTATTCTCTATTTATTCTAGATAATGATATTAAATCACTAGCTATTAAGTTTTTCTTTGACTTAGTACCCGCTTTAATATATCTATAAGTAAATATATTTATTATTCTTTCTAATCTTTCTTTTATTTCTAATTGTTCTTCTGATAAGTTATTATTCATAAATTTCCCCCTAATACAAGTATAGCATATAAATTAATAATGTAAACAAAATATTTCATTATGAAGACCTTAGGCTTCATAATGCCCCGAAAGACTACAGGCTTAAGGGGAAATAAAAAGATAACTTTAAGCACACCAGTTATCTTCTTTCTTTAATTTATTAATTATATTATTATGTTCAGTACTATTCTTAGTTAAATATACTTTACCATTACAATCTGCAACAAAGTAATAATATTCATGTTTATCTGGATTAATTGTAGCTTCAATAGACTCAATACCAGGATTACATATAGGTCCTACTGGAAGTCCAGTATTACTACTACATCTAGTATTATATTTATTCTTACAATCATTAAGTTCTTTATAAGTAAGGCTATAACTCCAGTCATCTATCTTTGATGCATAATAAGTAGTAGCGTCACTACCCAAAGTAGGATAAGCACTGCTAGCAAGTCTGTTATAAAAGACGCCTGCTACTCCCTTTCTATCAGTAGCTTTAGCTCCTTCTAACTCAACAACAGAAGCCAAAGTAATTATTTCATGAACACTTAAATCACTCTTATTAATTTCATCTTTATATTTAGATAATTTTTTATCCATTTCATCTAACATCTTAGTAAATATTTCTTCAGTAGTTACTTCTCTATTATTAAATCTATAAGTATCAGGAAATAAATATCCCTCTAGACTATAATAGATATTTTTGTTTTTAATATCCTCAGTTAAAAACCAATACTTATTTATTAAAGTATCTATAAAAGTCTCATCAGATGCTTTCTTTATAACATCATCATAGCTATTATTAGTATTTTCACTAATTAATGTGGCTATCTTTCTTATATTAATACCCTCTTTAAAAGTAATAGATATCTCATTAGGATTATATTTAGTACCTTCTTCAAGTATCTTTACAATCTTTTCAACACCCATATTTTCAGATAATTCATAAGTACCCGCTTTTAGACTAGTCTTATTAGTTAATTTTATATATACTTTAAATATAGATACATTCTTAATTAAATTATTATCTTTTAGTGTTTTAGCAATGCTATCTATACTTCCTTTTTCAATATTTACTATTTTCTTAGTATCAGAATTAGATGTACCAGTCATATTTACTTTATAATATATCCCCAAAGCAAGTATCACAGTAGTAAATACTACGAGTAATATTATTGCCATATTTCTAAAATTCTTCATAATACCTCCAAGAAAAAAAGTAATTAGTTACTTTCTTCGCTATTCTTTTTGTTTTCTTCTTGAATGGAATCTAATATTGTTTCAATTATTTTCCATTCTCTTTCTGTTTCTACTGGTAATAGTTCTAGTGGCTCAGCATCAGGTTTAAATACACTAGCATATACTCTAACATTACCTTCTTCATCAGTACTATTATCGGTATAAACCATATAATTCTTCTTGGTTTCATCTGATTCAAAAGTAAATAGTACTTCGAACTCTATTTCTTTTCCATCTTTATCTATTACTTTAAATTTATTTTCTTTATCCATTGTTTTTCTCCTTATTTAAATAGTCTTGTAATATTATTTGAGCGGCAATACTATCTACTTTTTTCTTTCTCTTTTTACGAGACATATCAGCCTCAATTAGAATACTATTTGATATTACTGAAGTTAATCTTTCATCAAACATTATAACAGGAAGGTCAGTAGATTTCTCAAGTAATTCTTTATACTTTAATGTTATCTCTGCGCGTTCTCCTAGAGTATTGTTCATATTCTTGGGAAGGCCTAATATTATTTTGGTAATATTATACTCTTTAATAATATCTTTTATTTCATTAATAGTACTATTATAGTCTTCATCTTTAAAGAATATAGTTTTGTAAGTAGATGCAATTGTTAAGGTTGTATCAGACATAGCAAGACCTACTGTCTTACTACCTAAATCTATTCCTAAATATCTCATTTTAAATAATTCTTAAGTAGGACTTCTACTAGTACTGTACGATCTATTTTGGCTATTTTGTTTCTTGCTTCTTTATATGAAGAAATATAGCCTAAATCTCCTGATATTATATATCCTACTATTTGATTAATAGGATTATATCCTCTCTCTTCAAGGGATTCAAGAACATCACGAAGAGTACTTTTAACAACTTCATCATTTACTTCTGATATATCAAAATGTATTGTAGTATTACTATCCATATATATCACCTCTATTACAATTTTATTCTACCATAATTTAAATTATTTAACAAGAGTATTTATTAAACTTTACATTAGCATTTTTATTATGTATTCATAAACTATTATAGGTGATAGTAATGTTTAATAACTTTTTTAATTTTTTTAGGTTGTGTGCTGGATGGAAGTTATTTTTTCTTATTATGGTTATCATTCTTATGATTATTACTTTTTATCAGATGTTAATTACTTTATTTGCTCCATGTTTTGGTAATGTATTTATATTACTACTTGAATATGCTACGCTTATATGTTTGGGATTTTGGTTAATATTTGGATGTTAAAAAGAAAAGAAAGTATTATTCACTTTCTAATTCAAATATTATATCTCTAAGTTGCATTGCTCTTTCAAAGTCTAAGTTACCAGCGGCTTCTTTCATTTCTTTAGTTAAGTCTTCAATCATAGATAGTTTTTCTTCTTTAGTTAGTTTCTTTTCTTTCTTTGGTTTTACTTCTATTTCATTTGATACTACTTCAGGTATTTCTTTGATAATTGTCTTTGGTACAATATTATGTACTTTATTATATTCTTCCTGAATGTTTCTTCTTCTTTCTGTCTCAGTAATGGCTTCATTCATACTATCAGATATAGTATCGGCATACATTATAACTCTACCTTTAGCATTTCTTGCGGCTCTTCCGATAGTTTGAATTAAACTTCTGGTACTACGTAGGAAGCCTTGTTTGTCGGCATCCATAATGGCTATTAGGGATACTTCAGGTATATCTAATCCTTCTCTTAATAGATTGATACCTACTAGAACATCATACTTACCTAGTCTTAGGTCTCTTATTATTTTTAATCTTTCTAATGATTTTACTTCATTATGTAAATAGGCTACTTTGATATCTAGACTCTTTAAATAGTTAGTTAATTCTTCAGCCATACGAATAGTAAGGGTAGTAATAATTGTTCTTTCGTTAGCACTATTATTTTTTTCTATTTCTTCAAGTAAATTATCTATTTGGTTTTTAGTAGGTCTTACTTCAATCTTTGGATCTAGTAGTCCTGTTGGACGAATAATCTGCTGAATATAGTGATTACCCGTTCTTCCTAGTTCATAATCACCAGGAGTAGCACTAACATATATGACATTATTTAGTTTACTTTCAAATTCTTCAAATTTAAGTGGTCTATTATCTAGAGCACTAGGTAGTCTAAAGCCATAGTCTACAAGGTTCATTTTTCTTGCTCTATCACCATTATACATAGCTCTTACCTGAGGAATACTTACATGAGATTCATCTATTACAAGTAAAAAATCTTTGGGAAAAAAATCTATTAGGGTACATGGTGGTACTCCTTCTTCTTTTAGAGCAATATGTCTAGAATAGTTTTCAATACCTCTACAGAAGCCTGTTTCAGAAAGCATTTCCATATCATAGTTAACTCTCTCTTCTATTCTTTGAGCTTCGATTAATTTATTATTTTCTTTAAAGTATTTTACTCTTTCATCTTTTTCTTTTAGTATTCTATCGATACTTATCTTTAGTTTCTCTTCATCGGTAACAAAGTGTGAAGCGGCAAATATAGAGACTGTCTTTTTATCTTTTAGAATATGTCCTGTTACAGTATCTACTTCGCTAATACGATCTATTTCGTCACCAAACCACTCTATTAATAAACCATTAGTTCTTTCATTCGCAGGTATTATTTCAAGAGAGTCTCCTCTTACTCTGAAAGTACCTCTTTTTAAATCAAAGTCATTTCTTTCATATAACATTTCTACTAGTTTCTTCAATACATCGTCTCTAGGAGTGGTATCACCGACATTAAGAGTTAACATCTTTTTCTTGTATTCTTCTACTTCACCTATTCCATATATACATGATACTGAGGCTACCACTATGACATCATTTCTAGATATTAAACTTGATGTAGCTCTATGTCTTAATTCATCTATTTCATCATTTATTGATGAATCTTTTTCTATATAGGTATCGGAACTAGGTACATAGGCTTCAGGTTGGTAATAGTCATAGTAAGAAATAAATAGTTCTACTTTATTATTTGGAAATAATTCTTTGAATTCGGCATAAAGTTGACCTGCGAGAGTTTTATTATGAGCAAGTACTAAGGTTGGTTTGTTTACACTTGCTATAACATTGGCTATAGTAAATGTTTTACCTGTACCTGTTGCTCCTAGTAATACTTGGTCTCTTTTGCCTTTATTTATACCCTCTACTAATTCTTTTATGGCTTCAGGCTGATCACCAGCTGGTTTATATTTTGATATTAGTTCAAACATAGTTATCACCCACTTCTTTATGTATTTTATCATAATTATTAATATTAAACAATATATTATTTTTATTCAGTTTGAGCCTTAATAAATTAAGTCTCGCACTGCTATATTAAGCCTTATTCTAAGTCTTAATATAGAGTCTATTATATATAAGCAGATACTATATATTTAATATTGATTTAATATGTAGACTTATTTCTTACTGCTAATTTAATATATCATATAGAATTATTAATGTCAATATGTTTTCATACATTTGTTTGCTTACATCGTAAATTAAAAGAAAGACTCTACTGTCCTTCTTTATCTGTTATTAACTAAACTTCTTACTTTAATTAATACTTCATCTTTTTTATGAATTCTATTTTGATATGCAGGATGATAAGTCCAAATGACTCTATCATCATTTATTACTAATTTATCAGGAGCTGGATATTCATATACTAACTTAGAATTAATTTCTTTTAAGTATTTGGTTATTATTCTATAGTATGGATTAGTAGGACCACATACAAAGATAATATGTTCTGGATTAAATATCTTTGTTATTTCAAGTAAGTATTCCATACTTAAATCTTCTAGTTTATCATTTGTTTCGGGATGACCCATACTTCTTCTTTTACCAGCAATAAAGACATTATTCCAAATAACATTTGATAATAAGTCTTCTCTTTGAAGTTCTAGAACATTTCTTATAAATACCCAGAAATCTCTATTTCTAGCACCATCTTTTAGAAAATTAAAATATTTATCTTCGATAGCATCTACATCAGGTAAATAAGTACTATCATCATAATTCATCCAGCAATTAGTCTCTTGACCAATATATAATACTCTTCTTTCTAAATTATTGGTATAATCATCATTTGAAGAAATAAGAAGAGGTATAGATAACTCCTCTCTATTGGGTAATTGTTTATATTCTTCATAGATATATTTATTTAATTCATTTAATTTATTCATAATATTCCCCTTTAAGCGAGAGATATTATACTACAAAACTATTTAATTTGCAAATTACTTAGTGTTTACCCATATTAGATCTTTGATAGTATCTAAGTATAACTTTTTAGTGGCACTATCTATATCGTTTACTTCACTAATTAATTTTACTATTTGACTCCATTTTAAATTCTTTATTTCTTTAAATTCTTTGATATTATTATTTTCTAGAATATTAAATATAGCATTTATCATTCTTTCTATTTCTTTATCGTTATAGTTTTTGAACCAAGATTTAATTCTATTATCAATAGTAATACTTAGTTTGGATTGTTTTCCTTTTTCTAGAAACTCTCCAAAACACTGCCAGGTATTCATATTATGACTTAATACTCCTCTTGCAGTACTTTTTACTATGTATTTATTATTTGAAGTATTTAGAAGCATACCCACTATTGTGTCTTCTGGTACATATACTTGTAGTTTTGGTAGTATTTTCTTAAAATTACTACTTGTATATTCTTTATCTCTAAAACCAGGGCCATCTAAATTATATATGGTTTTTATTCTATTAAATATATCTTCTTTAATATACATAACGGATGTCATAGCAAGATTACCACCTTTAGAATGACCTCCAACAAATATTTCATTATCATTTGGAGTAATAACTTCCTCTAAATATTTAATAGCGGTTTTTTGAGCTACTACTGGGAAACTATAAGCAAGTGATAAGTCTTCTTTCCAACCTATTACTGTACCATTTGTACCCATAAAAGATATAAATACTTTATCAGCAAAATGAATAGTAATAGCTCCAAATTGTTTTTCATTATCAATTAGTCTTCTATAATTACTTAGATAGATGTCTTTATATCTATTACTATTATAAATATCTTTTAAATTACTAATATTCTCTTTCATAAAACTAGTTAAATAGATATCTTTTTTAAATTCTTGATAAGTAGTAAAGGCTTCTTTTAATGTTATTTTATTATTGCCTTTTGGTACTATATTACTCCAATCTATATAAGATAATTCTGAAAATATTATAACGTCGTTTATATTTAATTTATTTTCTTTAAAAGAAATATTCTTATAATATTTTAAATAATCTTTAATCGTAGCCATATTATACTACCTCCATATTCAAATTTTTAATAATACTTTTTATTTTATTTGAAGACTCTTCAAGCACTTTTAGTTCTTCACCATCAAGTACAATTCTAACTAATGGTTCAGTACCTGATGGTCTTACCACTAACCTATAGTTACCATTAAAATTATTTTTTATTTCTTTGATACTATCTTCAATTATGTTACTAGTAATAAAGTCATTTTTATGGTTTACTTTAATGTTTATATGTACTTCAGGATATTTATGCATAATCCTAGTTAAATTACTAAAAGTAGTATTGGTACTTGCAAGAATAGATAACATTATTAAAGAAGTAAGAGGACCATCTCCAGTATTACAATATTCTTTTAGAATAATATGACCAGCCTCTTCGCCACCTAGTGAAAGATTATTATCTCTTAAGTATTCTAATACATATTTATCTCCAACATTAGTAGTTATAAATTCTATATCATTATTTTTGCAATATTCTAATAGTCCTAGATTACTTAGTATTGTACCTACGATAGTATTTTTATTTAATCTATTTTTATTTTTTAGATCATTACTTATGATAGCTAGTGTATAATCACCATTAATTATATTACCTAGTTCATCTATGAATACTACTCTATCAGCATCACCATCATATGCTATACCTATATCTAATTTATTATTAATAACATAACTACTTAATACTTCTGGATGAGTAGAGCCACAATTATTATTAATATTAGTACCATTTGGAGCATTATTTATTATATGATATTTAGAACCTAATTTAGAAAAGATATATTCGCATACTTTAGAAGAAGCTCCATTAGAGGCATCTATTCCTATATTTAAATTATTATAGTTAACATTATTATTATATTTATTTAATGAATCTAATAAATGATTACCATAATCTTTTATTACATCTCTACTATCTAAAATTATACCTCTTTTAGTACTGGAATATTTTATATTGTCAAATATTAAGTCTTCAATTTTTGCTTCAACATCATCTGATAATTTATAACCTTCTTTGTCAAATATTTTGATACCATTATATTCATGGGGATTATGTGAAGCACTAATCATAATACCTAAATCATAATTATAATATTTTACTAAATATGATATACCTGGTGTTGGTATTAAACCAGCATCTAATACTGAAATACCACATGATAATAGTTCTTCTTTTAATGTACTTAATATCATATTAGCAGATTCTCTTCCATCATTTCCTATTATAACTTTAATACCGTTATCTTTCTTATTAAATATATAGGCTATAGCATCCGCTACTTTGATAACTAATTCTTTAGTTATATCCTTATATGCTATACCTCGTATACCGTCTGTTCCAAATAATTTTTTCATACTTTATCCTTTCTCTATGATGTTATTTTCATCTTTCATAATACTATTACTTGGTATTATTCCTCGTACTCTTGTTAAGGGATATATACTTGTATTACATCCTATAATAGTACCTGGATATAATACACTGTTACTTCCTATATTAACATTATTACCTATTATAGATCCTAACTTAATCATATTTGTATCTATACCTCTAATTACAATATTACTCTCATCATTCTTTAAATTACTTAGGATTACTCCCGCACCTAAATGAGAATGATAACCAAGTATAGAGTCTCCAACATAGTTAAAGTGTGGTATTTGACTATTATCAAATATAATTGAATTTTTTACTTCAACACTATTTCCTATTACACAGTTATCTCCAATTATGACATTTCCTCTTAAATAGGCTCCTGGTCTTATTTCAGTATTTTCTCCAATTATACAGGGGGCTTTTATCGTAGATAATTTATCTATTTTAGTATTATTACCTACCCATATATTTTCTTCAATCATAGTATATTTATCTTTATCTAAAGAATTACCTATATCTATAATATTATCTTCTATCTTAGGTAATACTTCCCATATATAAGTAATATCTTTAAATAAACTATTTCCTACTGTTTTACTAATATCTATAATTTCCTCTAACTTCATAATATATATTCTCCTTATTACTTTATGTACTTAGTATATCATTTTTTAATTAAAAAGACAATCCTAGTATTAGGACTATCTATTTATATTATTTCTTTATGATTATTATACTCTTTACTTTTATATGATATTATTCCTTCATATGCTAACCTTGAATATAAGAAACATAATGGAATATTATTATCTTTACATATTTTTTCTCTTTCTAATGTGTTTATTTTTACTTTATTCCAAATATTATCTGGTATCATTTGATTTAATGCAAAATTATCTATTTCTTTTTCACTAGTTTCTTCATTATTTACCATTATTTTATTCTTTAATTTATTATAATCACTTTTAATATGTCCTATTTCATGATATAGAGTAAAATAGAAACTAGCCTTTTCTTTAAAATACCTAGTTATATATATACATGGATTATTATTTTTTACCATAGTACAGCCTCTTATTTTAGTACCATTTAAAGCTTCTTCAATTGCTAAATAAATACCTTGTTTATTAAATAATTTTGTTAATTCTTCTTCATTAAATTTTTTATTTCTAATAATTTTTAATTCTTTTAATAACAATGTTAAGTTACTACTTGAATATTCTGGTATATTTATCTTTTCTATTTTCTTATCACATCTTTTTATCCATAGATATATTTTATTAATATCAGCATCTTCTTTTTTCTTATATAATATTTTATGATTAAGATAATTACTAACATTATCAAAACTTGCTATACCTAAATAATCAAGTAAATCCATAGCATTTTGCGTATATGACGAACTATCTTTTAATGTTATCCATTTCTTCTTAGCCATTTCTTTTATGCAAAAAGTATTTAAGTATTTATTTATTTCTTTTTCGCTATTAAACCTTTCATTTAAATATTCATATATTCTCTTTTTTGTTTCTACGTAAAATATTAAATTAACATCTATATCAGTAATTAAGCTTATACCTAACATAAGTTCTTCTGATATATTAGTTTTACCATTTAGTATTTCATTCATATGTTTAGTAGAAATACCTAATCTTTCTGCAAAATCAGTTTGTGATATTTTATAGTACTCTAAATAATCTTTTAACATGCTTCCAAATCCTTGCATTATTATCCCTCCCCATAGTGTTTATCATCTATTGATACGAATTCTATTTTATCAATTGTTAAATTATTATAAGGATATTCTCCTTCTGGTTTCATTATTAATCTCAATTTACTGTTTATTCTTGCGGTATAATATTCTTTAAGATTACCGCTTTTCTTAGTAATATAATATATATCTTTATACGGGCTGCATAATAGTTCTTGAAGATTATTACTAGATAATATAATATTTTTTATATTTTCTATTTTTTCTTTTTCTTTTATCATATGCTTATTAATTATAATTTTTTTATAGTCCCTCTTGTATGCTGTACTCTCGTTTATAACCAAATTTACACCTCAAATATATTATAACTTATCAGGTTACAATATGCAAGTATAATTTTTGGTTTTATTAAAATATTTATCTTAATTTACTTTAGTCTAAACGACCATAAATTTCTTATTTGAGGTTCTAATGTTTCATAACTCCATAGTTCATTGCTTCTTTCCCTACTATTAGGATCATTTATGATAAATTGTTTATTTTTTGTTCCTACAATTGTAATTATATGTCCTGTCGTTGTAAAGTCTCCTTTTTTCATACTACAAATAATGGGATGGTTTTGTTCTAATTCATTTATTATTGAAGCCTTTGATAATGGTATTTCTGTTCCTATAATTCCATATTTACTGGCTCCTTCAGTAAAGAGACTCCAGCTTGTACCACCAGTATAATAACCTTTTTGATATGAATATGTTGCAATATCGTAGGGAGTAATATCATTTCTACCAGTAAGACCTGCGATTATCATAGCAAGAGATGTTGGTCCACAGCCATTTATTGCAATAACATCGTCACCATACATTCCATATCCCCATCTAGTATCATATTGAAGTAGTAATGGATATTTACCTTTGGTAACTTTACCTATATCATTAGAAAATACTTGTCCTTTATAATCTAAATAATTTAATACATAGTCAGTCATATCAAGATTTCTAGAAAGCATTTCTAATAATATTTTAGGATAACTATCTTTATTTTTCATAATCTTTGCAATATCTGGATTTTCATTTGCTAAAGTCTCTAAATAATTAATACTATCTATATTTTTATTATTTACAGTCTCTTCTGCGCTCTTATATTGGTGATTAAATTTATAATTATAATATTCAGTTCTTATAAAAATAATGAATACTAAAATAATAACAAATATTAATATCTTTCTTTTAGTTTTTTTCTTTGTTTCTTTTTTCATAAATTATTACCTCAATTCTTATTAAAAAACAATCATTATAGCTGATAAATACATTATACCAGTTTTTTAATGATTGTTTTTTAAGTTTTTCTTATAATTATATTAATTTTTTCTTAATTACATTAACTTACTCTATAATGACCTATAATATCATTTCTATTTTCTAATATATCTTCTTCATAATGTAATTGATATGGATTAGCATGATGGATAATAAATGGTATTCCTTTACTATTTCTTTTATCTGATACAATACCAATATGTTTTTTAAATATAATTATATCTCCTCCTTGCCAAGAAGAAATATCATTAATATCAGTAGTTAATTTAATACTATTTCTTTCAAAATATACTTTTAAGTTTCTTACTCTTCTAAAATCTATATTTTTATCTATAGTTTCAATATTATAATCTTCTTTATTATTTATAATATCATTATTTACTAGCTCTCTTAAATCATAACCTGCATCTTTTAGCCCAAAGGCTACTATATCAGAACATACTCCATATTCATCATTAGGATAACCTGTACTATAATATTTACTTTTGTATTTTGGTTTTGTCTTTATATATTCTCTAACGCTATTTAAGATATCTGTTTGATCATCTATACCATCATTATCTTTATCTATACTACTAATATAAGTATTAATATTAAAGTCACTATTACTATACTTTCTATGTGGTATTATATTAAGTATATATAATAAATATATTAGTCCTATTACTAGTACTAGTGTTACCACTATCATTATTACTTTTATTTTTTTCATAACCATCTACTCTAAAGCAAGACTAATTAATTTATCTAATAACTCACTATAAGATAATCCTATACTTTCCCATAACTTAGGATACATACTTATCGTAGTAAATCCAGGCATAGTATTTATTTCATTTAATATTATTCTATTGGTATCTTTTTCTAAGAAGAAATCTACTCTAGATAGTCCAGAGCAGTCAAGAGACTTATATGCTTTAATAGCAGTTTTTCTTATTTTATCACTAATATCTTTATCTATATCATCTGGTATTATAGTTTTAGAATTGTCTACATATTTGGCACTATAACTATAAAATTCTCCTTTAGGTAGTATTTCACCAAGAGGTGAAGCTTCTACTTCATTATTTCCTAATACAGCACATTCTATCTCTCTACCGATAATATTTTCTTCAATTAATATTTTGCCATCAAAGCCTGAAGCATATTCTATATTTTTAATTACCTCTTCTCTAGTATGAGCTTTATTTATTCCAACTGAGGATCCACTTCTTGATGGTTTTATAAAGACTGGTAGTGATAATTCAGTTTCTACAAGTAATGCAATATCTTGTAATGATAATTCTTTTTCATTAAATTTATTATCTATATAGATATATTTATCTCTTACTTTTTTGATATAAATGTACTTAGCATTTTCTATTCCTACCTTATCAAATATCATTTTTGCATATACTTTATCCATACTTAAAGAACTTGCTAATACTCTGCAGCCTACATAAGGTACTCCAAGTAACTCAAATAGTCCCTGAATAGTACCATCTTCACCATATAAACCATGTAAAACTGGAAAGACAACATCTAAGCTTCTTAAGTAATCAAAGACATTATCTATTTTATTATCTTCTTTATACCATTCACCTTTTTTATCAATATATATTTTATATATATCGTATTTATCTTTATCTAAATTATCTATTACGCTTTTTGCAGAATTAATAGATACTTCATGTTCAGTGGATAAACCGCCATATATTACACCTAATTTTATTTTTTTCATATATTCACCTAATTAATTATATATTTTGATATTTATTTATATCACTAATTATATCTTTTAATGTACTTATATTTATTGTTTGCCCTGCATCAGAAAGACTCTTTTCTGGTCTTATATGAGCCTCAACCATTATACCATCTGCACCTGCTGCTATTGAGGCTATAGATAATGGCCTTATCATATATCTTGTACCAGTAGCATGTGATGGATCGACAATGATTGGATAACTCGTATTTTTCTTTATATAAGGAACTGCCGCTATATCAAGAATGTTTCTAGTAGTCGGATCAAAGCCTCTTATTCCTCTTTCACAAAGAATTATATTATCATTACCTGCATTCTTTATATATTCAGCCGCTAAAAGCCATTCATTATATGTTGCAGATAGTCCTCTTTTTAGTATAACTGGAGTCTTTAATTTACCTACTTCTTTTAATAGTTCATAGTTATACATATTTCTAGCCCCTATTTGAATTATATCTAGTTTATTACCATACTTTTTAACTTGTTCTATACTAGTTAGTTCAGTAACTACTGGAATATTATATTTTTTGCCAATATCAATTAATATTTCTACGCCTTCATCTCTTAGTCCTTGAAAAGCATAAGGACTTGTTCTTCCCTTAAAAGTACCCGCACGAAGAATATCTACATTTAATTCTTTTATTTTTTTAGCAATACTATCTAACTCTTCATAAGTACCAAAAGAACAAGGCCCCGCAATCACAACTTTTTTATCTTTAAATAACTTCATTATATTCATAATTAAACCTCACTAAAATATATATTATTTTTTATCTCATATTCAAGAGTAGTCTCTCTTCCATGACCAGGATATATTAACATATCTAACGGATAATTTTTTATTTTATTAAGACTTTCTTTCATAATTTTATAGTCTCCAGTAGGTAAATCACATCTTCCTATACTTCCATAAAAGATAAAATCACCACAAAAGAGAATGTTTTCTTTCTTAAAGTAAAAACTTATGCTATCACTAGAATGACCTTGATTAAATATAATATTAAAATTAAATTTATCTATTTTATATTCTTTTTCTTCAGTATTACTTCTATCATATATTATATTTTTATCAAAATAAGATAAAGCTCCTATATGATCAAAATGCCTATGTGTAATTAATACTCCAAGTACTTTTCTATTATTTATTACCTTATTTATCTTATCTATATCATCACCTGGATCTATTACTAATACTTTATCTTCTATTCCAAGTATATAACAGTTTTCCTCTAAAGAACCAGTAATAACTCTATCTATCTGCATATTTTACCTCACTTATCTATATTAATTGTATCATAAATTTTATTATAATAAAAGAATAAATACTTGTCTTTACATAGGTATTTATTCATGGCTTATATATAATAGATTTTATTTCGAGACTAAACTTAGGCTCGAAATAACACTCTAAGACCTTAGGCTTAGAGTGAACATATATTAAATATTAATTAATTTCTGATCTCTTACTTAAAGCATCTCTTGCAGCTTCTTGTTCAGAAGCCTTCTTACTACCTGCGGTTCCTTTTCCCATAACTATACCGTCTATCTTAACAATAGAGGTAAAAGTCTTGTTATGTGAAGGACCATCTTCATCTATTACTTCATAAGTAACAGACTTCTTAACAGTTTGAACTAACTCCTGAAGAGTAGACTTATAATCGTGTAAGAAGTTCTCTCCCCTATCAATATATTTAACAATGATATCAAGAACAAACTTTTTAACGAAGTCAAAACCATGATCTAAGTAAACAGCCGCTACAAAAGCTTCAAAAACATCCGCAAGTATTGTTTGATTTACTTCTTCACCAGAACCAACTTTAATATCTTCATCTAAACCCATCTCTTTAGCATAAGTAGCACAGGCTTCTTCACAAACATAGGATGCTCTCATCTTAGTCATTATTCCTTCTTCATACTTTCTTTCTTTATATAAATAATCACTAATTATTATCTCTAAAACAGCATCTCCTAGAAACTCTAATCTTTCATAATCAGGATAACTAGGATTCTCATTAGTATAAGATGAATGAGTAACTGCTGTTATATATAAATTCATATCCGTAGGATTAACATCAATATTATTAAATACTTTCATTATTTTACCTCCTTAGTGGCTTCAAAATAATTTATTTTAATACCTTTACTAGTAAACTTATCTTCATATTCAGTAGTAATAATATTATCTTTATCGCTATGTAAATCATTAGTTAAATAATCTATATTATAACCATATTCTTTTAATGATTCTACTGAGTAATTAAATAAATCTATATTATCTGTCTTCATTATAATTTTATTATTATCTCTAAATATTTTACTATATCTCTCTAAGAATCTAGGACTAGTTAATCTTCTTTTAGCATGTCTATCTTTAGGCCATGGATCAGAGAAGTTTAGATATATTAAATCAATTTCTTTATCAAATACTTCTTCGATTAGTCTAGCATCCATTCTTATTAGATATAGATTATTAAGTTCTAACTCGTTAGTTTTTTCTACTGCTCTTAAGATAACAGAATCATACATCTCTATTCCTATATAATTAATATTTGGATTATCAAGAGCATTCTTTATAATAAAGTTTCCTTTACCCATACCTATTTCTATATAGATAGGATTATTATTTTTAAATAATTCATGCCATTTAGCTTTATATTCATTAGGATTATTTATAAAATATTTTCCTAATAGTATTTTTTCACTTGCACCTTTTATATTTTTTAATCTCATAACTCACCACAAATAGTATTATAGCACATTTATTGCTATTTGCATATAATAAAGTAAAGGAATGTGATGATATGGATAATAGAGATATGATGCAGTATGGTTATTTTCAGAATATGCCAGGTAATATGATGTATGGTAATTTTGGCTATCAAGGGCCTCCGGGTAGTTTAATGAATGGAATGCCATATGCTCCTCAGGGAATGAATTATGGTTCTAGTAATTTACAAAATAATATTAATGGTTATGATAATGGTAATAATACTTTATATGAAATTAATAATAGACTAAATAGTTTAGAAACAAGAGTTAAGGTTTTAGAGCAGAGACTAGCTAATAATAATTCTTATCAGGATGATGGTTCTATGTATATGTTATAAAAAGAGAGCTTAAATGTACATTCGCTCTCTTTTATTATTTTTCTTTTTATCTTTAGGATAATATTTCTCTACTAGGCATACTTTCTTTTTCTTTAGGCTCTCTTTAGGATCAATAATTCTTTGATTGGTAGAGCCTCTAAAAACACAATCATAACTTTTCTTATCAAGGATGAATGGTCCATCCACGAGAACATCTATCTGTTTTAGCAGTTCTATTATTTTAGGATTTGCTTCTCCTAGTTTAAGTAAGTTTTCATATGTGAATCCTGTATAACACCAGATATTCATTTTTTTAGATTTTATGTATTTTGCAAGTTCAAGGCAGGCATCTACTTGATACATAGGATCTCCTCCGGAGAGAGTTATTCCATCTTGACCTTCAAGACTATCTATTTGGGCTTTAACCTCTTCAATGTCTAAGAGAATACCATCATCAAATGAATGTGTACTAGGATTATGGCATCCTAAACACTTGTGTCCGCAGCCTTGAGTCCAAAGAACTGCTCGTACGCCTTCTCCATCTACAATGCTATCAGCCTGTAATATTGGAGATGCTAACCTTATTTCCATTATTTTTTCATTAACCCTTCAGTTGAGTGCTTTACTCTATCTCTTTCTTCGGCTCTTTTACCATTATTAAATCTGTCTACAGTACCTACTAGATATCCAGTAATTCTTCTAATTCTTTCGAAGTTTACTCCTTCACCAACTAATTTTTCTTTTGTTTCTTCTTTCATTTTAATTACCTCTTTCCTTAACAATTACAATTATTTTTATATTCATTTACTCTTTCTACAGGAACGCCTTCATAGGCTTTTCTTCCACATCCAGGGCAAACATCGCCAATAACGCCAACATAGCCGCACACTGGATCTCTATCTACTGGGTGGTTAATAGCGGCATATCCCATATCATTTTCATACATAGTTCTTACTATTCTTTCAAATGCTTCAAGATTATTAGTAGTATCACCATCTAACTCAATATAACTAATATGTCCTGCATTTGTATATTTGTGATATGGGCCTTCTTTCTTGATCTTATTTACTATTGATATATTATAATATACTGGTACATGGAATGAATTTGTATAGTATTCTCTATCAGTAACACCCTTAATTTTACCATATACTGCTTTATCAATATTTACAAATCTTCCAGATAAACCTTCTGCTGGAGTAGCAAGTAATGTAAAGTTTAATTTATATTCTTTACAATAATCATCGCATCTTTTTCTCATAAATTCTATTATTTCAAGGCCGAGTTTTTGAGCTTCATCGCTTTCACCATGATGTTTTCCGATTAAAGCCTTTAAACACTCTGCTAGTCCAATAAAGCCAATTGATAAAGTACCATGTTTTAATACTTTTCTTAATCTATCATTAGGTTTTAGTTTATCAGAATCTATCCATACACCTTGTCCTAATAAGAATGGAAAGTTATATAATCTCTTATTACATTGTATTTCAAATCTTTCTAATAACTGATCTTTAACTAAATCCATTAATTCTCCTAATTCTTCATAAAAACCTTTCATATCAGTTTTATCATTTCTTACAATACCATGTTTAATACCCAATCTTGGTAAGTTAATTGATGTGAAAGATAGATTACCTCTACCAGGAGTAATTGCTTTATCTTCATCCACTACATTTGCCATAACTCTTGTTCTGCATCCCATATAAGCAACTTCAGTGTTATAATCACCCTTATAATAAGGCTTATTAAATGATGAATCCATAAATGAGAAGTTAGGAAATAACCTTTTTGCAGATACTTTTATAGCTAGTTTAAATAAATCATAGTTAGGATCTGTAACTTCATAGTTAGTTCCTTTTCTTAATTTGAATATTGATATTGGGAATATTGGAGTTTCGTTTCTTCCTAAACCAGCATCAGTTGCAAGTAAGAAATTCTTAATAACCATTCTTCCTTCAGGAGAAGTATCAGTACCAAAATTTACGCTTGAGAAAGGTACTTGTGCGCCTGCTCTTGAATGCATTGTATTTAAATTATGAATAAATGCTTCCATTGCTTGATATGTTTGTCTATTTGTTTTTTTATAAGCAGTTTCATATCCTTTTTCAAATATTTTCTTTACTTCAGTACTATCTTTATATATTCCTTCAAATACCTTAGTATCCACATCAATACTTGTTAGTTTATCTATTTCTTTTTCAACCCTATCCATATTTATAAAACTGATAAAGTCACTAAAATCCAACAACTCATATACAGCCTGTTTATATTGTTTCTTAAATGTTTTTAATACACCAGGCGCCATATAATAATCAAATGCCGGTATTGATTGTCCACCATGTTGATCATTTTGGTTAGATTGAATAGCTATTGCTGCTAGTGCAGCATAACTAATAATGTCTTTTGGTTCTCTCAAAAATCCATGTCCTGTAGAAAAACCATTTTTAAATAACTTGCTTAGATCTATTTGTGTGCAAGTAGTAGTACCCATAGCTTCAAAGTCCATATCATGAATATGAATATCACCATTGCTATGAGCCTCAGCATATTTTTTTTTCATTAAGTATGCTTCAGTAAATGCTCTAGATATTGTACTACCAAATTGAAGCATTGTTCCCATTGCAGTATTACCATCTATGTTAGCATTTTCTCTTTTTGAATCCTCTTCGGCAGCGCTCTTAAGACCTAACCCTTCAATACTTTTTTGAAGTTTAGCCATGTTTTTATCATCTCTAAATGCTATTCTTGCATTAGCCCTTCTTTGCCTGTATTCTGAAAAGCTCTCATATACATCTTGATAATCATACTTCTTAAGATTTTCTTCAATTAAATCTTGTATTTCCTCTATTTTTATTTTACCTAATGGTAAATAATCTTTAGCTATCTTTTTAATTACTGCTTGATATACTTTTTGAATATCTTTAGTATTATATTTTTTTTCATTTTCTTCAGAATCTAATAATACACTATCAAAGCCTTTTTTAATAGCCATAGCAACTTTAGTATCATCAAATTCTACCTTTTTTCCATTTCTTTTTACGACTTCTATCGTCTCTAATTTTTCTTCTGTTTCAACCATTGTTTTACTTCCTTTCTCTACTTTACAAGTTAATTATATATTAGGCGGTTTTACTTGTCAATAGTTTTTTGTTTGCTTTTTAATTTTTTTACATTTTTTGTTTTTTTAATTTTCTCATTTGTTAGTTTTTCCTATTTTTTTATTTTTTTAAAATATCCTTGTGTTGTATATTATACTTAATTTTTCTTTATTTTATAAGGGTTTGTGCTTCAATTGTTAATTTACCATCTGTAACTTATTTTTGTAATTTTCTTATTTTTGCTGATTTCATCTGTTTCTTATTTTTTGTTTTTTATTTTTTTTGCGTTTTTTATAACATCTAAGTGTTCGCTTTTTCTTATAGCAAATATATATAGTAAAAGAATTTATATATTTTTTGTTTTTAAATAATATATTTTTAACTATACTTAAAAGACTAACCAATTGGTTAGTCCTATATACATATTTGGTGCTTGTGGTGGGACTCGGACCCACATGGCTTTTATACCGCTGGATTTTGAGTCCAGTGCGTCTACCAATTCCGCCACACAAGCATTACTACTAAATTATATAATAAATTTAGTAGAATGTAAATATTTATTTGTTCTTTTTTATAAACATTGCATCACCGAATGAGAAAAATCTATATTTTTCTTCTACAGCATGCTTATAGGCATTCATAATATTTTCTTTACCTGCAAGTGCTGACACTAACATAATTAATGTTGATTTTGGTAAATGAAAGTTTGTTATTAATGAATCTATTCCTTTGAATTCGTAGCCAGGATAAATAAATATATCAGTCCAGCCATTACATTCTTTAAATGTGTTATATTTACTCATTATGGTTTCTAATGTTCTAGTGGTTGTTGTTCCTACTGCCACTATACATCTATTTTCTTCTTTAGCTTTATTTAATATATCTGCTGCCACTTTATTCATACTATAAAACTCACTATGCATTTTATGTTTAGTTACATCTTCAACGTTTACTGGTCTAAACGTTCCTAATCCTACGTGTAATGTTATATAACAAACTGTTACTCCTATATCTTCTATTTGTTTTAATAATTCTTTAGTAAAGTGAAGTCCAGCAGTAGGAGCAGCAGCGCTGCCTATATTTTTGGCATACACTGTTTGATATCTTGATTGATCATCTAACTTAGTCTTTATATATGGTGGAAGTGGCATAGTGCCTAGTTTATCTAATATTTCATAAAATATTCCATCATAAATAAATTCAAAGTTTCTAATTCCTTCATCATTTACACCTGTACATTTTGCTTTTAATAGACCATTTCCAAAAGATACAATTGTATCTTTATGTATTCTCTTCGCAGGTTTTACTAAACATTCCCAATTATTACCATCAATATTTTTAAGTAGTAGTACTTCGATAATCGCACCAGTATCCTCTTTTTCTCCTATTAATCTAGCAGGCATTACTTTGGTATCATTTAGTACTAGTACATCACCTTTATGTAAATAATCTACTATATTATAAAATTTTTTATCTTCTAATTTACCAGTATCTCTGTCCATCACAAGTAGTCTTGATTCCTCTCTATGTTCAAGTGGTACTTGTGCTATTAGTTCTTCTGGTAAATAATAATCAAAATCATCAGTCTTCATTGTATTCCTTCTTTCTCAAATATTATATAACAAATCAAGAAAAAAAGAAAGAACAAACATTTAATTTGTTCTCATAATTACTGAATAGTAACTGTACCTGTGGCATAAATAATATTATAATTATCAGTAACATCATTACTACTTGAATCCTTTATTCTAGCTGCACTAGCATTAATAGTTCCAGTACCGATGTTATAGTTCCGTGTAGATAAATGTACATAACTAATAGAATGACCTGAGACTAATCCGCTAGCAGTTACTTTTGAGATATCACTAACTACATTTCCACCATGTGCGATAGTTTGAGCAATTGGGGTAATAGTTACATCTTTTTTAGCTATATTACAAGTAATGGACTTAGCTACTTTTGTACCATCAGGCCATTTGTAGTCACTCTTTAATTCTGCAATTACAACATAATTTCCTGCATTAGTTCCTGTATTATTTGTTAATGTATACTTAGCATTAGTAGTTATCAATGTACGACTACTGCCATTATAAGTAAGAGTATTGCAAGTAGGAACACTAACACTAGTATAACTACACGCAGAAGTACTACTAGTACTTCTAGTATTATTTTTCTTATTACCAGTAGATAATTCTACTTTCATCGTAGCACTAAAGTTTTTATTTAAAAGTGTTTCTTGATTATAACTACCACTATTTGCGTTACAAGTACTAAGATCTCCTGTACAACTTTCTGCTAAATAAATAAGTAATGTATATTTATCTTCATTAGTAGTTAATCTTTCCTGTGTATTTGTTAAAACTAATCTATTATTTTTCATGGAATCAAACTTTGGAGAAAAACTACCACTACTAAGTAAAGCTTCTTCTTTATATAATTTCCATTTAAAATATTCACTTTTAAGTTCACAATCCATACTTATATTATTAAGAGATATATCCATTATTGTATTATCAGGATTTGTTGATGTACCAGATAATTTAAAATCTATTTTTAATATACTTTCATTGGTACTATCAGGAGTTATTTCTGTTTTATCGTCATTTATTGGTAATAACTTACCAGTACTAGTAATTGTAGCACTACTACCATTAAGATAAGTTATATTAGCTCCCAGTGTGGCGGTACCAATATTTATGCCTATTGGATTAAAGGTATCAATATTTATTGCAAAAGTAATTCCAACAGCGCCAAGAGCTATTACAACTGTCATCGCTATAATAAACTTTAAATTACTCTTTATTAAATTTTTATATTTCATAACGTCACCTATTTTCAATATAATTATATAATAAATAGTAAATTTAATCAATAATAAAATCAATATTTATTGTAAAAGAAAGAAGCCTATTTGGCTTCTACAATTAATTTTAATGCTGTACGTTCTTCCCCATCTATTGATATATCAATAAATGCTGGTGTACAAACTAAGTTTTTACCTGATGGAGCAACAAAGCCTCTTGCTATTGCTACTCCTTTAATTGCCTGATTAAGAGCACCGGCCCCTATTGCTTGTACTTCTACTATTCCCTTTTCTCTAAATACATTAGCAAGAGCTCCTGCTACTGAATTGGGATTTGACTTAGATGAAACTTTAATTGTTTCCATATTTATTTTATCATTCCTTTCTTCTACACTAAAATATATGTATTAAGAAAAAAATAATAACAAAAAAGTGGTTATACTTTACCACTGTTTTTCTTTCTATATAAAAAATATGTAACAATTGTTAATATAGCAAACACTACAAAGCCTATTATTTGAAAGGTACTAAATGTCTTTGCTTTAGTAGGTTCTTCATATTTAACAGTTTTTGAAACTGTTAACATTATATCAACATTATTTGAATTATCTATTGTCCATGTGTATTTATTACCATTTACTTTTTTAGCATTATTATTTAGTACTTCATAATTACTAATTACATTGATATCAATTTTATTAGAATATAAACAATAAAATCCACCACTTAGTTTAATATTATAATATTCATCAGTTTCATCAATATAATGGTTTTCAAAGCACTCATTAATTACTCTAGCCTTATCAATATTATTTTTATAAGTATATGTATAATTATAATTTATTCCATCATCAGTTTCTGTTATATCCTTATTATATAAACTATCGCCACTAACTAAAGCAGGTACATCCTTTTTAATAAGTGTATAAAACAAGTTTAAGCCAGTATCACCATCTTCAAGTTCATATTCATTCTTATCTACACTACCACTTATACTCTCACTAACTGAATTATTATCAATAGTCAAATTATAATTTATAGTACACCCAGTCAATAACATTAATAAAGCAGTTAAAATGAAACATTTTTTTATTGATGTTTTAAATAACATAAATTTGCCTCCTTTTTATTTCTATTTATACCAAGAGCCATATGCTGTTATATATTCAGTATCAATAGGGTATTCTTTATTTGATACTTTATTTCCGCTATTACCTTCAGTAGTATAAACTTTACCATCTCTAACTGTTCTTACTATTCCAACATGATCAGAACATTGTGTACTACCATTCCATTTACCATAGATTTTTCTACAATGACAGCCAGCCATACCAGGAGCCCATTGAAACCAAACAACATCGCCCTTTTTAGGAGTATAATTTCCACCATATGCTTTTGATTTATTAAAGCTTACGCCCTCCTTGCCATTTCTAAATGCCGGCCATAACCCACTAGCAGCTCCATCATCAATAGAGCCAAAAGTTCTTAAATAACTATAAATCGAATTTCCATCATCCATTTTTGTGTTTTTTAATACCCATGTGGTAAAATAAGCACACCAAGCTTCACCAGAGCCACCACCATATTTTGTTCCATCTGTTTTGTCAAGTTCACTAAGAGCTACATTAATCATTTTATCAGCAGTAGTACCACCAGAAGTACTTGAAGACCCTCCACTATTTCCATTATTTTGTTTTTGGCTAGCCTTTTCAGCAGCCTCTTCAGTCTCTAATAACTTATCATATTTTTCAATGTTATCCGTACCAGCACTAATTTTTTTAACTGTATTAATACACAAAGTATAATCACCGCCAAGCTTAATGCCAGCATCGCCAAGTATACCCATAACAACACTAACTAACCATGGAGTGGCAAAAATAAATACAGCATACATAATCCTTTTTCCTACAAGTTTCATACTTTTTACTTGTTCATCTTCTTTATTAATAACTACAGCCTTAGTAAAATCAATCATTAGCATTATAATTAAACCTATTGGTATAACAACTGCTAGTATTTCCCAAAATAAATAGCCAAAATATAATACTCTAAGGAACGTTGGATGTTTACAAGCATCTAGTAAAATATACATAATATCACCCTAATCTAAGTATACCTTATTATTTTCTTTTTATCAAGAAAAAAGAGAAACTTTCTTAATGTTTCTCTATGTGTATTAGTCCATCATATACTTCTTCTAAAGCTCTACCTATATTCTTTTTACTCTTATATTCTTTGATAGGCTTTTGATAATATCCTGTTCTAGTCATTTGTTTAGCCCTATCAGAAACAATATACACAAGAGCATACTTAGAATCTACTATATTTAATATTTTATCAATAGATGGATAAATCACACTATCACTCTCCCTCTCTATTAATAGAATACACTACTAAATAAATAATTACAATACTATTTACATAAATTTGACAAACTAATTTTGTTCATAATAAAAGAGACTCTAATTAGAAGTCTCTATCTCTTAAAAATGGTGGAATATCTAAATCATTGTCCATATCACCAGTTGCTTCTCTATAAAGATCTTCTCTTCTAGTTGAATCAAAACTATGATATAGTGGTTCACTTTGATTTTCAAATCCCGTTGCAATAACAGTAACTATTACTTCATCGTTTAAGTTTTCATTTATTACTGCGCCGAAGATAGTATTAATATCTGTATTAGCAGCAGTTCTAATTACTTCAGCAGCTTCTTCTACTTCGAATAAAGTAAGTGAAGCACCTCCAGTAACATTGATTATAGCATCTGTAGCACCATTTATTGATGTTTCTAGTAATGGCGATGATACAGCTTGTTTAGCGGCCTCTACAGCCCTATTTTCACCAGAACCAACGCCAATACCAATTAATGCATTTCCTCTATCTTTCATAACGGCTTTAACATCTGCAAAGTCTAGGTTAACTAGTCCTGATACAGCAATTAAATCTGATATTGATTGTACACCTCTATGTAGTACATTATCTACTTCTCTAAATGCTTCAAGCATTGGAGTAGATTTATCGATTAATTCTCTTAATCTATCATTAGGTATTACGATTAAGGTATCGACATGTTTTTTTAATTCATCAAGTCCAGATATAGCTTGACTCATTCTCTTCTTTCCTTCAAAACTAAATGGTTTAGTAACTATACCTACAGTTAACGCTCCTAAATCTTGTGATATTTCTGCGATAACAGGGGCAGCACCAGTACCAGTTCCACCTCCCATACCACAAGTTATGAACACCATATCAGCACCTTTAATTGCTTCTTCTATTTCTGCTTTAGACTCAAGAGCAGCTTCTCTACCTATTTCTGGATTAGCACCAGCTCCTAGTCCATCAGTTAATTCTCTACCTATTTGTAATTTTATTGGAGCTAAAGAATTATTTAATACTTGAAGATCAGTATTTGCTACAATAAATTCAACGCCCTTTAAACCAGACTCTATCATTCTATTGACAGCGTTACAACCGCCTCCACCTACTCCAATTACTTTAATTTTTGCTAACTGATCCATTTCTAAACCAAACATATTATTCATTTCTAATCCTCCTTAGTACCAATAAAACTTCCAAATATTTTGGTGATCTTCGTTCTGTCCTTTTTATTCTTATTATTTGGATTGATAAGAAGTTCTTCATCCTCTCTATCTACCATTGAGTACTCTTTCCCCCTAGTTTCCATCTTATCGGCAAAATATTTTATCATGCCTACTGCTGTAGTATATTTATTGTTTCTTACTCCAAGAGTATCTTCTGTATATATTATAACATCTTTTCCAAAAATTTCATATACTAAATTTTTAAATGCCCTTATTTCAGTTAATCCTCCTGTTATTACTATATAAGAAATGTTTTGTTTTGTCAATAGTAATATTTGTTTACGAGCGAGATTTAATATTTCTACTATTCTATCCATTACTATTTCAGTAACTTCAATTTGATTTAATTTTATTTCTTCACCAGCAGTATTTTTTACCATATATATATCATTTAGTGCTATAAATCTTTTATGACTAGAGGCAAATTTTTCTTTAATTACTCTGGCATCAAAGATATTTATATTAAACATATAAGCTAAATCTTTATCAATATTAGTTCCACCTAATTGTATAGTTTCAGTATTCATGATGCATCCTTTATTATATACTGATACATTAGTGGTTTCATGACCTATATTAATTATAGCTCCAACTTTTTTATCTAAAACATTATTTCTTACTTCATAGTAGTCTCCAACGCCTGATATTGTAATATCTGCGACTTCTAGCCCAGCACCTTCCATAATAGATAGTACTGAGTAGATATTCTTTTTTGGAGCAGTAATCATTATTCCTTTAACTTCTAGAACTTTTCCAGTCTTGCCACATGGCTTTGTTTCTGGCTTTCCATCTATTAAAAAGACTAATGGTATTACTGTTATTAATTCGTAGTCTTGAGCTATTTTAGAATATACTGATTCTTTTATTACTTTATTTATATCTTCAGTAGTAATAAGTTCATCTTCGTCTATTATATTAGTACTTCCTGTTACAAACATAAACTTTGCATTGTAATCGGGAACTCCTACAACTACTTTTTTTATATTAATACCTAAATAATTGTTAACTACTTTAATTCCATCTTTGATAGCATTAATAGCTAAATTAGGATCGACAATTAAACCTTTTCTTATTCCTTTTGCTTTTTCTTCGTGAGCATATAATATATTTACTTTTTCTTTAAAATATTCTCCCACGACAAACTTAATTGTATCGGATCCAATATCTATTGAAGTATATATTTTTTTCATGATATCGACTCTCCCTAAAATGATACAATTTAATTATAACAAAAAAAGAAAGAATTGTATATATTTTCTTTTCTTTTTGTTTATTTTTTTTATTTATTTCCTCTTAAGTCTTGGTCTTAAGAGGCATAACATAGCCTAAGGTCTACGTTATGATAGTTTTTTTAGTTCTTTTTGTTTTTGGATGTTTGTTTCTATTGAAACCCTTTGTACTAGGCTTAAGGCAATCATTAAACATATTGTATATGATCCTCCATAAGATAGGAATGGAAGTGGTACTCCAGTTAATGGTATTACTCCGGTTACTCCGAGTAAATTTATCATTATATGAAGAAGTAAATAAACAAATACGCCATAACATATTAGACTGTTTTTTAGATTATTTGCTCTTCTGGCTATTTGAATTATTCTAAATAATACAAACATATATATTAAAATGATAATAACACCTACGATTAAGCCCCATTCTTCTACGATAATAGGAAATATAAAGTCAGTATAAGATTCTGGTAAATATAAATACTTTTGAGTAGATCCTCCTAGCCCCTGACCTTTTATACCGCCATTTTTAAAGGCTATAAAACTATTACATAACTGATAACCAGTTTTTTCTTGATATCTATCGCAAGGATTAAAATAGTTAAATCTATCTAATTGATACGACTGAAGAAATTTACCTCCAGCGACTATTAGCACTAGAACTACGAGAAGAATACCTCCAATAAAGATTTTGTTGAAGATACTTCTGCTTTTCTTTTCCATAGGAGTAGCATAGAATATAGCAAGAGCTATTAATCCTATTATAACAGCAGTTCCCATATCTGGTTGTAGGGCTACTAATACCGCTATTATTACAATAAATATCATTGGTTTAATTATATTCCACTGATTATCTAGTTTATCTTTATTTTTGGAATAATAAACTGCTAAATATATTATTATTATTATTTTAGCAAACTCAGAAGGCTGAATAGCAAAAGGACCTATCTTGTACCAACTGACTGCTTGGTTGGCAACATGTCCATAGAATATTAATCCAATTAAAGCCAGTATTATTGTACCAAGTAATACTTTATCTATTTTTTTATAATTTTTAGTAGGAAAGATAATTACAAAAAGAGAAGCAATTAATCCCACTCCTAAAAATATAGCTTGTCTAAAAAAGTAATGATATGGGCTATAATTATAACGCATGTATGATTCCATTGAAGAAGCACTAAGTATCATTATAAGACCAAAAATAAAAAAGATAATTGTTACTATTAATAATGGTTTATCTAATTTTGATAATATTTTTTTCATATCATCACATCCCTATTATTATAATAGCATATTTTTATCTTTTTTTAAATCTATTTTTTATCAGTTTACATATTTTATCTATATCTTTTATTTTTTTAATATTACTAAAGAAGTATTATTTATATCTATTTTCTTTAGTAATTCTAAGAATTCTTCCATATTTAAACTATCAATTATTTCAATAGGATTATCTTCAAGATGTTTATTGTAAATAATATTATCGATAATGATATCTCCTACTGCTTCAGCATTTTCATAAGCAAATACTTCATTACTTATAAGTACTTTTTTCTTTCTATTAAAGTCTTCTTCATTTATCTCTATATTATTTAATTTATCTTTTATTTTGTTAATGTAGTCATCATACTTATTAGTTTCATTCATAAGTGATATTAAAATATGGGTATCACAGTTAATTAAATTAACATAAGTAGTATTATTTATAATACCATCTTTCTTTAACGTCTCATCAAGCTCTGATGTTTCATCAAAGAGAATAGTAAATAAGATATATAAATATAAATGTAATTTTCTTCTGGTAATTTTAATATCTTTAATTGGTAATTTTATAGTATAGGCTATTTTAGGTATATTAGTTTCTACTTTAACTATTTCTTTTTCTTTTACTACTTTGTCTTCTTCAGTAAACTCTTTTATCTTGATACTACCCTCTTTAGAAAATTCTTTTTTACTTTGATTTTCTTTAATAACATTCATTATTTCTTCTGAATCAAAGTTGCCAGTAATAACAATAAACATATTAGAAGGATGATAAAAAGTATGGTAGCAAGTCTCTAAATCTTCTTTTGTTATACTTCTTATATCTTTGGTAGTACCTATAATACTATCTTTATATGGATTAGTTTTTAGAGTATTCTTTCTTACTTTTTCTTCGAGAATACTCATTGGTCTATCATCATACATATGAATTTCTTCAGATATTATATCTTTTTCATTTTCTACTGATTCATCAGTTAGATAAATATTTTGAACAAAGTTTAATAAATATTCTATATTTTCTTTTAGAGACTCTGTAGCATAGAATAAATATGTTGTATTTTTAAATGTTGTATAGGCATTGCAGACCGCTCCACTTCTAGCAAAGAATTCCATTGGTTGGGGATCTTCTTTCTCTGCAAATACTTTATGTTCTAGAAAATGGGCTATTCCTTTAGGAAAAGTAGTCATCTTATCACTATTTATTGGTACAAATTCATTGTATACAGATCCATATTTAGTAGTAAATGTTACATAATTAGAATGAATGGTATCTTTGGTATATAAATATACTTCTAGTCCATTATCTAATTTTTCATAAAAGATATCTTCTTCTACACCTTTAATTCTAATTTTCTTCATGTTCTTCCTCCTTATCTTCTAGAGTAAGGATGGTATGAAGACTAACTTTCTTACTTACTTTTACTATGTCTTCTTTAGTAATTTTACTAAAATTATTTATTCTTTCTTCCATATCATCTGAACCCACAAGTACTCTAGATAATGCTGTATTTATTATTCCCATTGGAGTATCTGATGATGCTTTAATTGAGGATATAATAGTATTTCTAGATGACTCTATTAATTCATCTGATACTTTACCATTATTTATATCTTTTAAACATCTTCTAATTAATTTAATAGCGGGTTCAATATTTTTCTTTTCTACTCCAGAGTTAATTAGAAGAATATTATCATAAGCCTTTACACCCGAATTTATGTAGTAGCAGTAGCCTTTATCTTCACGAACCTTACTAAAAAGTACTGAGCTAGAAGATCCTCCAAGTATCTCACTATATAACTTTATAGTATATTTTCTTTCAAAATCGGTTAAATTATTTAAACTACATAGTAGTACTAACTGAGACTGACTAACTTTCTCATACTCATGATATTTTACTATTCTCTTTCTTGGAACTAGTTCTGGAATTATAAGATTTTTATGTTCTTTTTTAAAAGTATTTACTTTAAAATATTCTTTAAATATTTCTTTTATCTCACTAGGAGAAAAGTCTCCTAGTACAAAGATATCTATTTGATCTTCACTTATTACTTTTTTATAATATTCATATAATTCTTTACCACTTATATCATCTAAATCTTCTTTTTTACCATAAGGATTATATGAATATGGTTTATCCTTCATCTTTTCCATTAATTTCAACATAGAATATTTAATCTTATTATCCTTAAGACTATTTATTTCTTGATATAATCTATTTTTTTGTTTATCTATATTAACAAATCTACCTTCTTTTACACAAGGATTAAATATTAAACTTAGGAAAAAAATAATAGATTCTTTATTCATATCTTCTTCCGTATATTTTTCATTTAGAAATTTAGTTTGAAAAGATAAATCACTAAATTTACCTATTCTAGATATACCTGAAGATATTTTTATATCATATAGTCTTTCACTTTCTATAATTAGTTCTCTTTCGGTTTTATAATCATTATTAGAATCTAGTAATATCATTTTCAATAGGTTTCTTTTAGTGATTTCATCTTCTTTTATCTCACGATAAAAGTTAACATCTACTGATATTGTTTTAAATTTATTTGTTTTAATAAAATGTAGGTTGTATGCTCCCATATTATGTGATTCAATATTCATAATTCACCTCTTCCCCTATATTATAACCTAGTTTTATATTTTTAAACAAGTTTCTAAGGCTAAAGTTATTAAATTATCAAGACCCTGTTCTCTTTCTAAACTAGATAATTTATTACTTGATAAAAAACTATCACTTACCATTAAGACAGTACTAGCTCTTTTACCAAGTAATTTAGCGTTAGTAAATAAAGCAAATGACTCCATTTCTACTCCTAGTACTGAGTACTTACTTACTTTGTCTTTAAAATCATTATTTTGTTCATAAAAGACATCTGATGAATATATATTTCCTTTATTTACTTTTATATTTAATGTCGCCGCTGTACTTTCTATGGCACTATTTAATTCAATACTACCATTTATATTTATATTTGGATAATTACATAAAAATTTACCATAATTAGAATTAGTAACTGAGTTTGTTACTAATACTATATCTTTTAAATTTAAATTGGTATATGCACCCATAGTACCAATTCTAATTATATTATTTACATCATATTCTTTAAATAATTCATAAGAGTATATTCCCATACTAGGATTACCCATTCCTGAAGGAAATACTGTTATTTTTTTACTTTTATAGTATCCTGTATAGCCAGTCATTCCTCTAACATTATTAATAAGTTTAGCATTGGCTAAGAATTTTCTGGCTATATATTCACATCTTTTTGGATCGCCAGGCATTAATACAGTTTCTGCAATATCATCTTTGTTACTTTCAATATGTACGCTCATATTAATCTCCTATTTTTCAATACTTATGCTATATGCTTTAATACTATCTAAATTTAAAGTATCATTTAGAGTAAACTCTACTTTAAATTCTTTATTCTCTTCTAATTTATTAGTATCATTAAATTCATACTTTTCTTCAGTTAACTTAGTATCATTATCTCCATATAAAGTTACTACAATAGACATATTTTTACTTTCACTAGTGGTAGTAACATTTCCAGTAAATGTAATTAAAGTATCAGCATTAGTTATCTTAATGTTGTTTATAGTTTCAGTATCTAATTTTAATTCATAATTAGTTTTAGATAATTCAGTCTTAGTAACTTCAGTATAAGTATCAATATTTTCTATATCAATACTTTTAGCAGTATTAACATATACAAGTATATTATTATCTGAAGTAACATATCTTATACCATTAATAGGATTATTCTCATCTACTTTACTTAGGGTACTTCTGCATGCATCTTCAGTATTTTTATAATATACGCATATTATATTAGCCACTTCTTTGTAAATATCTTCAGTAACTAATCTATTATCTTCATTCATAGTAAATTCTAATTCAGTACCCATAGTATTAACATTTAAATTAACTATCTTATCATCTTTTTTATAGTCAATTACTAACGAAGTACCATTTACTTTAGAACTAAATGTAACATTATCATTTAAATATCTATTTGCTAAAGTACTATTATTTAAACTATTAGATATATCATTTAATGTAATATTATTATTAGGCTTCTCTACAGGAGTAGTAGTATCTTCTCTCTTAATAAACTTTAAATACAAAATAAATAGTATTGCCCCAATTAAAAACACTAATAATATATAAGCAAGTATAGTATCCAATTTTTCTCTTTTTCTAATTTTCTCATTCATTATCATTTCTTGTTCATTCATTTTAATTACCTCTTTTCTTTCTTTTTACTATTCTATTACTATTTGATATGGAAGGCCATCTTGGCCATCTCCATAACTAAGATCGTTAAATTTAACATTAGCATTTAAATATACTACTGGTCTAAACAATCCAGAATCACCTGTCGATCCAAGACTAATACCTCCATCTGAATTAAGAAGTAAAGCGGAACCATTATCAGAATTCATAAATAACTCTGGATCAGTATTACTTTTATATAACCATGCTTGTCTTCCACAGCTCGCTATATCATCCATAGTGCTTATTTTGCCACAAGTAGCAGCAAAATCAGATGTATATCCATAATCTGCAATATCCATTATACCAACATGAATATATCCATCAGTTGAATCATCATCCGTAGTAGTGGCAAGCTGATAAAATCTTTCAAGAGCATTACTACTAGTTATAAAATTAGACATTGAATATAAATATTTTGGAAAAAATGCTATCATACTTTTTGTTTCATTATTTTTTAAAGTATTTTCTGTTCCAATATCATATATAAAATTAGAATCTAATGAGAGAACAGATTCAGCCACTGAACACGATTCAGTAAAACTATTTGACCAATAAAGTGAACATGATTGTTCATTATAATTAAATATCTTTCCGATTGTTGTATTCTTCCAATATGTAGCGCCAGCCAAATCCATCGGTACAGCTGTTGTGCTTATTGGTTCATCTCTAATTATTTTAAGTTTTCCATTAAAAACACCAATTATTCTCCATATTTCGCAATTAGTATCTGGATATGCATCGCAGTTAAAAAATATATAGTTTTTTGGATATTCACCATAATATCTTAGATTGCCACTATCTTCTTCCTCAGTAATACCACCGTTTTTATCCATCATTAAATTTTCTGAAGATGCTATCGAGTAAACAACATCACCATTTTGCATTGTGTAATCCTTATTGTTAAGATATAAATTAGTTATATGTTGTACAGCATTTATAGTATTGCTACCCTCACTAGCACTAACATTAATTGTAGCCTTAAACTCTTTATTCATCATATTAGCATTATTTTCTGTATTGCCATCTATATAAATATAGAAGGTAAAATCGGCACGTGTATCTGTTAATCTACTTGAACTTAATGAAATAGTACCACCACTAGAGGCACTACTAAAGTCACCTTGTCTAACTACTTGATTACCATTTAATAACACATACTTAAAACTTGCAACCTTTAATTCAGCCGCTATTGAAGTTATATTTAAAGTGATCGTGTAATCTATATTAGCACTTGTGGCAGTGCTTCTTTTTACTATTGAGAAACTAGTCTTTTCACCTTGATCATAAGTAAATACTGGTGCTAAACTAGTAGTATTAATTTCTTTACCATTATCAAATATAACATCTGCTATATTACCTATTTTAACAGTTAATTTTGTAGTATTAGGACTAGACCACGTAAGCCAAGCATAAGTACCAGTTCCTATTACTAATACTATAAGTAATGCTACTAATGCTACAATAAAATATTTATTATTCAATAATTTCTTTATTTTTTCACTCATAAAACATCTAGCCTCCATACTCTATAATTTAGTGTACTATAAAATCGCCATTTTTTCAAGATGTTTTCAAGAATTAATAATATTTTTTATTTTTAGACTACAGGCTAAAAATAACACTCTAAGACCTGAGGCTTAGAGTGACAAAAAGCAATAATATTTATTTAATAATTTTTACTGGATATATTAAATAAAAAATAAATTCATTAAATAAAAACTTGATTTTTTCTATTATATTCTTACCTTTTAAATCAATTATCTTCTCTTTAGATTTATTATGAAACTGATTAATATAAGAAATAATAGTTTGTATTTGGAAATATATTGTAAGTATTAGAAATATATAAAATACTACTGAAAAATATTTTATTTTAATAGATATCATTGAGGATATTAACATTAAAAATTCTAAGTTCATTTTATGTTTTCCTACTCTTTCAGTATGAGTACTTTTATATTTTATTATTATTTTATAGTTAACAAAAGATATTATACCCTCTAGTAATAATGGTATAACAATTAAAATACTTCTATTTATTATTAATAATATCATTACTGAAAAAGAATATAATTTATCACTTATAGCATCTAAGTATTTACCAAGTTTGGTATAAGCATTTAGTCTCCTGGCAAAGTATCCGTCAAAAAAATCAGATACTGCTCCATATATATAGAGTATAATTGCATATAAAAACTTTTCTTTACAAAATAAAATAAAACCTATTATTAGACTTATAATTCTAGTAATGGTAATTATATTTGGTATTTGTTTTATTATTTTCTTTTTCATGTCTATACCTCCCGTTATGATTATATCGTATAAAATCTTAAAATGCAACATAAGTTTAAATGAAGTGTCAAGTAATGATAAGGTAATTTACATATATTAATATTAATGTTATAATTAAGAAGATGAGAGGAATGATAAAATGCAAGGAATAGTACAAAAGATTATTGATTTATTTGGTAGTGGTATTGGTAAAGAGATTGCTGTATTTGTTATTTCGATGTTACCTATACTAGAATTAAGAGGAGGTCTACTGGCGGCTTCTATTATTGGGATGGATTTTATACCTGCTTACATTATAAGTATATTAGGTAACTGTTTGCCTATTCCATTTGTTCTTATATTCTTGGATAAAATATTTAACTGGCTTAAGAAGTTTAAGACTACTGAAAAGATTGTTGTTAAGTTGGAAAAAAAGATATTATCTAAAAAAGCACAAATTGAAAAGTATGGATATTTAGGACTACTACTATTTGTTGGAATTCCACTTCCTGGTACTGGTGCTTGGACAGGAGCAGGACTTGCAGTACTCTTAAGGCTAGATAAGAAGAAATCTTCTATTGCTATATTCTTAGGTGTAATACTTGCTAGTATTATTATGAGTATTATATCTTATGGTATATTAGATAAAATTATAAGATAAAAGTATAGTTTTTTGCTTCTATACTTTTTTAATTTATATTATCAAAGGTAATTTTGCCTAGATAGCCATCTTGCAGATCTTTTATTACTCTTTTGTATACTCTATCGTAGTCTGTTTCGCTATTACGGAAGGCTCCTATTTTTTTACCTATTTCATCTAAGATGTCTACTATATCTTCTATTTTAGTTAAACTATATCTATTTATAATGTTATCTGGATAGTCAGATAATAATTTTTTTATTATATATATAGCGATATCTTCACTATCTAATACTTCCTCTTTAATAGCGGTCATACTGGCTAAGTTATATGCTACTTCTTCTTCATCTAGTTTAGGCCATAATATGCCTGGGGTATCTAATAGTTCTACTTTGTCATTAATTCTAATCCATTCTAGATTTTTGGTAACACCGGGTCTATTACCAACATTAGTGGCTTTTCTACCTACTAGCCTATTTATTAAAGTAGACTTTCCCACATTAGGTACACCCATTATTAGTATTCTAGCCTTTCTTTCTTTTAGACCTTTACTTTTTCTTTTGCTGTTTATTTCGTCTACTAGTGGTTTTATCTTATCAAATATTATCTTGGTATTAGGATTATTTATTAGGTCTATTGGTATTACGATGTAATCTTTATCTTCATAATATTTAATCCATTTGTTTGTTTTCCCGCTATCACATAAGTCTATTTTTGTCATAACAATAACCCTAGGTTTACCTTTAGTCATTTCTTCAATTTCTTTATTTTTTGATGAATATGGTATTCTAGCATCTACTACTTCAAATACTATATCAATTAAATCTATCTTTTCTTTAATCTCTCTTTTAGTTTTTGCCATGTGACCTGGGTACCACGAAATGGTAACTTTTGAAAAACTTTCTTGGCTACCATTATTTTTCTTTTCTTGTCTCATTTTTCTTTTTTGATACATGTCCATTTTAATCACTTCCTATCTTTTATATTTTTTATTTTCTATTTCTTTCAAAACTATCTTATTTTCATAATCAAAATATTCATATTCATAAGTACTATTTTTATAATAAACATACACATTGTGTAATCCATTTTTGTACCACACTGAATAATTAAAATTATCATCTTTAAATATTTGGTTTAATTGTGCCTCTATTTCAACATTTCTTTTATCGTATACTTCTTCTATTTTTAATGTTTCAAATTCACTTAACTTTGGGTGATTCGTTAAAGTTTTTAGAATTTTCCAACCATTTTTTTCATTTTTATTTAATATATTAAATCCAAAATCCAAGTATGATTTTGCCGCCAACCATGTTGTAGTTTGTGTGTGCAAAATAATACCTTTATGCTCTAATTCATTTGCAATTTCTAATATTTTTGTAATCAATGGCCTTGCTAAGCCCTTACCTTGATAGTCTTTTTTTATTGCTACCCAATCTACTGCACCATTATACCCAAACTCTTCTTTGCTTAGTAGGGATACAGTTGCAGTACCAACCTTCTCATTTGTTTTATCATCCACGATAAATATACATCTTTTATTTAACTCTTGAATGAATGTATCATAGAAATCATGAAATATCATTATTCCTTCTTCGATAGCACAAAATTCTCCACTCTCAATATGAATATTTATCCAATCATTCATATTCCCGTCTTTATAAAATTCAAAATGAAAACCATCAGGTAATGAATATTTTTTATAAATAGCTGTATCTTTATAATACATTAATAATTCATAATATTTTATTGTATTATCATAAGATTTCATTATTTATCCCCTTTACTTTCATTTAAATATTTATTATAAAATTCATCCATTGAAGAAATATATTTTTGATCTTGTATAACTCTAAATTTTTCATATTCTTTTTCTGCTTTTTCTACTGCTTCTTTATGAGATATACTGCCACTATTATTTAATACTTCTTTTCTTCTAAACTTTAATAAATCATCAGTTGCATTTATCCAATCCTTCATTGTCATAACATGTCTTTGTTTTGCTTCATCTTCAGCAAATACTAAAAACATATTTGTTAAATCTTTTAAATTATTCATTTCTTCTTCGTTTAAATAATTTTTTGCAATAACTACATCATATTTATATATTAAACCATCAGGAGAATTTTTCCAATTAGTTAGTCCCATATGTTCTTTATCTGAGTTTGCTCTACTATATATTAATTCGGCAGCAGTATGTCCACTTATAGCATAATGCAACTTATTTTGAACTATTTTAAAGAAAGTATAAGCTTCTTCTGACTTAGGATTGTAATCCGTTGCTGTTGCAATAAATAAATCAGTGATTTTTTGGTATGCCATTCTTTCACTTACTCTGATTGTTTTGATTCGTTCTAATAATTCATCAAAATATTTTGCATCATATTTATTTCCATTTATAAAACGTTCATCATTTAATACAAATCCTTTAATCATATATTCTTTTAAAACTTTTGTTGCCCATATTCTAAATTCAGTCGCTTTTTTAGAATTAATTCTATATCCCACAGCAATTATAGCATCAAGGCTATAAACTTCAGTATTATAATTTTTTTCGTCAGGTGCAGTTATTTCCATTTTGGAAACAACTGAATTTTTATCTAATTCGTTTTCTGCAAATATATTTTTTAAATGTTTTGATATTGCTGGTACACCAACATTGAAAACTTTCGACATACCTTTTTGTGATAGCCATAAAGTTTCATCTTTATAAATAGCATCTACAATAATATTACCATCACTATTTTTATATATAATTAATTTATTTTTTTCCATCAATAATCTCCTTTCCTTTATTTTTTCATAAGTCATACATTTATCAATTTAAATTAAAATTTATTAAAAAATGTCCCAAAATGTAAAAAGCATTTAGTAAAAATTTCTTTTATTTTCAAGTATTCAAGTGTATTTTTTCATAATTCTCCACTTACCAATTGATACTCGTAGATGGTAAACTTTTTTCTTTTTTATCCATTATTTTCACTTCCTTTTTTAGAGAACCTTTTTTACACTTTTTACAACTATTTTTTATAATAATTTAGTTCTTCTAATTCTTTTATATTTTCTTTAACCCATGGGTTACCTGCAACCATTTTATTTATTTTTAATGATACCTTCATTTCATTAGTTGTAATATTCATAGTATTCTCAAGTAAAATACCTTTTTTCATTTCAAATTTTGTAATATTTTTCCATTCTATTAAACAACAATCTAATATATTCCAGTTGCCTTCTACTGGAAAAACATGAATTCCTTTTTCATCAAAACCAAATAAGTATGATGTTGCTCTTTCTGATGCAATTACGATTACTGGTCCAGCCGGTAAAATCCATTTTACTTTATATGTACTATGTCCCGGTACAATATTATTTTTATAACTAAAATTCCATTTATTTAATTCTTCTTTTACTTTTTCTAAATTAAGCATATTTCTAATCTTCCTTTCATTTCATTATTTATTTGTTTCTTCTATTAATAAATCAAAATCTGATTTATATAATTTATCTTGTTTAACTCTATATTTTTCAAATTCTGTTAATGCTTTATCACAAGCTATTTCATGTGAGATTTTTCCAGCATCTTTTAATATATCCCTATCATCTGCAAGCAAAAACTTATCTATTCTAGATGACCAGTCTTCCATCGTCATTGGAATATGTCTTCTCGCCCTATTTTCAGCAATTTCTAAAAATGCACTAACAATTCCTTCTAAATCTCTTAACTCTTCTTTATTTAAATAATTCTTAGCAATTATTACATCTGATTCCATAATTTTACCATTAGGACTATTTTTCCATGAAGTCAAACCCATATGTTCTTTTTCTGAATTAACCCTATTATATATAAGTTCTGCTGCCGTTTGTTTTGATACAGCAAAGTGCATTTTATTTTGAACCCTTTTAAAGAAATTGATTGATATAGGAGATTTAGGATCATAATCTATACTTGTAGCATAAATGTCAGTTACTTTTTGATAAAATCTTCTTTCAGATAATCTAATTTCTCGGATTTCTTCTAATAACTTTTCAAAATAATCTTTATCAATAAATGAACCATTTTTCATTCTTTCTTTATCTAATACATATCCTTGAATTGTAAATGTTTTAAGTATATTTGTTGCCCATCTTCTAAATTGTGTCGCTCTTAATGAATTTACTCTATATCCAACTGATATTATTGCATCTAAATTGTAAAATTCAACATTTCTCTTAACACTTCTGTGTCCCTCTTTTTGAACTAATTCCATTTTGGAATAAGTTGAATCTTTATCTAACTCCTTTTCATTATAGATATTAATTAAATGCTTTGCTATGGCCGGTTGTTCTACATTAAATAATTCCGACATAGCTTTTTGAGTCATCCATAAAGTTTCATTTTCATATCTTACTTGTATGCCTTTGTCTTTTTCTTGAAGTTTGAATGTTATAAATTCTTCAGTGCTACTTCTTACAATTAAATCTTTTGTCAATTTTATCATCTCCTATATCTAAAATCTTAGTTTTTCATGAGTTAGTATATCCCAATTTATATTGGTTTTATTTATATTTTTATTATCCATTATTTTCAACTTCTTGCTTAAGCATTTCCCAACTTTTAAAATATATACATTCATTTTTATCATTAAACATTATCTGATAAATTCCATCATAAACATCGTTATTTTGTTCTAGATACCAATTAGCTATCACAGTATTTCCATCTATTGCTAATACATTTATTTCTATATTATGTATTTCTTCATTTTTAACATGATACCATTCTTCTTTTATTTCTTCGATAGTCAAAAACGGTTTTATAAAAGGCGTTTCTTGATAAAATTTTGTGTTAGTAAATAAACTACACACACCATCTATATTTTTCTCAAGCCAGTATTTTTTTAATTTGTATATCCATTTTTCAGCAAATTCTCGTTTAATCATTTTTCCAAATATTTTAAAATTTATTCTTTGTCTTTTCAAAGATTATATCAAAATTATATATTTTTAAAATTAATATCATTATTTATTAACATTACACTAACCTTAATATCATTGTTTGAATCCTTATATATTAAAAAGTCATGATTAGTTATTTGCCGGCTTTTATTGTCCATTTGTTATTTTTCTTTCTTTTGAACTGTTCTAAATTTTCGAATAGTTGATTCTTCTTTTAATTCATTATCATTATATATTTTTTTAATATGATAATTTATTGTATTTATTTCTACACTATAGAGAGTTGATAACATTTTTTGAATAAGCTAAATATTTTCATGTTCATATCTTACTTCAATTGTTTCTTTATCAGTTCCGATTGCTGCAATATAAGTTAGATATTCAGCAGCACTTGATCTAATCGTAATACTATTTTTTTTCATAAAATGACCTCCTCGTATAATATAGTTAAGATATTTTTTAACTATATTTTCTTATTTAGATTTTTGTAGAGATAGAGTGGTTTTAGTGGCCTCCTTGAACATTTGGTTCTTAAGAAAGACTAAAGCCTCTTCTTTACAAAATGGATATTGGTTTTATTTCTTTTATATCATTACTCTCTTTCTAAATTTTTTCTTTTGCTTAGTGAGAATATTTCAGTGCTTTTTTCATTATATAATTTGTCTGCCAATATTATTGATTGCTTTAACAATTCTTCTAAGTTATCTATCGGAATCTTCTCATAATCTTCTTGATATAACCAATCTAAATAATTTGTTTTTTAGCATCAGTTAGTCTGCCATATATTATTTTACCAGAATGTAGCCAATATCCAAATTCTACATTCACAGCAAAAGCGGGTATATCAGGTAAACTTCTAGGAATCCAAAACATAATAACTGTAGAATTTGTTAATGCTCCTCTTTCACGCATTGCTCGATCTACATAATCTGCTTTTAGTTTCTAGGTTGAGTATTCAGAAACTTTAACTACGCCATCAAATCCTAACTCACTTAACCTTTTACAAGCAGTAGTTCTCTGTGATTCTGTATTTCTATCTCTTGAGGTCGAACCGGCCAAAAATATAGATTTTTTATTTTTTTATAACGGCTTGATCTGAATAATTAATAATCATAATATCATTATCATCTCTCTAATAATATATCTTGAAAGTTTATGTTCCTATATATTTATTTGAACATTACTATTTTTTTAACAACTTGTTGACCTCAACGAGTTGTTCATTAACATCAAACCCAGAATTTTATATCCTTTTGCCTTTATTTAGGAAATGATTGTATGCTTTTCAATCATCAGCAGTTAACGAGCATTTCTCGGTAACTGATTTTTTATCCAATTCATTACAACATTCCTTTTGTGAAAGCCATAATATTTCATCTTTATATATAGTGTCTATTAAATAACAAGCATATCTAGATAATTTGACATCCATAATATTTCTTGCTGATTTTAAACCTACTTTTATATTCTAATGCCATTATTAGTTCTCTTGCTAACTAAAATTCATTGCCATAATCATCAATGTGTTTTATACCTTCAAGGATACTATTAATATTTTTAGTTTCTATTTTCTACATTATTACCCCCTATTACTCTTTTTTTATCAGTTTTTTATTACCTAATATAGAGTTCATTATTTCGTTAAATCTTTTTATAAATATCTTACTATTTTTCAATATTTCAAGTTATTAGATATGACTAAATAATCCTGCAGAAATTACAATTTAATTATAATATACATGGTAACATAATGTCAACTTCTTGGTAAGATTATTACCAAAGAAAAAAGCATAACAAATATTATGCTTTTATACTATTGATATTTTTTAATATTATCTATTCTAGCGGCAAAATATGGCATGTCTCTTGAACTTTCTTTTAAGAATATGGCAAAGGTATCATCTACATTAAAGTTTCTTGATTCTTTTACAGGAGCACTAGTAACATTTGTGTCAATAGCGGCTTCACTTTTTACCCTACCACCTTTTTCATCTAGTTTGAAGTTTATTGTTTGAACTGCCTTTTCAATTACATATTCTCTATTTTCATCATCATAAAAAGGTTTATTTTGTAGTTCATTATATTCTCTTTTAACATTAAAGTTAATCATTGGAACCTTGAAAGTATCATTGTTACTAAAGTTTTTGCTTCCAGTATATTTATTAGCATCATTAGTCATATTACTATATATTTCATTAAATGTTTTACCTTTTGGATTCTTATAGAATATTACTTCATCATTACTTTTAGTAGTTAATTTAATTGCAAAATCATCTTTAGAATTATAGAATAACACTATTATCTGATTTCTTACTTCACTAGAACTATTAGAAGCTACACCAAAGTATTTTACATCTTCATAATTACCAAAGTTACTATTTTCTAAAACTGTAAATCTCTGTTTATATTCAAATTCTCGGTATAACATTGTATAAAAGAAATATCTTCTTAAATCAGGATCATCTAAGGCATCTTCCCCCCAATCAAAATCATCTAAAATGTCGCTAGTCTGATTAAATTTTTCTTTAATGCCATTTACTATTTCTTCTTTTAACTTTATTGTCTTAGGCCCAAATGCTTTAAAGTAATAACTATCAGATATCATATCTTCAGTAAAAGATTCTTTATTTAAATTAGTAGCCATTATCTCTTCAGGGTTAAATACAATATCTTTTTTTATTATTTCATTCTTCATATCATTCCAAACAAGTTGGAATGTAGCACAATAACTACTATCAGATGATATTTCATCATCAAATGTTGGTACTACAGCTACACCTTCGGTAACTGGAATACTTTTATTATTTTTTCTTATTCTAAATATATATATTAATGCAAGTGATACTATAGCAAGTACAACAAATACTAGTGTTATAATTTTATTTTTTGTCATTTATTTTTTTCCTTACTCATTAGTAAACTTTAGTAATAGTAGCCTCGCCAATTTTTCTTCTTTTTTCATCATTTAGTCTTAACTCTATTACTTTAGTACCTGCCTTTATTAAAGTAAATGGTTCATCATTTAATTTCATCATATGAATCATCTCTATCACCTTTAATATTATTTTAGCATATATATTTTTATTTGTCTATTAAAAAACATCTCAAAAATAGAGATGTTTTGACATTATGATATTTTAACTATATTTAAATATGCACTTGTATCAGAAGCCGGCGATATAGTAACTGCTGTAGTAGATTCTAATGATAAACCAATTTGATCATCAGCACTAAAAGCATTAATTGTGCTTCCAACAAAATCAGAATCTACATTTGCTGTAACATTCTTACTAATAGTGGTACTTCCAATAGGTGTAGCGTTTTGTTTTACATTTAATGTTATATCTGCATTAACATTAGAACTACCTGAGAAATAGTAATCAACTTTATATACTCCATCAGCAGGAATTGTTAGTTTATTTTGTGTACCAAGTGTTATACCATTAGATGGACCATTACTTCCAAGTGGTACATCTTGAGAAATATTTGCCTCTAAAGTTATAGTATTTTCAGTGGTATCATACTTTCTTCCATAAGTATTAGTCTGCGTAATACCGGCAGCGCCACTTGGACCAGTTGGTCCCATCGGACCTGCTGGGCCTATTGCTCCCGTTGGACCTGCGGGACCTTGAGGTCCGGTTAATCCTTGTGGACCGATTGGGCCTGTAATTCCTGTGTTTCCTCTTGGTATAGTAAAGTTTAAAACAGCATTTTGATTAGTACCAACATTAACTACACTAGCGTTAGTTCCTGGATCACCAGTAGTAGTAGTTCCCACTGTAATAGTGGCGGGTCCTTGAGGTCCTGTCGGCCCCATCGGACCTACAATAACAGGAGTACAATTACATTTTTTACCTGCTTCAAGAATATTTCTTATATTATCAGAGCAATTGTTACTCATTTTGATTCTCCTTTCATTTTATTTTATGAAAGAAGTTAAAACATAATTTTACTATTGACTATAATATGTTATTCTTTAATAGTAAATTATACAGTGCCTATTTTTGTTATAGGCCATAATCTAAATACTGATTTTCCCACTATATCTTTTTCATCAATTAAGCCTATTGATCTACTATCTTTAGATATAGGACGATTATCTCCCAAAACAAGATATTTACCTTCTGGTATACTGCTACAAGTACATATTTCTTCTAAGTTAAAATCTTTAGTATTTAAATGTGTGTAGTTTTCTTGAACTAACTTATCATTTACATATAATTTATTATTCTTGTATGAAATATGTTCTCCAGGTAATCCTATTACTCTCTTAATTATTTCTTCTTTATCCTTCTTTATTACTACTACATCAAATCTCTTAATAGTTTTCTCGTTATATTTTATTTTTCTTACTAGTAATAACTCTCCATCATTAAAATTAGGCTTCATTGAACTACCGGATACTATTACTGGAGTTATTATAAAAGTTCTAACTAGTATTACAACTACTACAATAATAACATAAGGATATAATTCTTTAATATTTTTTCTCATCTTCCACCTCAATAATAAAAAGATAGTAGCAAAGCTATTATCTTCTCTCTTTAATATTATATTTTTTCTGTCTATCTCTTAAGAAATATAATTTAGCTCTTCTTACTTTACCTGGTTTAGTAACCTTAATATAAGCAACTTTATTAGAATGAACGTGGAATGTTTTTTCAACACCAATTCCAGAATATTCTCCTCTTACAGTAAAAGTTTCAGATACTCCCTTACCTTTTCTTGCAATTACAGTTCCTTTAAAGTCCTGTACTCTTTCTTTTGACTTACCACCTTTAGTTTCAGTAATAATACATCCAACAGTAACTGAATCTCCTACTCTGAATTCTGGTAAATCTTTTTTCATTTGACTTTGAGTAATTTTGTCAATGATATTCATCGTATATACACTTCCTTTCTTTTTCAGATAATCATTATCTATAATAAGCGGATTATCCCACAACGTTATTAATTTTACCATATAATATATTAAATTTCAACCATTTTATGAAAAAAAGTAGAAATTATTCTACTTTAATCGTTTCTTTTTAATACAAAGAATGTTACAACTCCTGCAGTTATTATACCTAAAAATAATATGTATATTAATGAACTTCCAGTTACTACTTGTTCTGGTTCAGGGGTATTTTTAAATACTATCATATTATTTTCAGCTTCTTTTTTATCAAATAGTATTCTTCCATCTTCCGTAACTGTAAATTCTATAACTGCATCACTAAGTTCGTATCCTTTAGGAGCTTCTAATTCTGTTAATATATAACTACCAGGAGCTAAACGGAATCTTTCTTCCTTAGTAGATGAAGTCCATATCAAACTTTTACCGTCTAAGTCTTTTTCTAATTTTCCATCTTTATCAGTTATTTTTAACTTTGCTCCAGGTAACTCTGTTTTTCCATTAATACTTTTTTTAGAAATATATATATATAATGGTTCATTTTCCATTGTTACCTTAGTTACTTCTGTTTTGTTAACTTTTATAGTACCATCTTTTTCTACGATAAACTCTATAGTTTTATCACTTTTTATATAACCAGCTGGAGCTTCTATTTCAGTTAAATAGTAAGTACCTTCTGCTAAATGAAATTTTTCTGCACTTTCAGTAGTTATCCATTCTAATGATTTGCCGTCTAAATCTATAGTAAGTTTTCCATCTTTATCGGTTATTTTTAATTTAGCACCAACTAGTTCTTTGTCTTTAGTTAATCCTAACTTTGATATAGTTATATAGAATGGTTCGTTTTTCATTATAACTTTATCTACTACTTTGCCATCTACAGTAACTGTACCATTTGAGTTAACTGTAAAAGTTACCTTGCTACTACTAAGTTTATATCCGGCTGGAGCTAGTGTTTCTTCAATGGTATATGTGCCTGCATCAAGAGATATCTTTTTAATTGTTCCTTCTGATACCCATTTGGTTACTTCAGTATTACCTTTTTTAATTACGAGAGTAGCACCTTTTACTTCTTTACTGCCTGTTATATCTTGTTTTGATATTTTTACTTCCACTTTAGAAGGTTCAGCAGTTAATGGCAAACTTTCTTTAACTTCACTTGGTGTTCCTTTTACAATACTAGTCATCTTTTGAGCTGCTGGCATAGCACTGTTTGTACATTCTTGTACTGTACCACTACCTTTACTTGAAGTACCTGTAGCACTTAATGTTATAGAGGAACTTTTAGTTATATTTCCTGCAGGCACCTTAACATAAATAGTGTCTCCAACTTTAAAGTCTGTACTTCCACTAGTGGCATTAACATTGCTAGTTACAAATGCTCCAGTAACACCGCTTATACTTACACTAACAGCATTTCTTACCCAAGAGCCATTTATTTTTATTGCTCCAGATACATAGTAACTTCTATCACTATTAATATTTAGTTTTTTACTACTAGTATCAAGTGAAATACTTGGCCTAGCATTTACTGAATCATTAGCATCATTTATTAATTTAGCGGCCATCTCACTAGTTTTATTACTTGAACCATTGTAATTACCAGTTAACCTACCATTGCTTACATTAAAGTTACTTAAAAAGTCTACAGTATGTGGTGGATATAAAGTTCTATCACCAAAATACCATACAGCAAGTTGTGTAGCATAATAATCATCAAATTTAGTACCACCAGTAGAATAATCATTAGTTCCACCATAACCATTAGCATAAACATAAGCAAGTTGTGCTGCATTTGTTGAAACATTACTACAGCTTGTAAATACAAATTTTACATCCGTTCCACCCTCATAGGCATAATCAACATAAGGTTGGTAGCAGTAGACAACATCCCCATTTGTGGTTACTCTATAATGTGTTTTGTATTTACTAGTAAATAATTCATTACTTGCAATTTCTCTATTATCACTATTACTAAAATCAATTGTAAAGTCTGCCTTAACATTAAATACTCCAATCAAAAATAACATTATAGTAAATACAAACATTTTAAATATATTATTTTTTTTCATTACTTACCTCTCCTATCTATCATAAGTTAATCTTATCATAAAATAATTATTTTTTCAATATACTAAGTATCATTTTCATATAATTTATTATGAAATATATAATTCATAGAGGGATTACTTCTAAAAAGAATAGTGATAATAGTTATATGGCTATTAAAAGAGCTTTATTTGATAAAGAAAGTATAGGTGTAGAATTTGATATTAGACTAACTAAAGATAAAAAAATAGTACTATCTCATGATTCAGTACTAGGTATTAATTATATAGAGAATATGAATTATACGGATATTATTAAACATAAATATTTAACTACTTTAGATAAAATATTAGATATAGATACTGATAAGATATTACTTATCGATATTAAAGTTAACAATAACTATAAGTTACTTGGAGATATTCTTTTAGATATATTAAAAAATACTGATAAAAATATTTATTTAATGTCTTTTAATAAAAGGATTATTAAATACCTAAATAAAAAAACTAAGTATAAAAAGGGAATTATATCTTTCTTTTATAGATATAATAAGTATCCTTTAACTATTCTTAATTATAAAACAGTATCTAATAAGAAATTAAAGAGAATTAAAAATAAAGAAATATTCTTTTGGACTTTTAAAAATATATATGAAGCTAATAAACTAAGTAAAAAGATAGATAATAACAGCTTATATTACTATATAATTAATAAAGAGGAATAACATTATTATTCCTCTTTTACTTCTATATAATCTCCTGAATCTAAGTATATTATTCCTTTTTTTCCTTCTAATCTTGAATATATACTATTGTATTTATTTATCTTGGTTACTTTACCTAGTGTTATATATACTTGGTTACCATCATTCATATATAGAGTAAATCTTTCACTATCTACATCATTAGGAGTATATTCTATTTGTGATATTTTTAATAGTATATCATCATCTATCTTACTAATACTCTTGGTATATTTTTCTCTAATGCTAGAAATATCGGATATTAATATTGGTATATTATAAATATTATAAGTATTTTCTATCTCGGTATTATTATCTAAGAGTAGTTTATCATTATATAAAGATATTACTTTATATTCTGTAATATAGATATATATTTTACTTAATAATTTCTTTTCTACTTTTACTTCTTTGATATAGTTGTTTCTTTTTAATTTTGTTATTATATCTTTCTTTGATGTGTCTATAAATGATGGATAGTTATCTATACCAGCAGTACTTATTATTTCTTTATCTGGTACTATGTTATTACCTATTATATAGATATTTGTTATGGGTATTTTTTTTACTAGGTAAAAGATTCCTCCTAGAAGGCCTAAGAATATTAGACAAAAGAATATTCTTTTTAGTTTTAATTTTCTTTTTTTTACTTTAACTTTTACCTTAGCCTTTTTACCCATTTTTATCACCTTATTATTTCTTGTTCTAATATTAAATCTATATTATATATTTCTTTTATTTTTTTCTTTGTATAATCTATTAATTCTAAGATATCTTCATAGGTAGCATCGCCAGTATTTACTATGAAATTGGCATGCTTGGTACTTATTTTGGCACCACCTATTTTATATCCTTTTAGACCAGCATCTTCGATTAATTTACCTGCGGATAATCCTTCAGGATTTCTAAAGACACTACCCGCAGATGGTTTGTCTAGAGGCTGCGTATCTATTCTTCTCTTTTTTCTACTAGTCATTGTTTCTTTTATTTTGTCTTTATCTAAATAACTCATTTCTAATGTTACTTCAGTACATATATAGTCTTTATGTTCTTTTAGAAAAGAATTACGATATGAATAATTTAAATCTTTATTTGTTAGTGTAATTACTTCTAGTTCTGGAGTTACTACCTTTACTTCTTTTACTATACTAGCCATATCTTCTTTATAGGCGCCAGCATTCATCGCAGTACTTGCTCCGACCATTCCAGGTATTCCTCCTGCAAAAGCTAGACCATTTAAATTATTATTCATACATAAATTAGCTAGATATATTAAACTTACTCCTGCTTCAGCAGTTACTATATTATCTTTTATTTCGATATTATTTAATTTATCTAATTTTATTACGACATCAAAGTATGGTTTTGCTAGTATTATATTAGATCCTCCTCCTAATATGAAATAATTTATATTATTTTCTTTTAAATACTTTAATAAATCTATTAATTCTTTAGTATTACCTGGATATATTAAATATCCACATTTAACATCTAATCTATAAGTATTATATTTTTTTAATGATATATCTTTATAATATTCATAGTTTTTAATAAAATTTTCGTTCATCTAATATCAAATCCTTTAGTATATTATATATTCTTTCACCACTATCTTTGATACCTAATTTCTTTAAATTACTTTTCATTTCTTTTAGTTTATTTTCATCATTTATTGTTTTATCTATTAAGTTTATTAGTGATGTATCTGTTAAATCTTTTTCTTCTAGTATTAAACCAGCATTATTATCTACTAAATCCATAGCATTTTTATACTGATGGTTATTGGTTACATATGGACTTGGTATAAAGATAGAAGGTACTTCTAAAGCAGTTATTTCACTCATAGTAGAGGCTCCTGCTCTAGTAACCATTAAATCAGTTATCTTCATAACTGAAGGCATTTCATAGATAAATGGTAATACTTTGACATTACTTGGTACTCTTTTATCTTTTACTCTTTCATAATAACTATTACCTGTAACTATTATTACACTATAGTTTTTACTTCTGAATTTATCTATAAAACTAAATATTTTATCATTAATAGTTTTACTACCAAGAGAACCCATAACTATTAATACTAGTTTTTTATCTTTGGCTATATCTAATTTTTCTTTAGTAGTTTTCTTTATGCTTAGGGCTTTTTCACTACATGGATTACCTGTTAATATAGCTTTTCCTTTAGGAAAATCTTTGATAGTACTTTCAAATGATACTCCTATTTTATCTGTATATCTAGCTAAAAATTTATTGGCTAATCCTACTACACTATTTTGTTCATGAATGAATGTTTTTTTACCTAACTTTTTAGCGGCATATATAACAGGAGCAGTAACATAACCTCCACAACCTATTACTATATCTGGATCAAAATCTTTTATTATTATTTTACATCTTTTAATGGCATTAATAAAATTAGTTATTGTTTTAAAGTTATCTAATGTTAATTTTCTTTTGAATCCTGTTACTTCAATACCTTCATATCTATAACCCATACTTGGTATTAAATCTTTTTCCATTCTATTAGTAGTACCTATATATAAGAATTCACTATTTGGTTCCATTTCTTTTATTTTATTTATAATTGCTAAGGCTGGATATATATGTCCTCCAGTTCCACCAGCAGATATAACTACTCTCACTTTATCACTCTCCTAATACATTTTATCATATTTATTAAAAAAAAGATATATTTATACTTAAATATACACTTTTTCTATTATTTTATTCACTAAAAGTCTAGGTCTTTTAGTGTTGTTATTAGCCTATAGTCTAATAACAACGTATCTACATACCTATTATATATAAGCCATAAATATATACTAAAAGAAAGATATTAGTTATATCTTTCTTTAATTATTACTTTTATATGTTAAATATCCTGTAGTATAATTAGCCATAGATATATCTGTTTTTGTACTATCAAATGGTATTTTACCTTGTAATGAAGAGCAACTACCAAACATATTTGTAGAACCTGTTACTTTACTAGTATTCCATAAATCTGATGCATATATTGTTTTTAAAGAACTCGCTAAATAAAACATTCCATCCATATAAGTAACACTAGAAGTATCAAAACTTGATAAATCTAATATCATTATTTTAGAGCAATTCATAAACATATACCAAGTACTTGTTACTTTACTAGTATTAAAACTAGATAGGTTTAGGCTTACTAATGAAGTGCAATTTCTAAACATTTCTTCCATATTGATTACATTTGATGTATCAAAGTTTGATAAATTCAAATTTGTTAATGAACTGCAATAACTAAACATTCCTTTCATATTAGTAACACTCGATGTATTAAATGAACTTAAATCTAAGCTAGTTAGTGAACTACAGCCATTAAACATTCCAAGCATATTTGTTACACTATCTGTATTGAAACTAGATAAATCTAAAGTAGTTAGATTGGAGCATCCATAAAACAGAAATACCATATTTGTTATACTACCTGTATTAAAACTAGATAAATCTAAAGTAGTTAGATTGGAGCATCCATAAAACATATTATTCATTAGTGTTACTTTACTAGTATTAAAGTTTGATAAATCTAAAGTAGTTAGATTGGAGCATCCTTGAAACATACATTGCATATTTGTTACTTTACTAGTATTAAAGTTTGATAAATCTAAAGTGGTTAGATTGGAGCATCCTTGAAACATTGATGCCATTGCTGTTACATTAGAAGTATCAAAGTTAGATAGGTCTAAAGTGGTTAGACTGGAACATCCTTGAAACATGTTACTCATACCCTTTACTTTCGAAGTGTCAAATGAACTCAAATCTAGACTCTTCAGTGATTTACAATTTCTAAACATACCACCATAACTATATGAATATGGATTTCCCATATATAGAACATTTGATGTATCAAAGTTAGATAAGTCTAAAGTTGTTATGTTAGAACATTCTGCAAACATATTATTCATATCTATTACTTTACTTGTATTAAATGTTTTTAAGTCCAAATAAGTAAGACCAGAGCATCCCCAGAACATACCATTCATATTGGTAACATTACTTGTATTAAAGTTTGATAAATCTATTGTTTTAAGACCTGAACTCATATAAAACATCTTAGACATATTTGTTATGTATGAAGTATCTAGTTTTGATAAGTCTAATTTTTCTATATTAGTTAGATAAGCAAACATACCTGAAGCATTAGTTCCTGTTTGTAATACTCCATTTTCTCCGCCTATCCACATATCATACATTGTTTTTGTACTTCCATCACTTGATGTTACTTCTTTTGGTGTATACCATAACATTACTGTTCCATCTTTATTTTGTGATATATCTTTTGATACTATTCCTTCTTCTTCAGGTACTTTATTACTATCAGCGATTGTTAATGTATTTATTTCTTCTCTCATTACTTCAGTATTAAAGAACTTAGATGTACTAGCACTTGGATTATCTGGAGTAGTTATTACATTCTCTTTATATATTGCTCCTTCTCCTGAGCCCCATAACTTAAATA
>ENA-ORSA01000078-ORSA01000078.1-human-gut-metagenome-genome-assembly--contig:-NODE-78-length-115532-cov-5.951575_pt1 | contig 115532 bp, 170 predicted proteins | sample MGYA00242179_ERZ509142 | MGnify/ENA primary metagenome ERZ509142 (study PRJEB26280, sample SAMEA2338659) | human gut metagenome | biome: human gut; feature: human-associated habitat; material: faeces... | reverse complement strand
CGGATTTACATTATTCTATAAAGAAAAAGAAGTCAAAATAGATTATATTATAGATAATGCAGGAAAAATTACATATAGAAAAAATAATTCAAAATTAGAATGTATTTCTTATGCAGATGGGACCAATATGTCAAATCTTACGAAATATAAGATTATAAATTACTTTACAAAGTGGTTAAGTGAAAATAAATTACTTTCTTCGGAAGTTACAACAACATATGAATAATAATAAAATACCAGACGTCGAAACGCCTGGTATTTTTTTACCACAATATTTTTTGTCCGCATTGATCACAGTACTTTTGATTTCCTGTAATTCCACTGCCACATTTTCCACATCTACCAAACCAAATACCATGATTCTTATATCTTTCTTTTGGTTGCATGGGGACATCTCTTTCAAATTTAATTTTTTTTACAGAGGCATAGGGCAGAGGAGTAGGACAAGTGGCTTCGGGCATTTTCCCATCAATCCCGACTGCTTCTTTTGCTAGTTTGTCAGCCTCTTCATTTCCTTCCACACCGGAATGACCTTTTACCTTTACAAAAGAAATCGTAATATGTTTTTTTGATTCTTTCATAAAATTACGATATCCAATCGTACCAATCTTATTTGCACGCCATTTATCTGTTGCCCATGCTGCAATACCTTCATAATCATAATAAATGGTGATTGATGGAATATGATATTCGATAGCCTTACTTACAGCAGCCATAGCACCAAGGATTTCCCCAGATACATTTCGCATCTTTGCCATTTCCGTATCATTTCCATTTCCCTGTAATATGATTTTTTCTTTACCGATACATAAAAATCCACCATATCCATATACGCCGGTATTACTATTATAAGATCCATCTACAAAAGCATAAGTGGATACCTTTGTATTCTGTGGCGTTCCTGTCTTTTTGCCTGCTGAGGAGGGTTCTTTATTTCCTAAAAAATCTTCCGCGGCTTTTTTCGAAGTGAATGATTTGTAAACAGCACCTGGATAACCTTTTACCAATGGTTCACATTTTGCCCAGGAATCAAATACACCTGTTTTTATCCCTTTTTTCACCGCATAATATTTACTCATCCTTTTCACCCTCTTGTATTTCTCGTATTTTTTCTAATATTTCATCACGATCTATTGTATTACTTGCATTTTTAGCACTTAATTCCAGACATCGGATATAAATTTCTTTTTCTTGTTTCTCCATATTTTCTCCTAATAGGTATTATATTTTTTTCTTACCATATCAATAATCTTATAAACATTTGCCTTAGAACAGATGCCCATACTTACAATATCCCGAGGTAAATATCCATTCGATAGATAAGAAATTACTTTTCTCTGTAAATCTGTTAATTCTGTACTGATTTCCTGTATTCTCATTTTTGTGCAAATATAATTCGCAACATCTGTATTATCCTCTAAACCATCCAGATAAGTAATATTCTGTGTGCCGGGGATAGTACTATATAAGCTTATCATGCAGGATACCGGAATTTGTTTCTGCCTGGAATTCGCTTTCATTTCATTTTTTAAACGGTTGCTCATTACCTTGTAAGCATGTGTAGAGAAATTACTGACTTCTTTATTATAAGTAGTAGCAGCACTTACAAGTCCTTCTGCAGCAATTCCATACCAATCACTGATATCATCTTCTTTATGTAATAATCCGTATTCTTTTAAAATGCCATAAATCAGATTATGGTTTTCTGTAACGAGTTTTGACTGATCTATTGTTAAATCCATTTTCCATAATTCCTTGTTTTTTACATTTTATATTTATATATGTCAAAAATAATCGTATTTTTTTTGCTTTTTTAAAAATAATTTTCAATTTTAAGCAAATTTCCATTTTTTTTTGACATAAGAGGATAGATAATTAAAAACTTAACTGGCATGTGGCGAGCATGTGGAGGCATTTTACTAATCATTGTAAGATGTGTCAGGTGAAAAGATACTGTAGATGCGATTAGGCAGAAAACAGTGATAATACAGACAGCGTAAATCTACGAGGAAGGTCCATCGGTCGAGCGGGTATTGCTTAGGAAAAATTATGGACGGGCGTGTTGAGCGGCAAATCACGTAAGGCTCTTTGAAATGTTAGGACAAGACGCATTTCGATAAAAAGAGATATAAAATAACCGTTGGGATTGACCACCCCAGTACCGCTGTTAGAGAGTGTGTTAATAAGATGTGCAAACGTCCCCGAGTCCGCAGTGAGAAATGACGAATCCGAAAGGAAGTACAAAGCGTACATAGTCGCAATAAGCTGGGCACACGTAATTGATTTTATCATGTTGTTGGATATCACGTAACGATGCTAGACGTCATCAGTGGTAAGACGATAATCATACGACCCAAATCGCACGGCCAGGGAGGTTTGTGACCGTCCCGGACAGAAGCTACAAACTGTGCTGCACTAATGGATTACGTACCTTAGTGCGGTGCAATTGCAGTGGAAGAGGATCATATGGAAGATGTATGGTGCATCGCTATGTTTAATGCCGGACCTTGATAGCTGAGTGTGGAATCTGCCACGCTTTTTTTATTATGAAAAATAAAGTCATAAAAAGAAGCTGATTCCCAAAAGTTTTACCGAACTTTTATCTGAACCGTATGATTTTTTCAATACACAAACGTGGAGAGTGTGAAAAAATATAGGTATCCCCTATGCAGACCAAGAGATATTTTTTGTTTTTTGGCGAGCAGGGGGGATATAGGATTAGATCGATTTAGGATGTGCATGCAAATGATTGAAATTACAAAGTGGATATATAAAAATTAACTTTTTGCATGCACGTACCCCCTGGCAGGCAAGAAATACCGATTCGAGATGATGTCAAATAAAACAAATCAAAAATTCCAATACAAATCATAATACAATCTGTTCCCCGTCAAATATAAATCATAGTGTTTCCCAATCTACATAAAAATAAAATTCGAAATTCAAACTGCATCATATCTGATCGGAATGAAATCTGCACAAAATACAAATCGGAATTCCAAGGTGGGTGAGCAGATAGATGCAGTCAATACAAATCGAAATTCCTGCATAAATCATAAATCGCATTGGGTTCCCACCAAACTATAAATTATATATATATATATATTATAATTACATATATAAATACAAGGTATTCAACACAGCTATCTTTTTCTTTGCTTCTTTCTTTTTCTATTTTTTCACTTTTTCTTTTTCTATTTTATTTCCTTATCAGAAACTCAAATTTTATTTTATTTTCTATTTCAAATTTCACTTCCTGATTTTATTTTTTTTACATTATTTTTCACTTTTATCGCATTTTTTTTAAACTTTTCCGATTTTTTTTTACATATATAAGTAGAAAATACAAGATATAGTAGAAACTAAAAAAAGGAAATACAAATACATGTACGAAGGAATAGAAACTGCATCACTTACAAAATTAGATACCAGATTTGAATTTGATTGGTATTTAAGGACCGTAGATTTTATAGCAGAAGAAAAAGCTTTGGAAACACAAAATGCATTATATCAATTATTTTTAGGAGCTATGCGGGTAGTTCTCGATTACAAATGGCTACCAGAATGCAAGGGATATAATTTAGATGGTATTTCCATTATTGCGAGTATCGAAGAAGATGAAAATGGTCATAGAGAAAATAAAAATAATGAAGCTTTTGGAAAATGGGAAATGCGTATCCATTGTAAATCCGGAAAGACCAATGTGACAAACTTATTAAATATTGAAAAGGATATGGAACGTTTTATCAGAGCTAGATTCGGAGTAAAAATACCGGAAGATTTAACTGCGATCAGACAGGAATATGAAAGAAAACAAATACTTACTTTATTTACTGGAATGGAGGGGATAGCTAATGTGTAGAGTTTCTTTAGATATTTCCACCAGCAGTACGGGATATGCCGTATATGAAAAAGATGTTTTACTTTCCAGCGGAGTCATTCAGCCAAAAGGAAAACTGGCAAAAGATAGATTCCCCGGAATGGTACATACTATAGCAGATGTGTTGGAGCAAAATCATCCATCTAAAATTATTGTGGAAGGATTTTATTGTGCCAATAGTTTTGCATCGGTGGAATATATTTTGAAATTACATGGTACCGTAGAAATCTGGGCGATCGATCATAATACGGAATATAAAGTATTAGCCCCTTCCAGTTGGAGAAAGACATTAGGATTCCCAACAAAAAAAGGATCCGACAGAGAAAAGAGAGAAGCATTTAAACAAGCAGGTATTTTACTTGCAGAAAATATTTTGGAAAGACCGCCAATTTGTGATGATGAATCTGATGCCGTTTGTATCGGATACGCAGATTATATTTCATCATATCTTCTCGAAGAAAAGAGATTCAAATGAAAAATATTAAAGTTGCAGCTATCTTATTAAAACATGGCATTAACCCATTTTTGCCGGTATATCAGATAAAAGGAAAACTCCAATCCAGATTAACGGTAAAAGAGAAAGATTGGATCATCGAACACGGAGTAAATAAAGATTATTTTCAAAATTTATTATATGAGGAATAAAACATGGAATTAAGACCATATCAGGAAAAAGCAAAAAAAAGAATATTTGAAGAATGGAATCAGGGACATAAAAAGACATTATTAGTCCAGGCAACAGGTACAGGAAAGACAATCGTATTTGCAAATGTTATTAAAGATATCCTGTTACGTAGTCCGGTATCAAGAGTTCTAATTTTAGCACATAGAGATGAACTATTAAGACAAGCACAGGATAAACTAAAGAATGCTGTTGATATTGACGCCGGTATCGAAAAGGCACAGGAAACCACCATTGGCACAGATGTACCTGTGGTAATTGGTTCGGTACAAAGCATGTCCGGAAAAAGACTGGATAGTTTTCCGGTAGATTATTTTACCCATATTATCATCGATGAAGCACATCATGCAACCAGCGCTACTTATGAGACAGTGCTCAAACATTTTCCGGATGCCTATGTACTTGGAGTAACTGCAACACCAAACAGAGCAGACCAGAAATCACTCGCCAGAGTATTTGATAGCACCGCATTCGAGTATAACTTAAAAGACGCCATTAAAGATGGATATTTAAGTCCGATCAAAGCACAATGTATTCCACTGAAATTGGATATTTCCCGTGTGGCTGTAAATGCAGGCGATTATGCTCCGGGAGAGATAGCAAATACTTTGGATCCTTATCTGGAACAGATTGCAGTAAAGATGGAAACCTATTGTAAAGGCAGAAAAACCATTGTATTTACTCCACTGGTAAAGACCAGTAAGACCTTTCGTGATATTTTATCCGAACATGGATTTTCTGCTGTGGAAGTGAATGGACAGAGCAGTGATAGGAAAGAAGCATTGGAAGGTTTTGCAAATGGTACTTATGATGTCCTCACGAATGCCATGTTGGTGACAGAAGGCTATGACGAACCAAGTGTAGACTGTATTGTTTGTTTACGTCCCACACAGTCCGAAAGCTTATATCAGCAGATTGTAGGTAGAGGTACCAGACTCTGCGAGGGGAAAAAGGATCTGTTGCTTTTGGATTTTCTATGGCTTACCGGGAAACATAAATTATGCAAGCCCGCTGATTTATTTGCGTCTGATGAAGAAATTGCAAAGAAAATGTGTGGTCTGATCGATGAGTCCAAGGATCCATTAGATCTTATGGATTTAGAAAAAGATGTCATCACTGAGATCAATCGGGATAGAGAAGAAGCACTTGCAAGACAACTGGATGCCTTAAAGCGTCAAAAAGCACAGTATATTTCCAGCTTACAATTCTTTGCCTCTTTAGAACAGTTAGATGATCTTTTCGCGGCACCGATTTATGCATGGGAAAGAGAGAAGCCTACTACAAAACAGCGCCTTGCGATTGAAAAATTTGGACTGGATAGCAGTAAAGTAGAAACAAAAGGAATCGCTGCAAAAATACTGGATATTTGCTTCCAGAGAAAAGAAGATGGTTTATCTACGGTAAAACAGATTAAACTATTGGAGCGATATGGATTTGTGCATGTCGGCAAATGGACCTTTGAGGAAGCCAATGCCATGATAGACAGACTTGCAAAAAATCATTGGAAAGTACCATTTAATATTAGGGTTTCTAGTTACAAGCCAATGAGACTTAAAGAGAACAATTGATTTTCTAAACCCCTCGAATTCGAGGGGGTTAAACCATCTCAACATAAAGAAACAGTGGGGAAGAAAATGCGCAAAGGACAAATTAAATTAGTTGAAAAAGTAAAAAAGATTTATGGAGAACAAAATAACATTGTTGCTTTTTTTGAAAACTCTGAAATGCCGCTTAACAGATTAAACTCCATTTATCATATACTTAAATGTATCAATAAAGAAGATCTATTCTGCCTAAACATAGATGAATTACAGGAAATTATTGTGAAAATAAATAATCATGCAGAGATATTATATTTTGCATTGATGTTTCACACTATTTCTTTACAGGAATTTGAAGAGGTTTATAATTATATTGAATCTCCAGAATATTGCAAAAAAACATTGGATGTATACGAATATTGCGAAACATTTGCACAGGCAAAAGCAGTAATTGCAAAGTGTCCAATAGGTTTTGATTTGGATGATTTTGTACATTCATTTGAACGTGTTATTATAGCCAAAAGATTCCATGCGAATATAGATGAAGTTATGCCATATGTAATGGAATCTCTTTCGTTATCTGAGGAACAAAGAGACAGATTGTATGCTTTTTCTGCCTGGGGATGGTCTTTGGATTTGATCCGTAAATATCATTATGATATACAATCTTATAAAAAGACAATAGCTGGCATTATGCTTTCCGGATGTGATATGCAGAATTTTGACAAGGAATCATGGGAGAGAGATGTTTATTATCAAAATCATTTTCCGATATCTCTCGAAGAAAAAGAGAAATTGCAATCATTGAATCTACAATCGAATATAGAAATTTATAGAGAAACGTTTTATAAAAAAGTTTCATTCTCGAATAATGCTATAACGATTTATTTGACGAAATATGATTCGTTTAAATGGGAAGATAATTTCAAACTTACTTATGGTAAAAAAGATAGATCGGATAAAATTGTATACTTTTATAATACCGGTAAATTTTATAAAGAAATAAAAGAAAAATCAACCTTAATTCCCATTAATTTGCGGGAAATTATGAAATTGATTTCTGTTTATGGAAGTACGATTACCGATTTTCTTTATCCATATTTTGAAATGTTAGCAGAGGATAATAAAATTTATTTGGATGTACTTAGGATTATGAGAAGTACCACTAATAATATATATTATTCTTGTATTCCTCCGATTCCTCTTTCTGAATTCAAAGGCAAACATACTTTAAAAGAGGTTATGACGTCTTATTATAAAAATACAGAAGATATTCCTTGGAACAAAGTAGATATTAAGATTTGTTATGCATATTTCAAATTACGAAAAAAGATTGAGCCTGCGGGATATACTATTTTATGGGATTGGTTAAATAATCATTCTAAATCGCTCACAATTTTGGATGCCGTATTTATCGAAATCTTAATGAGCCGTTTTAATGAAAACAGTTATTGGGAGAATATAGATATTTATGGTAAAAAACAGAAAGTCACAGAAAAAACGGTAAGATATACAGTACAAGATTATATCCGTTTTTGTTATAGATTACATAAAAAGATACGTTTAACATTTACAAGTGCAAAAAAGATGAAAGAACTTCATGATGACTATGCTGTAATTATAAAAAACAAATATACCCCAACAATTACAATTCCAAAAAATACAAAATTTAAGGAATTAGAAAAATTATTGCCTACAGATGAATTTACATGGATTAAAACAAAACGTAAGATAATAGAAGAGGGTGTAGAAATGCATCATTGTGTTGCGACTTATGCTAATCTGGTAAATAAAGATATTTGTGTCATTTATAGGTTTGTTAGAAAAGACAACAATCGAAGATACACAATTGAATTTAGAAAAAACAAAGAAAGATATTATATCGAACAAATGCAATCTATGTGTGATAGAGGATACATAGAAGAAGATTATGCTTACGTACAATCATTATTAAATAAAAACAAAAAAGATAAAGCGGCATAATTTCATCAGATAGTGCGTTTCTTTTCTGCCAGTGGAGGCGCCGCAGGCATTATATATTGTAATTTTTTCAATACATAATGATAAAATATAACCATCTTTGAAAAGAATTTATACATATACAAATAGAAAATACAGCTCATGTTATTCAATTGACGAATATATGAAATATACACTAATCTTTAGACTAGGGATGTTTAAACAAAATAAAAAAAGGAAGGTAATATAATTTGAAAAATACGATGAACCAAATATTGTAATTAATAATTTACAACCAATGACACCCTATAGAATAACAAAGGAAAGTTCTGACCACACCTTTATAGAAGGCGATATCATATGGGTCTCTGAAAATGGAGACATTAACAATATTCATGGAAGTGGTTGGATTACACCTTCTGAGTGTCTAAAAGAAAGCTTGGATTTTGAATGTGTAGAAGCCCATGATTATGAAGTACTTAAATATGGAAATAGCGAAGTGTGTCGAATAAAAGAAGTGGAGAAAGATTTTGATGATTAACATAACCATGTATTTGTGACATAAAAGGAGACAAATAAATGAATAGTATTACTGCAGAAGTATTAAAACAAACATTATTCGAAAAAGGTTTGGAATCTATCCAAGATTTTCTGGGGTATGAAATCAATCCAAAAGAAAATAAAGACGTTACTGATCGTAGGATGGATGAAGCTTTAGACCAGATATCAGAAGCAGAATTTGATGAATTTTGTAGAAAATATGGAGTATATGAAGAAGAATGGAAAGAAATTTGGATGTAAGTACACCATAGCTCCATACTCTATTTTCACATAATATTATAAACTGACGACTCTTATAAACATAAGAAATTTAATAAATTACTATTAAAAATACCCATTTTTCCATTTTTTTTTGACATAGATAAGTAGGCAATTTGTGCCTGCTTATTTTTTTATGCAGATAGGAGGAAATCTATGAGTCGAACATTTAAAAAAGGGGATTATGTAAATGTAAACAGTGACCTGGGATATTTCTGGGCGGAAGTTACAAGTGATGTAGATGCGAAACAGAGATTAGTACCTGTACGAATTGATATTTCTGAGGAAAATATCCATAGCATCTTAAATATTCACAAAGAGTACGTACATGATTTACGGGAATATGTAGAGACGAAATGTAAAGATTTCAGTTTGGATCCGGCAGATATTTCAGATACAGAAATAGAGAAAATCCAAAATAAAATAAAACAAACCTGTGCCGGAAAAGAAACACCACTCGAAGTAGCAAGAGATATCGTATTTGATGCAGTATATGATTTCTTATTTGACAAAAGAGAAAAAATGGAAGAACAGGAGAGGGAATGATCTATGAATACAGAATTAGATGATCTCATCGGCGTAGACTATGGAGAAGAATATTATCCAAGTCGCCAGATGACAGTCATTAAAAAAGATGGAACTGCAGATCCTTTTAATGTACAAAAAGTATTAAATGCAGTATCAAAATCAGCATTTCGTGCTTCTGTTACCTTTACAGAAGTGGAGCGCAGAAAGATTTGTGAAAATATCATTTCACGAGTGGATGCTTTACCTGGAACAGAGATTTCAATTGCGATGATGCATAATATCGTAGAACAGACACTGGACCTGATAAATCCTGTAGTTGCGAAGAGTTATAGAGACTATCGCAACTATAAACAGGATTTTGTAAAGATGCTGGATGAGGTTTATAAAAAGAGCCAGTCCATTATGTATATTGGAGACAAAGAGAACTCTAATACGGATTCCGCTTTAGTATCCACAAAACGTAGCCTGGTATTTAATCAGTTAAACAAAGAATTATATAAGAAGTTCTTTTTAACTACGGAAGAATTACAGGCATGTAATGATGGATATATTTATATCCATGATATGTCCGCAAGAAGAGATACCATGAACTGCTGCCTTTTTGATGTTGGTAATGTATTAAAAGGCGGTTTCGAGATGGGAAACGTCTGGTATAACGAACCTAAGACATTGGATACTGCATTTGATGTGATTGGAGATATCGTATTATCAGGAGCCAGCCAGCAATACGGAGGATTCACTGTTCCCGAGGTAGATAAGATTTTAGCACCTTATGCAGAAAAATCATATACAAAGTATTACAATGAATATCTTGCTATTTTGCAGGAGAATGGCATTACAGAAAATGTGAAAGCTGGCGCAGATGCCTATGCAATGAAAAAAGTAAAACGGGATTTCATGCAGGGCGTTCAGGGCTGGGAATATAAATTTAATACCGTTTCCAGCAGCAGAGGAGATTATCCTTTTATTACCATGACATTTGGTATTGGCACGAGCAGATTTGAAAAAATGGCGTCTATTGCAATGTTAGATGTCAGACGCGAAGGACAAGGAAAAAAAGACCGTAAAAAACCGGTATTATTCCCGAAACTGGTATTTTTATATGATGAAAATCTACATGGTCCAGGAAAGCCATTAGAGGATGTGTTTGAAGCAGGCATTAAATGTTCTGCAAAGACTATGTATCCGGATTGGCTGAGTTTAACAGGAAACGGATATGTGCCAAGCATGTATAAACAATATGGCAGAGTAGTATCACCAATGGGATGTAGAGCATTTTTATCGCCTTGGTATGAAAGAGGTGGTACACATCCAGCAGATAAGGATGATAAACCAATTTTTGTAGGTAGATTTAATATCGGTGTAGTTTCTCTTCATTTACCGATGATTTTAGCAAAAGCAAGACAGGAAAACAAAGACTTTTATGATGTATTAGATTATTATCTGGAATTGATCCGTAAATTGCATATCCGTACTTATGCATATTTAGGAGAAATGCGTGCATCCACAAATCCGCTTGCTTACTGCGAGGGAGGGTTTTTAGGTGGTCATTTAAAGCCATCGGATAAAATCAAACCATTATTAAAACCTATGACTGCCAGCTTTGGTATTACCGCATTGAATGAATTACAGGAATTGTATAATGGAAAGTCTCTGGTAGAAGATGGTACATTTGCAGTAGAAGTCATGGAATATATCAATGCTAAAATAAATCAGTTTAAGGAAGAGGATGACATCCTTTATGCCCTCTATGGCACGCCTGCAGAGAATTTATGCGGATTACAAATTAAACAATTCCGTGAGAAATATGGAGTAATTCCGAATGTATCAGATAGACCATATGTATCGAATAGTTTTCACTGTCATGTAACAGAAGATATTACACCGATTGAAAAACAGGATTTGGAACATAGATTCTGGAATACAATAAATGGTGGAAAGATACAGTATGTGAAATATCCTGTAAACTATAATATCGAAGCGATTAAAACTTTGGTACATAGAGCTATGCAGATGGGATATTATGAAGGGGTAAATTTATCCTTAGCATACTGTGATGATTGTGGTCATCAGGAATTAGAGATGGATGTGTGTCCAGTATGTGGCAGCAGAAATCTAACAAAAATCGAAAGAATGAATGGGTTGACTATTAATGCACAAAAAAATGTAGCATAAATGATAAATAGCCCATGTAAAACCGGCTAAACTGCGGGAAACTCCCCATAACCTCAATCTGCTACAACGCAGTCGGAAACGACAATCGTGAATGCGGTACAGATTTTAAATCTCAAGGTAAAAACGCTAGAAACCATAAAAAATGATTGAGTCAGGGACAACCGAGGATGCAAGTTCCTCAGACGCAACGAAACTCTTTAACAGGTAAAGCTGATGGAGGACGCTCAGAGACTATAATGGCGGACATTTGATGGTAGAAAGGAAACACCTATCGAAGTAAATGAAAATGCTGTTGTCATGTTATTATTAAAAGGATATACAGCTCCACAAATACAAGAAAAAACAAACTTAAAACCACAACAAATATATAAAATAAAATATAAATATAATCTGGGATATCATATCAATCCAACTTTTAATTTTGACGATTTACAGAATCAAATTCTTTTAAGTGGTATATTAGGTGATGGAAACTATAAACCAAATGGTAAATATGGATACTATTACAGAGAAAGCCACGCAGAAGATCAAATGCAGTATTTAAAATGGAAAGCTGATAAATTATCAGAATTTATATCAAAATCGGGCGTACACGAAATTAAAGGTCGTGGATACAATAAACAAAAATTATACGAATTTATTACAAGAACAAGTAGTAGTTTTGCAATATATGCAGAAATGCCACTTGAAGATGTAATAAAAAATTTGGATATCCGAGGATTAATATTGTTTTATTTAGATGATGGTTGGCTTACAGAACATAAAAACATCTTAATATGTGGTGGTGCATTAACATTGAAACAAAAAGAATTAATTATAAATAAATTTCAGGAATACGGTTTGCAATCTTGTCATTTAACAAAAAGAGAAGAGTTTGCTTTTTCTAGTAAAGAATACAATATAATAAAAGAATATGCATTAAATTTTCTACCTAATGATTTAGACGTTGTAACTAAGAAATTTAAGTTCTAAATCCATCAAATGTAATTGTATAGTCCACTCCCCTAAGATTTATAAATATCGGGAATACCGAGGGTATTAAGGATTTATCTTACTCCAGAGTACATGGAGACACCAGATTAAATGATGCTAAGATGGCGGAAATCGCTGATCGAAAGAGCATGTAGTGGTAATAACAAAATAAACGAAATAAACAAAATAAACAGGACTCTAAATTATAGTTTGGAGTCTTGTTTTATTTTAAAATTGCGGCACACTTGTCAAAGAAAAATAGAAGGAGTAAAATAACAGCAATCAAAATAATAACTTATAGTCTTAGGAGATATAACTATATGAATTTATATAACTGGGGAAAAATAAATAAAACAAATATAGAAGCATATGTACAAAATAAAGACTATAAAGGATTACTGAATGAATATTATACTATGTCAGGAATGTCTTTAACGCAATTATCAAAATCCTTTCAGTGCTCCAGACGTGCATTGGGTAGATATTTATCTGGGGAACGTCAAGTACCATTTGCAATCGTTAAAATAATGCTACAATCAGTAGAAGTCGAAGCAAAATCAGCAGATGATAATTCTGATGACAATGGAATGTTTGTTTGGTATGGAGATAAGGATACTTTATTTAATATTATGCGAGCTTATCGTGTTTTACATTTTAAATGGAACCAGTTTGACGCTGCATGTAATTTAAACATACCAATCGAAAAATTATCCGAATATGAAAGCGGAAAACGTAAAATTCCAATTACAGATCTGCAGAAAATTATGGAAGTTTATGGATTAAAATTGGAGGAATTATTTCCCGCACTGGTTTCATATGATGGAAGAAAAACATTTTTACCACTAAAACCTGTTAGTATATTTGAAATTGATGGTGTAAAATATAACCTGCTTGAAGATGAAATACCATTATATGTTAATCCAGAAAATGAAGAATTACTATTATGGCCAAGTTTTCCAATTATGCGATATGATAAAGATGGTACAGCACTATTAAATTATATGCCAAAAGAATTAACAATAGACGAATATGTAAATACAGATGATTTGATTTTTTTGAAAGAAGATTTAGAGACATATTACGAGTATGATTTTGAGGAAAAGAAACTGCCGCCAGTGTATAAACACCTATTGGAAGAAACAAGTGACAAAAAATGTACACGACAGATATATGACAGAAAAGTTTATGAAATAACATTTTTAGACGATTATAAAGTAAAATTAGATGTTAGTCCCAAAAACATTACATTCGATTTACGTGATTATGTTTTTTCAGATAGTGTATGGTATTCGATGCTTCAAGATAAAACATATTTTAATCAGGGAAAGCTACAATATGTCGGAAATGAAATCTATCAAAATCTGTGTATTGTATGGCCAGACGGACAATATGTTCGTATCATCGAATTATATTCAGATAAATATCCATCTAAGTATTTAGCCAAGAAACGCGCAATAACATCAAATACAATTTATGAAAACTGGACATTATACAAATAAAGCGAGAAAATCCTCGCTTTTATTTTGCCCTTTTTTGCGGTTTTTTTATACATATATAAATAAAGAAAATAATATCAGGAGGATTTATAAATGAAAGTTGCGAGTACTCATGAGCTAATTGAAAAATTACAGGCATATGAAAAAGAGAATGGCATTGGAGCGATTATCGGAATCGGTACTTATTGTGCCGGAGATAGAGAAAATCAGTATGTAATCGAAATTGCGAATGATTCTAATAGAAACAGGGTATTTATACACGATGATAATTATAAAGAGACCAAAATTGATATTTCTGCAGTACAGGATAATGAGTTATTCCCTGACAGAAGAGTGAACATTCAGGATTTCGAGAAATAATTACAGCATAAAGAGGGGGTAATATGAGAATATCAAAATATACAAAGAGTTACAAAGAAACGAAAATTGATATTTCTGCAGTATCAGATGATGAACTATTCCCCGACAGATGAAAGAACAACATATGTAAATAAAGAAGATATAATTTCTCAAAAATACACCAAGTTTCTTTAGATGATTGGAGGAATAAAATGGAATTATTAAATGAATATTCAGAAAAATATGGATTAAAAGAAGTTGTAAATGACTATAACGAGCATAGACAAACAAAAGAAAATAGCATTGTATTCTCTAACGGATGGGTTGCTTCCATCATAAAAAATGATGGCATTGATGTTTATCATCCAAACGGAAAACATACCAAAGAATATAGATCAGACAAAAAATATTCAGTTGCGATGTGTGATTATAATGGATATTTTGACTGGGTTTTATTGAATCAATACGGAGCAATTGAAGGTTGTATTTATTGCGACACAGAATTAGAGATTTTGATTGCTTGCGAAACAATTAGGAGACTTTAAAGAAACCACAATAAAATGAGGATTTCCAACACTCAGGATTTGTTATAAGGAGATATATATTATGGTAAGAATTAAAGATGGAAATTATATAGCAATATTCCACGATAGAATGATTGAAGTAAAAGCAGATTCAAAAAAAGATGCTTATAATAAAGCAAAAAGATATTTTGAATCCAGAGAACATAGAGAATTATTTGATGGTGAGCTAAAAGTGTGTCAGATACCATCTATGATAGGTGTTCTTGATGAGTAAATGAAACGATGATTTAGAGAGGAAATATTATGAAACATATAAAATTAATTAAAAAAATTTGTGAAGCATTTTTATTTTTTCTAATGGGAAATTTAATAAGAATAGCGTTTTCAGAGCAGTTAAATTATATAGACAATATATTTATTATCACTTGCGTCATAATATTTATGGTCTATGTATTAATTATAAGAAGTACGGAAGAAAACAATTAAACCATCGAATCGATGATTTACTGTCGTAGAAAGAGAGGGAAATGTTTTGAAAAAGTCAGATTTAAAAACAGGAATGATTGTTAGAACTGAACATAATAGATTTGGTGTAATCGAGTTAGAAGAAAATAGAATAGATTTTTGTTATCAGCCTGATTTTTCAGATGAATATAAAAATCTTGAAAAAATATCTATGGATGATTTGATTGAAATTAATGGTGCTTTAGGAATTGGAGGATATGTGACGAAAGAATTAAAAGAACAGATGCCGGATTTATTTCAAGAAGATGAAATTGGAGATCCTTTTTGGTGGTATGAAATTGTTACTGTATATACACTGAATAAAATTTATGATATCTAAGGAGTTGATAACAAAATTTCAGCAATTTAGGATAGAGGGAGAAAATGAAGAAATGGTTTGATGACTGGTAGGGTGAATGATTTTACAATTACCTTGTTAAATTATACGAAAAATAATTAACTCAATAAAACGGAATTTCAGAAAGAAAGGAAAAATATTATGAAAATAAAATCTGCTGGTGATTTTGACCTTTTCAAAAGATTAGATGAAATTGACGGCGAACTGCAAGATTTTCATATTTCTGCTTATAAGTGTGATTTATTATACAAAGAACAAAATAGTTTAAAAACTGAACTACGACAAAGAGGATATAAGATAAACCCTGATGGAAAAGAGAAGGATGCTGATAACAATCTTACGGCAAAAACATCTTTTGATAAACAGGAGATGATAGAAGAGTTAGGAGAAAAGGAATAATATGAGAATATCAAAATATACGCGAAATGAAAAAGAAAGAACTCTGCATATTTGGATTCCATTGTTTGAAGAAAAACTGGATGATCAGCATTTCTTTTGTGAACAACCACATATGTATCTGATTGTATGGGATAAATGGGATAGCAAGAAAAAGTGTAATAACTTATGGGCAAAATTAGGTATTGGTGATATGGATGATTTCGATTATACCTGTGAATTTGAGCATCCCACACCGGAACTTATCCATGAAGTTATTAACTGGATGTTGGACCATGAATATGCCACTATCTCTGATATGGACGATGTTATAAAAATAGTAGATGCTTTTCAAAAGCAACCGGTTAAAAAGAGAAAAAGACATTGAGAAGATATGGATATGAGTAAAACCGAGACAAAGGATGTTATTGTATTTACAAACAAAGAAGAGTTAGATACTTATAACGAAATGCTGCTGAATGGATTTATGAAATATCTGATTAATAGACAAAAGAAAAACCATGATGTAGTCCATGTCGGGGCAAAAGTTTTACTGATGCAGAATGAGGATTTTGTAAAAGATTTTCTTACCAATTTAAAAATTGCAGAAAAAACAGAAAACAAGGAAGAAATTTTTATTTATGAAAAATAATGTAAAGACTTCAGAACGAGATTATTTTGAAGATACCAAAAAAAATTATGAAAAAATAAAAAATATAGTGCCACGTATAGAAACAAAAGAAATTAGAATTGATGAAAACAAACATAAGTCTATTATCATTTTTGATAAAAAATCTGATAATAATATTTGCATAAGTAAATAATAATAAAAAAGAGGGATTGTCTTAAATTGACAATCCCTCTTTTACTTACTTAGAAACAGATACTTTCAGAATTTCTCCACAAATATCATCTTCTAAGATATAAATATTTGTAAATTTACCAGTCTTTAATGCAGCTTCTTTTTCCTGATATCTGGCTAATACGTCTTCATAGATTTCAGCAGTTGTAAAATAGAAACCAAGCTGCTCTACACTATATAGAGCTTTCCCCAGATCATTGGCAAAATCGTCAGGAGTAGTGAAAAACTCTGTCTTTGTTGCATAAGTCTTTAAGTATTCCGTTCTTTTGCTGCCAGGGACAGCCTTTTTAACTTCGATTCGAATGTTCATGCCTGTGCTTCCTCCTGTTTCTTTAACTCTGGTACATCCACAATAGAGAGGATACCTTTTTCAGTAAGTCTGGATACTGCGGTATCAAAATCCACACCAGCAACAACTGCTGCCATCAGCGCATTATCAATGAGTGTAGCATTTTCATATTCTTCAGTTTCCAGATAATGGAGGATACGATTTTTATCCACACGGAGTACAGCGACATCTTCCGGATAAGGATTTTTCTTTTTGGGAATTCTCTTTTGTAATTCCGCCACGGATTTTGCTGTATCAATTACCTGCATTTTAGATTTGGAAGTAACAAATACATATTGTGATTTACTCATTTGTTTTACCTGCTTTCTTTATTTTTTATATGTATATATGTAAAATTATTTTTAAAATTTTTAAAAAGAGAACGGATTATTTTGAAAAAATTTTACATATAATAAGAGAGATGATATGATTAAAACAAAAAATGAGACAATGCTTGGATTGATATAGAGGAACCTGAATAGGAAAATGAACTATGGTTAGATAGGTGGTTTTACGGTTTTTTTAGACATATATAGATAGGAGGTAGTACAGAATGATTTTAACAGGCTATGGATTTAAAAAAGAAATTTCAAATAATAATGATACTACCTATTGTCTGATTACTAATGTAATGAAAAACACCAGTTGGGTAGATATTGCAAAATTAACCATAAAAACATTACATATGAAAGATGATGCTATTTTAACAAATGCTTATGATATTTTTGGAAATAGACTTCATGATCAGCTTGGTTTTTATGTGCGTAATGAACTGACAGAAGGTAATCCATACTTTTATGATAAAGTCAGAAATGCGATGTTAGATTTTGCAAATATTTTCAAAGCAAACGGAATTATGGAGGATATGACGAGTAAAAAAGCGCAGGGTATTTGAAAAAATATCCTGTATTTTTCTATTTTTACGGATTTTTTATACATATAAATATAGACTCGTATATCAAAGGAGAAAAAATATGTTAAGAGTAGCAAAATTTGATAAAGTAAGTTTTAATCAGTTTAAGGAAGGTATGCTGGATGTAAAGCCCCATCTTAATGAGGAAGAAATCCAGAAAAGCTATGATGCGATTACATTACCTAAGAGAGCAACCACTGGCAGCGCAGGATATGATTTCCGTGCACCCTATGATATTACGTTAGCTCCGGGACAGACAGCAAAAGTACCTACTGGTATTCGTGCAAAGATGGAGCCTGGCTGGGCATTAATGCTTTTCCCGAGGAGTGGACTTGGATTTAAGTTCCGTATGCAGTTAAATAATACAGTTGGTATCGTAGATGAGGATTATTTCTATTCCGATAATGAGGGACATATCTTCGCAAAGATTACAAATGATTCCAATGAAGGTAAATTATTGCAGGTAAAGGCAGGCGATGGTTTCATGCAGGGTATCTTTATGCCATTTGGTGTCACTGTTGATGATGATGTCGATGGTGTAAGAAACGGAGGATTTGGCAGCACTACTAAGTAGTGCTGTCTTTTCATAAATAAAAATATGGATAGGAAAATTGGGGAATCTAAACAGACAAGAGGAGAAATATGGCAGGAAGAAAAAAGACATCCCCTTATATTTATGGAAACACAGCAAGGAGCTTACAAGAAGAATTAAATGCTCCAAGAAAAATATTATCGAATGAAACCAGAAAGAATAGAGAGAAAGCCCATCATATGAATATTGGCTACATCCTTTTTCTATCAGGGGCGTTGTTTATCTGTGCTATTTTTTTAATTGGATATGTACAAAAACAGTCTGAATTAACAGCGAAGAGCGCACAGGTCTCTAAAATGGAAAAGGAATTAAATACGATGAAGCTTTCTAATGATGAAGCATATGCCCAAATTCAAAGTAATATAAATCTGGAAGAAATTCGTAGGATTGCGATTGAGGAACTCGGTATGTCCTATGCAGAAGAAGGGCAGATAATCCTTTATCAGGGAAATAAAAAAGATTATATGCATCATGTAACCGAGGATAAATAAGAGGAGAAGATTAATATGAATAAAAATTAATTAAAACCATATACAAAAAATCCTTGACTACCAAAAAAAAAGAAAGAACAAGAAGGAACTGCACAGTTTATCAGAAGCAGTCAAAGATGGATTTCAAGCAGCCAGTCCAATAGAGGTAGTCAACTTCATAGATAATGGTAACGAAGCATAAAACAAGCAACAGGAAAGGATTAGTAGTATGAACAAGCTGATAGAAAACAGACGAAGTGTAAGAAAGTATAAAGACATACCTTTAGATAAGAAAGTAATTAACGAAATATTAAAAGCAGGTAGATTAGCACCTTCAGCAAAGAACAGACAGCCTTGGAACTTTGTAGTTTTACAGGGAGACAGCAAAAATGAAGTGGCAAACTTAATGTTAAAATATGCAGACGAACCTGAAAAATTAGCTTTAGAGACAGAAAAGCAGAAATGCAAGAGTAGTGTTAAAAGTACAGCTAAAGTAATTTTACAAACACCTGTATTGGTGTTGGTGTTTAAGGAAAAAGCAGAGGAATGGAACATAGGTGACAATTTATCAATAGGTGCTTGCATTGAAAATATGTTGTTACAAGCACTTGAATTAAATGTGGATTCTTTATGGATAAGAGATACATACTGTGTAGCTAAAGAGTTAGCAGAAAAATATAACCAGGACAAAGAATTGGTTTGTTCAGTAGCTTTTGGATATGGAGCAGAAGCACCTGATGCAAGACCTCGTAAACCAATGAAAGATATAGTTACCTGGATTCAGTAAAAGTTAGACGGATAAATTAAATAGTGATGTTAAAAATAATTACCTATGGTGCAATAATAGGTAATTTTCCAATTTAATTATGGAAAACGGCAATATGAAATTTTTAAGTTTTATGTGGAGAAGGAACCGCACAGTTTCATATAGATTTAGAACGAGGAGAAATAGTATATGGATAGAGAAATTTATAAACAAAAATTTATGGAAGCGGATTCTAGTAGAATGCCTGTCTCCGAATTTCAGAAAATCATTAACGACTCTATTTATCCAGCAACCGGTTTTCAAAGAGGATATAATAATTTGCTGATCGCTATCGAAGAATGCGCAGAACTCATCGAAAGTTTCGGCGAATATGTATCCGGAAAAGAGAAAAGTAAATATGGAGTATATGAAGAATTAACAGATGTTTATTTAGCGCAGCATTATGTAATGGATATTCTTGGAATTGACGAAAAGAATATCAAATTGAATACAAAGCATATGACAGAAATAGATGTGTTCGTATCATTAAGTAAATTGCAGTTCAGTCTTGCAAAATATATGCGTAAAGCAGAAAACCTCCCCTGGCAGGAGAAAAACCAGATGATGCAGCAGATTACCGAAGATTTATCCGGCGTTAAACAGAGCTTATTGTTTATACAGGGATATATGATGATGACAAAAGAGGAACTGTTCAAATCGATCAATGTCGTCATGGATAGACAGAAGAGCAGAAACAAATTACAAGATCCACTGGGGTTGCAAAAGAATACGGAACAGATGGTGGAAAGAGAGTAGCGAATATATCACATATTATATAGATAGCTACAAGCAGATACTTTCTGATTATATGGATCCATAAGAGAATTGGAAACTTTATATTTTATTTAAAAAAAATACAAAAATCAAAATTAATTTGACATATAACCATAGGAGGAGAGACCTATGGTAAAAGAATATACAGAAATATGGAATAGCTTTCAAATTAGGGAACCTGTATTTTTAACAGGCAAAAAGGATCCTTATATGTTTGATTTGGTGAAATGGGAAGATCATGACCCTATAGAGGTAACCGAATTACGTACAGGAAAAAAGAAAATATCTACGAGATCTTGTTTCACGGTTGGAACAATCATATGGGATACCAGAGAACCCGGATTTGAATTTGAAAGCTGTGGACTAAGATTTTTAGAAAATTATGTGGAAGGCTTAAATCAATTTGTTTTAGACTTTTGTGAGAAACAGACACCAAAAATGATAAAACAGATGGAAAAAGAAAGAGGCTGGTAAGAAAAATTACCACTTTTTTTATATTTTTTGACATAAATAGATAGGGAAATTATTCCCTATTTATTATAGTTGGAGGAGGAAAATATATGCTAATAAAAAATAATGAGCATCTGTTCGTTGATGTTGATTCTAAAAAGGGATATGTAATACGACTAAAAGGACATGAAGGAGCAACATTTACAGTTACAGAAAATTCAACTGTAGTTGTTGGACAATCAGGAAAGTATGAGTATACGAAAGAAGAACTTAATTTATTACAAGCCGAAATATCTGCAGGAATGGCATATATGGAAAACGTAAGACAAAATGGCTACCCGACATTGCGAGATGTGTATTGTAAACCAGAACCGAATTGTGTTTATGAAGATGAACGTGGAAATATTATTCTTTATTTTGGACAAGGGAAATTTATAGAGGAAAAAAGTAAAAATAATAGAACTGGCTATGAATATATATGCGGAAAAATAAAACGATACAATTATCCTAATGATAAATTAAATTTAGATTGGCTCTATGTAAAAGAAAATGGCACTATTTATATGGAGAACGGAGACGATAGTTGGATAAACATTGAAAATACAAGTACACCACCAAAGAAATTGGTAAAACTTTTATATGTATTGCCTGAAAATTGCACAGAAATGCAAATATTACATAATGTACACTATTCAGAATGTTCGTATATAGATGATATAAAATGGGAAAAACATTGGGAAAATAGACAGACTGGAATTCCGGAAAAAAGATTATTGCCATATTCCGAACCTAATATAAAAGATGATATTTTTGAAAGAGATTAATAAATAAAACCACTTTTTTAATATTTTTTTACATAGATAGATAGGTGATTATACCTGTCTATTTTTTTATTTTATGAGGGAAAACTATGATAAACTTTGCAAATGATTTTGAACTATTCAACAATAAAAACCTTGGTAGCGTCCGCACCGCACTCGATCAGGATGGAAATATCTGGTTTGTAGCAAAAGATGTGTGTGATGTATTAGGTATCGTAAATAATAGAGATGCTATGAGTCGATTAGATGAAGATGAAAAGGATACAATAGATCCACATATTTTCACTGTCGGTAATACCGACACAGAAAATAGAAGAGGATCAGAACTATCTATCATTAATGAATCCGGAATGTATACCTTAGTACTCACTTCCAGAAAACCGCAAGCAAAGGAATTTAAAAAATGGCTGACACATGAGGTAATTCCTACTATCAGACAGCATGGAGGATATATTTATGGTCAGGAAATGTTGGAAACAAAAGACCAGAAGGAAATCAAAGAGAAGCTCTCTGAGTTATCCGAAAAGGTAAAATACTTGCGTGTACGTAGACGACAGTTGCGTAAACAGGTATCGAATTTGCAGGAGAATAAAAAGAAATTGCGGAAACAGGTAAACAATCTAAATGAATACGCAGATCTTTATGAGGATTTATTTGAAAAGGCTCAGGCAGATTATGTCGTTGCAATGGAAGAGAATGAGTATCTACGAGATAAAGTAGAGAAGCTACGTCATCCAGAAGATTATCCGGCGAAAAATGAGACATCTCAAAAATATTTTGTAATGTCAGATGGCAGGGTATCATTTGCCGGAAAAGAAGATTTCGATTTTGAAAGATAAATATGCAAAAATCTCAAATTTGTAAATATTTTTGACATATATAAATAGGAAACAATATAAAACAAAGGAGATTAGATTTATGAATTATCATAATATTACAAAGGATGACATGTTAAACGGCGATGGGCTACGTACCGTTTTATGGGTCGCAGGATGTAGCCATCATTGCCCGGAATGTCAGAATCCTATTACCTGGGATGCAAATGGAGGCATTCTTTTTGATGAAGCTGCGAAACAGGAGTTATTTGCGGAGCTGGAAAAAGATTATGTAGCCGGGATTACTTTTTCCGGTGGAGATCCTTTAAATGAAGCAAATGTAGAAACCTTATTATCCTTAGCAAAAGAGATCAAAGAAAGATTCCCAAACAAAACTATGTGGATCTATTCCGGATATACTTGGGAGCAGGTAATGTATCCTATTATTACCGATGATTTTAATCCTGCCAGGGATATGTATTTGCAGGCAAGACGGGAATTAGTTTCTATTTGCGATGTATTTTGTGATGGACGTTATGTAAAAGAATGCAGAGATGTAAATAAACCTTGGGTAGGTAGTGATAACCAGAGAGTGATTGACGTACAGAAATCCTTAAACGAAGGCACTGTTTGCCTGCACGGGGATACCAAAGACGATTTTGAGAGAGAGTAAATAGTCAAAAATGTGGATGGAACTATGGAATGATAAAAAAACAAAAAGATAGGCGAAATAGAGACTATTTTTGTTCCAGATACTTTTAAATTCAGGATTATAAATTTTGGCGGAAATACATAAATCACAAATGTTATCAGTAAAAAACAAGAAGATTTTGAAAGGTAATAGGTAGATAAAAATGGCAAAAGCAATAACAACTTATGTTAAAGGTATTAAATGTGATAATGAGGAATGTGGATGGAAAGATCCGACAGTTCCATATGAAGATTATCCAAAATATATTGACAAACCATGTCCATGTTGTGGAGCAAATTTACTTACAAGACAGGACTATCTTGTAACAAAAAGAATTATTGAGATATCCAAGTTATTTGGAAACATCGAAGTGCCAGATAATAAAGTAAATACACTTATGCGTGTTAATATGAATGGAAAGAACCAAGTTTCGTTAGATATTTCCCAAATTGATTCTGAAACAAAAGATGAAATAATTTCCGATTTCGAAAAATAATGCAATTACGGAGATAAAAGAATGAAACAAAATGATATCAAAAACCAATTATATACATTATATGATGTTATGAGCACCAGACATTTCACTAGACCGGTCTTTTTGACAATCAATTATGAGTATGTAGATGAAACTGGGAAAAAGAATTGGATGCATATTAAAAAGCTATCATTAGCAAAGGCACTTGTAAAATATGGTACATGGGAGTATAAATCAGGTACACTAAAAACGGTGAAATTTATGCAGAATGCAGAACATATGAGTGTGGAATTATACGAACCAAGAATATTGGAAAAAGAAAAAGCACCTATAAAATATGATGATAGACAATACTTTGAAAAAGATGCTATCATATTATCAGATAGTGAACAGATGCAAACGGAATTAGAAAATACCTATGATTGTATTATGTAAAGGAATGATAATATGAATAAAAGAACAACTTTAAGTGATATGTTTTACAATGATATGTCCGGAGACACAAAAAATCATGAAACAATATTTCTTACCATACATTATGATGAGTGGAAGGAACCGAATAGTACAGAACGTACACAACGGCATATCCAAGATATTAGATTAGATGAAGCGTTAAAAGAATATGGCAACTGGATTTATGAAAACGCCTATACGACCGAACGAAGCAAAGACATTACAAGAATAGATGTCTGGTTAATGGCAACAGATGATAGAAAATATAGTCAGGAATATCGAGACGCACAGAAGAATAAATCTAGTAATATTATGGACAAAGAAGACAATTTTGATTACGATGAAAACGAACGTAGCTAAAGCTACGGAGTGCACTGTAATATTATGTGGCCATTTACATTTCATTTTCACATAATATTACGAATATCCTGAACTATAAAAATATGGAGGATAAATTATGAGTTATGCATTTGGAATGTTTTTCAAACAGATAAAACAGGAAGACCTGCTTTCATTTATCGATAAAGTACAAGCAGAAATGAGAAATCACGCGAACGAGTGGATAGATTATAATAAATATTATGCTCCATCTGTACGATCTGTACGTTCGCTCACCAATGAACCGAAATTTGTAAAAGCTTTTATGAATGAATATTGGTTAAATACGTTATTTACATCGAGATTTGTCTATTGGCCAAACTACGATTTGTTAGGCGTTTCCGGATATAAATTTCCCGGAGAGATTGAAAATTGGTTTGATGGACATTTTTCGTTTCAAAATAGTTCTGACCAGGACTATGATTATGACGAATGACCAACAGGAATTGATCAGTTCACAGCTAGAATTAATCGAGTAAAGAATGCGGATGATGGCAGATTAATCGAGTAAAGAATGCGGATGATGGCAGATTGCTTGAGTATGTTGATGAACTTATGGGAGAATATAGTATAGAAGAGATAAAAGCAGATCCAGAGTACTTCAAAAAATCATGTATTTATGATATGATTTACGAAGATTTGCAGTTAAATGACTGGTTATACAATCGTGACAATCCAGCTTTTTATCAGTTGTCGATAAATGCAATAAATGACGATGGACAACGTATCAGATACAATGCGATGCTTGAGAATATCTTAAAAAAAGAATTTGGTGAAGAGGAAATGATAGATTTTGATGAAAGAGAGGAAGAAAGATAATATGTCGTTACCTGATGAGTTGTATCAAAAAATATGCACAGAGATAAATAACTGGCCAGCATGGAAAAAGAAAGCCTATAAAATGCAGTTCACGCTAGTGGACGTAATGTGAAACATACACTAATTTTTAATTAGGGAATGTTTAACGAGGAATTTGCAAAAACTACCCATGCAGAAAAACTGGAAATTTTAGATTATGAAAAATAAGAACCACCCCTGGCAGACAAAGGAATAGTTGACTCATTTCTTTCTTTTCGTTGATACAAAGCTCAGAAGATCTTTGTGCTGTTAGGGGCGTTTTTTATAATTCTTTTGTGATATAAGTATTTTGTCGGACTAAAATATAGTCATCAAATATCTGGATTTCATAGGATAATTTTTTCTTATCATCTTTATCTTTTAATAATAATGTAAAATGTCCATTCCAAATGGAAACTAGCTGTTTATCAAAAGGGAATACATCTTTTAATTTTTCATAAAGCTCATTTTCTCCATTTTCTAATACAATTGCAGTTTTTGCAATCGGGAAGACACTAACTCCATATAAATTACGCATCATAAATATAGGCAAGTCATTATAACTCAGTTCTTCAAAAAAGTTATTCAACGTCATGGTTCTTTCAGGATATTTTTCCATCATAACTTCCTGCCAAATAGATAATTCTTCCATAAAATTTCCTCCTAATTTATCCCTCTATTATATATATGACTATAATCGACAAAATATTACAAAATTTTCAGGTTTTCAAAGTTTTCAAAGTTTTTCAAAAAATTTTTAAAAATCCTCTCTTTTTTTACCACTTTTGCGGTTTTTTTTTACATAAGTAAAAGACGGAAACAAAAGTACGTCTAACAGACAACATTTTAACCAGCGGAAGGAATCCGCAAAAAGGAGTAAAAAATGAGTAGAGTTTACACAAGTAGTAAGACACAGGTAAGAGTAGTTATGGGCGAGGTTACCGAGATTAAAGAAGGCGGTATGGATCTCGTAATCAAGGCGAATCAGTTTAATAAGGCTACCAACGCAAATGAGGATGTAGAGTTTAAGGTACATACCGGAGTAGCTGTAACTGATGTAAAGGTTGGCTACAAGGTAACCGCAATTGGTTATACCGGCAGAGGCGGAGTACTGAATGCAGACGCAGTTCTGAGTGGCAGTAAAGGCTATGAGGATGAGGGTATCACCGTACTGACTGGTTTCGTTAAGAACGTTCATATGAACGAGGAACTGAATCAGGATGGTACCCATAAGGTGAAGGCAGACGGTGTGACTGAGAGACAGCCTCACTTCGATATCTATCTGAGTACCAAGGATATGGATGGCACTTATCATAACCACGTAATCAAGGTTTACAATGGTAAGACTGAGGAAGGTAAGACCACTCCCATCGAGAGAGCAAAGAAGATGTTCGGTCGTTTCGACAAGGAGAGCAACCGTATCAGAATATCTGTTGTAACTAGACCCGGACAGGAAAGAACCTGGACCAGCGTAGGTAAGGATGGTAAGGAGTACACCAACAGCCTGATTTCTCATATGGGATACAGCGCAATTGATGTAGACTATATCGATCAGGAGAAGAAGAAGGAGAATCCTGCACAGAGCAAGACTCCTGCAGCTCCCGCACTGGCACAGCCCGCTCCCGAACAGCCCGCTCCTGCAGCACCAACTCAGGCAAGTGGATTTGAAACTCCTGGTCCCGAAATGGATGACGAGGAAATGTTCAACTAATCCAAAACACAGTGGCAGGGGGAAATATCCCTGCCATTTTTAAAGAAATCTGAGGTGTAATATGCAAAAGATTTTAGACTATATGGCAACAAATGGATTCAATGCAAAAGATTTGCAGGAAGAATTAAGATTTCGTGAGATTTCGAATTCTGAACTCAGAGAATCTGGCTATACAAAAGATCCGATTGCAGATGGTAAATTTGCAGGATATTCTACAAATGTATTGGAAGACGCCTTACAGACATTAATCGAAGGTGCCTATGAAATAGAGATGGCAGAAAGATAGTATTATCATTGGAGGAAAAGAAATTGAAAAACACAACTTATGAAGATCATATTAAATCCTTATATAATGATGCAATGTCTGCAAAGACAGATGCTGGAAAGTTAAAAGTATTGGATCTGTTATTTCGTATGACTGCAAATGAACTGGTAGCAGAACGAACTGCAGCAGCATCTTTTGAAAAAATGATGGAAGAGAAATTTGGAAAAGATGCAGTAACAGCCGCCGTAGAGGATAAAGATATTTACAGCAATCTGAATCTGTTGGAAGCACTACTCATGGATGATAAGAAAGAGGAAGAGGTACCGAAGTTATTTCCGGAGGTAGGCGCATTGTTCGAGTTAGACGAAATGGAAGAAGAAGCCGAGATTGAAAAGTAAATAAGCAAATTGGAAATCACCTGACGAAATATCGGGTGATTTTTTATTTTCCAATAAAAAAGAAGTTACTACACAATCTATTACCTCCGAAGTTCCTGCTGCCGAGGAAACATCCTTACCAGCCGTGGTATCTTTACCTGTTACAGAAGAGACAACAGATACAAATAGTAGCGAATCTACTGATAATGCAGAAGAAACAAAACCTCTTCAATCAGTATCGGATGGAGATGCAAAGTAAATACAAAAAGGAAAGAGTCCTGATTTTACTCAGGACTCTTTTTTACTGTCTTTTTGTTGATGTACCAAACGTAACTCATTTGTATTTGTATCAAAATAAAATACACCATCGTATGTATGATCATGCTTATACGGATTTATCATTAGATTGTACATATTTACAATGCCCTTTTCTTCTAAAATAGCACTTTCCGGTAAAACCAATAAGTAATCTTCCTTAATTAAATAAATATAATAACTGCCACTAAGAAAATAAGCAATTTCTTGTAAATATTTAGGGAATAGTATAAGCTCAGCACCTAAAAAGATATCTTTATATTCAATTTTCGCTTTATGTACTTTCGTTATATCATATCCATCAGCAGCATTCTCCTGAATTGCCATATCAGTTAAAGCTTCTGCATAGGGTAGTCTTTTAAAACGACATTTAATATCAGGATTATTTTTTAAAATATCATCTGGTTTATTTATTTGCAGATGATATTTCTCTATATCTGTCGGGGTAACTATTTTGTCAAGTGATTCACTGTAATAGAAGATGGTGTTACCAAAGAAATCCGCAGTATAATCATCTTCTTCATCTTTCGAAAATATCGCATTTAAAAGCCGAGTGTGTGACGCTACAAAAACAGGATATAAATCGTTCATGTTACCTCCTTAATCTTGGCTGATATGTGGTTTTTTATTAGTATAACACAAAACAATTTTTTCGACCATTCTTTTTCTATTTTTTTACATATATAGATAGATTATCAGGAGGTACTTTTATGAAACTGGATATAGAAGCCTTTAAGAAAAGAAAAGAAATGCTGACAAATCTGGAACAGGATACCGTTGCTTATGCACAAAGGAATCATAAAAATTCCATGTGGGTATCAAATAAACGACTAATAATGCTAAATGTAGTAGCTGCTAAATTAGAAAAATGTGGTGAGGAAATCATCGAATGTGCCAGTGTATTTGATATTTTACATTTGGATACCAATATATCCATACCATTTTCAGATGTCTGTTATAATGTCGTATTCGATAGAGGAGAGAATGGTGTAAATGTAAAAATATCCATTATGAATCCGGAAAATACGGGGTCTGTGTTAATCTTTGATACGATTCACCGACCGGATGGCTGGTATGATATTGACCAATTACCATTAAACGTAGTCGAAGAAATCTGTTGTAAATTACCGGAAGCTACGGAAAAACGTATGATAGATATCCTGGAAGAAAAAATATTAACGATGGAAAATAGCCAACGTATTGCTTATAACAATGAAAAGGAAAAAGACATACAGTTATCTAATCAAATGCAACGACTGACAGAAGTTTCAGAAAATATTGATAAACAACGACAACAAATGCAGGAAACGGAGGACATGGAATATGAATGCTTTTAAGATCGATAAAAGTAAAATCGAAGCATTAAATACAAGATATGAAGAGAAAGCAAAAGAACTGACAGCACTAGCAAAAGAAAGAGATAAGCAGCTTGAAAAGATTGGGAGTTACCTTTCCACAGCATGTTGTGAGATAGAAGATAATAAAAAAGAAACCGGTATTACGAATCTATTTACGGTATTGTCTCTGGAGGATATTACAACAGTGGATGGTGCAAAACTATCTTCGGATCTATCTATCAATATCAGTATTGACCCGGAAACAGATTATTATCAAATGTCCCCACGGATGAAAGCTGATTTACATATCCAAGCGATGAATTATATTGGACGTCCGGAAGAGACACTGCCACTTTTTACACAAAATGAAAAAGAGAAGACACATTTCCGTACTTCTTGGTTACAAGCAAAGTCATTACCAAAATATGCAGTAGAGTCTGTGCTGGCATATCTGGCAAATAATAATGAGAAAACTTGTGAACAGATTGGACACGCACTATCTGAAAAAATTGAGCAGCAAATGGAAAATCGAATCACAGATGTAAAAAATAAAATTGAAATTATTTCAGACAAAAACAAAGAGGAATTAGACGTAGCACTCGATTGGGAATGACATAGACTTAGAAGCAATCTCTATGAAAAAAATGAAAATGCGAGAAAAAGCGAGTTAACAAGAGAAAAGCAAAGATTATTATGGGAGGCAAATATATGATTTTACCAAAAGACATCCCCCTGGCAGCAATGGAAAAGCAGGATTTGCAGTTATTGATTGAGGATATCAAAAGTTATGCGGACCAAAGACACAGGGAATTAAAAGCTGCTGGATATCCACATGCGGAGATTGAGCTTTCTTTGCCGGTAGCGGATAAGTCCATGCAGACAAGACTCAATGTGAAAATCGCTCATGTGAATCCAAAATCTGCAAAAATAGATGTGCAGCTTCTGACATGGAAAGCAAATGGGCATATTGAGAATTGCCAGCTATATTATAAGGATGCCAGACATGAGACTTTCTATGAGGAAACATCTGAAAATAGAAATGTGCTACGTGCACTAGCAAATGATTCCGGATTAAGTCTGGAAGCGATCAAACAAAGTTTGGACCAAACATATAGCGATATAAACTATGATTTAGAAAGAATATAAAAAAAGAGAGAGAGGAAGATATATTTCCTCTCTTTTTTAAAAATATTTTCATTATTTCCTCATTTTTCATGAATTTTTATACATATATAAATGTAAGATTATATCTCAAAAAGGAGAAGAATGAAAATGTTAGAAATAGTATCTAAAAGTAACAATCTATATAACGTATTAGACACCGATGATGGTGTTGTAGAGTCATGCTCATTTTTAGATATTATTTCTGTAATACAATCAGGGGTAGATATTAAAGGTGTTTCTCTTGTAAGCAATGAATATGTTTTTGAGATTGATGGATTAAAAGCCCATAAAGTTATGAAAGGCTATAAATTTAGATTATACCCTAATAAGGAACAGCAGACTTATTTTCAGAAATGTTTTGGTTGTTGTAGATTCTTATGGAATCATATGTTAGCTGATAAAATAGCTTATTATGATGAGCATAAGGAGAGACTTGATACACAACCACCCGTATATAAGGCTGATTTTCCATTCTTAAAAGAAGTAGATAGTTTGGCTCTTACAAGTGAGTATAGAGATTTGAATACAGCTTTTAGGAATTTCTTTAGAGATGCAAGTGTAGGTTATCCAAAGTTTAAAAAGAAACACGATAACCATAAGTCTTATACTACTTATAATCAGAAAGGTTCTATATCTATTGTAGATAAATATGTAAAGCTACCTAAAATTGGTTATGTAAAGATGAACCAGCCGCAACCAGTTTTAGGTTCTATTAAGAACGCTACAATATCACAAGTTCCTAGTGGAAAATATTATATTTCTTTTAATGTAAAAATATGGGTACAGACACTTCCTTATATAAATAAAGAATTAGGATTAGACTTGGGCATCAAGGAGTTACTTATTACTTCTGATAAAGAGCATTTTGAAAATCCTAAAACATTATATAAATATGAAAAACAGCTTGCAAAACTGCAAAGACAGTTAGCACATAAAAAGAAATTCAGCAATAACTGGCATAAACAAAAACATAAAATTACTCTACTGCATGAAAAGATTTCAAATATCAGAAAAGACAATCTTCATAAGATTTCTCATAAGCTTATCATGGAAAACCAACTGATAGCTAGTGAGAATTTAAAGATTTCAAATATGATTAAAAATCATCATCTTGCAAAAAGCATTGCAGATGCTTCATGGTATGAATTAACAAGACAATTAGATTATAAGGCTATGTGGTATGGTAGATTGTATGTAAAAATAGATACCTATTATCCAAGTTCACAGACTTGTAATTGTTGTGGATTTAAAAATCCCATTACAAAAGATTTAACTGTAAGAGATTTGACTTGTCCTCAGTGTGGTACATACCATGATAGAGATGAAAATGCAGCTGATAATATTCTTGCCGAAGGCAAAAGAATAGTCGAAGTAAGGAAAACAATTAACAGTTCTGACGAGTTTCAGATTGCTTCATAAAACAATAAATAAAAATTGTAAGGTTGGGCGAACCTGAACATATACGCTTGTGGAGATAGTAGGTTACGAGGTCGTAGAAGCAAGAATCCCCGAATCTAAAGATTCTGGGAGTGTCAAGAATATGTTTCGTGGAGATGTAAAAACAGCTATCTCTGCCAATCCCAGTTTAGTGATCGTAATTCCTCTGCTAGGAGCGGTCCTTATTTTTGTATATATAAGGAATTCATGGGATATTAAAAAAAATGGAGATTATGGTGTCTATATCTCAGTCTTTTTTCTTATTATCTTTTGGAATTTTGAGAAATCTACCATTTTTGATAGACTTTTTCGGGAAAATTATACATATATAAATAAAGATATTTACGGAGGAAAGCTATGATTACAATAGAGACTAATTGGGACGCAATTGTAAATTTGATGGATGATGATATCAGGGAAAAAGTACATTTTGAGATGGTCCCCTGTACAGAAGAGGCATTTTTACAAAGATATTTACAATTAGACCCTGATTTCGAAAATGTATTACAAACAGAGTTTGGAATAGAGATGGAGGGAGAAAATGTACGGTTATAAGAGTAAAGCAGAAGAACAAAATGAAAAATTAGAAACATTGCTGACTTATCATAAAGAACTAAAAGAAAAACTAAATGAGATGCGGGAAACGGAAGAAATCACGGATGACTATATTAAACATCAGAAAGAATTACTCGGCGATGCCCTTTTGAAACTAATGTATAAGCATAACTTTATCATAAATAATTATGCTATGGAAAATCAGCCGCTTTCTTTTGTGGCTTTTCATCCGGACGAAAAACATCAGGTAAAAATAACCGTAGAGAAAAATGACATTTTATTACAGTTAGTTGATGAGAATCATCGTGGTATTGCTTTTTATCATTTTAATGCAGTCCAACATATTTCCGAATGGTCAGACACTGATAAATCTGAAATGAAACCACTTTATATGAATGCAAATGAAATCATAAAAAAGATGGAACCCTGTTATATGGATGCTATGATTCAAAGGTGCCAAACAAAAAACGATAATTTATGCACAGAAATCGAAATGTACGCAGATTGTAAACAGTATCATAAAGATGAAAAAATAAAGAAAAGAATTACGGAATTACAAAATAGTCCCGTAAAGTATCTGCCGGAGCTAATGCAATCATTATTAGATGATTTTACAAAGTTATATCAAAAATATGATAGATCTGCTGTACAGAAAGATTATAGTGATGAAATCCGAAAAGAAATCAAATTTATGGGACAAGATGGCGTAGAGAGACTTTTGGAATTTGAGGTTTTGATGCGCAGTAAAGACCGATATAATGATGAAAGACCCATATATCATGTAGACATCCTTAAAAAAGAAGAAGACGCAGAAGAACACGGATATTATTACGGGTCTTCTGAAGGATATTGTACGAATTTACAGTATGTAAATAATAAATTAATTGTAAGATATCCGGAAAATGTATGGTATCACGAAACAACGAAAAGTGGAAATGAGGGTATTGATACCAGCTTAGAGAATGAGCTGATTGAAAATAAACAATATATCACTGAACATATCAAGCAGCTTTATGCACAAGAAGCAATGGAACTGGCTAATGAGTGGGAAGCAGAAAAAGATGCCGAACAGGAAAGATAAATAAATATTTTTTAAAATTCCGTAAGATTTCTTATTTTTACGGAATTTTTTTACATAAATAAATATAAAAGGTGTAAATAGTATTAAGTAAAGAGGACCAAAATATGAGTTTATATGATAGATTAGATTATGTGCTTTGGAAACCTAGATTTTCTAATCTGGGTGTGATCGTGATATCTTTGCTGCTAGGGATTGTCATTTCAGCATTGATTATTATCCCAACAATAGTATTTAGTTAAATATTTTTTAGAAAAACCGTCATTTTGGCGGTTTTTTTATACATAAAAGAATGTAGGAGGGCGTGATATGCAATTTATACCGACAAACGATTATAGAGAAGTCTCTATGTATGCAGGTCTTAATGCTATTCAAATAGGAAACGCAGATAAATTGTATTCTGATGGATTGGATGCAAATGAGTACATCTATTTTGATCCTGTCAAAGGATTCTGCTATGAAAAACGCACCGTAGCCAAAGCTACGGAGTGTCCTGTAATATTATGTGATCTTAAACATCCTAAGCTAAAGCTTAGGTGTTTCACATAATATTATGAAGATGGATGTAGCATCGGTGGCACATATGACCAGACAGTGGATATATTGCATTCTCTCAAATGGTGCTTTAATCATAAGTTTTATGTAAAAAGTGAGGTAGAAGACACATGACAGATTGTAAATTTTTAGCAATAGATGATGTAACACCTTATCATGGAGACGTATTTGATCATCCGGATTACAAATATACTTGCAAAAAATGCAACAAGGAAGTTATTCCTTTCATACATTGTAAAAAAGAAAAATGTAATAATTACGCAAAGATGCAAAATAAACAAATTGGAGGAGAATAATTATGAAACATTTAGTAATCTTTTGTACGGAAAATGGAGTATGTAGTGCGGTATGCAATTTTAAAAATACGCTGCCCACTGTAGAAGACATCGAAGAGATGCAAAAAGATGTACAGAGAATAGAAAATTTAGTTCAAACGCCAACAATCATAAATTGGCTACCAATCAGTGAATAAGGAGATTATTATGTATAAAATCATTGATACCGCTGTTATGCCAGATGGGACAAAAATACAATTAGAGGATTGGCATAGTGAGAATTCGGAGGAATATCCAAATTTGTACGGATATACCATCGCAGCATATCCTGTTGCTAAAAATTCCGGAAGATCTGGCTGGACAAGACTTGGAGAAGAATTTAGAGTCACGATTTGTAGAAATGAACATATGCAATATTCCGATGATATGGTCCTCTCTGATTATGAGGCGTTAAAAAATGGAGCAAAGACGCTTGCCGATTTAAAGGAATATTTTCGGTATAAGACTAAAGATGAGTATTATTTAGGTTTGAATGATATAGAACCGGAATTTTAGTATAAAAATAATGGGAGATTATTAATCATGTACGAAAAAATATCTGAAGAGGAAGCAAGATTAGTAAAAGTAAGGAAAGTCAAAAATAAAATTCTATCTGAAATCGACAATAGGATTTGTTCCTATAAAAAACTATTTGCAATCAATGAAAAGACAACAGAGGAAGATTATAACTTTTTTATCAGTGAAAATTTTGCTCTGCTGGAATTGAAGAAGTATCTAAAAAGGGATAACTGCTTCATGAGTTATGAGGCGAAATATTTGGATAAAGATATTGTTGTCTATGTAGTATCCGAGAAAACCCTAAATGTCTGGATGCAAAAGGACTATAACTTTATCTATAACTATTTGGATAAGGCGGAAGAGAATGAATATAATGTGTTCCCACTTTTAAATGATAAGTTTTTTGGATATGAATTCCTAAACAGTATTGATTACATTTTATATGATGAACGGGAGGAGTAATGATATGTGGACTCCATGTGATGATTCAATCGATGAATACAATGAAAAGACTGGAAAAATGGAAACACATCATAAATGTCCATATGCCGATACCTATACAGGTTATGAAGACGAAATGTGTAGGAACTGTTGTGGACTTGGTGTAGATGATGACTATGATTATGATGAGGAGCAGTAATTTATGAAATGGAATCAGGAATTAAATCCATCCCAATTAAAGGCAGCAGACCAGATTAATGGACAACTGCTTATTTTAGCTGGGGCAGGATCTGGTAAAACGAAAACATTAACCCATAGAATTGCACATATGATTGAAGAGGGTATTCCGTCTGAACAGATTTTGGCGATTACCTTTACAAAGAAAGCTGCCGGTGAAATGAAGAGTCGTATTTCCTCTCTGCTAGGGGATGTGCGTCAGCCAAAGGCATGTACCTTCCATTCTTTGGGGTTTGATATTGTAAGGGAATTTCCGGTAGAATGTGGATATCGAAAAAGAGTATCCGTATGTGATGCTGCGGATAGCAAAACAAGAGCAAAAGAAGCCCTGGCAGAAGTAGCAGCAGAGCGTGGATATACAGAAGATACTTGGTCATTTGAAAGTGATAGGCAAGGCAAAGAAATGCAGCCGTATCATAAGGATAAAGATGTGATAAACGCATTTTTGGAATATATCTCAAAAGCAAAAGATATGTGTCAGGGACCAATTGCAGCATCTGATGAAGCTTATGCGAATATGGGAATCATTGTACAAAGAGGTGACTTCCAGTTAGCTTATAAAAAGTATCAGGATGAACTTGTAGCGGATAATGTCTTAGATTTTGATGACCTTATCATGGTACCGGTATTACTATTGGAGTTAAACGAAGAAATTGCAAATATTTATTGGAATAAATACCGCTATATCTCTGTTGACGAATATCAGGATACAAATAATGCGCAGTTTCGGTTAGTACATAGATTAGCAGAAGGAAATGGCAATCTGTGCGTTGTTGGGGATGATTATCAGAGTATTTATGGATTCCGTGGAGCAGATATCTCGAATATTTTGAATTTCAAGAATACATATCCTGCTGCAAATGTCGTAATTTTAGGTGAAAATTACAGATCTACCCATAATATTGTAAATGGAGCATCCGGAGTGATTGCATATAATCAGAAACAGATGCATAAGAAATTATTTTCCATGCAGGAAACCGGCAGTCCGATTGCAATCGCTAATTTTGATACCAGTAGATCGGAAGCAGAATATATTGTTGATAAAATCGAACATGAAGTAACGTCCAATGGGAAAGAATACAAAGATTTTGCTATCCTTTATCGTAAAAATGTATTATCCCGATATATAGAAGATGCGTTAATGAATTCGGGAATTCCTTATATTATTTATGGTGGATTAAGTTTTTATGATAGAAAAGAAGTAAAAGATGTTGTTTCCTATTTGAAAATATTATCCGGAAGCGATGATAAGAAGGCGTTTGCAAGAATTTTAAATGTACCGGCAAGAGGCATTGGTGCAAAAACGGTGGATGTCATTTCAAAGGGACAGAAACAGCAGAGTGGTGAGACGCTGATTGAAAGATTTTATCAATATGCACAAACACAGAAAAAAGCAAATGTAAAAGATTTCGCAGATAAGTTATATGCGCTTTATCAGTCTGTACCGGAGCTTACCACAGCAGGATTAGTTAGCCAAATTTTAGATGTATTTGATTATCGGGAATATCTGAGTGCATTTTGTAAGGATGAAGACGAGGAAGCAGAAAATCGTATTTTAAATGCGGAAGAGATGATTGTAAAATGTAAAGAATTTGAAAAAGAATATCGCATTGAACATCCGACTGCTGATGTCTGGGAGGTATTAAATGAATTCCTCGCAAATGTCATGTTAGTAACAGATATCGATAGGAAAAAAGATGAAAACAAATCTGTAATGCTAATGACGATGCATGCTTCCAAGGGATTGGAATTTGATACGGTATTTATGGTAGCTTGTGAAAAGGAAATTTTCCAAGTGCCGGATAAAAAGGACGACCCGGATATTAAAAATATTTTAGATCCGGAAGAAGAAAGACGACTGTTTTATGTGGCAATGACAAGAGCAAAGCAGCAGTTGTATATTACAAATTCCGATACAAGATTTTTATATGGTCGTGAGTTAGGAGATCATCCGGTAAAGTTTATTGGGGAAATTCCGAATGAAAACAAAAAATACCTAAGAACAGATAGATATTTCCGTAGTGGTTATCTCAACAGAGATAGATAAGTCAAAAGGCTACCATTTTTGGTGGCTTTTTTGACATATATATAAGGAGACAAAAAAATGTGGAAAAAATGGGAAACGGTTGCAGAAACCGAAAGGAATAAAATAACAGAACTTGCGGATACATACGATGTTCCAAGAAGAGATGTGGCATCTATGTTCCAAAGTGGCATGGATTTTGATGAAATAGCAAATAAACTAAAGAATAAAAATATGTCAGACTTGACACATTTGTTTTCAGTCGGAGATAAAGTACGGTGCAAGGTAGACCACATATTTTTCAAAGGTACTGTAAAAGAAACATATCAAAATCATATTATTGTAGACATTCCGGAGATTTCAGACCATATGTGGTTTGAAAAGGGAGTAAATATTGGAGATGTCTATCCAGAAAACAATTTTGAGAAAGGATTTGACAGATAATGACATATAGTGCAGATGTATTTATTGATGCAAAAACATTAGATTGGGCAACACAAAAAGGATGTCCGGAGATTTTCACTGACTATGTTTCCGGTATTTTAGTAAAAGCATTAGGTATTGATGGAACTGCGAATGTATTTTGTAAAAGTATTTCCGGTAAATATAATTTGTCTTGGATACTACAAAATGGAGATGAGTATATTAGTACATTTTCAGAAGAAGAATTACTCCGTGCTTTAAAAGACAAAACAATCGAAGAAAATATACAAGTGAATGAAAATGAAAAGTGCAGGAACAATGAAATTTATGAAAACGAAAACGAACGTAGCTAAAGCTACGGAGTGCAAGGTCACGTTAATAACGTGTCCTGTAATATTATGTGGTCATTTTCACATAGTATTATGAACCTGAACTTTAGATTGGAAAACCATATCAGTAATAAAATAGAAATTTTTAAAAACCGTGAGATTTTTGACAGATCTTACGGTTTTTTTATACATATATAAGTAGAAGAATGTGTAAACGATTAAAAGCACAAAGAGCAAAGGAGAAACAAAAGTATGAGAGGAAATATATTCATGAAAAACAAACGTATAACAAAACCACAATTAGCATTTCAGTACTGTAAGGAAATTGCTAAAAGTATTAATGAGTGTGTTTTAAGAACGGTAGCATTACAAATATTAAGAGAAAATGAAGAAATTTTCCTTACAGTAAAGGGGTCAGATTGGCAACATCATAATTATGCTGGAGGTTTGATTGTGCATACATGTAATGTGACATTAAATGCCATTAGATTAGGAGAGTTTTACGGAGATTCAGTAAACATGGATATGATTAAATTCTGTTCCTTAATGCATGATGTCGGAAAATTATTTGATTATGAAAGTCAAACAGAATTTTCAAATAAGAATACACTTTCGATGAATCAAGCTTTGTTAGGACATGGATTTGAAGGAGCTATTTATGTCGCTGGGAAACTCAAAACATCATATGAGGATAATGATATTTCGGTATCAAAAGATTATGTTAAATCTGTTATTACTCAGGTGACTCATTGTATAGGTGCACATATGGATGGTTTTGGTGCTTGTGCAAAACAACAAATGTTTGAGGTCTTAATCATTGGTTGCGCTGATAAAGTAGATGCTTACCTTGAACAAACTATTGTCAGAGATGATGAAAATTCATTTGTAATAGGGACTGGAGAGACTTTTTATAAAGCTACTGTAGATACAATGAAGGTGTTTTCGGTTGAAAATATACTTAGAGATGATTTGCATTAAGTTAGAATATTCGATAGGAGGAAAATATTTATGGAAACTGGAAGTGTTAGAAAAAGTGTTCTTTAACGGAAGCCAAAGACGCTATATAATAATATCAGGGCAGTAATCAAAATGGGAAGTACTGAGGGGTAGACAAGCACAAAAAGAGATAAGCATTAAATTCGGAGGATTCATTATATGAAAAAGAAAATTACAGCAATTATGATAGGTTTGACATTGTGTTTAGGAATGACAGGATGCGGAAAGGGCGACATTGAGCCTCAAACTAGTGACTATGGAAATAAGTATATTGACTTAGTAATAATATATCAAGATGATATCCTTGGTACCGAAGTTGTCTATGATAAAAATACAAAAGTAATGTATTTTATAAAGCAGGGCGGTCAATTTGGAATCACACCTATCTATAATTCAGATGGAACAGTGAAATTATATGATGGAGAATAGAGTATAGATGGGAGGCTTCATTATGTTATTATTTTTATCATTTGTAATAATTGCTAATACAATTATGTTAGTTGCTACAATAATTTCTTACATAAAAACAGTAAAGATTACTAATGCTACAGCAAAAACCTGTGAGGAAATAAATCAGAGGCTAGCCCGTCTTAAAAAGTTACATGCTTAGGAAGTCTTATGTCAGTATAGGTAACCGGTGCCTGGCATAGAGGTTGATAAGTTTACATTTGTGGTATAATAAAAGAAAAATATCAATCATTAATTGACGAAACTTACAGACTGTATCAACTTATTCTTAAGACTCATGGGAAAACGAGGAAAGAGAAGTAAATAATAATGATAAAAACCGTAAGATTTTAACAGATCTTACGGTTTTTTTGTACATATATAGATAGAAGATATACTATTACTCTTTAGATTAAAAGATGTCTAGCATGTTTGAAATATATCCATAAATAAACTATAAAGAGGAGAAAATATATGAGAAATTTAGTATCCGTACAGGAAATTAAAGCTTTGTCTCCCATCGAGGGAGCAGATAGAATTGAAGTAGCCACCATTTTAGGATGGAAACTTGTGGTTAAAAAGGGAGAATTTAAGGTAGGCGATAAGTGCGCTTATTTTGAAGTAGATTCTTTTTTACCTATCGAAGATAGATATGAATTTTTGCGAGGCACTTCTTTCAAAAAACATGAAATCCTTGGAGAAGGCTTCCGAATCAGAACACAGAAACTCCGTGGTCAGATTTCTCAGGGTTTAGCTCTCCCCTTAGCAGAACTGAATCTGAATGAAGATTTACCGATAGATACAGGCTTAACCGAAGTACTCCATGTGCGTAAGTGGGAACCTTTAGAGCAGATTTCGGATTTTGGCATTTTGACAGATTTTCCGGATGGCATTTCAAAAACAGATGAAACCAGAATTCAGTCTATCTATGACCAGATGATGGAAGAATTTGCCGGGAGACCATATTATATCTCTACGAAAATTGACGGTACGAGTGTTACTATGTATCGAAAAAATGGAAAATTCGGTGTATGCTGCCATGAAAATGAAGTAAAAGAAGATGATACCACGAAGAGTTTTCTTTGGGATATTGCGAGAAAACTGGATTTGGAAAATCGGATGATTGCAATGCATTTAGATAATATTGCGATTCATGGAGAATTAGCCGGACCTAAGATTCAGAAAAACCGATTACAATTACTTAAACACCAGTGGTTTGTATTTACGATAAAAGATTTATCCACGGGGCATAGATTGTCACTAAATCAGATATTAGGTATTGGCATGCTATTCGGCTGGCTACTTACTTTCACACCTTTTCCAATTCTAACAATGCATGATGTAAATGAAAATATCGGAGATTCTGTTATTTTACAATATCTACTCCATCTATTAAATGGCTGGATGTATATACTGGCTATGATGGCAATTGGTGGGTTACTTTATATTTCCGTTATTTGTCCATTAAAAAAACAGGCAGCAATTACAAGATATTGCAAACTGCCCCTAACAGAAGAGGAAATGCGTACAGCAATCGAAAAAGAATTATTTTCGGATGTGAAGAGTTATTTTGACTATCTGGATAAACAGATGTGCTATGGGAAATATAATTATCTTTACTTTTCTACATCAGAAATTGCCGGAATTATCAATGCATGTTGGAAAGTATTTGATTTGAATGACACCGACTACTTTGCATTGCCTATCTGTATGAAATCTTTTTCCATATTAAATGACTATATCACTGGATTTGAAAATGGAGTTTTTTGTGCAAAACGATCTTTATGCAATGAAAGTACGGAACCGAAAATCCCGGTTGTTTCCAGTTATTGGGGCGTTTATGGATCGGCTTATACACCGAAAAAACTACCAAAATACACAAAAAATATTTAAGGAGAAATATTAATGAGTACAAATTATTACATGCTTACCCAAAATAAGAAATTAGCAGATACCTATTTTCCGGAAGAATATGAGTTATATCGAGGTGGGGATGTATTTAAAGCAGAAATTCATATCGGAAAAAGATCTGCGGGATGGATGCCCTTATTTAGGGAGCACAAACATGCTTATGATTCCGTAGAGAAGCTGCGTGATTTCTTGCGTGAATATGCGGATGATATTGAGATTATAGATGAATATCATAATATTTTCACTGCTGAGGAATTGGATAAGGAACTCATTTATTGGAAAGAACAGCAGGAAAAATACCCGGATAGAAAAAACTGGAAGTATGTCCCAGGGGGTGTACCGGATGAAATTTTTGGTGGCAGAAGACATTTGATTCCGGTAGAAAAGAACGAAAAGTATGATTTGAAATATCCGATTGATCATGTGGAATATGAAAAACTGGATCCTTATTATGAATTCAAGGGTACACACGATATGTACTACCATGATAAAGATGGATATAACTTTACGAATCGGGACTTTTCATAAATGAAAGAGGAGAAGAGTAGGATGAAAAGTGCATTATTTCGAAAAGATGGATTAGGAACAGCAGTCGGTAGATTATCTGCATCGGATAAACTGAAATGTGATATGGGTGGCACCATCAATGAATATCAGCTTATCGGAAATGTAGTGGACACTAAAGACTATGATGTAGTCGTATTTGGATGGTTACGGAATGATAATACCATTGAAGTTATCAAAATGGAATCGATCCCTACAAATGATGATCCAAATGTTGGATTTATGTGGAAGAATCCGGAAGATGAAACGGATGTGATTACCTGCCTGAGTATTCCAAATGACCGTATCGTTGAAGTTATTCAGAAACACCCGGAAAACAGAAAGCCATATCATTCTGTAAAAATCAATTTGAAGAAAAGTACGACACTTTATTTGAATATTACAGGCGGATATGAGAAACCAATCGGAACAGCTCATGTTTTTCTCCTGCGCGGGGCAATCTCTTCTGAAGCAAAACAGTTATCCTCTACGGTCTCTGTAACCATCAGAGAGGGTAATGGACAGCAGGTATTAAGCTAAAGGGAGAGACAACGGGGTATGACAAAAAGACAGCTTTGGTTAAACTTATTCCATACAAATGATGTAGCCCTGGCAACAGCAGTAAATTTATGTGAGGAATATGCCGCAGAAGGAAAGCAACTGGATACGGAAAAATTAGCAGAAGAAATTAAAAAACTGGATGAAATAATTGAATAAATAACTATGAGCTTAATCTTTAATATTGAGGGTGTAGAACAAAGATTTAAAGAACTTACAGAAGCCGAGTGTAGTAAAAGCGGTATTGAAATACTTGCGCTGGAGTGTCATATAGACCATGTACATATATTTGTTAGTGTACTTCCAACAATAAGCATTCCTACAATAATGCAACAGATCAAAGGCGCTACTTCTGTAGAACTTAGGAAAGAGTTCCCACAACTTAAAGCAATGCCTAGTCTATGGACAAGAAGCTATTTTGTAAGCACAGCTGGCAATGTAAGTTCTGAAACAATCAAATGGTATGTTGATACACAAAAAACCAGACCATAGGAGTAAGTATGCAAAAAGGTATTAAGTTTAGGGCATATCCTAACAAGGACCAACAAAACTTAATAAATCAGACACTTGGCTGTTGCAGACTCATCTACAACAAAGGTCTTGCTATGCGAAACGTTGCCTATAAGAACGGCTCTAAAGTAGGATACTCACAGACTTCTGCTATGCTAACTGAGTTAAAGAAAACCTCAGATTTTGCATTTCTAAAAGAAGTAGATTCTATTGCACTACAACAATCCCTCCGTGATCTTGACAGAGGTTTTGTAAATTTCTTTCAGAAACGTGCAACACATCCTACTTTTAAAAGTAAACATAATAACCATCAATCCTATAGAACTGTTAATCAGGGAGACAACATCCGTATTGTAGATAAATACATAAAGCTCCCTAAACTTGGCTATGTCAAAATCAAACAGTCTATGGAAGTAGGTAAAATCAATAATGTAACCATAGAGTGTACCCCTTCTGGCAAGTATTTTGTGGTTCTCAACGTAGATTTTGAGCCAGAATTACAGGCTGATAAAGCTGGTTCTATTGGTATTGATGTAGGCATTAAAGATTTCTATTCTGATTCTAATGGAAACGTAGTACACAATCCGAAATACCTTGAAAAGTCTATGCGTAAGCTCGCTAGAGAACAGCGAAAGCTATCCCGCAAACAAAAAGGTTCTATTAATCGCAATAAACAGCGTATTAAAGTAGCTTTGATACATGAAAAGGTTACAAATCAGCGTAATGATTTTCTTCAGAAACAGTCCACTATGCTAGTGCGTGAAAACCAAACAATCTGCATCGAGGACTTGAATGTAAAAGGTATGATTCGTAATCATAAGCTTGCTAAATCAATAGCAAGTGCTTCATGGTCAAAATTTTTTACAATGCTTGAATATAAGGCTATGTGGTATGGTAATGATGTAATCAAAGTGCCTACTATGTATCCAAGTAGTCAGACTTGTAGCTGCTGTGGGTATAAGAATCCTTTGGTAAAGAATCTGGCTATTCGTAATTGGGAATGCCCGGAATGTCATACCAAACATAATCGTGATACCAATGCAAGCATAAATATCTTAAATAAAGGCTTAGAAGTAGCTTAAACATAACGAACCTGTAGGCTAGGACATAGCCGAACAGTATAATCTACGCTTGTGGAGACTATGTAAAACTAAAGTCCTTGCGACAATGTAACGGTCTTAGAAACAAGAATCCCATTGTTTTAGCTGTGGGAGTGTCAAAGTAATGGCATTGGCAATTACCTATGCTTTGCCAACTTAACTAGGAACTCCAAATGGTCTTGTCTACGCAAAGCGTATGGTATAATTTTACATAGGAAAATATAGATTTAAAAGATGTCATTTATTTATTGATTAGAAATTCCGAATCCTTTTTACACTATAGAAAATATATTTAACGACTGTGCGAACAGTCGGGAGAAGTATAGTGATTGTCAATGTTATTACATTTTGCGCAAAACAAACTATTTTTCAAAATTTATATAAATAAAAAAATTATCGTCAAATCTTAAAGGTTTGACGGTTTTTTTATACATATATAAGTAGGAAAAATAAGTGAGGAATAATTTATGCAAAAAATTGTGATTATCGGAGACAATGGAAAGCAAAGACGAGCAATTCAGAAACTCCTGCAGGAACAAAGTATAAATGATGCAGCGATAACGGAAGTAAAAATCAACGCAAAAAATCACTTGCTCCCCGATATCACAGAGTTACAAATGAATGACTTCCCAGAAATGGAAGCACACAGCAATTTTATCCATCCGAGTAAGAAACAGTTAGAAAAGATGAGGAGATGCAGATGAAAGAAAATGAAGTAAAAATTGGACAAACCGTATATTTTCAGGAACATTGGTCTGGAGTAATTCAAGATGCAAAAGTAATGGATATACTGCCTATGGAAGATCAGAAGAGATATCCTGGAAAGAAATATGCAAAATTAAAATGCGAGATTGGAACTTGTGGGGCATTACTTGAAAATGTTTATCCATCTTTTAAGGCTTGTAAGGAAGCAGTTCAAAAAACATTTATAGAAGAAGTGGAAAAATACAAAGCTGAAATGAAAACGGTTAGGGATTTGATTATTTTCCCTTTGAAACAAACAGTAAGTGACGCAGAAGAATATTCCGATGATGCTGCAAGAAGGGCCTATAAGGAAAGAGCAGAGGAATTGGGATTCATCACAAGTAAAGAAATGGAGACAGAAAACTATGAACGTGATTGAGAATTGGTTAAAACGTAAAAAACTGCAGCATATTTTCTCTATTAAGGAAGATGAAGATGATGATTACTATCCTCGTCAGTCTTTATCTATGCATTTGGCGGTTCGTACACATCCGATTATTGATTGGATGAATTGTTTTAACGTTGCACATATTTGCAACACATTTACACCAAAGCTGATCGATATACAGCGGAATGTAATATACGATAATCATAGTATGGTATGTGTTGGAACAACAGAAGATTTTACATATATCAAACTAATGACAAAAGCACCGATGTTTGAAATTGAGAAAAAAGATTTAGCAACAGATGCTTGGAAAGAGACGGTGCAAAGCTTTATAAATATTGCAGCACATGGTTCGGCAATTTTATTTGTACCTATTACAGTACTCTGCGATGCTACCTCTGTACTGGAAGGTATTTATGATATGTGCTTTCTTGCAACAGAAAAACATACGGAAAAAGAAGCTTATCATTATCGTGTACAGTTCTATATCGACTTATTAAATACAGATATCACATATAATACCAAAGAGATGTTAATAAACCATATGAGCGTAGGTGCAAAATATGCTGTGGGTACTACCATCTATATGAAAAATCCAACATGTTTAAAGTATATTTCTTTGACATATCCTTGCAAAGCAGTCGTATTTGAAAAATCATGGGAGGCACATTTCATCATTTTGCATGATTTGGTAAAGTCTATAAAAGAAAATACGAAAATAGAAAATGCAATTCAGGCTATGCCAAAATTACATACCTTAGTATGGATCCGTGATCAGGGCTGGTGTACAGATGATATGTAGGAGGGGAATTATATGTTATTTATTATTTTAGGCCTTTTATTAATGATTTTGGGAATTATACTACATGGGTATACTCACGAAAATGTATATCTTATTATGGGTCTTTTAGCAGGTTTTTTTGTAATGTTTGCAGGTTATTTATTTTTTGAATATTGCTCGCCTTTATATGATACACCAGAAACGGAATATGAGTATCAATTAACCACGTTTTTAGATAGCGTCTATTATAAAAATAATAGCATAGAAAATAATATAGATCTTTGCATAATAAATAATGATAAAGTATCACACATTGAAACTATTCATTATAAAAATTTGAAAATTGAGTATGTAAAAGATATTTCTTCTGCTACAGCAACTGTAAAAACTTATAAATTAAAACCTGAATATAAATTGATAATGCTTAACATAAAATCTGAACAAGGATTAGCAGATGTAATTTTACACTTGCCGGAATCTGCGAAAAATAAATAATAGCAAAAGATACTGTTTCGTATGAAATGGTATCTTTTTGACCATTTTGTATCCGTTTTTGACATATAAAATTATATGATAACATAGGAGGGAAACACATGAACACGATACAAAAATTATCACACAAAAATGATGTCTTATTTAGTCTTTTAGAACTAGATGAAAAAATTTGGAGCACATATCACGAAAATTGTGAATTTGAATATGTCCCTGATTTAGAAGATGCCCCCACTATCATAATAAATACGATACAAGAAATTTTGTTGGATTCTCCAAAGGTAGAAGATAACATTCTTTTAATGATTCAGGATTCTGCATACGGGAATGAAATACTACAAAACTATGTAAACATGGATAAAATAAGAGAAAATGTAAAAATCAGATCTAATTTCGCTCAAGCATTAAGTTCTGTCGAAAAAGGCAGCGAGTTATCTCCAAAACTAAATTAGACACTTTCATCCAATGATTTATGTGAATTAGCAAAATTACATACAAGAGGAATATATCAGGAAAAAATTGAAGAATTGCTTATCACCTGTAAACTATTCGAAGAATATGATAAATTCATAATTCATGAATATGATGATATTCTTGCTATCGCTATGAACGATAAAGAAGATTATGATTTATAAATGTAAAAACCGTGAGATTTTTAATAGATCTTACGGTTTTTTTATACATATATAAGTAAAGAAAGTAGTAGAAAGGAAAAAGCATTATGTCTAAAATTGTTTTCCCTAAAATGAAATGTACAGATGCATTGAAAATGTTATATAAGATTATGCAGGGAAGACCTGATATTAAGCAGGTAACCTTTAACAGAGAGGATGGTACGTTTGAGGTACTGCACAGTAACGGAGATAGGCATCTTTGTTTTGAACAAGAATTTGAAAATATGCAGTAAAGGAGATTACATAATGACACCGGTTACAATAGAACACTTATGCAACAGATTACGTTTTTATGAAAATTGTAAGGGTAGACCAAATTGCCCGGAAAATGTAGACAAAAAGATTTCTGAAGTAAAAGATGCTATTGTAAATATAGCTATGGAAAGGTATCCAAGAAAGTAGGTAAAATGTTTACTTTGAAGATTTACGAGGAAGATCCGGCATTTCTAAATGTGGATGATGCAGTCAAATATATAAAAGAAACCGACTTTGAAAAAGATGTCACTGTATATGATATCGATACACAAAAAGCCTGTGAAAAGGCACGAAAACTTTATAAAGTGATTAAAGAGTATAACAAAGGAAAAGCGTTGCAATTTCAGTGCCTGCCAGGGAATCCTTTTTCTCATAGAGGTATTGTGGGGTGTTTGGGAGTACAATGTTACTCTATCTCACTTGGAAAATACGAGCACAATAAAGACCTTATAGCTTTGTTTACAGGCTGGAATAAAGACGTCTTAGATATGTCTGCAGAAAATTGCTAGGAATAGAGAGGAATATAAAGATGAGTGTTGATACAAGAGGAAAAATCAAAGGGTATGTATCCCATCTGGATATTTTAAACTTCATCCGTCAAAAATGGGATCCCGATGCAAAATCTTTTGTAAAAAAGAAAGAATATGGATCTATTTCAATTTGTACATGGAATCATCGGATAAACGAGCATAGTGATACACAAGATACTTGGTATATGCTTACTGGTTTTATTACCTTTGTTTATAAAGGAGAACATAGAAGTTTGGTATATACCTATGATAACGTAAATCATTTTGATTGTCTGGACTATTATAAAGAACTTGGGCTGGAAAATATGGTTTTTACTGAAACAACTACCATTTCCCTTGGCAGAGATAAAGACAGCGTAGACATTATCAAAACACTGGTTGCACAATTTGGCGGTGGCTGGATAGATGAAAATGATTGCGATGATAATGATTTCTATCCGGTCGAGCTGAATGCAGATGGGAATATCAAACCTGTAATCTATGTCACGATGGAAGAGATTTATGAAAAATTTGGTGGAATAGTTATCATCAAAGAAAACTGATGATAAGAAAGGTGAACAATATGCATTCTTTTGATTGCGGAGATATTGTAAAAATAGAAATCTATGTAACTGAAAAGTGGAGCAGGATAGCTACATGTGAAATAACAAATAAGTACATAAGGAATGGCATTACATATTATTCTGTCAGAGAAGTAAATGGCAGTTATATAGGTAGCAATATCAAAGAAAACAAATTTTTGGAAGATTAAAAATATTTTTTCAAAAATGTTATTAGTTTACGGTTTTTTTTGACATATAAAATTGTAAATAAAAAATATACAAAAAGGAGATTATTTTATGAAAACAATTACCATTAGTCTTCCAAGTGTGGAAGCAGTAAAGAACTTTAACAACAAAATTTTTGGATTACCCGGCGACTTTGATCTCGGTAGCGGCAGATATATCGTAGATGCAAGAAGTATTATGGGTATTTTCAGTCTGGATTTATCAAAGCCATTAAGTCTGACGATTCATGCGGACAATGCTGAGGAGATTGCAGCATCGCTGAACGAGTTTACCGTAAAGTAGGAGGAAGCATGAGAACAAAAAAACGCAGGTTAATATCTTTTGTTAGTCTGAGCTTTGCGTTGATCATCATGACAACATTGATGTTGGGATCTGTGGTAATGGCAGCTCCCACATCGGATATGTTGGTGATTGACAATGCGGATATGCTGACAAAAGAAGAAGAACAGACAATCGAAAGTGCATTATATCAGATTTATAAACAAACCGATATCGAATATGTCGTATATTTAGCACCATCACTAGACGGCAAAACTGTCGAAGAAGCATCTTTGGAAGCCGGTAGAAAATTAGGGGTTGGTGATAAAGCGGATAACACAGGCTTGCTTATTTACGTAGCCCTGGCAGACAGAGAATTTCGAATGGAAGTAGGTTATGGACTGGAAGGCGTGATTCCGGATTCACAGGCAAAAAAGATTATCGATTGTATGCCATCTTTCTTTAAAGAGGGAAAGTATGCAGATGGTCTTTTAGCTGCGATCACTAAGACAGTATCCGTTTTAAATGATTCTGGGGAATATACCATTTCGCAGGATGACAACTATGTTGTAGAGACAGACACAGATGATGACGACCTACTGGTAGGAATGATTATTGTCATCGTATTTATTGTTGTATTATGTGTGGCTTCAGCATTCGTTGATGGTGGTTCTGGTTCCTCATTATCAGGTCATTATTATTCAAGTGGCTATAGCAGTAGTTCCCATTCGAGCGGATCCTTTGGCGGTGGAAGTTTTGGAGGCGGTGGCGCTTCGGGAGGTTGGTAAATGAAAACACTAAAATTATTTTTCAAGAGAAAAGTAAATAAAGAAAATGTGTATGATTTAGCAAAAAGGCTGGCTGAACCATATTTTGACGAACAACAGATTCCAATGATTGGCGCCACGATAGTAGATGGATATCTGTATGCAAAAGGAGAAGACAGAGGATTTCCACATAGAAGTGATGCTATAAAAATTGATTTGAGTACTGAGAAAATTATTGAAAGTTATGGGGCTAGAGGATGTCCAGTAACTATCAACAAAATGGAAATTTCATAAGAAGGAGATAACATATGAAAAATAAAGGATGGGTAGTATTAGTTGTAGTAATCTGCGCAATTGTGCTTTTGTTTGGAGGCTCTTATAACTCTTTACAGCGTGCAGATGAAAATGTAAATGAAAAATGGGCACAGGTAGAAAATCAGTTACAGCGTAGATATGATCTGATTCCACAGTTGGTAGCCGTAGTAAAGCAGTACTCCGATTATGAAGCATCTACATTGGAAAGTGTTGTTGCTCTGCGCGGGGATGGCACTTTGGGTGAAGAGACTGCCGCAGATTCCGCTTATCAGTCCGCAATGAAAGAATTCAATATTGCTGTGGAAGCATATCCGGAATTAAAGGCAAGTGAAGAGTATAGTCAGTTGATGACTGATCTTGCAGGTACCGAAAATCGAATTGCTGTAGCAAGAAAAGACTATAATGACGCCGTAAGTTTCTTAAACAAAAAGATTCGTTCCTTCCCCATGAATATCATTGCAAATATGAGTGGTGTAGATAGCAGATATTATTTTGAAGCAAGTGACAATGCCTCAGAAGTACCCAATGTATCGGAACTATTCAATCAGTAAGTGGACTGAAAAAGGAAGAATATATGGGATATTTATTATATATTTTACCGCCTATAAGTTTCATTATGGGGATTTGGAGAATCGTATATGCTATAAAACATTGTCATGATCCGGATTTTGCGATTCAGTTGGTGCTTGGATTCTTTTTAATTCTTGCGAGTGTAGTATTCTTTTTCTGTAATATGCCGATATGGGAATTTGACGTTATCCCCCCGGCAGGATATGGAACAGTAAACTGAAGATGTTGACGCTGCGATTACAGCATTGGACGAATTCATCATTAAGTAAGGAGAATAATATGTGGCTGAATCTCATAGCATTGATTTTGCTCATCGGCGGAATTATAGCATATAAGCACAAACCTAATCGTTTTGTTTCATTACTTCCTTTGATTGCAGCAATTGTGGCATTATGCAATATTGCGATATCATAAAGGAGACAACATAAAATAACATACACAAAAAGGAGAAAATTAAAATGAATGGAATTAACATTGGAGTTATTGTAGCAGTAGTAGCTGTTGTAGTAGTACTTGGCATTTTGATGTCTGGTTATGTAAAGGCATCTCCTGATAAGGCGTACATTATTTCGGGTTTAAAAAAGGAACCCAAGGTACTTATTGGTCGTGCTGGTATTAAGATTCCCTTTTTAGAGAAAAAGGATGAATTGATGCTAAGACAGATCAGTATCGATATTAAGACAAACGGATATATTCCCACAAAGGATTTCATCGGTGTAGATATTGATGCCGTAGCAAAAGTAAGAGTTTTGACTGCAAAAGATATTACGGTCAATAGAGATGGAAGTCTCATGCCTGGTTGCGATCCGAATAAGAGAGTTACTCATGAAATGGTACAGGCAGCGATGAAGAACTTCTTAAACATGAAGGAACAGCAGATTCGTGAAGCACTGACCGATTCCTTACAGGGTAATATGCGTGAGATCATCGGTACTCAGTGTTTAAAGGAACTGTGTAATGATCGTAAGACCTTCGGTGACGAGGTACAGGCAAAAGCACAGAAGGATATGAACGCCCTAGGTATCTGGATCGAATCCTGTAATATTCAGAAGATTGAGGATGAGAACAATCTGATCACTGCTTTGGGACAGGATAATATGTCTCAGATTCAGAAGGATGCTTCCGTTGCAAAGGCACAGGCAGACAGAGATGTGGCGATTGCAAGAGCACAGGCACAGAAGGATGCCAATGATGCACAGGTTATTGCGGATACTGAGATTGCACAGAAGCAGACCGAACTGGCTATTAAGAAAGCAGAGCTGAAGAAAGAGTCTGATATTAAGAAGGCTGAGGCAGATGCAGCATATAAAATCCAGGAAGAGGAACAGCGTAAGACCGTGGAGATTACCACAGCAAACGCAAACCTTGCAAGACAGGAAAAGGAACTGGAATTAAAGGAGAGAGAAGTATCCATCAAGGAGAAAGCTCTGGAAGCTGAGGTCAAGAAGACCGCAGAAGCGAATAAATACGCAGCACAGCAGAAGGCAGATGCCGAGCAGTACGAGAGACAGAAGAGAGCAGAGGCAGAACTCTTCGAGATCCAGAGACAGGCAGAAGCCGAGAAAGCAAAATCCGAGGCAGAGAGATTCGCTAAGGAACAGGCAGCAGAGGCAGTTAAGGCGGCAGGTCTTGCCGAGGCAGCAGCCGTAGCAGCAAAGGGTAAGGCAGAAGCAGAAGCAATTCAGGCAAAAGCAGAGGCAGAGGCCGCCGGTATCTTAAAGAAGGCGGAAGCTATGAAACAGTATGGTGACGCCGCAAAACAGCAGATGGAACTGGATACTTTGAAGGTATACTTCGAGCAGTTGCCTAAGATTGCAGAGGCTGTGGCTAAGGGATATACGAACGTAGATTCCATTAAGATGTTTGGTGGAAATACCAGCCAGCTTGCGGGTGATATTATGACTACTATTACGCAGGTGTCTGACGGTATTAAAGAATCCACAGGTATTGACCCCACCGAAGCATTGAAGGGTGCTTTAAAGAAGAAAGAGGTAAATACTCCGGTTGCGTCTACTCAGGCGGTTGCGTCTACTCAGGATTATACAGAAGTAGATACTTCGAAGCCCAAAAAGGATCGTAAAAAGGCTACCACAACTGAGGTAACCACAGAAGAATAGGACATAAAAAAGATACCGGGGATTTGTTTCTCCGGTATCTTTCTGTTTAAAATTTTAAAAAATACGGATTTTTTTGACATAAATAGATAAGAAAACAGAAAGGATTTGTTACACTTATGTCTATTACAAATGTAAAAAATGAAGTAGAATTATTTACGACTTATAAAGAAAATCCAGATAAAGTATTGGAAAATAAGATTGCAACACTTTATTTTCCAATTGTAAAATATCAGGCGAGACAACAGGCAAACAAAGTAGGAGAAAATGCAGATTTAGAAACCTATATTAGTGATGGTGCTATGGGACTCTTAAAAGCAATGCATGAATATGATCCTGCGCAGGGGGTAAAGTTCGAAACCTATGCAAGTATTCGTATCCGTGGTGCTATTTTAGATGGTATCAGAAAAAGCGATTGGGTGCCTCGGACCATTAGAACGAATCAAAAAAGAGTATTTCAGGCAAAAGAGACATTAAGAAACGAATTAAAACGCCAGCCAACAGAAAAAGAGATTGCTACATTTTTAGAGATGGATATTACAGAATATCGAAACATGATTTCCGATGCATCTGTAAGTATGGTGTCATCCTTAGAAGAGCATATGGAACAAAATGGAGATATGTTATATGATGTTTCCACGGTTGCAAAGCCGGAATCTCCAGAAGAAAATATAGAGAAGCAGGAATTGGCGCAAAAACTAACGGAAACTATGGAATTACTGACAGAAAAAGAAAAATTGGTGATTCAGCTTTATTATTATGAGGACTTAAATTTTGTAGAGATTGCGAGTATTTTAGAAGTCAGTGGACCCAGAGTGTCTCAACTACATTCCAATGCAATTTGTAAAATGAAACCATTTATGGGAAAATATATGGGATTATTCAAAAATTAGAGGACGTTTTTCTAAGAATTTGACATATAACAATAGATACTACTGTATGTATGGAGGAGTAAAATATGGCATATATAGAAAAACTGGCAAAACTAATAGATCTTATCAATGCAGATACTTTTGAGGATGGCATGACGACCGGAAATGATATGGTATTTATAAAAGCTGTTTCCGATTTATTTATAGTAAACAAAACATTGATTTATAACGAATGCAGTGCGTTTTTGGTGAAATCAAAAAAAGGAAAATTAGATGATACAGATTTGACAAACTTACAGACCAGTTATGAAAATCAATTACAAATAGCAAAATGTAGTATTCAAACTTTAAATGACTTGTGCGAAAAATATCATGTGATCCCCTTTTATGAGAATGATTTGTTCGATGATCGTGCAGTTATGGAATTCGTAAATACTTTTGCCCATGTATTTGCAGATGCCAGAATAAAATCCCATTATAAAGAAAAAGAACATGTAGCTGAAAAAGATTTGACAAAGCAAGTAGAAAACGAAGATTATATGGAAAGGGAATAACAATATGAAAAATCTTAGATTACAGAAAAATGAAGAGGGGTATTCTCTCATTGTACGACTGAATGATGATTTGAAACCAGTAGCAGTGGAGCCTTATGTAGTGGTATCTGGTTATGATGAAAAGACAGAAACTTGGGACTCTGGAAGCTATCATCAGGATTTAGAAAAAGCATTAGATGATTTCAATTATGGAAAACGTATAAGCTATGACAGAATGCTTAAAATTGCTACCTCACTTATAGAAAACGCCCTGGCAGACAGTGTAATAAATACTTTGGACACATTAACTGAATTCGGAGTTACCAAAGAGGAAGCGGAAGAACTTGGCATTAACACACAGGAAGTCTTAGAAGATTATGATTATGATTTCGAGTAATTGCGAAATGCTCGATTATATTTTGTAATGAGAAAACAGGAAATTTTTAAATGATAAGAGATTGGAATTTATTCCAGTCTCTTTTTTTGACCATTTTTGAGGTTTTTTTAGACATATATAAATAGTAAATAAAAAATAAAGTTTAAGGAGAACCCAATTATGGATTTATTAAAAATTAAAATCAAAGATACTATGGCACGCGTAACATTAAGAGAATATTTAGATAGTCATGATATTATGTATTTTACGAAAAAGAAATCTGTTTATGTCAAACCAGAGACAGGAAATACTATCCTTAGCTATTTGGATTTGTCAGGAGTCGAGTATGACTCCAAGTTTAAAGATGATGTTGACATTTTATTTCCAGACGCTGCGTTTAAAGTACATAACGTGAAGACAGAAGTACATAATATGTTAATGAGAAAAGAAGGTACTCTCATGCAGGAAACAGAATCTGAAAATGAGAAAGAAGAATCCGCAGAACAGGAAGATTCTTTTGATGATGAAGTCCTTCACAAAATTGATGCCGGAGAAGCCCTGACAGAAAAAGAAATCAGAACTCTTGTTTTATGTGGATATGCTGTAGAAGAAATCGAACATAGTGTTGGACGTTGGGAGCGTCAGGTATCATCCATTGTAGAAATTAAAAACAGATATTTTTCGATTGACTGGTCAGAAGGTCTAACAGAAATACAGGAAAATTCATTTAATGACTTTTATCCGGAAGAAGTGGAATCCTATGAAGAAACAGTCGTAGTGAAAAAATGGAGACCTATCGAAAAAACAAAAGAAGAAACAGTAGAGGAAACGGAAGAGGAGTTGGAATTATAAATGAAAGTATTGATTGAGGCGGAAATTCCAGAAGACGAGCTGCAAGCATTAAAAGAACAAAATATGCTTGTAGGATTTCCTTGTGATGTGCAATTAACACTGGACTATGGAGATAAGGTTATTTATCCGCATGGGAAAGTGATAGGACAATCAGTGGAGAATCCATTTTTAGAAAAAGTAGTAGTTGCATCTTTTGAATATGAGCATAACGATGGTGACCAAATCTGGTCAGATGTAACAACATATTACCAAAATACTGATGGAACATTTGAAAAAAAATATGAAGATGGATATTATGAAGAAACTTCAATTGTTTCTGTCACCGAAGAAGAAATAATCAATAAAATGAATGAGATTAAACACGAAGTAGAGAAGCAAAAAGAGGCAATTGCTATGTATGGATATTCGCACCCATTTACAAGAGGCGGATATACTATTACAAAAGATTTAACAGAAGAATTAGAAATAGAGGAAATTAAAAAAGAGAATCCATTTATAGAAAATAATGAGGAACGGTATTTATGAAAGTAATTATGTGTTCATATGGAGTAGGGTATAAAAGTACGCTGCCTCCCAAAAATGTTATTAAATTGAATTTGAATACTTATCGTACAGAATATCGCGAAAGAACAGAAGAAGAATTACAAATAAAAAAGGAAGAATGGGATAGTACTCCACATCTTTTATCTGGAGAAGGGTATGTCAATAGAATTCGACATGAAAAGGTTGCATTTTTAAACCCAGAATTTCCAAATAATATCATCAAAAAAATCAATGAACTCCAAAAAGAAGGATTATTTGATACCATTCTCGTAGAATCGGATAGTGCTCTTGCAAGTGCATTAAAACAGCGGGATGATATAGAATTTGTATATTTTTATCAGGAAAAGAAAGAAAAAGCGATCACACAAATGCTATCGAATGATGAACTCCCGATAAGCACTATTCGATTTTATTGTAATCATTGGGATTGGTTTAAAAATATACAACAAGACTATCCAAACGCTATCCCTATACAATGTACGATTGCAGAAGAATTAGAAAAAGAGGAATTGGAAAATGAATTTGAAAGAGATTAATATGAATGATTTACCTGAAGATGTAAAAAAGATTTTTAATATATTTGATAGAGAATGGATTCCCATTTATTTAGTGGGAGGTTGTGTAAGAGATATGCTTTTAGGAACAACACCAAAAGACTATGATTTTACAGTGGAAACCCCGCCGGAAAACATTGAAAATATATTAAGACTATATCATATTCCATTTAATGCAATGAGTGCAAGATATGGTACGATTATTGCCAGAATCGGAAATGAAGAATATGAAATTACCAGTACCAGAAAAGAAGCGGATTATGTTGATAACAGACATCCGGAAGAAGTTATCTTTGGAGTTTCCATAGAAGAAGATTTAAAGCGAAGAGACTTTACGATAAATGCTATGGCTATGGATAGTAAAGGAAATATTATCGATTCATTTGATGGTAATAAATGTTTCGATTTGGAGAATAATCTAATTAAAACGGTAGGCAATCCAGAGACTCGCTTTAAAGAAGATCCGTTACGAATTATGCGGGCACTGCGATTCTCTATCACGAAGGGATTCCAATTAGATGTTGCTACGCAAAAAGCTATGGTAGATTGCAAAGATATGCTAAATAATATCTCAAAAGAACGAATTACCGCAGAGTTGCGTAAGATACTTACCGCAGGAGTAGATATCCAGCCATACTTTGCGAATTCTGATATGATGAAAGTTATAAAAGTAATCATTCCGGAATTAGAGCCTTGTATGCATTTTGAGCAGCACAATAAATATCATCATCAAGATGTATATAACCACATTTTATCTGTTGTAGACAACTGTAAAACGGATAAATTTGAAATAAAACTTGCAGCACTTCTACATGATATTGGAAAGCCTCAGACATATGTAACAGATGCGGAAGGCTGGGGACACTTTTACGGACATGCAAAGGTAAGTAGAGATATTGCAGAAACAGTGATCGACGAAAGACTTTCTCTTACTGCAAGGGAAAAAGACCTTGTACTTGCTTTGGTTGAACATCATGATATGGAGGTCCATGTAACAGAAAAATGTGCACGACGTATGTTGAATAAATTTGACCGTGATTTCCTATCTGATTTTTGTATCTTACGTCAGGCGGATAGAGATGATCATGTAAACTTAGATCCAAACAGACCACTTGTGAATCTGAATGATTTTATGGCAACAGTAGATGAGGAAATTAAAAAGAACGCTGCTGTAAAAGTATCAGATTTGGCAGTACGTGGAAACGATTTGATGGATACATTCCATATTTCCGGACCTACTGTTGGACAGACGCTAAAGGCGTTATTAGATGCTGTAATGGATGAAAAAGTAACAAATGATAAGGATATGTTACTAGCATTTGCTGCTCAATATCTTGAAAAGGATATAGATTTAGAGGAAGAAAGATAGTATTATTACGGTTTTTTTTGACATAAGTGTATATAACAAATAATTTCTTCTATGAAAGGAAAGTAAAAAATGAGAAACGTATTAATCTTAACAGAAAAGAAATCTATGTGTGACAAAATCCATGATGCACTTGCTACTGTACCTGACCGCATTACCGTTAGGCAGATTGGTGGGCATATCTATCTGAAAGAGGAAGCAGAAATCCTTAAAGTTCCAGAAGAGACGCTGAAAGCTTCCAAGCAGATGGATGTCGGCAATGGGGAAACAGGCTATGTACTTAATGAAGCAGATATTGCTAAAAATATCGAAGATATCAAGAATACTTTATCCGAGGATATCGATGTAATTATCAATGCTTGTGATTATGATCGTAGCGGTGAGCTTTTATTCGATTATGCAGCAAAGGCTCTAAATCTGGATACAGACAAAGTACAACGAATGATTATTAATGATTTTACGGCGAATAGTATTCGTGAGAGTTATTTAAAAGCTATGGATTCAGTAAAAGACTCCGATTTAGAAGAGGAAAGATAAATGAAAGTTTATTTTATGCCATATGAAGACGAAGATCATCAAGCTCTATTTTGCAGAAAGAAATATTGGGATAAAAACAAAGTGATAGAAGATGGTTTCAGCAAAGGCTATGATCGATTAGAGAGTGCATTTGAAGCAATCGGAGTTGAAGTATCCGGTGGCGGAGAGGCAATGTATGAAGGTATGAGTATTAAAGATATCAAAAAAGGACTAAAAAAGGAAGGTATCAAACTACTCGTAAATGATAAGACGTTCTTAGAAGAGCTGAATCAAAATAGAGATGATCAAGAGGAGAGAGACGAATAAAATATTAAACTCTGGAAATTTAAGCACATTTGTGAATTTTTTTGACATAAATAGATAGGTATTATTACCTATCTATTTTTTATATAAAGATAAGAGGAAATACAAATGCGCAAAGTATCTGGTTCCGATGGTAATGGATACTATGGTTCAGGGTATCGTATCAATGTGACTGCTCCTGTACTGGAACAAGAAGAAAACTATGATTATGGAGAGAGATAAATGAAAACAATAAATTTGGATTTTAGTATTGGTGATACTGTCTATCAGAATAAGCACAACTACTGTACACCACTGACAGTGAAACGAATCATTATCGAAGAAAATGATATTATCTACGAAACAAATACGCAGAAATTTACAAAAGCAGACATCGGCGAAACCATTTTTTATACCTTCGATGATGCAAAAACACATGACCTTTTGTTTTCAAAACAAGATATGATTGGTAAAAGATATCAAAATCCAAAAGGAATCGCAAATGGCCATATCTGTGAAGTGACTGCGAATCCGGATAATTGGGGAACCTGTCAGGTGATTGATTTGGAAACCAGACATGAATTTTTATGTTCAAAACGATTCATTTTAGAACATGAAATACAAGGCACATATGAAAAATCGTTTACCGGACATTATGATAATACAGGAAAACCAATCTTCGTGGGGGATACCGTATATGAAGGCTGCAATGGATTAGTCGCAAAAGTAGAATTCAACCAAGAAAGAGGAGCTTATTGGTTAGCTGGTCTCGGTGATGGATATGGAATTGAGGATTCTAATATTGAGTGGAAAATTTTGGACTCCGAAGAGATAAAAGAGAAAGAACTGCCATATTTTATGGATAAAGAAATGGAGAAAGAATAAATGAGAAAAGATATAGAAATAAAACAATATGCTGAACTTGGTGAGGATTTCAATATTGCTTATCAAACATATGCATCTCTATATTTAGATTTTGTAGACGATAACTTATCAAGTTTTTATCTTCAGAATACAGATATAGCACCGATACGAGAATGTGAAGAAAAAGACTATGTGTTGGCATATGTAAAAGCATCGATAGAAATCGCAAAAAATGTAATGTCTTCTGGTTATTTCAAGTCTTTTGAAGATTTATACAAAGAATATCCTTTATTAAAAAAATATAGTGAAGAATTGGAATACGAATTTTACGAAAACGAACGTAGCTAAAGCTACGGAGTGCAAGGCCACGTTTTAACGTGTCCTGTAATATTATGTGGTTTAACATAATATTAGAACCGGAAAAATAAAGGAAATGGAGAAAGTAGATGAAAGAACTTAATTTGTATCTAATTTCTGTAAATTTATATGGTCCTCATCCATATCGAAAATCTGGTTCTGGAAATTGGGTAGTATGTGAAACAAGTCCAGAAAATGCTTTAAAAGTATTACAAAAATATCTATCTGATAATAATTTGATAGGTATGTCTGGACACGCATCTTTGATATATAAAGGATTTCCATTAGATACAGAAATTTTACCAAGGCGACATGTTATGCAATTTACAGAATATAAAGAAAGGGTGTATGAAAAAACACATCCCGAAAAGTATATTTTTAGTCCAAAGAAAACTAAAAAGGGCATTAAGTTACATAAAATTGTGCGAGAACCTATGGAATATAGAAGTCCTTTCGTAAATGGCGCTTATGGAAAAAAAGATGAAAATATAGAAAAAGAGGATTTTGAAATTTAAGTTTAAAGGAAGGAAAAATGATGATGAAAATTAAAGCAGTTGTAGAGAAAAGAGTATTTGGTATTATGGAATTAGAAATCCCGGAAAATCTCATAGTAGAAGACAGTCCAATAACAAACAGAAGACGTATTAACAAACAAGTACTTAATGCATTACATACACTAGAAAATGATAGTGAAAATGAGAGTAATATAACCTGGGATGATGATAGTGCCATACATTATGCCGGGAATTTTGTGGTAGCAGACTTAAATTTGGAAAATGAAGAAGAAAGGGAATAAGAATAATCATGATAAAAAATGGATATAAGGAAACAAAAAGAAAAATTGTTGGTGGATATGAAGGTGGAACGATTACAGTTTGGAGAATTACTACACCATCTGGAAATATATACGAGGTGTCAAAAAATTCAAAAAATAGATTTGCATATATTACAGATAAAGATAATTTTAAAATACTTGGTGCTGAAGAAAGTTATCAAACTGCTTTAAAGCAAATTTATTATTGGGAGGATAATGGTATCCGTGTACTTCCTGATCTTACAAACACCAGTGATATTAAAAATATTTTAAACCAATATCACGGCATTGTTAATGCTACCTCTCTGATCCAAGACGGCTGTATTAAACCTGATTTACAAACAGCAGTTTATTTATTTGCCACCAATAAAGATAAGTATTCGAAGCATAATTGGGTGAATCTTGATTTGATTTTAAAAATTATAAATTTAAACGAAGAAGACGTAATTACTCTTTGTAAATATACTATTGCAGAAGATATTGATTGCGTAAAAGCCATTCCAAGTAATTTACTTGTTAAAATGACTGAAAAAGGGAAAGCTAAAGAGCTACTTACACCAGATGTATCAAAAATTAATCCATTATGGCTTACAGAACCGTCCTATGGAGAAAAAGTGAAAACAAATTTATTATATGAAGAAAATTTGGAAAATGAAAATGATAATTATGAAAGGGAATAGGATAGATTATGAAATGTCAAGATATTAAACCATTTACATCCTGTGGATCTTATTATGTTAATATGACAATGCAGCAACTGGTAGATTCGATTGCCAGAGATGAAAGAGATATGGGACTTATATTGGAATCGGAGTTCCAAAGAGGCCATGTATGGACCAAAGAGCAACAGATCGCTTATATTGAATACTTTTTAAAGGGCGGTATGAGTGGCAGAGATTTATATTTTAATCATCCGGACTGGTATCATAAGAGTGAAGGAGATTACCACGATTATGTATGCGTAGATGGCTTACAAAGAATTACAGCAGTACGTAGATTTATGAATAATGAAATTCCTGCATTTGGTGTTTATCGTAAGGATTTCGAAGATGATTTTTATTTTACGCTGGATATTATGCATCATTCCTTTAATTACCATGTGAATGACTTAAAAACCAAAGAGGAAGTTTTACAGTGGTATATTGAAATGAATGAAGGTGGCACGCCACATACCAAAGCAGAAATTGATAAAGTGAAAAGTATGATTTCTGGGATACATTATGTGGAAACAGAAAAAGTATTAGAAAACCCAGAAATAAACCAAGACTATATGGAAAGGGAATAATAAAATGATATATAACAATTTTGTATCTGATTATCTTGACAAAAGGGCTACTATCGATGAGATAGATGATTATGTGAAATACTGGCATACACATGAAACAGGATTGTCATTACAAGACTTTTTGGGCTTTACAGATGAAGATATGGCAAAATGGATGATGTATGGAAATGATGTGGTAAAAGACATTATTTTAGATAAAATGAATAAAAACGCAAAGGCAGATAAAAAAATGACTTTCTTAGATGCTGTACTTATCGCAAAAACAAGAGGTTTAGAGGAAGAAGTCAGAGTTCATAATCTGGCTCCCGATTTGGTTTTAGCTACAAAAACCCTTATAAATGGTATGGATGCGGAAATGAAGAAAGCAAGCGAATGTGGGTATGTAAAAGGATTTGCTGATGCAGAAAAAGAAAAGTACGCCCTGGCAGGAAAGGTATCTGACGAACTGGATAAGCTGGACAAAGTGAAATCATTGTTACACGCACATACTGATTTTTCCAGAGAAACTCCAGAAGTGAATTATGAATTAGTGGCTGCAATGTTTCATATTTTAGGTTTGGAAAAAAATCAAGATAAGGAAAATACGGAACTGGAGAGATAAAATATGTATGTTTTTTACGCAACTTTAAAACAAAATCAAGCTAGTATTGATAAAACTGGATTATTACTAAACCAATCAAAATACAATAACAGATAAAAAAGAAATCGAAGATGAGGAGGAAAGACGAATTATGAATACTTATCCGGAACATATAGGTAATGAATTGGGAAAACTCACAGACAAGGATTTACATAGAGTTTTATTACAATATGTAGAGAAAAATTTTGATTCTGTGCAGGATATGTTAAATCATTTAAAATTAGTTGCCGAATGTAAAGAGTTTGATTATTTGGGACAGATAGATGATAAAAAAATTAAAGAAATTTTAGAAAATGAAAAAGAGTTTTCTATGGAAGAAACTGTTGTTAAACCGGTAGAATTTACAGGCAAAAAGTTTTCTCATTATTATCAAACTTATAATGGACATGATGTATATCATACCTGTGTTGTATTAACAGAACCTAATATCCACGGGGAAGATTGTCAGGTAAAAGATTTAAAGACGCAGAAAGAATTTTTGTGTTCTAAAGAATATATTTTAGATCACGAATTAAAGGATGAAAATATCCGTACTATATTTGTTGGGAATAAGACTCAGGAAGAAATTACAAATTGGATAAAATCTAATAAAAAACTAGGAATGATTTATGCAGTTTTTGAAGGTGGAGTCGATGCTGAAATTTTAATAACTAACGAAAGCCTAGCGGATTTATATTTACCAAATGGCGAAAGAAAAATCAATATTCCTCTGGAAGATGTTGCAAAAGAATTAAAAGAAGTAACATTAAATAAACAACAAGATGAAATGGAAATGGAAATGTAATTTATTATAATAGATATATGGTTAACATTATTTTATTTTTAAACCAAAATGGAATTAAAGATATTCCTGAAAATATACATATCGAAATCATAAAAATTCACCAGCTTTGTAGAATCGAATTTCCATAGTCTTTATACTTCAGTAGGAATCATAAATTAAGAACTGATTTGTCTAATAGAAAATGAAAGTCGCACTATCCGCTATGGCGGTAGATAAACTGCCCCGAATCTTTTAGTTTCGTGGGTCTAGCGACTGAAATGTAAATTTTATTTTCAGAAAGAAATAGAGGAGCCTGAAAGATAAATGGAAATTACTTTAAAAACTTATAAATGAAAATAGATGACACGGAAAGGAGACTATGACATAATGGATTTAGATTTTGAATTAGATGATAGTAGAGAAAAGGAGAAAGACATTATGACATTACATGTGAATGATGTTACTTTAGAAATTCCGGAAGAACTGTTAGAAGATATGAAAAATACCTTACATTTTGAATCCAATGAAAAAATGATAGAAGAGATTGGCATAACTGTAAATGCACTAAAATCTTGTTTTTCACCATCTGAATTAGAAGAAAATAGCTTTAATGATAGAGTAATCGAATATATAAAAGATGAAATAGCTTTTTTCCAATAGGGAGGGTCTATTATGAATACTATTTTAATTGGAAAAACGATTATAGTATATAATAGACTATCAGATATACAAGTTATTGAGTTGGTAAATAGTCTAAAAGAAATTATTTTAACTTGTCGTAAAAATATTTTATTTGACTCTGTAAATACACCAATACCGATCACAATACCGAATCATTCTTATTTATGTGTCATTAAAAAGCATAATGAAATATTACTTAGCGTTACAAAAAATAAAGAAAGAGGCATTGAATATTTACCAATCTTAAATGGTGATGAATTATATAAATATATCAGCATTATAAAAAATAGTTCAGATATCATTAATAATAGAATAAACATGCTTTCAATAACTAAAAATGTAGATTGGGTGAAATTACCATATAATAAAGCATTTGAAGACTATGCTATGACACCCAATATCAATCCACAGGATTTTATAAAACATTTACAATCAAATTCTTTATCTGAATTTCAAAAACATTTTTTGACGCAAGTAGGAATTTCTTTAGATTCTCCACAATATAGCAGTGATTTACAAAACACCATAAATAAAGCAAACGAAATTTTCGAGAGAGACTAATTTATAGTCTCTTTTTTTTGTCCATTTTTACGGAATTTTTTGACATATAGTAATAGATTCCAAGAAAGGCGGACTAAAAATGATTGTGAATGACAAAAAGAAAATACCGGAACAGACCGGAATAGATTCAGATTCTAATCCAGAAATAAAAGATATACTTTCACAAAAATATAGCTCAAAAGAAGAAACTCATAAAAAATACGAAAGCGAATGTCTGCGGATTTTAAAAGAATATCCGGAACAGCTAAAACCGGTATTTAACTGGGAATATTGTGAATTGGAATTTGATTTTCTCGGGTTTATAGACCAGTATTATTCCGAAACAGTACCAGCAGATTTTACTGTAATTGATTTTGGCTGTTATCAGGCAATACAGGCATGCTATTTCGAGGGAAATAAAAAATATATTGGGATTGATAATGCAGTTCCGATAGAAAACAGATTCCTTGCAGAGAATGCAGAATATTATGATATATCTATACAGAATTTTATTAAAGATATCCTGCCTACTTTACACCTCGATTTGGAAAAGGTTTATGCTATTTGTTCTTATGTACCGGATGAGGAAGCACAAAAATTGGTCGCTGATACCTTTCCTTATGCAAAAGTCGTATATTGCGACAAGATAATCGTTGATAGAAAACCACCTATGCTTAACTTTTACAACTGTCTTTGCCTGCTAGGGAAATTTGCAAAAAGCAATATTATTTCCTCCGACCCCAAAGATAAAAATAGGATTTTAGTCTATCGAAGCGAAGGAAAAAATACTCCGGAAGGCTGGTATAGCGAAAATATACATGATGTTGCACAGGAATTGCTAAGAAATCCAACAGAACAAAAGTTTTTGTTATCCGCATATGAAAAGGTGTTTGGAAAACCATATGTGAAACAGTCTATTGAAACAAAAGAGGTAGAAAATGAATATGAAAAATAGTTGGAACCCCATGCTAAATTTTATTAGCGAGATAAAAGAAGAATATCGAAAGAAGTTCAAAAGAGAACCGGATACTTCTTATAATAAAGATATTTATCGTAGCTGTGTAGAAGTATGGGTAGAAGAACTTGGTATCCAGAAATATATGGATATGATGGACTACATCGAAACAAGTCAGAGAGAGAATTATGTAAATTTCCATTATATTAAATTTGAAAAACTTTCTAATCTTATACTGGGAGAAGAATTTGCTATTTCCTACCGTAGGATGTGGGATATTTATGATGGTTTACTACGTGAATGTAGAGGTGTGGTTATCGATGTAAAAAACGAAGCACTTGTAAATACACCTTTTGCAAAATTCTTTAATATGGATGAACGTCCGGAGGCAAGTAAAAGTATTGTAGAGGATAAAATAAAGAATGCAAAGAAAGTAGAATTTTCCAACAAGATGGATGGATCTATGATGTCGGCAAGTTTTTATCAAAATGAAATTGTGGTGTCTTCCAGCCAAAGCTTAGACTCTTGGCGGGTAGAAGATATGACGCATTATTTGACTTCGGCACATAAAGAGATGATTAAATCCCATCCGGACCAAACTTTTATTTTTGAATATATCTCTTTAAAGGATCCACATATTGTACAGTATCCAAAAGAAATGCAGGGAATTTATCTGATTGGAATAAGAGACAAAGTGACTGGAGTAACCTATGATTATAATACTGTTATAAAAACCGCTGCATCATATCCGGGCGTAAAAACCACAGAAGTATATAAGAAATCATTTTCAGAGGTCTTAGACTCTTTAAGTAAAGTACGTGGTAATGATGCGGAAGGATATGTTGTAAATATTGATGGCTTCAGGGTAAAGATTAAATACGATGATTATTTAGCAATGAAAAATCTTATGGAACGTAAATCTGTGGGAAAAGCAGTTATCAGAGCTATTGCAAATGGTAATTTTGATGATATTTATAGCCGTATTCCTGACAACAATAAAAAACTTGCATTAATGGTAGCAGAACGAGTTAATGAATGGGTATCGGATAAAGATACAAAAGTTCATGAATATTATAATACTTTTTCCAAAATAACAGATACAAAAGAGTTTATGATCACCGTTAGCAAAATGGTACCGAAACCCTATCAAAGTTATGTACGTATGCTTTATAAAGGCGAAAGCTATAATTACCTGAAGAAATTTGAAGATACGGACCAGCCATGCTATAAATCACCTGCAGAATTAGGCATTGATATGCGTGAGATTATAGATGAGTACAACCAAAAAATATCTTTTGATGAAAACGAACGTAGCTAAAGCTACGGAGTGTACATAATATTATGAAATCAGTTTAAATGAGTAACCAGATTTTCTGGTTACTTTTTTTGTAAAAACACTTTATTTTTGAGGACTTTTTTATTTTTTTTATACATAAATAGATAGAGTAAAAAAAGGAGAAACCCTATGTTTACGAAAGAAAGAGCAAACCAGTTATTACATACTATGATGGAGTTAAAACTAAATACGGAACTGGAAGAAACCGTGGCAAAAGAATTATTAGACGCAGGGTTTAAGCCAGAAGAACTTTCCGAAGAATTTGGTTTTGCTCCGGAAAACTTAATGGAAGAAGAAATTATTTTATACTAAAGGAGTTTAAAAATGAGAACATCTACACAATTAACAACAACCGGACAGTGTGATAGACATCCACACGCAAATATTACAAGTTCCGCAGATTATATTACCAGAGCTGCTGCACAAAGAGAAGTAGTAATGCGTATTCTGCAAGGGGAGCCTATCGATGATATTAAGGGCGAGATTGACAGTATCCTTACCAGTAAGAATTGTCCTTGGGAAAATAGAGAGCAGAAGAGAGCAAACTTAGCTCTGTATGAGAATCGTATCAAAAGATATATTGCATGGGAGAATCAAAGAGAGCAGGATTGGCCAGATGATTATGATACTACCGTAGATTTCTTTGGAGAGACTATTGATGTAAAACCTGACTTTTTCGTACATGAAGAGGGAAAAACTTATGTTGTAAAAGTAAAAACTTCCAGAATGCCAAATAATGAGCAGGATGATATTCAATCTTATGAAGCTTACGCAATGGCATTACTTGGAAAGAAATTATTTCCAAATGATGAAATCATAGTAGAAATCAATCATTTAGCAGATAAAAACTCTGCAAAAGAGAGAGCAGAAATTTTCAAAAGCTATGGTCATGAACAGAAAATGTCTACCCTGGTTTACGATCGAAGTGCAGAAGTATTCTTTCAGGAGAAACATCAACAGGAAATGGAAAATGGACATGTCTGCACTCCGGAGGAATGCGAAAGCTGCGGAATGAAAAATATCTGTCATTATGAAGAGGCACCTATTTCACTGGATATTATGAAAGAGGTAAAACCGATTTCTGAAATTAGATTGACTCGTGCACAGCAGCAGGTGATTGATTACGAGACAGGCGTAGCAAGAATTAATGCAGGAGCTGGTGCCGGTAAAACACTGGTAGTAGCGATGCGTATTGTAGAATTATTAAAAAAGGGCTATGAACCGGAAGATATCTGTTTACTTACTTTTACAAAAGCCGGAGCAGAAGAAATGACTGCCAGAGTAGTACAGTATTGTGCAGGTTTTGGAGTATTAGTAGATCCTTCCAGATTAACCTCTACGACTTTTAATGCATTCTGTCAGAATATTGTGACTGCGCATTATCAGGAGCTTGGATATACCATGCCACCCAGAGTATTACCGGAAGAAGTTAGATCAGGTATTATCAACAGACTGATCGACCAGTTCCCTCATATTGAAGAGTGGGATTATTCTGTGGTATCCAATGCGAAATTTGCAAAATACAGTAAAAAATCTGCAATGAACTGCGCAAAGTATATGTTTGCAGAAATTAAAAAAGAAGGATATACCAGAGAAAATAACCCTTATTCGAATTATACTCCGGTATCACTGGATTTAATTTTCCAGATGTATCATGAATATGACAATACCCTTCATACTAGAAATATGCTGGAATATGATGACCAGTTATTGCAGGTAAATCGTTTACTGGAATTACATCCTTCCCTTTTTGAAGAGATTGGATATAAACATGTAATTGTCGATGAGTTCCAGGATACAGACTTACCGCAGATTCATCTGTTAAATAAAATTATAGATACCAGCAGCTTTAAGAGTTTTATGGCAGTCGGTGATGATAGTCAGTCTATTTTCGCATTCCGTCATACTTCTCCAGAATATATGATTAACTTTGGTCAGTATTTTACACCAAACTTTGATGATTTCAATCTGGTAGAAAACCATAGATCTACAAAAAATATTATCAATCTGGCAAACACCATCAATAATAAAGCAGAAAATAAGATTGATAAAGACCTGATTGCAACAAAACCAGATGGAGTAGCACCGGTAATCGAAGGATTTTATTCTCAAAAGAGTGAATATGAATGGATTGCAAACCAGATACAGGCAGATATCAGAAACGGTAAAGTACCGTCCGATATTGCATTCCTTGCTTCCAATCGAAATGAATTGCAGGCAATGGCATCTGTGCTTACAAAAATGGGTATTCCTTCTATTTTAATGAACCCAATTCCTTATAAGAATAATTCCAGAGTTGCTGCACTTTGTACTTTCTTCGATAGCTTTACTTCTGGAACAACTCAAGGACTCTTGGATTATACAAATGTAATAGAACATGGAGCATTAAAAGGTGTACCTGCTGCCAGACTGGAAGAGATTGCAGAAGAGTTTAAACAGGAAATTATAAGTGGACAAAAATCTATTTCCAGATTTATGGAATATGCGAAAGCAATGGATGAAGAAGAAGTCGATGAATGTTATCAGGCATTCTTGGAAAATATCTCTTACTGCCAGTCTTATGAAGAACTGGAAGAGTTTTTCCATGATTTTGCAATGTATGGTGACGATTCCATGTTTAAGCGTGAAGGCAAATATGAAGGTGTCTGCCTGACTACGATTCACTCTGCAAAGGGATTGGAATGGGATAATACTTATCTTACTTTATCTGCACTGGATAGAAAAGAATATCACAGAAATCCTTCGAAATTCCGCAGCAGTGGAGAAAAAGACGAGAATATTCGTAAGTGGTTTGTGGGAACTACCCGTGCAAGAGAAAAGCTGGTAATGACCGGACAATATGTAGTCGAGTTATCCAAAAACGAATTGATGTTAAATGATTATGTAAAAGAAGCATACGAAATTTTCGGAAAGCCTTTTGGATATCAGACAGGTGCATTTTTGGAAACGCAGGCACAAGAAAAAAGAGAAGCTCTGGAAGCTGCTACCGGATTTGAATTAAATACCCTTGGCAGAAGATTAGGTACTGCTGTTGGTAGTCATCACGGAAAGTCTGGAGATACTGCACTAATGGACAGATATCGTGGAAACCATCCACAACCTGCACCAGCAGCCCCCGCGCAGAAGACAGAAGATTTGTCCGCAGTCGAACAGGAATTTGCATAAAAAAATAAGGAGATCTGTAAAAAGGTCTCCTTTTTTGACGACTTTTTTATCTTTTTTTTACATAAATAAGTAGGAATTATTTTGACTTTTATACATAAAAAAGGAGATAACCATGATCATTTATAACACTTCAAAAGAATTAGAATCCAAATACATGGCACAGGATGATTTCGTATTTGAAATTCATAGCCAATTCACCTTGGATGAGTTGCTTACTAAAATCCGTAATGGAGAGGAAATTACTCCGGATATTGCAAATATTGTGGCATATTCCAGCAAAGAGAATTCGAAATTTAAGGATGCAACTACGTTAGAGCAGAATGATTATCTGGATAACATGGGATATGATATCATTCCAGACCCGGATGATGTAGAGGATGCACAAACAGCATATACTGAGAGTTTAAGAAAACGTGCGGATTTATTGACTGCTTTTGAAAAATATGCATTCAATCAGGAAACTCCTGGTTACCATTTCACAGAAGTACCATTCACACAGGAGCAATTAGCAAATCAGCTTTATGCCTGCTTAGGGATAATGCCTACATTAAAAGAAATTCCGGATAAAACGGTAAGCGAATTACGCAGCATGTCCGCAGATGGTGAAAGATTATATCTTCCTTATGCAGGAGTTTCGGCAAATAATAAATTACCAAGACCTGAAGATATTGAGTTTTATCGCTCCTTAAATGATTATGAAAAGAAAGTAATTGCGGATTCTGAGGCACATCCTATGCGTTTATTAGACCTCGCAAAAGCTATTAAAGATGGTGATAAAGATAGAATCTTTACAGAAAGCGATACTTTTTTAGCTGAAAGAAATCCAATCCTTTCCGTGGAAACTATGTGTAATATTTCTAAAACACCAGGCATTGAAAGAAATGATAGACTGGAACACGATAGCGAGGAAGATTGCTATTATTATAGTGATGTTGCGCGAAAAGAATTACCAAATAATATTGATTTAAAAACTGCAAACATCATTGCGTGGATAAAAGAGGAATATTCATCTGAAACAGCAGATACTCTGAATGCTTATACGACAACTATTACAAACTGGCTGTCAAATACTGCAGAATTTATTAACACAATAGAGAATCCAAACTTTGGCTGGGAGAATCCACAGAAAAAAGCGTTTTATAAAGCGCTATTTACAGAAAGAGTAATTCCAGAAAATGTATTAAAAAAGCTTTTAACAGGACATGCTGTACGTACTGATTTAATTGCGTATTACGATACTCTGTATGAAAACTTCCATCCCGCTGAGGGAAAAGATTATACAGAAGAACTGCAGAAATTCGCAAAAAAATCGTATAAGATGCCTATGACTAAAATGTTGCAGAAGGCAGAAGATATATTTAAGGAATTATATCATGGTCATGCGCCCAGAGTCTTGGCAGAGTATATGTATGCACAACTCGCTGCAAAGGATATCAAACCAGAAAATGCAACGGACGAGCAGATTCGGGAAATTGCAGAAAAATTTGATCAGAAAAATATTCAGCTTATTGCAAAATATAAGAATACTGCATTATTTGCAATGGCGGATAAGTTAAAATTCGGTGAAATGCGTACCGACCATATTCAGGTAATTGCAACTTATGCAGATAAAATTAAGATTAAAAAACTAATTGATAAAAAATTTCCGGAATGGTACGTAGAGCACAAAGATACCAATACCTCTGATTTAGTACAGCTTTTTGAAAATCAGCATAAAATTTCAAGCTTTACAAAAAGCTTAAGTGCCAGACAGATTATTGTTCGTGAGAATAACAAACGTGGTATGGAAGATTGTGCGAAGTTTGAAAGAAAATATCATATTAAATTCTCTGAAAACGAATTAGCAATCAGAGGACGTAATGTGGTAGCAGAGTCCGGTAATATGAAAATGTATATGTTACCAAAGGACGATTACCGTAACTTTACCGTTGGATATGATACCAATTGCTGTCAGCACTATGACAATGCCGGAGAATCCTGTGTATATAAAGCAGTAACGGATCCTTTTGCAGGTACCGTTGTTATCGAAAAGAATCATAAGATTTTAGCACAGGCGTTTGTATGGACCGATGAATCCAAAGACACCTTTGTATTCGATAATATGGAATTTGCAAATGATGGACAGGTAGCATCTTATATGTCTATTATTGCCGGATATTGTGAAGCAATGCCTTATAAAAACATCCATATGGGTATGGGATACAATACGTTAGGAAACGGTATCGGAAAGCCTATCAATAATGAGGAAGAGGCACAATTACCTACTACGATTGCTTGGAACCCCGAGAGAACCTCATGGGCACGCGGAAATAAAGATGTGTATTCTGATTATCATGTAACAGATGGCGGTAATAAGGCAAGGGTATTAAAACGTAATGGACGTACCTTTATCAATCAGACAACAGGAGTACGTATTACCGCAGGTGCAGATGAACCTACCAGATGGGATTTACTGGCAAGACCGGAAACCGCATTTATGCTGAATGACTATCGTTCTACCATAGATGAAAGATTACGATTTGCCAATATGCTGCATGGAAATCCTGATTTACAGACACAGATGGAAGCTGTACAAAAAGATCCAAAACTGATTGGCATTATTGCAAATCCCTTACCGGAAGTACAGGTATTTGCTGTAGAACAGGATCGGTCCGTAGCACATTTGATTCAGAATCCATGTGATGAAGTGCAGGTTATCTTAATCGGCGATGACCCCAACTATATCCGTAATGCAATTGCTCCTTCCGAAGCCGTATGTGTCGGAGTATTACAGAAAAATGGACTATTGCTGGAAGATATTATGAAAAAGGTAAGAACTGGGGAAATCCCGATGCCTGGCAGACGGGTATTTGAGACGGCTGTAAACCAGAACGGTTATGCAATCAGACAGGTACCTATGGAATTTCAGACAGAAGACTTACAACTGTTAGCAGTAGCTTCCAGTCCAAAGGTAGTATCTTTATTAGTAAATCCTACTGAAGTTGTACAAAAAACAGCACTTGACGCAAGCCCTGATGTTATTGGTCTGATGGAAGCACCTACACCGGAGATTCAGACATATGCGATTGCTAAGGATCCTTCTTTGATCAATAGTATAGAAGGTCCTTGTTATGAGGCAGTAAAACTGGCAGTAGAAAGAAATGGATTAAATATCCGTAATTATCAGAATACCTATCCTGAGTTACGTGCGATTGCGATTTCTCAGAATCCATTCATTGTAACAAATGGCGTTTTAAAGAATGTATCTGATGAGGAATATTTACAGGCTGCCAGAATCAACCAGAATGTTATTCGGAAGCTTTCTCATAGTAATCCGGAATTATATGCAAATATTCAGACGGCATTACAAATAAGACAGACTCCACAGCAGGAAAGTTTTGAACCGGAATTTGACTAATAACCTCATATTTTATCAAAAATCAAAAAACTTTTGACATAAATAGATAGAGTGTAAAAGCTCTATCTATTTTTTATTAGTTAGGAGAAAAATATGTGTAATCAAATATCTTTTATAAAACCATATTTTGATATATATGCAGCAATCAAAGACAGAAAAGAGATGAAAATGGAGGATGATGATACCGGTGTTTGTATTGCAATACCTCATGCAGTAAATGTACCTTATCAGGACTTGTTTTCTTATCTACATAACGGAAAGACAGACTATATTTACATCGAAACAATAAAAGATAACAAACTTACGACTGGATTATTATGTACGGATAAAGACAGACATTTATCAGATACGGATTCCTGTTTTTTTATTGGAAAAATTGATGGGACTTTATATTATCTCACAGGTACAGAATTCCGGGAATATTATAATGTCGATGCTGTGTTTCTAGTGTCAATTCCCACTGTGGTGGAAAAGGTTTTGGCAGATGAAATTTGTGAAAAAGCGTTCATTACAGCAACCAGGAGGACAGTAAAATGATACGGGATTATTGTGTTTATAGATATACGTTAAGAGAAACTGGGGAAGTTATTTATATCGGGAAAACAGATGCAAGTTTAAAACAAAGAATTGATGCCCACCAAAAGGAAGATAATTTTGCACCTTACTTAGGTTTATGGGATATTGATTATCTGGAATTACAAAATAATACAGAAACAGATATTATTGAGAAATACCTGATAAATTATTATAAACCGATATTAAATACAAAAGATAATGTGACTGGTTTTACAAATATGTCTATTACTTTACCAGATTGGAAACCATATGCAGTCTATGAAGCAGATAGAAGGCATACAACAGAAATTCTGATAAAACAGGCGTTACGACAAGCGAAACTGGATGATGAATTTATTTGTAATGTACTTGGGAGTGATGGCAAACCATTTACATTGGATTTTTATCATAACGGACAAATAGCTGGGATGTCGTTTTCCAAACAAAATATAATACAATCTACAAAAAAGGAAGAAGACTTATTACATCGGTCTGTAATGAAACATGTTTATACCTATGAACCACAGAATATAGAGTATTTGGAAAAACATTTTGAAGAAATAGAAGAGAAGTGTTTTTATCCGGTAGCTATATTATGGGATTTTCAAGAAGAACAACGACAATATCTGGATATCTTAACAGAAGTTTCGCAAATGATAGAAGATCTTAAACGTTTTGCTTCTGAAGGATTCCAGATTGAAGATTATGACAAGGACGAATATATTTTAGAATGTAACCCTGATTGTATCCCCTATATAGAAGATTTATTTTATAATATCTGTGGAAATGATGGGCATTATTATATTACCGTAGATGAAACAAAATTTAATGAAATAGAAAACATACAGATTAAAATAGCAAAAGAACGCTTAAAAATCTATTTCGCAGCAGGTATCCGAGATTTCGACAATACTATCTCTTTACAAGAAGATTTTCCTATGATATGCTAAAAAAAGTGATAAAAATATCTACTTTTGGCGGTTTTTTTTGACATATAATAATAGGAAAACCAATCAACAGTAGTTTTGTGAGAGGCGGTAAGAATATGATAAAAAAAGGTAAAAATGGCGAAAGATATTTTGAAAAACAATACGAAGCACGAAATGAAAGATTTTTAAAACACGAGAAATATTCGGAAAAAATTTATAAAATAGAAAAAGGGGATGACGTTAAAAATGTTATAATGCCTGTTAAATTTTGGTATTCGCTTATTGGTATCCTTTGCGGTATTTTTATTGCGATGGTTACGAACTATTATACTGGAAAGGTTGCATATACTGTAATCTCATTCTTCCTTGGTATGGGAATAATTGCAGAATTATTAAGAAGATTAGCAATTTTTAGACCTGTTGTAATTTCTATGGGTATTATGGCAGCAGTAGCGTGGAGCTATTTTCTAGTTTCGATCATAGATGGATTAACTGACTTAATGCATTACTCGTTACCTCGTCCCGTTTACTATGCCATACTTATTCTTGCTATAATAAGATATGGATATAAAAATTTTTGGATTGCACTTGCTTATGTTGAACGTGTAATATTAGAGAGATATTGCACACAAACTAGCGACCATGTTGGTTAATTTTTTACCCCAGGTTTTAAACTTGGGGTATTTTTTTGCTCATTTTTACGGAAATTTTTGACATATATAATTAGCGAATAAAACGTAAAGGAGCAAAATAAAATGATATATACTTCCTATTATGCGAGAGCAAAATCATTTCCGGATTTAGTGCATATTCGAATTTCTACCTCTGCACCGAAATGGTATCCCTTTGAAACAAAATGTCTCCCTGAATTATACCCGGGATTCGACTTGGTGAATGGTTTAAAAACCGGGGAAATCACAGAAGCCGAATATGATCAAAAGTATAAGGAAAAATTAGCGAAACTGGATAAAGCTACTATTATGAAAAAGATCGAAGCCTTAGCAGGAGAAAAAGATGCGGTACTTCTATGCTATGAAAAGGACGGAGATTTTTGTCACAGACATATGGTAGCAGAATGGCTTGGGAATATCAAAGAAATGCCAAAGACCGGTCCTGAGCAGGCAAAAGATGAGGTAGTATTGGATGAAAGATGAATTCTTCCATAATATAAAGGTCACCTACAATAATGGTCGTCATAGATATTTTTCTAAATTCCCAAAAGAAAATTACGAACGGGATGTACGAATCGGATCGATCGTAAGTATGAGACCAATGACAAAATTTGAAAAGATACTATATAGGTGTTAAAATTATGGAATACTATTATTTAGAACTTGCGAATAATAAAATATATAACCGATATATTACATGGGAAAAAGTCAAAGCTTTTCTTCTGTTAGGGGGAGTGGGTTTTTATTTTGTATTTACTTTATACACACATGGAGACGCCTTACTTTCTCCTGCTGGGGGAATTCTTTTGTTTTTGTTTGTATTGTTTGCAATCACTTTATTTTGGAAAGCTGAATATCTGCATTTTCCAGATAATGTGACATCCTATTATTATTGTGAAAGCACAGCAAAAAAGGGTGATAGGATAGAAATAAAATCGAATGGTAGGAATTTTACCGTAAAAGTTCTAGCAGATATAGAAAAACCTGCAAATTTGCTAATATATGGATACGATGGCATATACAAATATGCAGTCCCAAGAGAGAAAGGAATAAAACAATGATTTATATTACAGGCGATATACACGGAGACCCTACCCGCTTTTCAAAAGAAGCTTTTCCGGAACAGGACACAATGACAAAAGAGGATTATGTTATTATTTGTGGTGATTTTGGACTGGTATGGGATAAAGAAGAATCAAAAAATGAAAGGTATTGGCTGAACTGGCTGCAGAATAAACCATTTACTACACTTTTTGTAGATGGAAATCATGAGAATCATGACAGATTAGATGCAATGCCTGTATCGGAATGGAATGGTGGAAAGGTTCATTTTGTACGACCAAATGTGATTCATCTGATGAGAGGACAGGTTTTTACTCTGCAAGGGCAAACGTACTTTACTTTCGGGGGAGCATCTTCACATGATATACAGGATGGCATTTTAGACCCAGAGACATATGCATTTGGAACACAAGATCCTGATTTTAAAGCAAAACGAAAGTATTTAGATTCTCTAGGTGCTATGTATCGAATTAAAGGTGTTTCCTGGTGGGAGAGAGAATTACCGAACGAACAGGAAATGGCAGAAGGCTTAGAAAACCTGAAAAGATGTGGAAATAAGGTCGATTATATTATTTCCCATAGTCCATGTACCAGTGATATGTTTTTAATGGGTGGAAGGGGATTATATCAACCGGATATTATTTCCAATTATTTGGAAGAAGTACGTGCCACAACCGAGTATAAAAAATGGTATTTTGGACATATGCATCTGAATAAACAGGTATCTATGCAGGATATTTGCTTATATGAACAGATTTTGTTAGTGCCGGGAAAAGATTATATATATCAGTTCCCGGAAATGGATAGATAAATAGTAATAGTCCAGAGGAAAAACCTCTGGACTACTTTTATAATTGTGCTGCAATAATTTTACTTAAAGTATCTATATTATGATTATTGAAATAGATTACCTTTGTATTGGTAAGGTTCGCATAGGTTTTTGCTTTATAATACATAGAATGTGATAGACATTTTACAAGGAATATCACAGCATCTACTTGTACATTATCCAACACGAAATTACTGGTGGTCATATAATTACTGTCCGGAAAGCTTTGTTTTAGATATTTCATATGCGTATTGCTATCGCCGACAAATAAAAACTTCTTCCCAGCTAATTTACTGATGTCTGCAGAATCGCAAATTTCATTTTCTGCTGCTTCTAAAAGCTCGATATAGTCGTCTTTGGAAGCTATTGTAGTCTGCATTTTTTGTATTTCTGACTTCAAACGTTCAATTTCTTTGTCTTTTGCACTTAATTGGTAATCATATTTTTTCTTTGTCTCGTTAGAAATATCAATTTTTTGAGCGGTATCTTTTTTGTTTTTCAAATCAGATACTTGCGCTTTGAGTTCTGCGTTTTCTCTTTGTAATATCTTTTTGGCATTTTCTTCTACGGCTTCATAATCGATAGCAGTAGAACCTGCTGCAAACAAAAGATCGTTGTAAGAATCCATAACTACATATTCATAAGCATAATCTATCACAGATTTGATAACATATTTTGGATCTTCTAATTCAAAACGGGTAATTTCCAATTTCGAAATCTCATATTTTTCCTTTGGTTTTTTCTCTTTTATTTTACTAATGAAAAAGTTGGTGATTCGACTTTCACAATAGATATTAACAATATTATCAATTAATTCGGCATTCGGCGTATATAATGCATAGGAATTGTTACATAAACTACCATTCTTTGCAAGACTTGCAAGAGAACTGCAGATGCATAAGCCATAAGCATCTTTTGCTACAGATTCCGAAATTTCTTGAATTGCCTGCTCCCAATTTTCTACATGTAAATATTCGATGATACTGTTTCTTACTTTATTTACGTAAATAGAATATTGCTTACTCTTAAAAAAATCATCTGTCCAGTCAGTATATTCTGCTAAGGCAACGGTGTTATCTTGAGTAGTATATGTTTTGAAATTAAAGTTTTCGTAATCATAAGTCAGCTCGATAAGCTTTAAAGGAATTAAGGTGGAAAAACTTCGAACATCAATTTCAAATAAAATCAAAAATAAACCATAGCTTTCTGCGTAATCTCCGGATTTTAATAATTGTATTGTCCTTTCTGCAATACTAAATATGAATTTTCCGCATTTTTCTCCACATCGTTTTGCAATGACTTCTTCATCAGGCACCAGAGAAGATTTTTTTAAATCATCATCATAAAAAACATCGTAAAAATCAGAAATGAGGTCACTATTCGCATGAACTAAATTATATGTGATATGATATTCCTTTTGATACCATTCTTCATATGCGTTTATCAAATATGACATATCATCACTTTTTTCAATGCAATACTTAATCAGCATTTCATAAAAGAAATTATCAAATATGGTCACACCATTCCCACTATTTTCCAGCCAGTAATCTTTTAACTCATTGTAGGACCCACCATTGTTTAAATAACATTTCCGAATCACTTCACGAATATTAGCATTATCTTCACCGAGAGCAGTAGCATAGGCAAGATAAACCAAATGCTTTCGTTCCTTATTTAGGTTCTTTGAAATATAAGCGTTTGGAAGATCATAAATAACTTCTGGAGTTGTCTTAAATCCAGGAATCATTTTAATATCACGGTCCAATAAAAAAATACTTGAATTCATTCTTTACCTCCTTAAATTTATCTATGGTTCTATGTCAAAAAAATCCGTAATTTGAAGACTTTTGTGGATTTTTTTTACATATATAAGTAAATACATGAAATAGAGAGGTAATGTTATGCACGAAATTATAGACGATGGCGATCTTTTTACTTATCCAATGGATATCACCGATGCTGTTTGTGTGACGACTAATGGATGCATTAATTCCAAAGGTTTTGCAATCATGGGGAAAGGAATTGCTCTTTCTGCCAGGGAATTATTTCCCAATATTGAAATCAAATTAGGTGCTTTATTAAAAAAGGGTGGAAATCATGCTTATGATTGCGGCATTTATCAGGTGGATGATCTGCTTGGAGAAACGCAAATGTATCATGTTTTTACCATGCCTACTAAAAATAACTGGCGGGATAAAAGTGACAGTGCATTGATTAAACGTTCTGCAGAAGAGCTGGTAAAACTATGCGATGAAAACGACATTAAACGATGTTTTTTACCATGTCCTGGATGTACGAATGGACAGTTAGACTATCAAAAAGATGTCAAACCAATTTTAGAGTCTGTTTTAGATGACCGTTTCATTGTCGTGGGTGGTCCGGATAAAATAAAAGAAAAAGAAAGTGAGGAAACCTATGATTACCCTAACTGAAAGCTTAAAGAAACGCTTTTGTAAAGACCAAAACCTGCCTATAAAAGTATATTCAGAACCCATTTTTACCGAGCGATTAAAACTATTTGATGCTTATGAGAAATATTTAGAATTTTGCTCTATGTTTCGTATCCGTTTTGATTCTGATGAACAGGCATATCTTGCTTATTATAACGATTTAAAAGATAGAATCATTAACTATATTAAAGAATCAGAAGCTTTTCAGTCCTTAAATAAAGCTGATATGTATAAGGAATTTCCAATATATGGAGAAGGCATACCAAAAGGGGATACTTATAAAGATAAAAATATCGGCAAAAGTTTTCTTTCGATTGATATGAAAAAAGCAAACTTTAATGCATTAGTACATTATGGAAACGAAACAGGAAAACCATTCGCCCCAGGTCTTACACAGGATATTGATAAAAATTGGAGTCAATTTATGGCGATGTTTACAGACATTCCCTATTTTGCAACTTCAAAATATATCAGACAGGTAGTATTTGGAAACTGTAATCCGAAAAGAGTCATTGCTTATGAAACTTATTTAATGTCGGATTTCCTTTCTAAAATACAATTCGAAGGCGAGACATTTTTGACATCATTTCCGCATTTCCTAAAAAAGGATATTTATTCTATATGTAGCGATGAAATTATTCTATATATGGATGATTTAAGGTTACAAGATATCGAATATATCCAAAAACGTATTGCAGAATCTTCATTAGACTTACGCATGGAACAATATACAATCGGTAAAATCGCAGGTACAGATGTATTTGTAAAAATTTTTACGGATGGAGAAATGGAAATCAAATGTTCTTCTGCGGAGGAAGCTGTTTTTGCACAGAAGCTAATAAAAGGAATTCCCTTTGATGAGCATGATTTCTATATTAGTACAAAATATGGTACTGCGTTTTTAACAGAATTTGATACGACAGCATTGAAATTAGTAATAACACAAGAAGAATTAGAGAATGAAAGTACAGAGGATTTTGAGTATGGAGAATAATCAAAAATATATAAAAGTCAAATGCAATTCTGAGCAGGATTACGAAGCAATTTTAAATTATTGCAAAAAGAATCTTAAAAATATGAAAGTTAAGGCGAAACCTAAAAAATTAGTTATAAGAATTCCACTTTCCACAAACGATGATCGAGCCGCAGAAGAAATGGATTTATTTGTCGATGCGATTAATACTTTCGTTTGTCCGGAAGATAAAGTGAAATATAAACTGAAGACATATACAAAAGAATATACGAGCACTTGCAATATAAAAAATAATCAGAAATATTTATATATCAAAAGCAACAATTCGATTGATTACGAAAAAGTTAAAGCATTTTTAGAGAATCAACATTATTTTATTGTTTCAAATGAAGCAAAAAATACTATTATGTTTCCTTTTCCAACAGATTATAGTGATGATGAGGCAAAGGATGCAACAAGAATTTTTATCTCAAATATTTGTGCTTTATCTGGCATTACAAAAGAAAATGTTAGTTTTAAATTAAAAACACATCATATAGTTCCAGAAAAAACACAATCTGTTACTATGGCACATTTTTCCGGAGGAACAGGAACGCCGGAAGATAATATGGGATACTCTTTTCATGACACCATTGCGGACGAAATATTTAATGGTGCTTTACTAAGAGGAGAAAGTCCGTTAGTTGCTTTACATGAATTGAAAAAAAGTACAAACCTTATGGCAATACGGGCTGCCTTTGATGGCGCAGATGAATTTACCACAGATATGAGTGATTACGAGAGGGAAGAGGATTATGGACTATAAAAAGCTTTTACAAACATCCGAATATGATTTTTTACGTACAAATCCATATCTAGGAGACCATATTCTATTATTGACATTAGGCGGTAGTAGAGCATATGGTACAAATTTGCCGACCAGTGACGTAGATATCCGTGGTATTACAGCTACACCAATGTCTGCATTATTTGGATTGGAAAAAGATTTTGAACAGGTAGTAGAAACAAATACGGATACCGTGATTTATAGTATGCAAAAAATGCTGCAACTACTAATCAGTTGTAATCCAAATACGATTGAAATCCTTGGCTGTAAACCGGAACATTATCTTTACCTGTCTGCTGAGGGACAAATGATTTTAAACCATGCAAATGATTTCCTTAGTGTGAGAGCAATTGATACTTTTGGCGGATATGCAGATGCGCAATATAATCGTTTGGAACATGGATTATTGGGTAACGGAGAAAACGATGATAAAAAATTACAGATGTTAAAAGACAGCCTTAGTAGAGCAATGGAATCGTTTCGTGCAATGCATAATGATGAACATATTTTCTTGGATATCAAACAAGTGAGTACCGAAGAATTCCATTGTATTTATCCTTACAGAGAATTGTTGGATGATGTCAGTAACGATCATTTATTATTATCCGGTGAGTTTACCAATGTACCTATTACCGATTTTAAAGCTATGATAAGTCAGGTACATAAAATTCAGAGTGAATATGGCAACATCAATAAACGAAATACAAAAAAAGACAGATGTTAAATTAGCCAAACATATGATGCATCTGGTAAGATTGTATTTAATGGGAACAGACTTAAATGCAACCGGTCAGATCATTACTTATCGTGAAAAAGAACATGATATATTAATGTCCATCCGCAATGGAGAGTATATGACTGAAGATGGTAAAAAAGTAAAATCGGAATTTTATGATTTACTCAAATGTGTACAGGATGAATATATTTATGCTGTTAAGCATACGGTATTACCGGAAAAAGCAAATATGGATAGTTTACAGGAAATGATGTTTGGAATTTATGAAAAACAATTTGATAGATATAAGAAAAAAGATTTTTATAATTATTTAGATCAATTATAAAAAGTACCCATTTTTACGGATATTTTTGACATAAATAGATAGGTAATAGTACCTATCTATTTTTTATTTACAGAAAATGAAGTCCACACCTATCCGCTAAGGCGGTAGTGGACGGATATGTAAAACTCACTAATCTTTAGATTGGGAGATGTTTAAAGGAGGTAACTTATGCAAGGAATTCATAAAAGCTTAGAACGGGAAAGATTAGATGCTATCAACGCTGCGAAAGATTTAAAGTATCAAACATCTGTAATTAACCGATTAAAAAATGCAGATTCCATTGCAGAAATTGATCGGATTATGATTCAGGCAAAACACGATTGGAGTTTGGAATTAGATTAGGAGGCTATTATTTATGAAATATGTACAAACCAATATTGGAAAAATCCCATTAGAAGATTATTTAGATCTGCAAAGTCAAAGATATGGATATGATGATTACAAAGATTTGCAATCGAACGGATTATACTTAGATATTCCCGAAACGATTGATGTGGAGGAACCGGAATTATGATTTATTACGGATCAGAAGATGAGAACCATAGTGATGCTATTTTTGGGCAATATGGAGTCGAGTTGGCATATGATAATCTAATTATCGGATATCTTTTATTACAGGATACTGAATGCGGATGGGATTATACTTTGCTTGCTCCGGATTGTACAGAAATAGATGGTGGAGTATATGAAGAATCAGAACAGGAACTTACTGTATTGGACGTAATCAAAGACTTAGCAGAAAGTCTGGAATATTGTCAATTACTTGTGGAAGTTCCGAATGAGTACGCATTTGTGGACTATGATGAATTATGGGAGGAATACGAAAACAATGATATATGCAGGAATCGGGAGTAGAAAAACTCCAGAATGGGTATTAACAATATTTGAACGCATGGGATCCTGGATGGCAAAGCGGGGAGATAAACTAAGGTCTGGTGGAGCAGATGGTGCAGATTCCGCTTTTGAGAATGGATGCAATGCTGCAAATGGACAAAAAGAAATTTACTTACCCTGGGATAATTTCAATGGCAAGACAAATGGAAATGGATATTTTAGCACTTATTCTGTGGAATCTATGAACAAAGCCACAGAGATTGCTAAAAAATATCATCCCTATTGGGATAATCTTTCCAGAGGCGGTCGTGCACTTATGACACGTAACAGCTTTCAGGCATTGGGATTAAATTTGGATAGACCTGCTGATTTTATTGTGTGTTATACAGACGGCGGGAAATTAGAGGGTGGCACAGCACAGGCACTTAGAATTGCTGCCGATTATCAGATTCCCATATTTAATGCAGGGAATTATGCAAATGAACAGGATTTGAAAATTGCATTTAATCGGTTTTATTTTGGATTATTACGTAAAGAAAAAGATGAAATCAAAGATGATGGACAGATTCCTGCATTACGTGGGGAATTATCGTTTTTATCGAACATGTATTTATGTAAGGTGACCATGCAAATTGATGGTATTGACTACACGTTCCCTAGTGCTGAGAATGCATATCAGGCATTGAAAAATCATTATTGTGGTTTGGATGTAGTACCATTTTGCAAATATTCCCCGGCAGAAGCCAAAAAGTTTGCGAGATGTACTGGCATTCCAGAATCATTCCATACAGATAAAGTACAAATTATGCGAGAGGTTTTATTTGAAAAATTTAAACAAAATCCCGATTTAGCAGAAAAACTTTCGCATTGTAATTTTGAAATTCAGGAAAGAAATAACTGGAATGATACTTTTTGGGGAATTTGCAGAGGCACTGGCGAAAATATGCTTGGTAAATTACTTATGGAAACCAGAAACAGATTACAACAAAAAGATATTTCAGAGATTGGCAAAACATTATTACAGTATCAGGCAGATTTGGCAGCAAAATATCGTTATAAACCTTTAAAAGATGATATGCGGAAAATTGCCAGAAGTATCTATCAGGATACCTTACCTTACTATTTTACGGATGAAAATAATGCCGGAAAGCCGATACATAGTCCTACAGGGGAAATCATTGCTACCGGATATGACAGAATTGTAATTGGAGATTATGGAGCATTTATCGAAATAGATCCAAAGGACATGCAACTGGATAATGTTTATATACCGGAAAAGCAAAAATACCGTGTAGAGGATCCGGAATATGCAGAACACGTAAAGTATCTTTGGTATGAACCTAAAAATGGTTATCCATCAAAGTTATATGACCAAAAGAAAACAGTGACTTATGCAGATTATAAAGCTGATAAATGGTATGTATCTCCATTTGAAACCAGCGAAGGGTACTATGAAATCAGCAAAAAGATAGAATTACCATTAATTCCTCCGCAGAGAGAGTATTACAAAACGGAAGATGGATATGTAAATAAAGTAACTGGAGAAAAGAAAACAAAATTAAACCGTGGGGATGTCGAAATTGAGATGCCTATGGATATACAGACAGAAATGGAGAGAGATTAAGGATGATACTTAGATATGAAGTCACTGTGGAAGTTACAAACGAAAATTTCAATAAATATGGAATTGGTGGAATAAGAAATGCAATCACAGATGCCGTAGAAAAACATCCACTTACAAAAGCCACTTATAGTGCAAACGTGTATGAAGAATCAAGATTTTCAAGAGATTTACAGGATTTCGCAAATGCCAAAATTGCAGTACATATTAAAAATCAAGAAGAGTATAACCAGTTTATGACAGCATTATACAGAAACGGATACAACATTTCGAATCCATCTGATTTTCAAATGGACGATTATGATTCAAAATATCCGTATTTCTATATCGAAGACCCGGTTGCCAGATATATGAATGCAAATGCGGAATTTGAAAATATTGTTGAGAAATACAGCACATTGGTTATTGTACATAGCACAAATATCACTTTAAAGGAAGTTTCTGAATTAGATTTCTATCAGGAAAAAGAAGAGAAAATGGAGTTAGAATAATATGAACGTACCAAGTAAAACATTAACCTATGAGGATATGAGCAATTATGGATACACATGGCCAGGAATGCTTCCACTTACAAAAGAAGAAGCGATAGATATATTTCAGAATAAAGGACTTTCTGTTTATCGCTTATTTGAAGATGGAACAGAGACAGCCATCGAAGCTATTGAAGATTTTGATAAATTTGATGCGGATATTGATATGTTTGGTGTCGAGGAAAAAGACTGGATAAGATATATTGAGACATTAGATATAGAAAATGAAAGATAGATGAAAAGTAAGGACTGTTTTTATTAAATAGTCCTTATTTTCTACCTATTTTTACGCTTTTTTTAGACATATATAAATAGAAATGTATAATTACAAATTGCAAAAAAGGAGTATATAAAAATGGGAGTAAAATTAGCAAGAGCATTACAGAACAACGGATATGGATATAATAATATTCCAATGAATATTCCATTTTGCCAAAAAGATTTTGTGAAATCTCAGGGAGCCAGATGGAATTTCAAAGATAAGATATGGGAACTTTCCGGGGAAATGGAATTTGAAACAGCAAAAATTGCAATCAGAGCAATTTGTGAGCATATGAAATGTAAACCGGAAGAAATCGGAATCGATTCCAAAATACTAGATATGCCTGCCGAAACAAAAGAAGCGAGAGAAGCTGCGATTAAAGCTGCTGCAACCATATTATTTACACATCCGGAACAGGTAATCTGTTTTGATACAGAAACAACAGGTTTTAGTAAATGGGATGAAATTTTACAGATGTCTATTTATGGCACAAATGGACCTATTTATAACAGCTATTTTAAACCGGAACGCAGAAAAACATGGAGAGGTGCTGAAGCTGTAAACCATATTTCTCCGGAAATGGTAGCGGACAGTCCCAGTTTTTCTGAGGAAAAGAAAAAGTTACAGGAAATTTTCAACAATGCCAGAGTAATTATTGGACATAATGTCGATTTCGATATTAAGAAGATTTCATGGAATGGCTTAAGAGTAGAAAATGCTATCATTTTGGACACACTAGAACTCTTTAAATTAGATAAAGAGGCAGGCTCTCATAAGCTGATAGATGCCATTACCTATTATCGTCCTGATTTGTTAGAAACCTTTTCTGCTGGGGCACACGATTCTAATACGGATACCTGGGGCACTATCGAGGTATTTAAGGCACAGATGGAAAAATATAGGGATTTGGTAAAGGACTCCCTGGCAGCACAAAAACTGGAAGAATTTGTATCCACAAAAGAAGAAATTCCATCTGATGAGGAACAGGAAGCAGAATTTGACGTTGAATTTTTATAAATGAGGTAAAATATGGAAACACCATACGATATTTATGGATATATAGTGATACATAGCTTTGAAAAGGCTGGTTTTGAAATACTTGATATTGAAATTCCAGAGGAATACGACACTCCGCAAAAGGAAGGACTTGTGGAAATGTTTTGTGAAGATGTCGGAGATTATGGAGATATTTCAAAACAGATACACAAAGATTTATGGAAAGAATCACAAACAGACCAGATTAACAAAGTAAAAGTATGCGCTGGATATACCACAACGAAGGATTATTTCGGAGAAATCGACATAGAAAATACTTTTACTTATGAAGTAACTGAAAGAAATATAGAATACGAAAATTTATTGACGGAGGAAATATATAATGAACATTGATGAGAGATTAGGCATCACATGGAAAGATGATATACCACATAGAGAGAAATATGGAAAAGTAGTAGCTTTGATTGGACTGGAGAATTTAAAGCCACTTATGCCTGGAAATGTAGAAACGCTGGCAAAAAAATATGAAAAAGATAATGCCCTTAATAACATTCCATTACAACAATGGGATGCGATTGCGGGAAATAGTGCATTTATAAATAAGAGTGGAAGACAGTTGTATCTAAGTGGTGACAGTTCCTTAAAATACTTATTGCACAAAAATGGTATCAATGAGTATTCTCCGGCACAGCTTGTGTGTATCTTAAAAGAAGCTGCGGCAGAAATCGTAGAAGAATACAACCAAGAAAAAAGCAATATAGACATCGAAAGATAAGAGGTATTTTTATGAATATGCAGGAATTTATAGAAAAATACAATGGAAAAATACTTACAAGCACAGAAGAAGTATTGAAATTTGATAGACGTTTGGAAAAAGCCATGCGAATGAGTCTACCAGAGGATGTTTCGATTGTTTTTGATGAGTATGATAAAGCACCGATGACTTTTGTAGCTATTTTGCACAAAGAGGAATACAGCGCATTATTCTTTTATCATGTACCCATTAATAAAGCACTGGATTTTCAGTTTGAATCTTTTGATTTTATCAACCAATGTCCGATGATGAGTGCATTGACACATAAAATGGGCACACAACATCCGGTGGCATTGACAAACTTTGAAGATTCTGTAAATCGTATTTTCGATTATCTGGAGCACATGGAAATTCCGGAAGAACAGGAAGAATTGATTAACGAAGATTTTGAGATAGATTAATCTGCATAGTTTCCTATGAGATAATGGAGGAACAAGATGTGGAGGAAAATCTCTATTGCTGATTAGAGAGGTAAATATATGGATGATAATAACAGACCAAAGGATTTTTCATTCGTTTTAAAAGATAAAGGCACTAACAATCAGGGATGGTGGCTAAAAATTTCCAGCGCAGATGAATTATGCGCATATTACGAAGAAATTGTACCAACAAGATATGGTAAAGTATTTGAAAATTATCTTTATGGAAAGGAATGGAACTGGGCACATCCATCTTTTAAAAATACAGAGCATTCTAAATATTTAGGAGAAGCAGAAATCACAGAGGCTGTAGTACGATGGGGAAGTGAAAGAAATTTAAATATTATTCAATCTATTAAAGGTTTTCAAATGATGGTTGCTGAACAGCAATTAGATACAATTCATGAGTGCGGTGCAATTTATATTAATCCTGTTGGGGGATATCATGGATACTTTGGAGATAAAGAATATGCTTTTGTAAGAAGAAAGGATATTATTTTCCCGGATTTTAAGAGACATCAAATTCGTGTGAAATCTTTTCCGGGTGGTGACCATTTTTATGCATATATTGGAGATATGCAAGTAAGAGATGGAGATATTCTAAAATGGGATACTTATGATGAAGCATATAATCAGGCATTATCCATTTTAGATGAAAATGAAAAAGAGACTAATTTTGAAAGGGATATTTAGATAAAGGCAATTATGGAAAATTATCAAAAATAGAAAATGAAAACAAAGAAATGGAGCGGGATTAAACCCACTCCATTTTTATGCGATATCCTCAAACTGTGATTTTACAAATTCACGATCTTTTAAATCATGAACCGTAGCAAGATCAAAGATTTTGCTGTAAGTACACATTTTACAACTGCAATGGATTTTTCCTTTGGAATATTTCCCATCACAATCATACCAAGGTTCAATAGAACAGTGTACCGCTTTGTCAATTCTCTTTTTTCTTGCGATTTTGCGATTCCGCATATCTCTTCTGTAACTTCTTGTACGCTGCATAGGCGTGTCCTCCTGACATTTATTTGCCAGCCCCAAAGAAAAAGTCAGGTCAAATATTCTTTGGGTATGGCTTCTGTCGGAGTCTTTTTCTACCTAAAAACATAACTTATCACCACCTATTAGTATATGTCAAAAAAAATCACAAATCTATGTAAAACTCTGGGGAAAATATACAATGTTAAAATACATCAAGAAAACAGGCGGAAATGGGCATCTTTAGATTAAAAAAAGACGCTCATTTTTTTCCGCCTGTATGTAAAGGTATATTATAGTAAGGCCATTTGAGATTACAGTGCTGTTTCAACTTACATAGGAACTCCAAATACATAACATATAAATAGCATACAGCGTAGCAGTATTTTATAATAGAAACAGCATCTGATTTGAAATGAGCATTATCAAAAAAATAAGGTAGATAATTTCTTTCTTTTCTTACACCCTAGAAAAATATATTGACGACTTCGGCAAAGAAGTCGGTAGTCTGTATTGTAATCTCAAATGGTCTTACCCACAGCGCAAAATTTATTTTTTCATTTTTCTCAAATTTACGGTTTTTTTAGACATATATTATCAGAGAGGTGCAAAGATGAAAGATTTGGATAGTTTAATATTTGATTGTTTCCGCATTTGTAATGCATTAGAAATTCCTTTTTCTGATAATATTTCCATTGTTTGGAATGGTAGAATCACAAAGAAGTGGGGATATTGCAAAAAGATTCGAGACGCTTATCAAATTTCCATTGCAACCAGATTAAGTGAGGATACTGTACCCGATGAAAAAACAAAATCAGTAATCTTACATGAAATTTTACATACTTGTCCTGGATGTATGAATCATGGCAAACTTTGGAAACATTATTGCAAGGAAATTAAAGCTGTTTTTGGTATTAAAATCAAAACCACTATATCAGCAGAAGAACTGGATGTCTCTGAGAAATATATAATCAAATGCAGAAAATGTGGTTATAAAGTAAAATATGCGATGCGTCCAAGAAACGCAGAAAGATATTGCCCGATTTGTGGTAGTAAAAAACTTACCTGTTTTGAAAAAACAGATGAAGGGAAAATAAAACTATGGAAAAGAAAGTAGAAAATAATATTACTCATAAAATAACTCAGAATATAGTAATCGGTATCATTTTAGCAGTTTATTACGGAGCAGTATATTTTGGAGTAATCGTGCCGGGATTATTAGAAATACTTATTTCTGCTTATTTACTTGCTGTTGTGATTCAAAACGTATATGATAAAGGAGAAACGAATAATGATTCCAAATAGATTAAAAGAAAATAATATTAAGATGTTTCGGGAAATGATTGCACTTTACAACCGGACGTTAAAAGCAGAGGACCATCTGGTTACAAACGAATATTTTCCGGTAGATAAAATTTTAAAACCTGTCTTTCCGCAGAGTGTAGAGAAAACTTGCAAAATTATAGTAAATAACCAAAAGAGTTTCGAAATGGCAAGAGATTATGCCCTGGCAGGAAAAAAGGTATGTGTTCTTAATTTTGCATCGGCTACAAATCCAGGAGGAGGCGTAGAAACAGGTGCAAACGCGCAGGAAGAAGATTTATGTCGTTGTAGCACACTTTATCCACATTTAGTAAAACAAGCCGTTTCTGAATATTATAAGGTGCATAGAGCAGCACATAACACACTTTATGATGATGCTTGCATTTATACTTCCCATGTAATTGTTGCCAGGGATGATAGATCTGAATTACTCTTATCCCCATCTGATTATTATACAGTGGATGTTATTACCTGTGCAGCTCCCAATTTACGTAGGACAAAGATTCCAAATAATAAACTTTATGATCTGCATAAAAGTAGAGCAAGACGTATTCTGGATGTAGCTGCTTATGAGGGAGCAGATGTTGTCATCCTTGGAGCATTTGGATGTGGAGCTTTTCTTAATGACCCTGAAGTAGTAGCAAAAGCATATAGAGATGTCATAAAAGCATATCAACATACCTTTGATGTAATTGGTTTCGCAGTATATGATACAGGAATTGGAAGAAACAAATATAACATTTTCTATGATATCTTAAAATAATTATCATAAAAAACAGGGATATTTGCGGTTTTTTTATACATATATAAGTAGACAAGAGAGTAGCACATGTTAAATAATTCCAATTGTTATGACAATAAAAAGAATACGATTGAATTTCGATTTGGTATTATCCACAGAGATAAATGCCGTAGAAAGAGGACATGGTATTGTCATTTGGAAAAAACATCTGTCGTAAGAGAGGGTAAATATGATTAGAACATTTAACACTATTAGAAAAATTGATGCAGTCGAAGTACAGTGGAATAAAATCGATGCTTTTATTACACAGATTATATCTGCGGATAAATTAAATGAAGTGGCATATATCATGATTCCGGAATCTGATATTTCAGAGAACGTTTTAAATGATCAGTTTGGTTTGCTGGTTGTTTTAAATGGTAGCGCCCCTTCCGATGAACTGTATGAGTCTGTTAAGGTGGATGGACTTATTCCGGAATGGATTTGGCAGGAGTCTCTCATTTCTGATGGCGTTATTGTTTGGAAAAGAGGAGAAAATTGCTAATACCTGAATCTATTATAAAAGCAACCCCAAAAGATCCAACAAATAATGAATTTTTTCATAATGCTAATATGATGTGGAAAAGATTGGAATTAATTAGAAATGATGAAGTTCCATTTCTTGATTTTGATATGGCTACATTGGCGAATGCAATCGAATTGTATTATAAAGGATTCATTAAAGCGAGTGGAACTAATGTTCCTAAAAGCTTAATGGAAGAAAGCCATAGTTTAGTACGTTTGACTGAACAAATTGAAGCACAGATCATGCCATTATCAGCACCACTTTCCAGAAGTGAAGAAAGAGACCGTAGAAACTTTCTTTTTGATTTGCAGAATATGTATATCGATGCGAGATATAGATATGTAGACGTAGACAAAAGAGACTTTAATCATTGTTTCGATTGGGCTGAAAAACAAAAAAATCTTATTTTGGAAACTTTAAAACCAAAAGAAATGCAAAAAAATCACGAAGATTTGGAATATTAATAAGGAGAAATAATATGGCAAATTTATATATTGGCGACAGTGTTGGCGGAATTTATGAAAAGATAAAACCGGATGGAACAAAAGTCTGGGAATTATTAGAAGATAAAATCAATAAAGTGACAGAGACCAAAAAAGATGGCGTGAAATATTATACGAAAAAGCATTTCAGACCTTTATATGCCGGAGATGTAGATTTCAATACAATGCAGATGGAAGAAGCTATTGGCAATGGATATATCCTTACCAGAGAAGTCTTTGGATTAAATGAAAAGACCCGCCCCTATGCAGAACAGTGGATCGAATGGGCAAATAAGAATCCGGATAAGGTCGATAGTATTTTCACTGCAGAAATCGAAGAAGAAAGAGAATAACATAAAGATTTATATCACCCTTTTTATAGGGGTGATATTTTTTTGCTTATTTTTATGAAGTTTTACGGTTTTTTTAGACATATATAATTAGCGAAAACAATAAAAGGAGAAAGATTATGGCACATATGACAAACAAAAAAAGAAAACTGAGAGATTATAACGCTCTAAGTCGTGTAACAAATGGATTCAATACCGGTACCAGAAATATGGGGTATGCTTCCAACAATGCCAGAAAAGCAGCACTACATATGCAGTTGGCAAATTATTAAACAGTACAAAAGAAAGGCAGGTGATCAAAATTGAAAACAATTCATATCACAGATCATGCAAAAGAACGTTATGTAGAACGTATCATGAATGCAGAAAAGGTAGATATCCCACGAATGGTGGACCAGTATAATGACAAAATTTATGACGATATTACCAAAATGGTAAAATTTGGTGATTTAGTCTATACCGGAATCAATCCTGCACAAAAATATCGAAAGAACAATACTTTGGTAAATATTTACCTTTGTAATAACTGGATCGTTATTTTGGACGTTGCGGAAAACCTTGTTATCACACTTTATGAAAAAAACTGTGAAGATACTACGGTAAAAGCGATGTTTGATGAATATTATGCTGCGAAAACAGAAGCAAAGGCGATTGGAGACAAGCTTAATCCGGAGAATGCCCAGATTATTTCTGAGATTAAAGAAAACGATTTGAAAATGCAGCAATTATCTGCAGAAATTACGAGACTGCGTAGTTCAAACAACCGATTGCGCAAACAAATGGATTCTAATTACGGAAAAATAAAAGGTGCGGAAATCAAAGCAACTCAGCTTTTTGAGAGAATTGTAACCAAACAACGCTGATGTTTCTTGCCTGTCAGGGGAGGGTTTTTATGAATAATGTGACATTCGTTTCCTATACAGGGGAATGGTCAAGTGATGGCGTATTAACTCTAAGAATCATGGCTGTTGTGGAAGATGCTTATAAATAAAAGGTGGAGGTATATCTATGTTAACTGCTGAAATGAAAAAAGGGATTAAATGTTTTATACAGGGATCCATCGATTTACAGGATGAAAAAGCAAAATATATTGAATCTTTTGGCGTAATTGCTGAGACACCGGGAAAACATGCGAAAAATGTGCTTGTGAAGTTAGCGCACAATAGTGGTTTTATTCGAGTTCCAGTGGTTAATGTATACTGGATCGACCAAAAAATAAATGTAGACTAGGAGAGAAAATAGATGATTTGGAAAAAACAAAAAAACTGGCAAGAATTAATCAGTGATATGCAAAGAGTTGATGCCATGAGCTGCAAACCTACTTTTGCCCGTTTCCCGAACAATTTTATTACAGACGAAAATAAATCAGTAAAATGGAATCGAGAGCAGGTAGTCAAAAATCATAATACCTATGATAAAGAGGTAGCAAGATTAAATACCGAGAAGAATAAAGAACGTGATAAGGTTATGCAAGATGTCTACCTGAAGATTCAACAGGAACTCCCCGGACTTACGCTGAAAAAAGCAAAAGTCTTATTTGAAAAAATACAACGTATAACAAAAAATCATTGCCCAAATGACACATCATTTGAAAATGTTATTTCCGAATTGAAAAGCCAGTGCACCTATTTGCAAGAAGTTATTCCGTTATTTGAAAACAATAAAGAAGCTACAGAAGAAATGGAGAGAGAATAAATATCGAATTATGATTTTATATGAAATAGAAAATGGACTTGATGAAGAGTATATCAATGTAGTAAAAGAGAGGATTGCGAAATTTCCACAGCTTATGCAGGATATGTTATCTGATACATATACAAAATTTTGTATTGTAAGAAAAATACCAAATGCAAATGACACAACCACTGGCAGATATATACACCCTAATACTATTTATTTACGATCTAAGCCTAAGTCGTTAAAAGATTTTCACAGAACTATTGCACATGAGTGTGCTCATTTTATCGATACTAGAATAATATCGCGTTGTGGATATTGGTCAAAAAGATCAGAAGAATTTTTGAATTGTTTTAATAGTGAAAAAGATGGGATAGATATTTGCTTTTCAAGCATTAAAGAAAATTATACGGAAGACCTTTTTGTATCAGAAATCTTTGCTAGAGTTTCAGCAATCGTGCTTACTTTAGATATAAAACGTTGGCCGAATTATAAAAAGTCCATTTTCTCTGAAATACCCTTAACTTCAGAAAGTGTGATAAATTTCTATAGAGAATTACCGAAGATATACAAACAATATAGTATGGAAGTAAGAAATAAATATATTAAAAATTTTGGCAGAAAAGATAATATTAGACTTACCTTTCAATGGACGCTTTTTGAAAGAGAGTTGTATCTATTCTATGTTTACAATAGTAATAAAAACAGTTTCATAATTGCAAAAAGATTTCCAGAAAATAATTATGAACTCATTTTGGGAAAGGTATATATCAAAAATGGACATATTTATAACTCTAAAAATGAAGACTGCATAGAATTGTTAAAAGAATTTTACATACAAGACATTGATAAATATAGATCCGAACTTTATTATATTTGGCTTTTTGAAAGAATTTGGTATTGTCAAGATAATTAGTATAAAGGAGAGATAATAAATGACAAAAGCAGACGAGTATTTGGTAAGAGACATTCATAATATCTTAGAAAATGGCATAATGGATGAAAATCCAAGACCAAAATATGCAGACGGCACTCCGGCACATACCTGTTTTGTAACACATGTAGTAAGACAGTATGACTTATCCAAAGGGGAATATCCGATTTGTACATTAAGACCTATTGCATGGAAGAGTGCGATTAAAGAAATGTTTTGGATTTTTCAGGACCAGAGTAATGATTTATCTCTGCTTAGGGAAAAGTACGGTATTAAAGTCTGGGATAACTGGGAGTCTAAAGATATGCCGGGAACGATTGGCAAAAGATATGGTGGCACCGTTAAAAAATACGATTTGATGAACAAACGTGTGCTTGGAGATATTAAAAAGGATCCTTATGGACGGTATCATATTATGAACCTGTGGCAGGAGCAGGATATGGCAGAAAGTGATGGATTAAAACCCTGTGCCTATGAAACTATTTTTACTGTACGTGGACGGTATTTGGATATGGTTTTGAACCAGCGTTCCGGAGATATGTTAGTAGCATCCGGAGCAGGACATTGGAATGAAGTACAGTATGCTGCACTTTTGATGATGGTAGCAAGAGATACAGGGTATGAACCTGGAAAGTTTACACATATGGTGATCAATGAACAGATTTATGACAGACATCTGGATCAGGCTAAGGTGTTACTGAACAGAGCAGAAGAAATGAAACGGGAATCTATCGATTGTAAGCCTTGTATGCTTTTAAATCCTGAGAAAAAGAATTTTTATGATATTACCATCGAAGATTTCAGTTTAACGAATTATGCAGCTAGAAAACCACAGCTTTCCTTTGAATTGGGGGTATAAAATATGAAGACAACAGATACTAGACAGAATCAAAAAAATCATAAGAATTTCGATGCAGCAATAGAAGTTACATCGAATATAGCGATAGTTGTTGTTACTTTTTTAGTATTTTACATTTTGTTCCGTTTATCCATCCAGCTTCAGTAATATGTACATTAAAATTGTAGGAAGGGTATAAAATATGAAGACATTAGATGTTACATACGATAAAGAATTTTATAAAGCCGAAAATGAAAAATCTGATAAGGTGTATAACGCTGAAATGGAAGCCTTACCCAATTTTGTATTGCTATTATACAGTCCATTTATTATGTGTTTTTTAATACTCTTAATTCCTGTTTCAGCAATACAGGTGTTTTTAAAATATATGGCAATAGGATTATTTGTAATATTATTTTCTATTTGGTTTTATAAAACTTTTTTAATGAAAAAAGGAAATGTTCCAGATGCGTTGGAAAACGCCGTGATTTGGAAAAAATTATATGATAAAAATTCCGAGTCTTTTTTCGTTGAATCAAAAAATGAAATATGGCTCGTTTTATTGAATTGTGGCAATGGCGAAGATAATTTAGCTTACGCTCCGTTGCAAGTGAATTTAAAAAATATCTTTAAATACGAAAATGAAATCCCAAAAGAATGGGAAACTTTACATATTTCCGTAACAAATGATGGTGTATCAACCGTATCGTTTACATAATAGGATAAGGAGTAAAAATGGCAGACAGAATTGTAAGAGGGTATTGGGATTGTCCCTATTGTGATAGTACAGATATTGATGGCTTAGTCGATAATTGTCCAAATTGTGGCAGACATAAGCCGGAAAACACGAAATATCATTTAAAGGGTGCAATTCCTCACGAAAATAAGATTTATAAGAAATCTGTGGTAGAAGAGTCGGATGTATTAAATACCGAAGAATTGCAAAAAGCAGGTATTTCCAAAGAAGAGTGTGATGGAAATCATAAGGAATGGGTGTGCAGCTATTGTAATAGCTTAAACAATTGGGCAGATGATATCTGTACATCCTGTGGATCCCCAAGAAATGAAGCTACTTTGGAATATGGTATGCAGAAAAGAGAAAATGCAAATGACTTTGTTGCTCTTTCCGGAATAGATGAAGAAGCCGCGGATGATATCAAAGATAAAATAGAAGAAAGAAAACCTTCCCTAGCAGTACAAAAGCTAGAAGATTCGGTATCGGAAGACAAAGAGATAGCAGATGAAACTTCTGAAAACCCAAAGGATAAATCAAATCGACTGAGTATTTTTGGCAGTATTTTTAGCGGTATTTTCTCTTTTATAAAAAACAATGCAATTTCTATCTTGCCGGTGATGATCTTCCTTTGCTGCGCGGGGGTTCTTTTCTATCCACATAAAGAAACAGTGACAGTTACTGGATTTGAATGGGCACGAAATATTTCGATTGAAGATTTGCGGACCGTACAGGAGAGCGATTGGTCAGTTCCATCCGGAGGTCGAGTCTATAAGGAACAAACAGAATTAAAGACATATGTTTCGGTAATCGATCATTATGAGACGAAAACAGAAACAAAGTCCAGACAAGTGATTGACCATTATGATACAGCATATTCTTATTCTGATAATGGAAATGGTACTTTTACCGAACATACAAAGCAAGTACCGGTATATAAAACAGAATATTATGAAGAAACTCATCAGGAACCGGTATATAGACAAGATCCTGTGTATGCGACAAAATACTATTATGATATAGATAAGTGGTTTGACAGTGGAAGAGATTATCCATCCAGTGGTACAGACCAAAATCCCTATTGGAATACAGATTACACCTTAGCAGAAAAAGAAAGAGATACAGATAGAACTGAAAAATATACCGTATTTTATGATAATGGAAAATCTGATGATCTGAAATTAGATGATTGGTTAAAGAGAAATGTAGGAGACCAATATAAGCGGACCTATTGCTTATTGTTTACCTATAAGACCGAGGAGTTGCAGTAAATTTTACGAAAAAGGTGTATTTACAAAAGAAAGCACATCGTTATCATAGCGGTGTGTTTTTTTGCAAAAAAAATATCATTTTACGCTAAAAATCAAAAAATTTTATACATAAATATGTATAAACAAAATTTCGCTTTGAGGGGAGAAAATAATGCGTAAAAAGATTATTACAGTATTGCTTACTGGGACTTTACTGATTGGAAATACAATACCGGTAATGGCAGCTAGTGCAAAAAATGAATTAAGCTTCGTGCAGCTTATCGGAGATGTATCAAGCAGTAACTATACAAAAACACTTGCAAATTATTGTAAGATACCAGAAAACGTAAGAGAGTCTTTTCAGTTAGATGGATGGACATTAAGCATCACAACAGAAAGGTTAGAAGATACCTGGTTTGCTGGTTTGGGATACAGTGCGATTGCCAGTGGATATGATGATAGCATCAAAGAAATCAGACTGGAAGATACAAAAAACGGTGCAAATGCAGTTATTCATGAAATGGGTCATTACGTGGATGGGAAACTTGGATATATTTCCAACTCTAAGGAATGGAAAGAAATTTGGGAAAAAGAGTATACCACCCAATATGGCAGTAGTAATACCTTAGAAGGGTTTGCAGAAAGCTTTGAACATACTTTTATGTATGGTACAAAATATCAAAAGACACATCCGTTATCTTATGCATATATTATGAATGCTTGTGATCAGATAGTCGGATTACCGGAGGTAGAAAATGACTGATAAAGAAAAAGCAGTAAAAGAATTAAAATCAAAAGGATTATCCGTTATCTATGACCACGGAATTCCAATGGTATTGTATGACAAAGGACAAGATGCAGATGCAGTATTTCAAGCTGCTTCGGAAATGCTCAAAAATCTTGGTTATGACGCCAGTTTTGGCGTAAGATGTCGTGCCGGAAGAGATACAGAAACAGTAAATACAGTAGAGACGGTTAATAATGATATGGAAAACGAGGAAGAAATCTAAAAATAACAAAAAGTGTAATAAGTAAAAATATACACTTAGGAATTCCACTTTCTTTTTTCAATTTTGGAATTCCAATTCATTCCGTAGTACATATTATGACGACTTTTTCCATTTCATAATAGTACGATATATTACGACAAAAGACCAATCATATTCTATAAAGGAGACTATTTTATGAAGAAAAGTGATAAAAAACTACTTTATTTACTTGTAGGAACATCCATCGTGTGTGGTGTAACAGGAACCATTCTATATTATAAGAAGAAAAAGGAATTAGATACCAAACATAAATTGCGGAATCGATTTTTATCTAACATTAAATGTTATGCGGAATATGCGATAGAGAACAATAACATTATGGAAATCTGCGTTGAACAAGACGCTTTTGGTGTCTGGCAGAAAATTACAAAAAATGAAACTACTGGGGAATCTAAAATCGAAGTGTTATCTGGAAAAGATTTAGATAATTTCGCAAAATATATTTATGATGTCTCTGATGTCGCAGTAAGACATATTCCGAATGTGCACGAAGGATATGGTGCGATGAAACTAGATACAGGTAGTTTAGTATATATTCCCGGAAAAGATTTATTCTATTTGATTCCGGATGAAATTTAGGAGGTTTTTATGAAAAAATTAAACGTAATATTATGTTCTGTATTTTCCACCATGATGTTTATTACACAATCTTTTACTGCAAATGCCGGATTTGATTTGCAGCATTATGAAATGACAGATGATGGACTTTGGTTGATTCAGGCAAAAGGTGCTTCGGGAAATACAGAAGAAGGTCGTGTTACCATTCATCTTTTTGTAGATAATTCCAATCGTGACATTGCTTATATCAATAATTATTATTGTGCAAACTATTATGATGAAAATGGTAATTTTCAGGAATCTGCCATCCATTATTACCCGGAAGATATGGTAGTAGAAACAACAATCAATGGTTATGAAGTTTGGACAAACGATTATGGATATCCAGTAGGAGACTGGTTCTTTGCAGGTTATAGTTCAGGATATGGCTCTTTACCTGGAACACATACCTTAACAACGGATTTCCAATATACAGACGAAAGTAACTCAAAACTAACTCCATTCACAGTTACTAAGGATGGTACCGTACATATCTTTGCAATTCAGGGTGATCAGAACTTTATTGATGAAAATCTGAACGACTTTATTAGTTGGGCAAAGGATAGGCAAAATGGATTAGACACGGAAAAAAATCTGATCAATGGTGGTGAATCTATTTCTGTGCAGGAGGAAGAACTTCAGACAGTAGAAATTATTGAAAATTCAGAACCGGAACCTACAAAAACACCATTACCCGCTGCAACACAAGATCCAACAGAAGAAAAGCAAACGGTGAATTGGAAGACTGGTATCCTTTCTGGATTAGGTCTTGCGGCTATAATCGGAGCATTATTATTTTTGACAAGACGAAAGAGGTAAAAGAGGAATATTTTATTACAGAAGGACATTCTGAAAAAGTCTTCATAATTTAGCTAACACCCCAAAAAATTTTAGGATTCAGGAATGCCGGTCAGTTTTAAAATTTAAAAAGTGAGTAAATATTTTCAGAAAGGAGATTGTATGAAATTAATATCCAGTTATGCAGTTGAAGTCAAACATATTAACAAAATGTTTAGAAATACTATAAAGATATATAATGATGCAATCTCTTTCTGTGTAAAAGCTTATGAAGAATATTGGGAAACCATTAAAACTTTAGAAACAGGTAACAAAGAAAGATTTGCTTTTGCTGACGCTCTTATTCATTCTACAAAATCTAATAAAGCAATATACCCAGAATTTGATATTAAGTTTTATAAAATGCCATCCTATCTAAGATTTTCAGTAATTAATACAGCTTTGGGGTATCTTAGTTCTTATCATAGTAATCTCGATAACTGGGAACATTCTAATAACAATAATAAAGCCCCAACATTACAAATACGTCTTAACAAATTACCTACATTTTACAAGGGTAATATGTATTTTGATAGCTTTAAAGATGATACAGTAAAACTTAAATTATTTATAAATAATGATTGGAATTGGGTAGAAGTAAAGCTGAAACATACTGATGTTATAAGTATTCAAAAGCATATGATAAATACTAAAATGTCAGTTCCAACTTTGGAGAAGAAAAATAAAAAGTGGTTTTTAAGATTTGCTTTTGATGAAAAAGTTGAGATTAACAAAACAAAATTAGAAGAACAACTCATATTAGCTGTTGATTTAGGTATCAATACAGATGCCACTTGTTCAGTTATGAATGTAAATGGTGCTATCCTTGCAAGAGAATTTATAAATCTTACAAGTGACAAAGACCAGCTCTATCATACTTTAAACAAAATTAAAAAAGTTCAACAAAAATATGGTTCTAATAATATAACAAAATTATGGAGATATGCAAAGTTTCATAACGAAGAACTTGCTCATAAGATTGCAAGTGCAATAACAAATACTGCAATTAAATATGATTGTGATGTAATCGCATTTGAGTATCTTGATATGAAAGGTAAGAAACATGGCTCAAAAAGACAGGAATTACATATGTGGAAGAAAAATACTATTCAAAGAATAGTAAAGCATAAAGCTCATAAGAATGGCATTCGAGTATCACATATTTGTGCTTGGAATACTTCTAAACTTGCTTATGATGGCTCAGGCGAGGTTCTTCGTGGCAAAGATGCATATTTAGATACTTATGAACTTTGCAAATTTTCAAATGGCAAAATCTATAACTGCGATTTATCTGCATCATATAATATCGGTGCAAGATATTTTATCAGAGAGATACAAAAAATCCTGCCTGCAAAGGTATGGTCTGATATTGTGGCGAAAGTTCCAGAGTGTCAGAAAAGAACACAATGTACTTATAATACTCTTTTAGAAATAAATAGAGTTGCGTAAGTAAGGATTCACTCATCTATGTAATAACTTAGATGTAGTAAATATATTCGTAAGAGTGTATAAGCTAATTCTTAGCTGAATATATAGATGAGAAAGTTGTCTTAAATAAATTAGACAATAGAATTCCAGAGTTTTAGTTCTTGGGAGTGTTCAAAAATTATTATATTTTCTTATAAATTATCGCCAGTTTTACGGTTTTTTTTTACATAAGATACTATAAAAGTATATTTTGCCTTGAAAGGAGTGTTTTTATGGCTGTTTTGTTATGGACAAATCAGATTCAGAAATTTGCAGATTTTGTAGAAACAAATCCCAAATGTTTAGAGAAACTGGGAAAAATTCGTATTTTTGGAGAGGACTTAAAGGTTGCTGATTATAACAGACTATGTAATCTATCCTTGGGAGAAATGGATATTTCAGCTCCGCTTGGTACAGATAGAGATACCTTTATCTTCTGCTTGGGAGAGGCTTTTGCTTTACATACAGATACCATTTATGTATTAGCATCTGTGGATAAGGCGATTGATGATTTTGCAAAAGCGCAGGGTATCGAAATTTTATCTCTTACAAGCTTAAGCAAACCTGCTGCCAAGACCGTAAGAAAACCCAGAGCTGCCAAAGTAACGCAAGACTCTTTGCCTGCTAAGGAAGAAGTGGAAAAAGAAATCGTAGCACCGAAAACAAAAAGGGAACCAAAGAAAAAAGCTACGCCGGAAATTTCTATTTTATTACAGAAATTAGTTGCCCAGGCAGAAAAAGAAACAGGCAATGCTTATGCAGGACAGATGGAAGATATCGATCGTGGTATCCGGAATGCCTCTGACGTAAAGATTGGATTACCTTTTCAGATGCAGTTGATTTTTGGTCAGGAAAAGGGCGAAAATCTTGCAAAAGTATTGGCACCTCATTTTGATGAACTAAGAAAGTAGAGGAGATATTATGCCGGAAGAAACAAAGAGAAATAAATCAATAGAAGAAATCATACGAGCAGACTTACATAAAAGACAGGGTACATCGGACGAGATTTTAAAAGAATGGGCAACCGATCCTTATCCTGTGAATGGGGAAGTCGCCACTAAATTTTGGAATTATGTCAGGGATAACAAATATATTGAAATCGTAGGTGACTATGATGTGGATGGTATTTGTGCTTCCTTTATTATGACTAGTGCAATTAAAGAATTATATCCTGATAAAAAAGTAAAGGTACGTATTCCAAGACGTTTCTCAGAAGGATATGGTATTAACTCTACGATTGTAGAAGAGATTAAGACATCTTTACCGAAGGGATCTTTAGTGATTACCGTAGATAATGGAATTGCAGCAGGACCCGTTTTAAAGGAATTGAAGGATGCGGGATATGTTGTATTGGTAACCGACCATCATAGTGCAAGAAAAGGTGTTGCTTTGCCGGAAACAGATATGCTGATCGATCCTGCTGTGGCATCCTTGGATAATCCATTTATCGGAAACTACTGGTGTGGAGCAGGAGTAGCATTTAAGTTGGCAGAACCTTTCCTTAGTAAAGAAAAGGCAGAGGAATTGTCAGTATATGCAGGACTTGCAACAGTTGCGGATTGTATGAATCTTGTAGAGGGTAACTGGGGATTGGTAAGACATGCAATTCAGTTATTCCGGGAAAAGAAAGCACCGAAGCCTCTTTGTGATCTGTTAGTCGGTATGGGACAGGATCCTAATTTCTGTAATGAAGACCATTTCGGATTTTATCTTGGACCAGCATTTAATGCACCGGGCAGACTTTTAGATAAAGGTGCATCTGAGGTATTAAAGTATTTGTGGCATCCAACAGAAGAAGGTTGTGCAAGATTAGTCGAACTAAATAATGAAAGAAAACGGATTCGAGATGAAGAGTTCGCCATTCTGGATAAATATCTGGAAGACACCGGTAGGACCAATGCTTGTCCTATTTGGGCAGCATTCCCTGGACTGCATGAAGGAATTGTTGGTATCTTAGCAGGAAAAGTTTCAGAAAAATATGAAAAACCCGCATTAGTACTTACGGACACTCATATTCCGGATGTTTATAAGGGGTCCGGACGTTCCTATGGAAAATTCAATATTTTTGGATTTTTGTCAGATATGCCCAAAGAAACCTTTTTAAAAATGGGCGGACACGCTGGTGCTTGTGGACTTTCCATGACACTGGATAATATCAGAATTGCAGAAAAAGTACAGGTAGATCCCTTAAAATTACAGGCAGAGGTTGGCGAAGATAATCTGCGGTATCAGATTGTAAAAGATAAGATTCCTGCGATTGAAAAGGTTTTGTCTGATTTTAGACCTTTTGGACAGGGAAATCCGGCACCTGAATTTGAAATGGCAGTAGATATGCAAAGAGATAAGCCTTTCATGTCTCCTGTAAAAAATGAAAAAGGACAGAAAGATCCAAAATTGGGTGCTCACTTATTTATGACCGATAAGGAGAAAAAGTACAAGGTAACACATTTTAGACATATACCAAATAATCTGGTAGACCAAAATAAATTCGAATTAGTAGGTCATATCATTGGTTCTGCGTTTGGAGGAGAAGAAATCCCCACCTTTAATGCAGAAGAAGCGGTAGATATTACAGATGCTATGAAAGGAGATATGTGTAAATGATAACAACTATCGTAATCGTAGAAAAAATGCAATTTACATTAGGCATCCTTTCCGAGGGAGAATATCAAAGTATCGCAAATATCGCAAAACAAGCAATCGATGAACATGTCGGTTGCTTTGTTTCCGCCGTTGCAGGTACAAATGAAGACTATGAAAATCCATTGCTATTGCAGTTTTCCTTTGAAGATAAAAAGACCAAAGATATGCTCTGTTGCATCTGCGAGGGAACACTACCTGGTGGAATGATGGAAGAAATTGGAACTGCGGTTGTAAAGGAAGCTTTATCATCGAAAAAGGTAAAATGGGATAAAGTATCCGAAACAGATTTCCAAAGATATCTGCAGGAATATGAGGCGAAAAAAGAATGCTAAAAATTAGACTTGTAAACCCAGATTTACCAGAAGATGCATATATAATAGGCTTTACACAAGAAGATATGGATAATTTTGCAAAAATATTTAAAAACGCCATAGAATCAGAATATGGCGAACCTGCAAAACTTACGAAAAATAAAGTTAAGCAGTATATTTCATCATTCTTTTTTAATTACTCAATACCGTCTGAAAAAAGGGATAAATTAGATTTTATGCTTGTTGAAATACCAAAGCCATTTTCTAATAATTTTTGTGATTATTTGTTTATAGCCAGTCAGTTTGATATGGATTTTGAAATTCCAAATTGTATTATAAACTGCGTATTAACAGAAAAAAGAAAAATAGGTTGGTCAGAAATGGATTCTGATAAAATTTTTAAATGGCTGGCTAAAAAAGAAAATATTCCCAGTATTTTAGAATATATAGAAATCGCAGATGAGACTATGCCAGAAAATAAAGAGGATGATGAATATTATTTTGAAGAGGATTGCGTAGAAGATTGTAAAATGCCAACGGATTCTTATATTTATAAACTTCCGAATCTGGTAACACTACTGTACATTCCTGTCTGCCGGGGACAGGTCTTTGAAGATTATAAAGGAAAGTTATATTTAAAAACACCACAAATGCTAAATGATTATTTGGATGTCGGCAATATAACCAGTGACACAAAAGTAATCGTAAATGATGTATCGAAAATATATGAAAACTTAGATATGGAGGATATTTAGATTGGAAAAAATGTTATTAACCGTATCTGAAGTCTGTGAAGTAACGGGATGGGGTCAAACCAAAGTAAGAGAAATTATTAAGCGTCCTGACAGTGGTTTTACCATACGAATGGGAAATCGATTATATGTAGATAAAAAGAAATTTGAAGCTTACTTGGATAAATGTGCTAAATATAATATTCAAATCTAAATTATTTACAAAACGCAACAAATCATATAATATGTCCATAGACAAAATACTGTAATCATTAGCAGAAAGGATAATGATTATGGGAAAAGATTTAAGAGGTAAAGAATTAGGAAAGGGGATTAGCCAAAGAAAAGACAAACGGTATGAAGCGAGAGCAGTTATAAATGGACAAAAGATTGATTTGTACGATTTTAATCTGGAAAAGTTAAAAAAAGACTTTGATAGGGAAAAAGAAAAAGTAAAAAGTAGTCAGAATGATTTTTCCAGCATTAAGACATTGGAACAATGGTTTAATGAATGGTTTACGAAAGCAAAAGGACCAAACTTAAAAGATGAACAAAGTCGTGCCACTTATTTAAGAAAAATCAAAAATACATATATCCGTATATTAGGCATAAAAAATATAAAAGACCTAAAACAAATGGATATACAAATGGCAACAAACGAATTACTCGGTGAAGAACATTATGCAGAACGAACCATCAAAGAAGCACTTGGCGTTTTAAGATCCTGTTTAGATGCAGCAGTAATTAACAGAATTATTCCTGTAAATGTATGTGTGGATATATTTTTTAAAGATGAAAATCTAAAGCCACAAGAACGAAGAGTATTAACAAAAGAAGAACAGGATAAATTTTTAGAAGAAGCTAAAAATGACTATTATTACGAAGCGTATTGCATTCTACTCTGCACAGGGATGAGAATCGGTGAATTTTCCGGATTACAATGGCGAGACATAGATTTTGAAAATAAAGTAATTCATATAGATAGATCTATGAAAACCGGGTATGTAAATGGAAAAAAGATAGAAATACTTACGACACCGAAAACACAAAATTCTTATCGGGAAATTCCATTTTTTGGTGAAACTGAAAAATACCTAATGAACTGGAAAAAGAAACAGCTATTTTATAAACAAAAATTAGGCGATCGATGGCGTGCAAGCCCAGAATTTGGTGATTTGGTATTTACAAGCACATTAGGAAGCCCTGTTACAAGATATGTTTTATCAAGTGCCATAGATAGGCTGGTAAATAATATCAATATGAAAGAACTAACCATAGCATCACGAGAAGGGCGTGAAATTATTCCGTTTAAAGATGTGTATCCACATGCTTTTCGTCATACCTTTGCAACAAGATGTTTTGAAAAGGGAATGTCGCCATTAGTAATTCAAAGAATTATGGGACACGCAAATTATGCCACAACACTTTCGTACACACATTTATTAAATGACAAGAAAAAAGAAGAAATAAATCGCATCGGAGATTTTCTTGCGTAAAGGAATAATTGCGTAAGAAAATAGAAAAAACATTACAGTATTTTAATATTGACCAAATGAATAGTTGCGTAAAAAATAATCAGGTTGTTCCCAAACTGTTGATTTTACGGCGTTTTTAAAAAAACTTTGCATTGCAGATGAACGCTTAATTATAACGGATTATTTCGAAAAGGCATACGTGAGTATGCCTTTTTTACATATTGAAAGGTACGAAAGCATAGCTCATTGCGGAGAGTTGCTGTCTGCCACTCGGGGAGTTCTGTTTGTATTAAAAACGCCATTTTTTGCTAAAAAAATACAAAAACGATAAAGTCCATATAATGGTGTAAATTAAAAAAATAAAATAAAAAGAGCCAATAGCTCTACTTTCAGTTAAAATTAAGTTACCACACAAAATTTACGAAAGGATAAGAACTATGGCTCAATTACATTTTACATTAGATTATGATTTTTTTGTAGGTTTATTTTCGGAATCTAAAGATGAAGCATTTGGTAAACTCATGGAGGCCATTCTTAATCAAGTATTACAAGCTGAATCAGCAGAACAATTAGGAGCTGAGAACTATGAACGTTCAAGCGCAAGATCTGATTACCGAAATGGAACAAGAACACGCTCTCTAACAACAAGGATTGGAAAAATAGAACTAAAGGTTCCCAGGCATCGCAACATCCCATTTAGGACAATGCTTTTTGAAAATTATCAGAGAAATGAACAGGCGTTGATTGCAACAATGATGGAAATGGTTGTTCAGGGCGTTTCAACAAGAAATGTTCAAAAGGTTACGACAGAACTCTGCGGGGAAACTTTTTCAAAATCTGCGGTCTCTGAAATATGTAAGGAATTAGATGTTCCCATTAAGCAATTTAAGGAGAGACTCCTACCGGAACGATATTCCTTTATTATTACCGATGCCATTTACTTAAAAGTGAGGGAGGATCATCGTGTCCGCTCAAAAGCCTTATATATTGCTATTGGAATCAATAACTCTGGTCATAAAGAAGTCATAGGCTTTGAAGTTTACGATTCAGAAAGAAAAGATACGTGGAAGGAATTCTTTGAAAATTTAAAAAGCCGGGGCCTTAGAGGTGTTGACTTTGTTATTTCGGATGCCCACACAGGTCTTGTGGATGCAATAAAGGAAAGTTTTCCAGGCTCAACATGGCAGCGTTGTCAGGCACATTTTACAAGAAACATTATTGACAAATGCCCCAAGAAATATAGTTCAGGGCTGGCATCTGAATTAAAAGATATGTTTAATACGTCTACTATTAGTGAAGCACGGAGATTGAAAAATTCAATTATTGAAGAATATCAGGAAATCGCAGGAGAAGCAATGGAAATCTTAGATTCGGGGTTTGAAGATGCAATAGTAATTATGAATCTTCCATCAAAATATCGAATAGCATTACGCACAAGTAACATAATCGAAAGAGAAAATCGCGAAATAAGAAGACGAGAAAAAGTAATCGGAATCTTTCCTAACACAGAATCAATCATAAGGTTAATAGGTGCGATATTGTACGATGACCACAATGATTGGAGCAATTGTAATCGGTTATTCGATATGACAGAATACTATGAAAAACAAAGCAGCATCCTTGCAAAGTTCCGCAAGAACGCCGCATAAAATACAGTAGCCTAATAGACTGAAAGTGAATTTACACACAAAAAAGGACTTGACCAAAACAAATTCTTACCTCTTTTACACCAAAGTCAATCAAACCACACTTACACTTAATTCGCTTTCTGAGAAGCCTATTTTTTACTATTTTGACTATATTGAGGCTTTTTTCAAAAATCAGTAGTACCAATACGGGCTGCTGAGATTCGTCACATCCGCAATGAGCCTCACTAACTTTCTATTTCTTTTTATCATTTCGCAAATACATCAAAATTCCATGGATAACTCTGCCCAGGCATGCTCCTATCACCGCCCCGGCAATGGTGATTCCCAGTATTTCCACATAGCGAAATCTGTTTGCCGAAGATGCCCATACGCATGCTACGATGCCGCACAAAACGATCAATCCGATATAGATATCTTTTATACTCTTATTCTCCCTCGAACTCCCGGACGGCATCGCATCATTTCCCACTAACACATCAATGCTTATGTCGAATTGCTTTGATAAAAGAATTAATTGCTCCGGGTTCGGCGCAGTCTCTCCTAATTCCCAATTTGATATGGTCTGCCTTGTAACATTAATTTTTTCTGCCAGCTTCTCCTGCGAAAGCCCCTTCCTTTTTCTTAAGGTCTGAATATTGTTTCCTAACTGCATCCGTCACCTCTCCTTTCGCAGGAAGTATAGCATGCAATAGCTATGCAGTACTATCAACATCTCCGGGAAATTGCGCAAAGGAACTTAACATTTCCGCAAACCTCAGAGTTTCTACTGATTTACCGGTTTCTCCGGTATTCGGCATTGTCCACATGTTCCGAGTATTCCTATGTACCATTTTCAGGATTGCTGCCACAAAATTGCTACTACAAAAAACATAATTGCAAAACCAAATTCAATCACTGTCGTGAACCTGATTCTTCTCTTCAAAACACATACTCCAGGATGTTTTGAATGAATATAGATGGGATAAGTGTTCCCTTCTGTCATCCTCCGCAGCAGACGATAGGGTACCGTCAATGTGGTCTGCTCATGGTAAGCCGTGCCGTTACAGACGTATTCAAACACCGGTGCATAGCTGGTAATCCCATAGCGTCCGGGGTAGCTGTTATATCCGCAATAGATAGCTTCTATCTTCTGATTGCAGCAAAATACAGCATAGATATCATTCGCACCCAGTAAAAACAGAAACAATCCAAACACGCTCATAATCAGCAGCGCCTCGAGAGCTTCATTCCCTACAAACAAAATAACAAATGATGTGATGGCAAAACCAGCAAATGTCAGGATGATGTCCAGACATATAAAAGGTACAACCTTATATCTCTTATTTTTTATAATGATAACGGTAGATACTCCAAACAATAATGTCAATATGTATACCAGAGCTTCCATTACCATATCCCTCTCCTCCGATCCGATAAGCAAAATTTATGAATTTTTCATTACCCAGGCAAATGCCTTCGCAGTCCGCAGGCCCGGATCTCTGAAATGATTCCCCGGATTCCATTCCAGCGTACTGCGGATCCCACACTGTTGCAGCCACGCATGTGCCTCCCGGATGCAGTCACCCACAGTAGCCATAACAAGATTTCTGGTCTTTTCCTCTTTGTCCCCCAGGCTTAAGTAAACTGCCCGACTCTGATTCTCGTGCTCTTTCACATAGGGTAGAAACCCGGGGAACCACACCGAGGGCGATGCCGCCGCTATCCCCGCAAACCGATCCGTCTGATAAGATGCCCACAGAGAAAACAACCCTGCAAGAGAATATCCTCCAAGATAATAAGTTTTACTTTCATCCGAGCATAAACGCAAAATTTCTTCTAGCAACGAGGCTGCACCCTCGCCAAAATCCTCATTTCCGAATACCGCTGGTGCTTTCCACGGAGACAGATCGAGGTTCCAGTCATCCACTTTCACCGCAATCATTTGAAAATCCAATGCTGTCAGTTTCCGGATCTGTGCCACTTCGCCCTCTATTTCCGGAAGATCATGATCTCCCACGGGCTGGATCAAAACAATGGGAGCCTCCGGATTCCCATATTTATATTTAGTCATGCCGTCCTCTTTCTCTATCAAATATCCTTTTCTATCAAGTATCCATTCTATTTTATCAGTTTCAGAATCCTTTGCCTGTTATATCGCTGCATGATCACAAACATCATATCAAACATGGCCGCAAGGATCGATGTAATGATAAATGCCGGATATCCACCCAGCCAATGACCTGCCACAATCGGTACAAAGCTGAGCACTACGATCGTCTCATGCCCCAGTTCCGCCTGACATGTGACCTGCGCTATTTCCTCCCAGGTGTGTTGTCTCGGATCAAACAGGCTGGGATTATAGGTAGGCATGCGATTCTTCCATTTTTTCACATGCAGCTTTTCATATAATTTCATTTCAGATTTACTTACCTGATACCAGTGTTTTCTGTAATCTGCCCTGTTATGCATGATAGAATTGTAGATAAATGCTACCACCCATCGCATGATAAAATGATAAGCAGTGGTTCCAAAGGTAATGGCAATCGTCAGCCAGATTTCTAACAAAGTTTTTTGATATAAAATACCCGTGACAATGGTTCCGATCAGGAACACGACAGGCGCTGCCTTTAAGAATTTTATCATAGGTCATTCTCCGTTTTTTCCAATTTCATATACCCATTTTCTTAATGAGTTTTGAATAAATATGTTCCACGAACCATGGTTCCGTAGATTTCTCCAAAGCATCTTCCAGAGAGAACCACATCACTCCACTGTTCTCATCGGCTTTTACGGATACCTGCTCTTCCGAATCTGCCTCCAGTAAATACGTGATATTCAGATGCAAATGGCTGGACACATAGTTCCCTTTTTTCACATGTCCGTCCACCGTCAGAGATTCCAGAGAAAAAATCTCCTCTGATACCGGTCTCACATTGGAAATTCCCGCCTCCTCCTTCACTTCCCGGATGGCAACGGACAGCAGATCCGTCTCCCCATCCGCATGTCCTCCCATCCAGGACCAGGAATTATAAATATTATGATATACCATAAGCACTTTGCTTCTGTCCTTATTTACCACCCAGGCAGAAGCCGTAATATGCGCAACTGTATTTTCTCTGGAAAATGCGTTCTCATTGTTACTGATCCATCCCAGAATCAAAGCTTTGTCCTTTTCTTCCTGTTCATTGAATGGGGGATAGTTTTCTATTTGTCTGATGGAATCCTCACGTGTCATTTGGTTATCTCCCTATTTTCAAACAGCCGGTCAATCTCCTGCCAGTCCTTGCATCTCACAAATCTGTCATTGGGAAGCTCTGCCCGGCTGTTCCATGGTCGGTCGAACACGGCTATCCTGCAGTTGTCAAAATGCATTACATGCTCAAATGCCGCCGGAGAATCCTCTACCGCAAAATCAAAGGTCATGTTGTAAAGTTCCGCCAATGTCATATTATATCTATAATCCTGTTTCGCTGTTTCGCGCCCGTATTTGTCTACGCAGAACAAGGGAACTCTTTCCAAATGATGTTCGTCAAGCCATTTCCTCGATGGTTCATAGGAATTGAACGGCCTTCCGGTAATGATAAAAACCTCGTGTCCCTGATCCACCCACTTATTAATTGCTTCGGAAGCCCCCGGAGTCTCCTCGTAATTCAGTAGATTTTCCGGCAAATGCCCCGCCTTCATTAGAGCTTCATACTGCTCATCATTTAAATCAAATGATTTCTGCAAATTGAAAAACTGAACCTGCCGGTAAGGGACATCAATGCCGAACAGTTCTTTTGCGATTTTCGTAAAATATTCGGCGGTTTCACATAGTACATCATCAAAATCTATGTAGATTTTCATTGCTTCTCTTCTCCTAATAACCCCGGCAGTTTCTATCAGCTCCCTGCTCTTTTTACAAAGAATTTCCACGCTGCCATACCATTACATAGTCTTTTTCCCCGGTAACTTCATCCAATCCTTCTCGTTGGATTTCAAAACCTTCTCGTTGATAAAAGTGAATTGCACGTGTATTCTTTTGGTAAACATTTAAGTATAATTTCGTCTTTTTTTCTTTTACAAAATTCAACAGGAGCTTACCTATACCCTGCGACTGCATTTCATCACGGACAAAAATGCCTTCCATATATTCATCATTTAACCCTATAAAGCCTTCTATCTGGCAGTCATTCTCATACACATAGACCTCTGCCTGTGGCAACATTTCTTTCACTAAATCAATATTATCTTTCCAATATTGCCCCGGAATAAAATAATGTGCTTTTAAGTTGGTATCTAACCATATATCAACAACTCGTTCGATATCTGCTTTTTGTAATACTCTGATCATACTTCTTCAAACACCCTGTTCTGCTACAATTTACAAAACCACCTCGAAGATCGTCCCTCCGGATGGATTGGACTTCACCGTAATACTGCCATCATGCACTCTTACAATTTCACGAACGAGTGCAAGTCCCAGTCCTACTCCACCCAGCTCCCGGCTTCTGGACTTATCCACCCGGAAAAACGGTTCAAACACGCGCTCCTTAAGTTCCTCAGGGATTCCGGCTCCCGTATCCTCCACTGACAGATATACATGTTTTTCCTTCCGGTCTGCGGTTACTGTGACCTGCCCGCCCGAATGATTATATTTTATGGCATTCTCAACAAGATTGTATACCAGCCGGTAAATAAGGATGTCACTTCCGACCATCGTTACATCATTACATTTTCCGATCAGTCTTATATTTTTGCCCTCTGCGAGAGGTTCCAGATCCTCCAACACCTCATCCACCAGAGCGTCTAAGATAATTTCATCATCCCTTCCTACCGTCTGAAGCTCACTCATGTCGAGAAGTGTCTTTACCATTTTGTTGAGTCTGTCGTTCTGTTCGGTAACCATCTTTATCATCTGTACCGTGTCTGCATCATTGTCCGGATGTCTGTTGGAATGATACAGATCAAGCTGTACCTGCATCAGGGCTAATGGAGTACGAAGCTCATGGGCTGCATTTGCAGTAAATTGTCTCTGTATCTCAAATGCATCCGAGAGACGTTCCAGCATCCGGTTATACGAAACGCTAAGCTGGTTCAGTTCCTTCACCTGGTTTTCTTCTATCCGTGAATCTGCCAGATTTTGCGCCTGCACCTTTTCGATCTTGTCAGAAAACTCTCTGATCGGTCTGAGTGCATGCCCACTTATAAAATAGGTCGCCACTCCACCCAAAAGAGCCAATACTGCTGAAATGATCAAGCTGTTTTTCCTGTAATCCGCCTTATTATTATAGACCTGGACAGAAAAGTCATTAGCGAACTCATCCCACTTGTCCTCCGGAATGCTGATATATATTTCCTCCGCATCGTCCGGCTGATCATCTCCCCGTGTATCCACAGCCTCTTGCAGGGAATCCATATAATATACACCGTTTTTATAGACAAACATCGTCACGCATCCACATATCACCGCTATATATAATGTAATGATGCAGGTAAGTCTCCACTGCAGCGACATTTTTTTCATCTATCGGACTCCTCTCGTATTTTATACCCTTCTCCCACCTTGTTCAGAATCGGATCATATCCCAGCACAGCCTTAAGCTTTTTTCTAAGGGAAGACATGTGTACTCTGATCGCTCCGCTAAAGCTATCCACAGATGCATCCCAGACATGCTCCATCAATTCCTCCTGGCTTACCGGTCTGCCCATGTTCAGAAGCAGATATTCCAGAATACCATTTTCTTTTC